>ERZ773009.2785-NODE-2785-length-11005-cov-8.475342_pt1 | contig 11005 bp, 6 predicted proteins | sample MGYA00580663_ERZ773009 | MGnify/ENA primary metagenome ERZ773009 (study PRJEB29015, sample SAMEA2737969) | human oral metagenome | biome: human oral; feature: human-associated habitat; material: dental | place: China | collected 2026 ... | reverse complement strand
CCAGGGAGGGCGTATGCTTTTGCGCCCTACTCATTCGGACGAAAAACATCGACCGCCGGGCTGTCGAGCTTCAACATAGAGCACAAAAAAATGAACCCCGACTGAGCCGGGGTTCATTGGATGGTGTCGTCTGTGGGACGGTTGGCCGCGGAGCCTTGACCTTCAGTAGCCGCCGCGCGGACCACTATTGCGCCAGAGAGAAGCGGAGGCTGATGCCATAGTCAGCATTGGAGGTCGGGTAGGAGTTGTTCGAGATGAGCGGCGTATTGATCTGGAGATCGTAGTAGGCTCGAACGGTGACGGCACGGCTGAAGGCATAGTCGGCAGAGAACTGTAGGCTTTGGGTCATCGTACCGGCGGTCAGCTGCGTATAGGCATTCTCGATCTTACGGATCAGTGACTGCGTGCGGCGGCGGCTGTAGTCGAACCGGAGCATGAGGTCGTTACTGAAGTCACCTTTCTTGCGCATCTTCAACACCTTATTGAACTCGGCGTATTTGTAGCCTAAACTCACCGTGAACTCCCCACTGTGGGTCTCGACGACTTGATAAGAGGTGATGTTCAGGTTCAGGTTGCGCGTCTTTTGGTACTTCAGACCGGCCGTGACGTTGTTGAGGAACATGGCGTCAATTCCGATGAGGGGCGAGAAAGCCTCAGTGATGCTGACCGACGCTATGTCATACGGCGATGACGGGCGAGGGTCGCCCGAGGCGTCTTTGATGTAACCGCGGTCGCCGCGACCGATGCCGACCCAGGATAGGTGTGACTGGTAGGTGCCGACGGTGTAGACGCAGCGATACTGGTGGCTGAGGGTCATGGTCTTGAAGTGGCGACGGATGAAGGGGATCTGCACGAGTCCGTCGTACGAGAGGCGCCAGTTGGGCAGTAGGCTGAGCATGGAGGGGAAGGCGGTCAGGGCCACGCGGGATGCGCTGCGGCCGGTGTATGCGGCCAGGAAGGCGGGGATGAGTACGTCGGACGCGTTCTGACTGACGGGGCTTTTCGTCGCGTTGTGGGCCTTACCGGCCAGTTCGGACTGGGCTAGGAAGCCTTCGCTGGGATAGGTGGCCCCGGCGTACTCACGCTCGATGCGCGAGGCTACGATGGCACGGTTCTCCACGAAACGTCGGAAGGGTCCGGACTCGTAGCCATTGGTGGCGCTGCCGAGGCTGGCAAAGGCGCTACCGATCGTAGAGGTGGTCATCGTGAAGGTGCCTCGGTGCATGGTGGGCATGCCGGAATAGAGATACTGAATCTCCGCGTCGCGGGAGTCCACTCGATTGATGTTGAGCTCGATCTTCATGCCCACGGCGGGTTCGATGGTGGCCGATCCGGTCAAGGTGCGGCTGCTATTGATCTGGGCCAGATAGTTCTGCTCGCTTTCTGTCATCAGCCAGTGGCGGTCGTAAGCCTCGCGGACATAGCTCTCGCGGACGTCGCCAAAAGCAAAACCCCATCCGGGTGCCCGACCGTAGGCCGTGGAGGCTTGCCCGATCCAGTCGCCAATCTGAGGCTGGAAGCCGTCCACCTTCATGCCATCCGTCTGCGAGAACTGTAGGTTGACGCGGCGCACCATCATCAGGAAGCGTGCGGCGTACTCCAGACCCTTGTAAGCGGGCGTTTCCTCTTTGGGCGGGGCAGGGACGACGACGATGCGTAGCTCCACCGAATCCCGATTCGTAATGCGGATGCGGGCGAAGTCGATCACCTTGTACGTGATGTTGTAGCGCGAGCTGTCGTCGGTTCGCCGCGCCGTGACGCGGGCTAACTTCTTCGTCATCAGGCTGTGCGATACGATCGTGCCACTGTCAGGGCTGAGCCGTATGGTGGCCTCATAATTCTGCTTCACGCGACGTCGGCGGGTCCCCTCGCTGCGCTGCGCATCGGCCAGAGCGCCGTATTTCTGGTTCACGGTCTTGAGGAACGAGCTCTTGTTGTAAAGGCTTTGCAGGTTGAGGCCGACGGTATAATTCATTTGGCGCTGGTTCTTGATCGTGTTACCGGTCTTGGTGGTCTGGTCAACGCGAGAGCCGCTCTCCCAGTTGTACTGCGCATTGTAGGTCATGTTAGCCGCCACCCAGTCGAGCACCGGGATGTATTGCAGGGGCAGGCTGTAGGTGACGTTCAGGGTTTGGTCGTAGAGCTGGGGCGTGCCAAGCTGGGCGATGCTGCGCTTGATGGAGTCCTTCCAGAGCTCATAGTCCGAGCGGTTGAGCTTCTTGTTGACCTGCACGTGCGGCTCCTCGATGCGGGCGTTAGTTCCGGCGGAGAAATCGGCGGTGAGGTTCGTCAGGGGGCTCCATCGGATGCTGAAGCTGCGATCCCAGGTGAATAGGCTGCTGAAGGAGACCGGCAGGGTGGTCGCGGAGGCTGCGTCGTCCAGGTGGTCCATGTCGCGGAGCTGAAGCTCGTTGTAGTTGCGGAGCATGGTGGTCTGGAAGGTGATGGTGGAGGGGAGGTAATTGAAGGCCAGTTGCTTGATATAGCGGGTATAGCCATTGCTCTTCTGCAGCTTCTCGAAGGGCTGGAAGGGTCGGATGTAGGGCGTATAGATGTAGCTGAGGTTGCCCTGATAATTTTTCGTAGTCTCGTAGACCGTCTCTGGGTCTTTCCGTTCGCGCTCGTTATAGGCGTAGCCGAAGGAGAAGTTCGACGGGTCGTAAGGCATAGGTGTCTTGCTTTGGATGTTCACGTGCGCGTTCGAAAGGGCGACGCTCTTGGTGGTGACCCTCTGCTGCGTGAGGTTGCGGATGGAGTCCTTTTGGGCCGTGGTTACGGCGGCGTCAAGGGCATCGCGGAGGTGGACGTCGCCGTCTAACGGGTTGTATTCCGGCGAGATAGTCTCACGCGAATAGGCATAGTAAAGCGGCAGGTTCACCTGAGCCTTTTCGGGGAAGAACTTGCCGAGCTGGAGGGAGGTAGAGACGGCATACTGGGTGTAGTTATCCATGCTGCGCTCGCCGATGGATTGGTCGATCTGCCCGAATCCGGCTGTCGTGATCCGCCCGGCAGCCTGAATCGTTCCGAGGTCCGAGAGAGCCACACTGAGCGAGCCATTGGCGGCCCATCCGCCTCGCTCGTCGAAGTCGGTCAAGCGAAGCTCGTTGACCCAGACCTCGCCGCTCTTGAGGTCCTTAGCGTTGTTGCGGACGCCGATCATAATCGTGCGCACCTCAGCAAGCGAAGGGTTGCCCACCACGCTCACCTTATTCATCTGCCGCTGCGGATCCATCTCGGAATAGACCGTGGCAAACGATACCCCCGCACGACCCTCGCGCTTGGCCCGGTTGCGCTTATTCTTCAGATTGGTAAGCACATCGGTCGGGAAGTCGATCATATTGCTTTCCGGCCAAACGGTGGAGCGGTCGGCCTCGCTGCTGCTATTGTATCGTCCGGCAGGGGTGAGGGTGAGGGGTACCTCATACTCGTAGTAGTTGTTCTTGTAGTCCGATCCGAGTCGGATGAACACGGACAGCTCGCCATTGGCCAGGCTGGTGACGTCGTTGATCAATCGCTCGGCGTGAACGAAGAGCTGGAGGCGCTTGTAGCGACGCATGTCGTATTTGGTACTCTTGTAGATGGCGCGTGCGTCTTGCGAGGCCAGATTGGTGACCTTCAGCGAGAGGGCCTGCTCGTTTTGCTGCCTGATCTGCGGCTGGCTGGGGTCGGTCATTCGGGTGACGCCCGGAGGCAGGATATAGTTGACCGGCTCGCGGTCGCCATTCTCCTCTATGTTGACGGAAGTGACGTCGAGGGTGCCGTTCACTGACGGGGGCGCGCCGATAGGTGCCAGGCTCTGGAGGTAGGTGCGCCAGTCACCGCGAACTAGGTCGAAGGTGCCCAGACGTAGGATGGTGGTCTCGTAAAAGTCAGTCATGTAAAGGCGCATGAAGCGGATACTCTTGTACCCCTGAATGGTGCCCACGCGGCGGAGGTACTCCTTGACCGGTACCTTGAACTGGTACCAGGTGACGGACGTCGTGTCACCATTAGGCAGGCGAACGCGGACGCGTCGCTCGTTGACGATATGGTTCTGCCCCACGACCATGTCCTTAGGGCGGATCGAGACACGATACTCATAATAGCGCTCCAAGTCGCTCATGGTGTTGTCTCCGTTGATGTCTTCCACATCGGGGTTGGTCTTGGATGAGATGTCGTAACTCTCCGGAGAATCTTCCGAGGCGGTGGAGTTGCCCTCCGTACCGTTGTAATGCTTGTATCGGGTGAGGATATCTACCTGATCACGGTCGTAATCCGAACCGCGGAAGTAATGGTAGTCGTCGCCCGCAGGGTCATTGACGGGTGAGAAGGGGTCGTGCTCCCATCGCATCCATGTGTCGGCCGAGACCTTGGCACGCAGCCGTTCCACATAATTCTTGTACGTGGGGAAGGTGCGCTCCTCGGTGGAGGAGAGACCGTTAAGGCCCACGTCCTGCACACGGCGCGCACCGGTGGTGTTGTCAAAGGCATAGACAGTGCTCTGCTGTCGGGGTATCCGACCCCAGACGTTCGTGTCAACCTGGCTCAGGTTGCCGTTGACGGGCAGACCGTTCTCGAAGAACTTCTTGCCGTCCCTCAGTATGTCTTCCGATACGTCGCCGAGATGTAAGTAGAGGTCGCCCCCCTTGGTTGTCTCCCGGTTATAGATGAAGGGATCCATCATCCAAAACTCGACGTACTCAATATTGGAAGCCTCGAAGTCCGTCTGGTCCAGTCGTCGCATCATGCCACCCCAACGGCGCTGCGGATTCGCTAAGGTGCCATCGGCGTTCATGCCATCTACGTCCAGGTTGTAGGGGCCTCGCTCGGTCGGGTAATAGGCCAGATTGAGGGTGTTAAGCATGTTGGTCTCGTTGTATGCCAAATCCTTGTTGGGATAGATCTCGGAATACTCGATCGGACGGACATAGTGGTTCGAGATGTCCTTGTCCGTAAGATACTTCGGTCGGAGGCTCGAGTTGCGGCGAGTAAAGAGTCCGTCGATGTAATACCAAGCAAAGAGCGCGCGGTTCTTGCCATACTCGACGTTATTGACGAGTGAGGCCTCGGGGAACTTCGCTGCGGCGCCGTTATCGTAAGGTGTGCTGGCCAGTGACCAGAGGTAGGGGTTCAGTAGGTCGATGCTGTTTCGGGTGGACTCAAAGTCGTCGAGGTAGGAATAGCGACCCGTGTTCTCGTTCTGGTAGTGTCCGGCGATGAGGTGAGCGAACTCCGCATTGAGGGAGATCTGGCTGGGCTGGGTGAGGTTCAAGAGCGGGAGCTTGTCCACTACGTTCGTCAACCACTGACTTTCTCCCTTGTAGGCCAGATTGGCCCCCCAAAGGGTGTTGTTGATCGACTCCTCGCCCATGGCGGTTTTTGTGGTGAGGGGCATTTCGGAGAGGTGCATCACGGTGGCTCCGGCTGAAAAGTGCTTCGAGAACTCATAGTTCAGGTCGAGGCCCATCATCGTTTTGCGTTGCATGCTGTAGACGGACTGGTTCTCTAACGATACACTGATGGAACTGCGATTGGCCAGTACGCTCTCGTTGATGATACTGACGATACCGGAAGCGTAGTCCACGACGTAGTCCACATTCTCGGTCAGTCGAACGCCCCCGGCGGTGACGACAACAGATCCGCGGGCTACGTTGGTCGAACCCAGGTTGATGTCCGATGCCGATGACGCACGGTACTTGCCACGTAGCTTGAACTTGTTCTTCTCTGCAATCTGTTGGGCGACGGTCTTGGTGGAGTCATAGAGTTCCTGAAACACGTACCGATCGGCAATGGCGTTGTTACCGATGGCCTTCCGGAGGTGCCGTCCGAAGGGCTCCACGACGGGGAAGAATATACGTCCGTTGGCGGGTTGGATGGTGTAGCCCTCCACGAAGTCGAACGAACCGTTCGGATAGGGCTCATTGTTGACGTCGAGGCGGTCGAGGTTCATCACCTGCAGCAAGGTCCGCCCGGCGATATTTCCCTCTTGGATGCTGTAGACGTAAGTGCCGACCGTGTCGCTCTGGTAGACAATGTCTAGTTTGAAGCGGTCCTTCTGCACGGAGAATGCCTCGAGGGAGTAGACATTCTTCATCATCAGATCCCAGAATGGCATGCCCGGAGCCTCATTGATACCCTTGATCAGCTTGACGAAGAGGCATCCACTGGTGTTATTCGTATTGTCGGTCGAGATCTCTCCCACCTTAAACGTCTGCCCGCCATAGGTGTACTCAAAGGCCACCGCTAAACTTTCGTCTGGTTGCAAGGCGGTCGAGAGGGAGATATACCCTAAGGCCTCGTTAAGCGAATATTCGGAGGGGCTGAGTAGGCGTGCACTACCGATCTTCTCATAGTCGCGCCCGTCCTCCAAGAAGCTCAGTGCCCCGTTGACGCGGTCAATGCTGCGCGCATCGGTCAAGGCGTTGACGCGGGAGTAGAGCGTGTTGGCCTCGTTGTGGGTCATCCGCACCGTACCCGAAGCCTGCACCTCAGCCGTGTTGCCGATATGGACGTTCTCACCGAGGTCGGAGAAGGCGACAATGTCTCGCGCCTCATTGTAATTGCCACGGCGGTTGGTCACCCATACCTCTATCTTGGTGATCTTGGCACTCGACGCCACGAGGGGCAACTTGGCCATGGCCTCGTCATAGCGGTCACGGAAGAAATGACCCAGGAAGAAGTGGCGGTTTTCGTCATAGTTGTCGATGTTGATCTCGAAGTCCGTCGTCTGTACGCCCCCCTGCGAGGTGATGGTACGCGACTCGGAGTTCTGTTGGGCCAAGAGGGCGTTGACGCGCAGTTTGCCAAACTGTAGCTCCGTCTTAATGCCGAACAGGGCCGCCCCACCACGAATGAGCGAGTTGCCCGTGTTCAGGCTCACGTTACCGGCCTCGATGTTCTTGATGATCTCGTCTTCGTCGCCCGCGTAGGCTAGATTCAAGCGTGAAGCGTCGAACTCGAACGACGATTGGGTGTTGTAGTTCAGCCCGAAATTGACCTTCGTGCCGACGGAGGCCTGCATGTTGAGCTGTACGTTGTTGTCGAAGTTGAAGAAGGTATGGTTGCGCGATCGTTCGGGCAAGGTGGGGTTCTTCGTGCCACTGGACTTCATGCCCACCTTCATCTCCGCCGTCCCCTGCGACTTGACGCGTATGCCTCCGGGGCCGAACACCCGATCGGCGGCACCGATGTTGAAACGCATGTCCATCAAGTTCAGCTTTTCGCCACTTGCCTGTCGGAAGTTCTCGTCGTTTCTCTGGCGATAATAGGCCTTCATCGACTGTTGCATGCTGTACTGCTGGTATTGCTCGGGAGTCATGGTGATGGGTGTGCCGAGCTCCATGTCGCCCACGCGTGTACGGACGATATACCGGTTCGTGAGGATGTCGTACTCAACGGTGGTTTGCAGATTGTCCGGGTTGTGGAGGTCGGCAGGCATGGGCTGTGTCAGGTCGCGGTAGAAGAGGGGAGCGGTGCGTGCCACGGGGAAGCGTGGCTTGCCCAGCGTAGCGATGGTCGGGGGGACGGAGTCCTTGCGCGCGGAGTCAGCCGGAGCCTGCGCTGCGGCGCGCCCTCCGGACCAGAGTATGGCGAAGAAGAGTGCAAGGAGAAGGGTAGAACGATAGGGGCAACCTGTTTTCATACGGATGGGGAATAGTGACGGGAAACGATGCGTCAAGGCGATCAGAGCACTTTCAGGGCACTGCGTACGATCTGTTCGACGGGCATGTTGGGATCCTCCTTGAGGAGTTTCTCGACGGCTTTTTGCGAGGCGTTTTTCTGGAAACCCAGCATGACGAGCGCCGCCACGGCCTCTTCGGACGTGTCTGTCTGTGACCCTCGCGAGGCTGCAGCACGCCGTTCGTCGAGTCCTGCCACGGGGCGCACCTTACTCTTGAGGTCGACAACGATGCGCTGGGCCGTCTTGTTACCGATGCCTTTGACGGTGGTCAGTGTGGCGTCGTCGCCAGAAGCGATGATGTCGATCAGATCCGAGGGCTTGAAGGACGAGAGGATCATGCGCGCGGTGTTCGGCCCGACGCCGGAGACGGATGTGAGCAGCAGGAAGAGCTCGCGCTCTTCGCGGCTGGCAAAGCCGTAAAGCAGGTGGGCGTCTTCACGGATCACTTCGTGGACGTAGATCTTGCCCTCGCGGAGACCGTCGAAGGTGCTGTAGGTGGTCAGTGAGATATTGAGTTCGTAGCCCACGCCGCCGCACTCCATGATCATCAGTGCGGGTTGCAGTTCTACGATTTCTCCTTTGATGTATTCGATCATATATCTATGGGTGGTTCTTGTAGGGGGGATGCTGATTCTATGTTCCAAACAGTTCGGAATGGGATCCTATGCGAGAGAGCCGGATGATCTCTTCGTTGTTTGCGTTAAGTTCTATCCAGATCAAAAGAAGATCGCCTTCGATGTGAAGCTCCATGTATCCGGCATAGTCACCGATGAGTTTATGAGGCCGCATGGATAAAGGAATCGGGAGTCCTTCTGCCAGTATTTGGATCGCCTTCGTGATCTTGGCTTGCTTCTCCGGCATGTGGCGAAACTTCTTGAGGTCTCTCTTGAACCTCACAGTGTATTCAATCTTCCGCTTCTTCATCTCCGAACAGCGAGGCTTCGATTGTCTCTCGACTGGTTGTATCAACGACGCCGGCTATTTTACCCTCTCTGGCTTCCCGACAGGCTTGCACGGTCTCTTCGTTATAGGGCCTGTATCCCATCTCGTAAAGCAAGGCCTCCAAGTAGCTGCTTAGGCTCTTGTCTTCTTTCTTGGCTTCTTCTTTCAGCTGCTTCAAAACCCCGGTGTTGATCCGAATAGACGCAGCGGATTTCGTGAGAGTCGTATTCATAATCGAGCGATATATCATTTACATGTAAACGTATTTGAGAGGTGTACGGTCGCTTCTGTTTAGGCTGTGAAGCCCTCTCAAGAGATTGGTTATGTCTCCCCTCATAACGGCTAAAGGATTGAAAAAGTATAGCGGGAATCTGGCTCACATATCACATATACCGCCGGACGAAGGCGCGGACGCGGGCGGTGTATTCGGCGCGGTGATCGTGATAGGAGAAGGCGTGGGCTGACCCGGGGGCGATCCAGAGCTCGCGGCCGCCACGGCGTTTGGCCTCGTAGAGGGGGTGAACCATCTCGGTGGGCACATAGTCGTCCGCCTCGCCGTGGATGAAGAAGATGGGTAGCTCCGAAGCGGCCACTTGCGCCAGCGACGAGGCCTGCAGGAAGTCCCACCCGTAACGCGCGCGGCAGAGCATGCTGGTGGTGTAGAGCAGGGGCATCTCGGGCAGGCCGTACTGCGCGCGTAGCTCCTTGGCAAACTCGTCCCAGACGCTGGTGTAGCCACAGTCTTCGACGAAGCATCGCACGTCGGCCTGCTGCTTTTCGCCGGCCACCATCATCGTCGTGGCGGCGCCCATCGATATGCCGTGCACGGCGATCGTGGCCTCGGGGCCGAAGAGCTCGTCGGCGACGCACGTCCAACGGATCACGTCGTAGCGGTCGAGCCAGCCCATACGGATATAATCGCCACCGCTTTGACCGGCGCCGTAGAGGTCGGGCAGGAGGATGTTGAAGCCCAGGTCGTGGTGATAGAGATAGCCGATCATGAGCATACGCACAGCGCAATCCTTGTAGCCGTGGACGATGACGGCCGATCGGCGCGTGGGCCGTGTGGCGCGGGCGTAGAGGGCATGCAGACGGACGCCATCGTCGGCGGTGATGAACGTGTCGCGCAGGGCACCCGCACGGCGGAGGCTGTCCACCCAAGGCCGCAGGAAGGGGTAAGTCTGAAACATGTAGGCGTACGATCCCTCCGTGTCGCGCCCCTTATTGTCGGCCGGTCGGAGGGCATGGTTGAGCAAGAAGAAGCTGCCTGCGGTGAGCGCCACGATGGCGAGCAGCAGCAGTGTGAGCAGGATGTTGCGTAGTTTTCTCATCATGGCCGCAAAGGTAAGGCCTCGCCGGTGCGCAGCCAGAAAGGGCCTTCGCTCATACGGTGCCTCTCAGGGTGCACCATAAAGGCGTACCTCGCGCCTCCATCGCTTGGGGGAAAATGCTTGCAAGACTCCCTGCAAGTGTTGCATGGTCACGCCGCACATCGTGAAAAGGCTACGCAAGGGGTGTATGGTCGTTTCACACCCTGTGAAAAGGGGGTGCAAGTGTTGCATGATCGTTTCACACCCTGTGAAAAGGGTGTGCAGGTGTTTCATAGTCCCGCCACACACTGTGAAAGGGCTGTGCAGGTGTTGCATGGTCATTTCGCACCCTGTGAAAGGGCTGTGCAGGTGTTGCATGGTCATTTCGCACACTGTGAAAGGGCTACGCAGGTGTTGCATAGTCGTTTCGCACACTGTGAAGGGGCTACGCAAGTGTTGCACACTCGTATCACACACTGCGCCGGCCTGCGCAAGGGGTGCACGGAGGTTTACGCCCCCTCAGGGGATCACTCCGAGCACTGCTCCAGCAGTTCGCTGACTGTGCGACCGAGCGTGGGGTGGACGATCGTGGGGGCGATCTCTGCGAGCGGCTCGAGGACGAAGCGTCGCAGGTGCATCAGTGGGTGGGGCAGGGTTAGGCGGGGCGTGTCGAGACAGGTGTCGGCATAGAAGATGAGGTCGATGTCGATCGGACGATCGGCGTAGGTGCCCCCGGGCGAGGATTTGACGGTGCGGCCCAGCTCACGCTCAATCTGTTGCGTCAGGTCGAGCAAGGGTAGGGGGGCGAGGTCGGTGCGGAGGCTGAGGGCGACGTTGAGGAAGGGGTGCGCCGATTGGAAACCCCACGGCGCGGTCTCATAGCAACGTGACACGGCGACCGTCCTGCCAGCCCGTTCGGCCAGTAGCGCGATGGCCGATGTGATCAGTCGGTGCCGGTCGCCTAAGTTGGAACCGAGGCTGAGGTAGACGTCAGACATTGTTATAGAGGGTAGAGATTAGAGGGTAGAGGGTAGAGATTAGAGGGTAGAGGGTAGAGGGTAGAGGGTAGAGGGTAGAGGGTAGAGGGTAGAGG
>ERZ773009.2782-NODE-2782-length-11007-cov-8.860391_pt1 | contig 11007 bp, 18 predicted proteins | sample MGYA00580663_ERZ773009 | MGnify/ENA primary metagenome ERZ773009 (study PRJEB29015, sample SAMEA2737969) | human oral metagenome | biome: human oral; feature: human-associated habitat; material: dental | place: China | collected 2026 ... | reverse complement strand
GTAGTAGAGCCCACTCAACCACTGCGTCTTACTCGACAATCCAAAGACAATTGAGGAGGCTGGGACTTTTGTCCCAGCCTCATTTTGATTCATCGAGCTTTATTTAGTCTATTTCCGATTCATAAAATCATCTAATTCTTCCAATCGCTTCCTTGTCAAGGTCTGAGCAAGAAAATCATCCTTATCGACATCTTTGTCCTTATTAAAATCATGTAAGTCAACCTTTTCATAAACTATCTTATTTGTATAAGCAAGTTGACCATTTACATAGGTCATAATCGCTATATCGCTCTTACTAAAAAATGCTCCATAATAATCTTCCCGAACCACTACTGTCTGCCCTTTTTCCTCAAGATAGGCATAATGGGTCACTGGAACATAAACTCTAAAAATATAGCCAATAATAGGAGAAACTGCCAATAGCAAGGACCCTAGAACAAGAGCTGGATAAAGAAGCCACCTATATCTTTTGACCAATAAATAGAAAGCGAGAAACAAAAAGGGAAAAGCAAACCATGGGCTGAACTGAGGATACCAGAATATACTGGTGATTGTAAGAAATAAAAGAACTGCCAAAAGCGCCAGAGAGCTTGATTCGCGTTTATAAGCCAAAAAGAGGCCTATAAATAAAACGGTAAGAGCTAGCCACTCTCTACTTAGGATATACAAAATGAAATAAAACATCCCAAAATCTCCCCTTATTTATTAAAAATCCCTTGAGTGAACCTCAAGGGATTTATTTCATTCCATTAGAATGAATTATTTTTTCAAGTTATCTCCCTATTATATAGGCTATCAAAATATACTCAAGCAACAACCTTTTTTTACTATGTTTAAAATAATAATACAAAGTATAAACAAGCACATTATTTTTAAGAGGTAACAAAAAAGGAACTAAATTTATGAGTTCAGCAGGCAAGAAAAAAGCACCTTTAGGGGGGCTTTTTATCTAGTTCTTCTGCGTGTCACTGATTTCCTATTCCACTTAGATTTAATCGACTTCATCGTACTAATGGATTTAAAACCATAATATTTGGCATTATTATCGTCTCTAATAAGCTTATCTAGTGAATTAACGATATCCTGAAAATGATACTTAGGATTAATTTTATCCATCATATAACTAATTATAAGAAATGGTAATGCAATTCTATTTGAATAAACCCCTGGTTTTAATTCGTACAGATAATCTTTCCACTCATCCTTTAATTGAGGAACTGTTTTAAATTTAAAATCAATAATATTTGAATTATGGGCACAAATATTTCTAACTAGATTGATACATTTTAACCAAGATATTAACTCTGAATTCTCACAATCAAAAAAACTAGATATCTGACCAAGTTTCTTCACTGACATTAGTTCTAACATATTAACCACTTGACCGAACGTAAGGACATTTACGGCAAGCCAAATAGGCGGATATTTTGATTGATCAGTTTTTAATTTTTCATCTATTTCAGAATTAGAAGATTTCCTTAACTCAATTAACAAATTTTTTTTGAATTTATTTTCACTATACCGAAGATAGTGCTTACAATACTCCTCTTTATTACACCAATTTGAGAAATTAAGATAGCCATAACTATTTAAATTACTCCTACCTAAAACATAAGCTATCTTTGTTTTTATCGCAACCTCAATATCTTCAATTGCGTGTAATAAATTCAACCTCAAATTTTTATCTTGATAATATCTTGAAATAACAATTTCAAATTTAGTATTTTGGTAATCAATAATTTTCTGTGTACCATTCTTTGTTATCTTTGCAAATGGTTTAGCAAATTCTTTAATTTTATAGTAGGAAACCATTGACAAACTATTTATTGCCTTGTTCCTGGATGCGTCGTTCTCAAAACACATTGACCTTGATTCAAGGAGTTTTATTTGTTCTTCATAGCTTTTATGTTCAAAATGCTCAATCATAGTATTCTCACTTAACATTTTTATAAAAAAACCTCCCATCAGAACGTATCTGCGCATATGCGTGGGAGGCCATTGATATCTTACATGATAATTATATTATATAAATTTCAAAAAAACAACTATTTTTATCAAGTTTTTTATATTTTTCATCAAGTTTAGTATGTTTTATCATAGATCAACTAGATACTACTACTTCGTGATATACTCCCATATTCGGTAATGGAATAATGCTAAAATACAAATCTGAATAGATTTCAAACCACTTATTCAATTTGGTATAAGCTGGCGATTGAGTCACGAATAGTATTCGCTGACAAGCTCCGATAACATTCATGCGATTATAGACATAAACCTCTTTAACAGCCTCTAAAATATCATCTTCACTTGTCTGTACCCTAATATCTGTTATCTGTTTAATCGTAGCGTATTTTTTATAAGCAAGCAGATCTTGCTTTTTAGCAGCATCAAACATTTTACGCTCAAGAACACTATACTTAGGATTTTCTTTATCTCTCATGAAATACCACTTGAGCCATAAAATTTTTTCTCTGTGAATTACTGAAATACGCTCAATTTTCTTCTTTGGCATGATCACCTCCTAAATTATTAATCTAATAGCTTTAACCACTCACTTTTTGAGATTGTTGTATAAGGTTCATCTAGCGCGTGATATAAAGGTTCTAAACCTTTGTTAAATCGGATATAGTCCATTTTATCCTCATGCGTTGGAAAATATAAGATTCCTGTTTCATCTTCATTTAGACTACGGTTACACCAATCATCGACGATAACCTGCACTTCCCATTCACGCCACTTTTTAAGGTTTTCTAAAAGTTCAATATCATTAAATAACTCACCATCAACTTGAAAAAATTCTCCCAGATCATCGTTACCCTCGACGATGATAACTTCAGGCGTATTTCTACTACTTAATAATTCCTTGAGTTCTTGTAACTCTTTGATCTCCTTTAGATACTTCCTCAATTTCTAACCTCAATTCTTCAATTTGTCTTACTACTCCAAAAATTTCATGAGTTTTATATGATTGTTCAAGTATAGCTTTTGCTGCTTGAGTTCTTATAAAAGTGTTAACCTTGGCATCCATCATAATATCATTGAGTACAGAAACGGCATTAGATGATGCTAGATACAGCATTTGAGTTGTTTTATCCATCATCTCATCTTGCTTTATTCTCAAAGTCTTTTTAACCGCTGCAACTTTTAAATACTTATGACCTGTTGCCCTAGATACTCCTGCTTTTTGGCATGCTTTTTCTATTGTTGGTTCGGTAAGCATGGCATCTATGAATTTTATTTGCTTGGATGTAAGACTATCATTTTCATTTCCTACCATCTATTACCTCCTTATTATCAAAATAAAGGGTTGCCCCTTTATTTATTATTCTAGATAGCGCTGCAATTCTGCATCCATTGCCTCCAAATTGCCCTCAACAATCATTTCATGCTGCACTAAATCAATTTTATCTCCGTTAATGTGTAAACCACCGTGGAAATAATCAATTTTTCTATCAAGGAAATGTACTAGCTTTTCAAGACGTTGCTGCTTGCTGAATCGCTCCATATCAATTTCGATATAAGCAAGGGTAGTGTCGTTTTCTATAATGTCCTCTAGTTTTCTAATGGCTAGAGGTTTATTCTTATACTTTTCTAGGTATTCTTGCATTTCTGCTGCTGTTAATTTGATGCTAGATAACAAACTTAATTCAGCTGCATCATCAGCTGTAATAGATTCCTCTTTTGTTTTATGGCTTTTTAATTCAGCATTTTTCTCTTTTTCCAGTTGTTGATACAGCACTTGAGCAGTATTATGCGAATAGTCTTCTGCCTCTTTTTTAAATTTCAAAAGTTCTTGCTCTGCATACACTTTCCCAACCAACTGTTTCTGTAACTTATCTTGGAAATCTTCCTGCATGGCGATATAACCACGCATATATTCTAATTTTTTCTTCCCAAAAATCTTAATATCATTTTTAATTGTTGTTAGTGTCATGTTATCCTCCTTATGACAAAATAAAAGAGGTGTGATAAAAGAGCGTTAAACTCAATTATCATACCTCTGGTTTTTCCAGTCAGTAATTTTTAACATTGTTCTCCAGTGGTCACTTCTTTATAAACTATCTGCCTATCTTGGACTTTTAGTTTGATATTACCATGATCTGGAATTTCAATGTACTTAATTATACCATTTTTTGAGTATAAAACAAAGCCTTTCTCCATCATTTTTAATAATTCATTATCCTTGTTTTCAGTCATGATTTCTCCTTTATTTCATTTTATTATAATCTAAATATCCCTAGTCTATTGATTTTACAGTTTTTTTAGGGTTTGTAGGCTGAAATACTACCCTTTTTGTGTACCCTATGGCTGTTTTTTCAAATCGGTTAAATTGCCACGCTTGATTTATACGATCGAGGAAAGCATGCCTGCTACTTCTCAAAGGGGCGATTTATCACCCTATGAAAAGTGTCTATTTTTGTTTAGGTTTGTAAGTTGGTTTTCTTGTCATATCATGTTACCTCAGTATTTTATTTTATGTGTATTGACCTCGTAGGTTTTTTTCTGCCAAGTTTTAAAGGATAGCTCCTCCCTATGGCTAAAAATTGCGTTTCATCCTCTTGTCTTTGATGTCTATCATGTTATATACATTCCCCTCTGATCGTTTTCCAATTCGACTGACTAGCTTGTCGTTATAAATCTTGGCCAGCTCTTTGCCGTTGTGATTAGTGTTGATGATAGTTGTTTCCCGCTTATCAAAAATCTTGAAAAGAAAGGTCTGTACCCAGTTATTAGCCTCATCTTTTCGGCTATTCATAACGCTTTCTGTACCTAAATCGTCAATAAAGAGATAGTCAACCTCAGTCAGCAGCTTCAAGGCGTCATACTCTGTAAAATCACTCTGCCTATACTGCCAGCCTGACTGAATGCGCGTGACGATTTCAGCAATGCTGACAAAGAGGACGCTCTTAGGGTCATTCTTAGCCTTATAGCCCTCGTTGATGGCTTTGGCCATGGAATAGCATAAATGACTTTTACCAGTGCCTGGTTTCCCCATAATCAGCGTGTTTCCTGTCATACCGTTTAGGTACTGTTTAGCTTGCTTGATAGCAAACTCCTTGGCCTCGTGTTCCTTTTTTGTCTCAGCTTCGAAAGTGCTAAAAGAAGCCTCTCTCAGCTCATTTGGCACCGCACTTTCACGCGCCAGTACATCATAGGTTGAATAGTCCAAATCATGCCCCAGGGCTTTTTCTATGCCCTCTAACTCCGTCTTTTTGATGTTCTCCCTAGTACATTCCATGCAGTAGGGTGATGTATAACCATCTGGCTTTTGGAATTGTACCAGGTTAATCTGATGAGTTGGGCAAAGCTCATCAGTAACCTTTATTTTTTCGTTTAACTGGTCTGTATTCAGTAATTCCATTGTTTCTCCTCTCCGTCAGTAGATAAACGGGTCTTGAATATCATTATCAGACTGACCTTGTTTCTTTTGCTGAAACTGTCTCTGTTCATCTTCAACTTGTACCATGGTTTTAATACCGTTCTGTCTCCAGTTCTTCAGTATTGAATTGATATAGCTAAAAGATCGCTTGCTGTTATCTGCAGCCTTGTCTATGGCAGTCTTGATAACCTCTAGCTCCATACCGTCAAGCGTGAGATAGTCGGTCAATATCTGATACTGTTGTCCGTCTATAATCCCTATACGGGTTTGGTAGTAGTTAGAGATTTCAGCAGTAGGAAATTTTTTCTCTATCTCTTCTTCTAACTCTTTCTCTATCTCTTTCTCTATCTCTTTCTCTGTCTTACACATAGTTGACGTTGTAAGATTATCAGATAACATTGTAAGATTCTCCCTTTTTTCTTGCTGCTGTTTCCGATATTCTCGCATATATGCTGCATGGTTAGTTTCCTGTTGTACCAAGGCTTTAGCTTGTGGTAGCTCTGCGTTTTTATCTTCATCAATCTGAATTAGACCACATTTTGTAAAGTATGCCACGGTCATATCTATATCATCTTCTGATACATCTAATTTTAGGGCTAACTCTTCCTTGAGATTGTTAAAGTAGCCCTCATAGTATAAAATACAGTCACTTTCCAAGCTCTCTAGCATGAGCCTAATATAAATCACTGTCATAGTGTACCCACCAGGTACCGTCTTTAGTCTCTTGATGAAAATATTATCAAAAAATTTCTTATCAATTTTTAGCCAAAAATAGACTTTTGTTTTTGCCATTGTCCCCTCCTTATTCTAATTTATCAGCTTCCTGTGGTTTCTTATAACATTCTATGATTGCTGCGCGTGTTTCTTCGTTTACCTGGTTTGAAATAAATAACACATCTAGATGCTTACTATAAAATGCATCAAGACCTAATTCTTTTGCTGAATCAAAACTTACTATTTCCATGCTCTATCCTCCTACTTCACCACTAAAAATAGATAAACATCACTAAGCCGATAAAAAATCTTTTTAGTTCCATTTTTAGGTGTCTGATGATATTGTTTCGCTTGAATATAACGCCCATAATCAGGGCTTAAATTCTCGCTAGGTGTTTCTACTGTCGGTGTGTTTTCTCGCTTAATTTGGGCGCTTTTTTTGCGGTCTCGGTGGTTTAGATAGAGTAGTACACCAATCAGTACCAGGCCAACAAAAACCGCCTGTGTATTGGTTAAATCTGATTCATTCATGTTAACCCTCCTCATGAATCATCATGCCACGGGTGTACTCAATCGAACTTGTCCATAAGTCCAAGAGATTCTTTTTACCTCGTTTTTTCTTTGCGATATCAACTGCCAAAAGTTCCCATACATAATTTAATAATTGACTTTGATCCATAGGATAGCCATTCTCTTTGGTCAATTCTGCTAGGTAAGTTCTCAAGAAAAGAAATCCATCAAATCTAGAAACTCGTTTTATAAAATCAGTGTTACCCCAATAATTTCCATAAAATGACCGTTCTTTTTGCTCTAGTTCTCCTATTACTTCAGCAACTACTCTCTGTTTCATCCTTTCCGTCTGTTCCTTAAGCGTTTGCTGTTGTTCATGGTATTCTGTGCCGGTCAGTTCATTGTAGACATCATCCAAGTCATTCAATACCCTACTGATCGCTCTTTTAGCTATGATATTTCTAACCCCTGTAAGACTTCCTTGTATTTCTTCTAAATCTGTTGAAATAGCTTCTAATTTATCTGCTAACATGTTTTTTACCTCTGTTTCTTTGTTGGTGTGATTTTTTAGCTTATTTTTTTACTTCTAAATATCATTATCTTAATTTCCTGATAACTCATTTTCAATTCAATCATGGCTATTGCCATATCCTCAAATGCCTGGTACTGCTCCAGCTCCTCACTAGTCAAGCTATCGATATCGTTTGTTCCTCCACGGCTTGCCATTAACTGCTTAGCGTTCATGTCTGTTACTGTCTTTAGTAGCAAGTTATTCATGGTGCTATGCGCGTGCTTTGGTGCATTAGGCCATGTTTCTATACTGTCATGCAAGGTTTTTCTTTTCGGCTTTTCTAGCGCCCTCTGCAGACGAAATTTAGAAAGTTCCTCACGCATTTCAAAGAATGCTTTGACTAGATTTGTTTTGAAGTTGGCCACTTGCTCAGTATTCTTTAAAAATGTAACTAACAAGGTTGCTTGTTGCTCATTCAAAATATAGTCCTTGGTACTCTGGCCACTGTCCGTAGCTTGGATTTTAAATCCAACCTTTCCGAACTGCTCAAACCTTGCTTGATGTTTGCGGATCGTTTTAGTTATTGTGTGATGTTGCAGGTTTGTACACTCTGCAACAATACTACTTAGTGTGTACGGCTCTTTCTTACCGTCCATATAAACTAATTCCATTACGGTTCTACCTCCTGTATAAATCTGGCTAGCTTACTTTTTAATTGCCTCCTCTAGCCCTTTTTTTAGCCTCTGCAACGGCTTTGGCTAGTGTGACAATATAATTTACTGTCTGTCCTCTATAAACGTGCTAGAGGCCTTTATAACAGCTTGTATCGTTGTCTCGATATCCCCCGTGGAATAGTAACTTTATTTTCTAATATCATTCAAGACTTGTTTACCCCATTTCTTGAATGAAATAAAATTACATCTTCTGTACTCTTGGCATCTGCTTTATCTGAGACAAATAGAATGTCAATGCCTGGTAGATAAAACCCATCGTCTATTTGTTTAGTTGGTTTGAAAGTAACAATTTTCATTTCATAACTCCTATTTTATTGCTAAAAATAAATACACATCTGACGGACGATAGAATATTTTCTTAGCTCCATCCGTTGGGGTCTGGTACCGCTGGAGACCGAGGGACTCCCAGTTATCAAGGGTTGTAGCACTTACACTTAGTAAATCCATTAATTCTTTACGAGAAATTAAATCTAACTTACTAGATCGTTGTTTTTCTAGCTCAACTAAAGTTTCAAGAGTCTGTTTAAGAACCTGTAAACCTTGTAACTGTATTTCTTTAGATAAAATCTCCATTTCCATCCTCCGTTTTTTCTTTTTATAAATTACGTTGTCTTTCTCCTCTAGTTTTGATAAAATAAGAGGAGACTATTTACAAAGGGGTTTGTCCCCTTGCTAAATACCTAACAAAACCACGCGCCTTGCCTTTGCTTGAGTTTTGTTATTTTTCCTTAGCCGTGTACGTTGGTTTGGTCGCCTGTACACGGCTTTTTACTTTGTTTTAAATTTCTTCTACTAGCCAAGTCATCACGCTTTCATAGATGCGCTTGGGTGCATCATAGTTTCCATTCTCAACTTTTGTTAGAGTTTGAGATTTAATTCCCAACTGCTCCGATGCCGCTTTTTTGGTTAGCTGTAATCTTGCACGTTTGATACGTACTTTTTCAGCAAGAGATAAAGTTATAAGCATTGGTTTCACCTCCTTTTTTTCTCCTTTTTTGGAGAATTTTTATTTTACAGGGTCATTTTATCTCCTTTTTTGGCATTTGTCAACAAAAAACTCCTTTTTTTCTCCTTTTTTGGCATTTTATGTTATAATCTCTTTAGAAAGGATGTATAAGATGAATAGAATTAAGCAATTACGAAAAGAAAATAATCTTACTCAAAGAGAACTTGCTAATGAAACTAAAATCCCTTATAGAACCATACAACGATGGGAAAATGGAAAAACTGATATAAAATCCGATGCCGCTCAGGTACTTGCTGACTATTTTGGTGTCCATGTCCCTTATTTATTAGGATATTCTACTCAACGAACTGCAGAAGAAGAAATATCTATGATGATTGATGACTTTAATCGAGATTTTATAGAATTTCTAAAATACCATGATTTATACTTATCAGATAGTCAAATCCCTTTAATAACTAATACAATGTATTCTATGTCAAATATCAACGACAGATACCTTATGACTTTTATGAAAAATGGAGATTTTGACGGTCTAGAAAATGCCAAAAATATGGAGTTTGAGAAACTTTTTGAATATAGCACGTTTTGGGATATGCAATACAATGGACTAAAGGCATCTAATAAGTCTCTAAAAAACAAGCAAAGTTTATAACATTACCGATTTTCCAGATTTATTTATTGATTCAGATACTGAAAAATAAATTTCAACTTCATGTATAAATACCTAACAAAACCACGCGCCTTGCCTGCTGATGGAAAGAAAGGTACAAATACATGAATATCAAAGAGAAAATCAAAAAGAATGGCCAAAGAGTTTATTATGCTAGTGTTTATCTAGGAGTTGACCAACTAACGGGCAAAAAAGCCCGTACAACTGTTACAGCAACCACTAAAAAAGGCGTTAAAGTAAAAGCGCGTGATGCGATCAATACTTTTGCTGCTAATGGCTATACAGTCAAAGACAAGCCGACAATTACAACATACAATGAGCTTGTAAAAGTTTGGTGGGATAGTTACAAGAATACAGTTAAGCCAAATACTCGCCAATCCATGGAGGGGTTGGTTAGAGTACATTTATTGCCCGTATTTGGCGATTATAAGCTATCTAAACTCACTACGCCTATTCTTCAGCAGCAAGTGAACAAATGGGCTGACAAGGCAAATAAAGGCGAAAAAGGGGCATTTGCTAACTACTCCTTGCTCCATAACATGAATAAGCGTATTTTGAAATATGGCGTAGCTATCCAGGTAATACAATACAACCCAGCTAATGATGTCATCGTTCCACGCAAACAGCAAAAAGAAAAGGCAGCTGTCAAATACTTAGACAACAAAGAATTAAAACAGTTTCTCGATTATTTAGATACACTCGATCAATCAAATTATGAAAATCTATTTGATGTTGTCCTGTATAAGACTTTACTGGCCACTGGATGCCGTATTAGTGAGGCTCTGGCTCTTGAATGGTCTGATATTGACCTAGAAAGCGGTGTTATAAGTATCAATAAGACACTAAATCGCTATCAAGAAATAAACTCTCCTAAGTCAAGTGCTGGTTATCGTGATATACCAATAGACAATGCCACGTTACTTATGCTCAAGCAATACAAAAACCGCCAACAAATGCAATCATGGCAACTAGGCCGATCTGAAACGGTTGTATTCTCTGTATTTACAGAAAAATATGCCTATGCTTGTAACTTACGAAAGCGCCTTAATAAGCATTTTAAGGCTGCAGAAGTAACTAACGTATCATTTCATGGTTTCCGCCATACACATACCACTATGATGCTCTATGCTCAAGCCAGCCCGAAAGATGTTCAGTACAGATTAGGTCATTCTAATTTGATGATCACTGAAAATACTTATTGGCATACTAACCAAGAAAACGCAAAAAAAGCTGTCTCAAATTATGAAACAGCTATCAGCAATTTATAAATAATAAGGGTGACCCATTTTCGGGCTACCCTCTTACTATACCAAAAATTAGTAGGGGTAGTAAAAAGGGTAGTAAAATCAAAAAAGCACTAAGGGAAAGCGCCCCAAAGTGCTTATTTCAAAGGCTTTACAGCCCCTAATCCCATAAAGAGATTATTTTTTCAAGTTGTAGAATGATTTCAATCCACGGTATTCAGCAACTTCACCAAGTTGATCTTCGATACGAAGCAATTGGTTGTATTTAGCAATA
>ERZ773009.2778-NODE-2778-length-11014-cov-7.414454_pt1 | contig 11014 bp, 7 predicted proteins | sample MGYA00580663_ERZ773009 | MGnify/ENA primary metagenome ERZ773009 (study PRJEB29015, sample SAMEA2737969) | human oral metagenome | biome: human oral; feature: human-associated habitat; material: dental | place: China | collected 2026 ... | reverse complement strand
GGTGATCTCGTAGCGCTTGCGGGCGGGGCCGGCCCCGGGCTCGGCGCCGACCTGGATGATGAGGCTGTCGCGCAGGAGGCGGGCCAGGGAGGAGTAGACCTGGCCGAAGGCCAGCGGCTTGGTCTGAGCGAACCAGCGGTCCCAGCTGAGCTTGAGGTCGTAGCCGTAGCCGGGCCCGGAGCCCAGCAGGCCGAGGAGCGTGAGTCGGGTGTCCATGGCCAGCAGTATATACGCAGTGTATACGCGCGTGATGTAGTGGGGTCGAGGCAGGTTGAGGCAGGTCGGGGCAGCTCACGGCCGTCATTCCGGTCGTGCGACGGACCCGGGTCCCAGCCGGCGGCCGGTCCTAGATGATTCCGGGGCGGCGCAGGCGGGCCGGGCGCTCAACGTCAACGTACCTTCGTCACATGAACGTACCTTTCTCCCATCCTTCTGATCTTTATCCCCAGAAGGATGGGTGTGATGTCTCAGGAGATCGGTGACAGTTCTGTGTCAGGACATCGGTGACGGTTGGTGTGTCAGGACATCGGTGACGTTTCGGGGGGTCTTGCGGGGGCGTCCTCCTCGGGTGGCGCGTGTGGCGGGGTCGTGGTGGGAGACGTACCTGGTTCCCGGTTGCGGCCACGGGTACTGGGTGAGGACCTCGCCGTGGGGGTCGGTGATGGTGATCCTGTGGGCGTCCCAGGTGATCAGGGCCTCCTGGCCCGCTCGGGAGCTGGAGACGAGGTAGGCGGTCCCGGCGAGGCTGATGGTGCCGTTGCGTCCTATGGTGGTGCGCTTGGTCCCGGTGGGGGCGATCCGGTCCCGGCCGCGTGGGCGCGGGGTCCTGGGTGGTCTGGCCGGTTGGGCGGGCGGGTCGTCGTGCGGCGGTCTGGGGGCCTGGGCCACCTCGGTGGCGTCCCATGCCTGGGCGGGGGTAGCGCGCCCGGGCAGGCTCTGGTGGGGACGCTCGGTGTTGTAGATGCGGTCGAAGGTGTCAACCTGTGCCTGGAGCTCGGCGACGGTGGCGGCCAGGGGCTGCTTGTCCAGCCAGCGCAGCAGGGTGGAGTGGAAGCGCTCGTTCTTGCCCTGGGTGGTGGGCTTGTAGGGCTTGCCGGTGATGGGCTCCACGCCCAGCGCTCTGACGTGATCCACCAGCCGGCCCTGCCGGCCCCTGCGGGTGGGGTTCAACGAGGCCCCGTTGTCGGTCAGGAGCCGCTGGGGCACGCCGTAGGCGCGCACGCCCTTGTCGAAGACCCTGACGGCCGCGTCACTGGTCTCGGCCCGGGCGACCAGCCAGGCCACCGCCAGGCGGGAGTGATCGTCCTGAAGCTGGAAGATCACGCACTTGCGGCCTCTCTCCAGGACGTACTCAGTGGAGTCCAGCTGCCAGCAGGCGTTCGGAGCGGGGTAGACGAACCGCCTCCAGGCCGCTCGGGGCCTCTTCCTGGGCTCGGCGCGGGCCACGTCCCTGGCCCGGAAGATCCGGGCCAGGGACGCCACCGAAGGCGCCTCCAGACCCATGGAGACCATCTTGTCGCACCACGCTGACCGGCCCGTGGCCCCGGGCCCGAGAGCCCCTCCGGGGACGCGCGTACTGCCACCGCCTGGTCCGCGGTCGCCTCACTCAGACGAGTCGGACTGGTCCGGGGGCGACGGGACCTGGGCTCCAGCACAGCCGCCTGCCCCTCGGCGCGGGCGCGGGCCCTCAGGGCGTAGAACGTCTTGCGCGAGATCTCCTGCTCGGCGCCCAACGTGGTCACCGCCCCACGCGGAGCGTCATCGGGCCACCGGGCGATGGCAAGGCGAACACGGGGGTCAACAGGCTCATTCCTACTCACCCGCCAAGCACAACCGAAGTGTCACCACCACCACCGCCCGAACTGTCACCGATGTCCTGACACAGAACTGTCACCGATCTCCTGAGGCATCACAGTACCTTTCTCCCATCCTTCTGGGGATAAAGATCAGAAGGATGGGAGAAAGGTACGTTCACGTGACGAACTTCCGTTGACGTCTGGGCGCACTCCAGCTGCCGCGCCTTGACCGGAAGGGGCGGCCCCGGAGGCGGCAATAATGTCCCGGATCCGATCCACAGCCTCAGCCTGTCACTCCTCGAGCCAGTCGGCCAGGGCGGCGAAGGAGGCGAACATGTCGTCGAAGAGCAGGTTGTTGTCGATGCGCAGGTAGCGGCGCATGGGCCGGGTGTCCTGCGGGTAGCGGTAGGTGCCGTCCTCCGCCAGCCGGGGGCGGGGGACGACGTCGTAGTAGGAGGAGGCGGCGTCGGGCTCGAAGGTGGTCTGAAGGGAGGACAGGAGCACCAGCGGCTGGTCGCCGAGCACGTAGGTGGCGCCCGGGTGCGCGCCCATGCCCGCCACCATGGACCGCACGCCCCCCAGCTGGGTCAGCAGGTGGCGCCCCAGCGCCCCGGCCCGCTCGCAGCCGCGGCGGATGACGGGGAAGGAGACGGCGGCTGAGCGGTAGACGTCGCGGGGCATCTGCCAGATGCGCGCATCGGTCTCGTTGAAGACGTACATGGCCGCGGCCACGTCCAGGGCCATGTTGTACTCCAGCGTCGTGGCGCCCTGGGGCACCCAGGCCGTCCCCGCGTGCTCCGAGCCCCCGATCCAGATCAGCGTCAGGCGCTCGGCGATGGCGGGCTCGGCCCGGTAGGCGCGGGCGACGTCGCCCAGCGACCCGCCGGCCACGAGGTACAGGGGGCGATCGTCGTCGCGCATGGCCTCGGCGACGATGAACCGCGAGGCGTCGGTGGGCCCGTCGTGGGCGTCGAAGCCGCGGTCGTCGCCGTCGTGCAGGCCGACACCGGTGACCCCCATGGCGGCGAACAGGTCCTCGACGCGCTCGCGGCCCGCCCGGATGGAGGAGCCGGTGCGGTTCCATCCGTCGTCCTCCCTCAGCCGGGAGACGACGACGCCGCGCACCTCGGTGCCCTCGACGAGCAGGTGGTGGGCGAGCTGGAAGAGGTCGTCGGGATCCCCGGCGAAGTCGTTGTCGACGATGACGCGGGTGCGGGGCGCGGTGCCCGTCAGGCGGTCGGCCTCCTCCAGCCAGGGCAGGGTGCCGTAGGCCCACGTCCTGGGGGCGGGAGGTGGGGTGCTCGTGGTGCTCATCGGTGCCTCACTTGACCTTGCGCACGGGGATGATGGCGGCGGCGGAGACGGCGACCGCGACGATGGACATGATGAACAGGGCGGAGTAGCCGGCGGTGAGGGCGACGATCTGGCCGGCGGCGACGGGGGCCAGCATCTGGCCGATGTTGGAGGCGACGTTGGCCACGCCCAGGTCGCGGCCGGCGGCCTCCTTGTCGGGCAGGACGTCGATGAACAGGGCGACGTCCACGGCCATGTACATGCCGTAGGAGGCGGCCAGCAGGATGAAGAACACGTAGAAGGCCGGGAGCGTGGGCGCGAGGATCGGGATGAGCATGATCGCAGCGATGAAGGCCGACGAGCCGATGACGAAGGGCTTGCGGCGCCCGACCTTGTCGGAGAGCCTGCCCGCGATGAGCATCATGATCAGCTGGCCGGGCAGGGCCGCGGAGGACAGGCCGGCGAAGGTGGTGTTCGCCTCCGACGCGGACAGCGCGGGCTGGATGTGGGACTGCAGGATGTACAGCACGAAGTTGGAGATGGCGGTGTAGCCGAAGAACATGAAGAAGCGGGCGATCCAGGTCCAGCGGAAGTCGTGGTCGCGCAGCGGGATCGCGTAGCCCTTGAAGAAGGAGATCCAGTCGAAGGGGGTGACCTCCAGGTCCTTGGAGGAGCGGTCCTTGGCGAGAACGACGAACAGGAGCGCTCCGACGACCACGGCCAGCGCGAACACGAAGTAGGTGTTCAGTCCCAGGATGTTGAACAGGATGCCGGCCACGACGCTTCCGCCGGTGAACCCGGCCATCATGCCCACGCCGGACATGCCGGAGACCATGCCGACCTTGTTCTCCGGGACCCGGTCGGCCACCGTGGTGGACAGGGGCGCCTGCATGAAGTTCAATGAGACCTGGCCCACAGTCCAGAAGACGGTGAGCAGGGCGATGGTGCTGGAGTAGCGCAGCCCGACCATGAAGACCGCGCCGCCGACGGCTCCGGCGAGGATCCAGAAGGCGCGACGGCCGAGGGCAGAGCGCCAGCGGTCGGAGAGGACGCCGACGATCGGCTGGGCGAACAGGGTGAAGAAGGAGCCGATCGACATCATCAGGGAGATCGACCTGGCCCGTGCTGCGTCGTACTGCGCCAGGAGGTCGAGGAGGCACTGCTGGTCGGCGGTGGCGGTGGCCGTGCCCGCGTCGATGGCCTGCTTGAGGTCGGTCAGGGCCTGGACGTCGTTGATGGTCGTCACGCTCGTGCCGGCGAAGAAGTGCCGGAACTCGATGGTCTGCACGGAGTTGGGCAGCAGGATGCCCGCCATGGCCGCGTAGCAGGAGTACAGGAAGACCGAGGCGATGATGAAGGAGATGACGTACTGGTAGTAGGGGCGGCCTCCGAGGTACTTCGCGGACGTGCCGGGACGCGCCGGCTCTTCGAGCAAGGGGCCGGGGGCTGCGGATGGGGTGGACACGGGACTCCTTCGACCGATGTCGGAACGGACGGGCAGAGGGGGTAACCGCCCGGATAATTTTATTAAACGACAAATCGGTTGGAGCCGTCAACACGTCTGCCGGCGTGGACGGGCCCGGGCCGAGGAGGGGTCGGGCCGCGGTGGCCGCGTCCCGGTCCGCCGGCTCTCTCGGGCGGTTGGTGAGAGGCGAGTGCGCCGGTCTCGACGGCGCGCCTCAGGGCATGCCCCCAGCCGTAGTCGCGGGTGAGTCGCTGGGCCTGGCCGAGGACGATGCTGGGCGCGACACCGAGGTCCTCCGCGAGCTGCTCGATGTCTTGACGGTTGCGGCGGCGGGGAGGGCGGGTCCGGTACTGCTCGGGAACGAGGAGCCTGGAGGCGAAATGATCTGCCTGCTCCTCGGCTTCGTCTGCGTCCCGTTCACGTGGGTCCCCTTCAAGGTAGAGGCCTTCGGGGTCGTGAAGAAGAACGTGGCCGAGCTCATGGAAGAGGGTGAACCACAACTGGTCGTCGCTCTTGAACAAGAGCGACAACTGGATGAGGGGCCGCCGCTGATACCGGTGGGTTGCCCCGTGGATACGTAGACCGGGCACCGCCGGCACCAGCGCCAGCGCTGTCCCGCACCGGCGAAGGGTCGCCTTTGCCTCCTGAATGGCCACGGCGGGGTCTTCGAGGGTCGGCGCTCGGAGGCTTGGCAGCGCCTGTTCCAGCATGGCGGCGTCATGCCGCGGCAGCTCGTCTCGATCCACCTGCCTCTCGGCGAGGCGCAGCCACACGGCGATGCTCTTGGCGTCCCGCCTTCCAGCGGCGGAGCGGCGGTATGAGACCGCGCTCTCCTGCCAGGCAGGCGAGAAAGCCGCCAGGGAGCCGACGTCGAGAAGGCTCAGGAGCTCGCGGACCGTATCCGCTTTGTCCCGTGCCCCCGCGGTGATGAAGCCGTGCTTGCGGGTGACGCCGAGGCGCCGGGCAAGTTCGGCGCCCGTGACCTGATGATCCTCCATCCACTCGCCGATGTAGTCGCCGGTGGTCACGATGTAGGTGGGCTCGGCAGCCATGGCGGACCTCCTCGGATGATGGTGCCGGCTCGCTTCAGTGATAGTCGGTGAGCTCCGTGACGAGGGCGATGACTGGGGCTCCGCCCTGGTCCTCGACAGTGAGCCTCCAGTTGGCGGAGAGCTGAGCCGACCATTGCCCGCTGCGGTCACCTGTGAGGACCTCCCACCTGCCGGTACCGAATAGCCGAGCAGGCCGGGCGCGACGCCGTCGGGGATGTTGACACCCTGCGATGTGAACGCTCACTATAAAACAGTCAGTACTGCCCGACGACGCGCTCCGGCCTGCGCGCCCGCGCCTCCGCCGTCGTCGGCCGCCCGCCCCGCCGCCAAGGAGACCGCCCATGACCACCGCGCCCAGCCCCTTCGCGGGCAAGGAAATATGGTTCCTCACCGGCTCCCAGGACCTCTACGGCGAGGAGGCCCTCGCCCAGGTCGCCGACCAGTCCCGGCAGGTCGCCGCCTGGCTCGACGACGCCGGCGCCATTCCCGTGCCGATCGTGTGGAAGCCGGTGCTCAAGGATCGCGACGCCATCCGGGCCGCCGTGCTGGCCGCCGGCGCCGACGACGCCTGCATCGGCGTCATCGCCTGGATGCACACCTTCTCCCCGGCCAAGATGTGGATCGCGGGCATCGACGCCCTCGCCAAGCCGCTCCTCCAGCTCCACACCCAGTACTCCGAGCGGCTGCCGTGGTCCACGCTCGACATGGACTACATGAACCTCAACCAGGCCGCCCACGGCGACCGCGAGTTCGGCTACATCCTGACCCGCCTCGGACAGCGGCGCAAGGTCGTCGTCGGCCACGCCACCCATGACGCCACCCGGGCCAGGATCGGCACCTGGGCGCGCGCCGCGGCCGGCTGGGACGCCCTCCACCGCACCCGCCTGGTCCGCTTCGGCGACAACATGCGGGACGTCGCCGTCACCGAGGGGGACAAGACCGAGGCCGAGCTGTGCCTGGGCGCCTCGGTCAACACCTGGGGCGTCAACGACCTGGTCGACGTCGTCGACGCCGTCGAGGAGCCCGAGATCGACGCCCTGGTCGCGGAGTACCTCCAGGCCTACGACGTCGCCGACGAGCTGCTCCCCGGCGGGGAGCGCCACGACTCCCTGCGCTACGGCGCCCGCATCGAGGCCGGCATGCGCCGCTTCCTCCAGTCCCACGGCGCCACCGCCTTCACCACCAGCTTCGAGGACCTCGGCGGGCTGCACCAGCTGCCGGGCCTGGCCGTCCAGCGGCTCATGGCGGCCGGCTACGGCTTCGGCGCCGAGGGCGACTGGAAGACCGCCCTGCTCGTGCGCGCCGCCAAGGTCATGGGGCACGGCCTGGACGGCGGCGCCTCCCTCATGGAGGACTACTGCTACGAGATGACCCCGGGCAGGGAGAAGATCCTGGGCGCCCACATGCTCGAGATCTGCCCGACCCTGACCACCGCCAGGCCGCGCCTGGAGATCCACCCCCTGGGCATCGGGGGCCGCGAGGACCCGGTCCGCCTGGTCTTCGACGCCGACACCGGCGACGGCGTCGTCGTGGCCATGTCCGATCTGCGCGAGCGCTTCCGCCTGACCGCCAACGTCGTCGAGATCGTCGGCCCCGACGAGCCGCTGCCCGAGCTGCCTGTGGCCCGGGCCGTGTGGGAGCCCGCCCCGGACCTGCCCACCTCCGCCGAGTGCTGGATGCTGGCCGGCGCCGCCCACCACACCGTCATGGACACCGCCACCGGGCTGGAGGCCTGGGCCGACCTGGCCGAGATCGCCGGGATGGAGCTGGCCGTCATCGACGGCGGTACCACCGCGCGCGCCTTCGCCCAGACCCTGCGCCTCAACCAGGTCTACCACCGCCTGGCCCAGGGCGCCTGATCCGGGGCCCGCGGGCCGCTCCGTCGCGGGCGTCTCCCGCGGCGCCCGCCCGCGCCCTCAGGAGGTGACCGGCGTCCTGACGATCTCGCGGATCACCTTGGCGCTGATCTTGGGGCGGCGGTGCGCGTCGGTCAGGCCGTTGGCCTCCTGCATGGTGTCGGTCAGCTGGGTGTAGCAGAAGCCGGCCAGGTGGGGGCTCGCCTGGAGCGCGCCGAAGGCCCGGCGCAGTCGCGCCTCGAAGTCCTCGGCCCCGTCGGCGGTCGTGTAGCCCCAGGTGGTCTCGTCCTCCTCATCCTCCCCGTCATCGCCGACGCCGGTCTCCTCGGCGTCCCCGGGGCCCGCAGTGCTCGAAGTGCCCGCACTGCCCGCAGCACCTACAGCGCCCCCGTCGCCGTCGGCCTCCCCGCCGTCGGGGACGTAGCGGATGCCGCCGAACTCCGTGACCATCACCGGCGCCTCGTGGTCCACCGCCCCCTGCACCGTGATGGGCCGCCCGGAGGGGCCCAGGCCGCTCAGCAGCGCCTCCAGCCTGTCCTCCTCGGCGTAGCGCAGCGTCACCGCCAGGTCGTCGGCGTCGTAGTCGTGGATCGAGATGATGTCCGAGCAGGTGTGCTCCCAGCCGTCGTTGGAGACGACCGGGCGGGACGGGTCGATCGCGCGCGTCAGGTCGGCCAGCGCCCGGGAGAGGGCCCGCTGCTCGGGGCGGTGGGCGAGGTGCTGCACTCCCCAGCTCTCGTTGACCGGCACCCAGGTGACAATGCTCGGGTGGGAGCGGTCGCGGCGCACCGCCGCGCTCCACTCCGTCACCAGGCGGGTGATCGACTGCGTCGTGAACTCGTAGGGCGACGCCATCTCGCCCCACAAGAGCAGGCCGAGGCGATCCGCCCAGTACAGGAGGCGCGGGTCCTCCACCTTCTGGTGGATGCGCGCCGTATTGAAGCCGAGCTTCTTGATCAGGGCGATCTCGTCGCGACGGGCACCGTCGTCGGGCGCCGCCAGGTGCGAGTCCGGCCAGAAGCCCTGCTCCAGGACGGCCCGCACGTAGTAGGGGCGGCCATTGAGCAGGAAGCGGCGGTGCTCCGCGCCCACCGAGCGCAGCCCCAGGTAGGAGGCGACGACGTCGGGCACCGAGGCGGGCGCGATGGTCGAGGCCCGCCCGCCGGTGAGCGGGGCCTTGGCGGGGGCGAGCATGACCTCGGCCTCGATGAGCCGGGGGTGCTCGGGCGACCACAGGAGCTTCTCGTAGCGCTGGCCGTGCGCCTGCTCGCGCAGGTCGATGGTCAGCCCCGCCGTCGTCGTCTCCGGCAGCCGTGCCGTCGCCTCGGCCAGCAGGCGGCCCTCGATGGTCAGCCGGGCGGTGATCCGCGAGCCCGCCGGGACCGGGCGCGTCGTGGTCACCGCCAGCTCGACGGCGTCGCAGGCCCCGCTCGGCGTCCAGGCGAGCTCGGCGATCGCGGTGCGCGGCACCGCCTCCAGCCAGACGCTCTGCCAGATGCCGGTCGTGCGCGAGTACCAGATGTTGTGCGGCTCGGGCTGCCAGTCCTGCTTGCCGCGCGGCTGGCCGGCGTCCAGCGGCCGGTCCTCGGCCCGCACGACGAGCAGGGCGTCCTCGCCGCCGTCGGGCAGGGCGCGCGTGATGTCGAGGGCGAAGGGCACGTGCCCGCCCTCGTGCTCGCCCACGAGCTGGCCGTCGATCCACACGCTCGCCCGGTAGTCGACCGCGCCGAAGTGCAGCAGCACCCGCTCGCCCTGCGCCGGCCGGCCCGCCCGGACCAGGTCGGCGGCGGCGAGCGTGCGCGAGTACCACACGACGGGGTGGTAGCCGGTGACCCCGACGCCGGAGCGCTCGCTCTCGGGCGGGAAGGGCACGGTGATGGTGCGCTCGTTGACGCCGCAGGAGGGCCAGTCCCGGTCCAGACCCGTCTCGTCATCGTCGTAGGCGAAGCTCCACCGTCCGTCCAGGCTGCACCAGTGGGAGCGGCGCAGCTGGGGGAAGGGGTGGCCCCCGGAGGGATCGGCGGACCGGTCCGTGGAGCTGGCGGTGTCGGCCATGGTGCGTCCTTTCGGTCGGATGACGGGTCGTGTCGGCGTGCTGGTCGGAAGCGGCCCTCAGGTGCCCGAGGGCTCCGGGGGCCCTGCGGGCATGAGCGATGAGGAGCGGCGGACCGTCAGGGCCGGGGCGACCTCGACAGTGCGCGGCTGGGGCAGCGGGTCCGCCAGGCGCGCCCGGAAGCGGGCCATGACCCCGGCGGCGGTGGCCTCGGCCGCGCAGGAGACGCTGGTGAGCGGCGGGATCGCGAAGGCGGCGGCCTCCGTGTCGCCCCGGCCGATGACGACGACGTCCTCGGGCACCCGCGCCCCGCGCCGCAGCAGGGTGCTCAGCGCTCCCGAGGCGATGGCGTCGTCGTGGCAGACGACGGCCTCCACATCCGTGCCCTGGTGCAGCAGCCGCGCGACGGCCTCGACGCCGCCGCGCACGCCGTCGGGCCCGGACAGTCGTATCACCGCCTGCGGCGGGACCTCCAGGCCCGCCCGCCGCAGGGACGCCTCGCAGGCCTCGGTCCACCGGTCCGCCGGGTCGGTGACGCCCAGGACGGCGGCGCGGCGCCGCCCCAGGTCGCTCAGGTGGCGGGCGACGAGATCGCCCTGCGCCTGCGGCGGGCAGGTGATCCGGGTCAGCTCCGCGGGACCGTCGTCGGCGATGAGGACGACGGCGTCGTCGGCGTCCCTGTACGCCTGCGCGGCCGGGTCCGTGCCGCGCGGGACGAGCACGAGGGCGTCGCACCGGCTGCGCCACGAGCCCTGGAGGAGGGCCAGCTCGGTGCGCCGCTCCCCCCGGGTCAGCTCGAGGACGACCGACGCCGGCTCGGCGGCCCGCATGAGCTCGGCCGCCAGGAGCGCGTAGATGGGCTGCTGCAGGGTCGGCACGGCCAGCGCGATCGCCTCGTGCCTGCCCGAGCGCAGGGCCGCGGCCCTCGGGTTGACGCGGTACCCGAGCTCTCGCACCGCGGCCAGGACGCGCTCGCGGGTCGCCTGCGAGGCGCCGCCCGTCCCGCGCATGACGTTGGAGACCGTCTTGGCCGACACGCCCGCCAGCTCCGCGACCCGCTGCATCGTCACCTGGGCCGCCATGGCGCGTCACCTCCGATGGTGGAGTCCCGGGGGAGCAGGGCCACGTCCTCCACGAGGGTCCGCACCGGCGCGCCGGGGTCCTCGATCCGCGCGGCCAGCAGGTCCACCGCGTCGTCGGCGCAGGCGCTCAGGCGGGGGGAGACGGTCGTCAGGGAGGGGAAGGAGTAGCGGGAGGCCTCCAGGTTGTCGAAGCCGGTGACGGCGACGTCGTCCGGCACGCGCACCCCGGCGTCCGCCAGGGCGTGCAGCGCTCCCAGTGCGAGGGCGTCGTTGAGTGCGATCAGGGCGTCGAAGGGGAGGCCCGTGGCCAGCAGGCGCCCGACGGCCGCCGCGCCGTCCGGGCGGCGCCACTGCGCCGAGGCGATGAGAAGGCGCTCGTCGACGGCGACGCCCTGCCGCCGGGCGGCGGCGCGGAGG
>ERZ773009.2776-NODE-2776-length-11017-cov-12.227696_pt1 | contig 11017 bp, 7 predicted proteins | sample MGYA00580663_ERZ773009 | MGnify/ENA primary metagenome ERZ773009 (study PRJEB29015, sample SAMEA2737969) | human oral metagenome | biome: human oral; feature: human-associated habitat; material: dental | place: China | collected 2026 ... | reverse complement strand
TGTGGCCTTTGCATTGTTTTCGTAGGCGATGCTCATTCCCTTCACACCTATTCGTGTTGCAAAAATAAGACATTCTTTCGAATGTGGCAAATCTTTTGGGGCGTTTGTTGAGGTTTTTAGTTATGCCTTTGGAGATGAATTTCATTGAATTACGGGTAGTCTAATCCCTATTTTGTAGAACCTTATGTAATCTTTCACTTTTTCGAACGTTGGTTCTTCTGTGGTTGTAAATGCGAAACGCTCTTGTTGTTCTTGGTCCGGGTAGACGATGAGGCACTTGATAGGCAGTGCATTTTCGACATCTAGCTTCAACATGTCATATATCTTCTGCAGTCTTGCGTAACCAGCCACCTGCCTTGCGTCATCCTTGTCTATGCCTGTCATCCCCTTATAACGTGGTTTGTATTTGGCGTCAACAACGTAAGGTTCGGGCCAATGGCAAGGCTTTAACAGATAATCGAGCTCTTGACGATGTGCCTTGGGGTGATAACAAACTTCGTTTTTGCCTGTAAATACCAACCTAAGATGGCGAAACACATACAATTCGAACAGTTTGCTCATATCTATCCAGAATGGTGGAGTTGTTATTTGGTGGTTGCCTGCAAGGGTAATGTCGTAGCTGTAACGGCGAATTAGAAGTTGGGCAAGTTCTACGGCTGTGCTATGTTCTTTAAAAATTGGGTTACCTTTAAATGTTTGTATGGCCTTTGTGGTAACTTCTTCGCCCACGTTATCGAAGTGTGGTTTTACAAAACGGACAATGTTGTCGAGTGTGGAAGTGTCGAAGGCATGCCTATAAACCTCTAATTGTTTGACACAAAACCTCAAAGCGCGTTTAAGGATGCGGTTCTCGCACGAGTCGATGCCATATACTTGGTAACGACAAAAGTTGTTTGTTACGCGCCCTTTGCTAAGGTTTTGTTTCACGTTACGTGCCACAAGACATCGCCCTTTTATCTTATTGTTGAGATTTTCTTCAACCATGTAGTAGCTTTTTCGCAGACCTTTGGTCGCTATTCGCCTTAAAACGCTAAGATATTCGGTAATAAGGAAGATGCTTAACAAGTCTTGCTGCTGGCTAATTGGTATTGCGGGCTTGTGAAAAGATATTGTTACGAGTTGTTGCAGATGGTTCAGGTTTTCCTTATCACAGAGTGCCTCGTTAAGCATTCGCACATAATCTATCTCGAAATCGCTGTTCATCTTCGGACTAACCTGTATCGCGAGCTCGTTTTCTTTCACCCAATCCACCCCTACGAAGTAAGAACCCGTGGCAAGAATGTCGTTACCCTTACGCCTAAGTTTAAGGTAGAAGTCAGCGCCTTGCTTGTCATCACTTACTTTGAACTCTTTTTCTCCACCATCCGCTATGTATGGCAACAGAGCCTCGGCATAGCTTTGGTTGAGAAGAGCGTCCTCCTTCAGCTGCTCGTTGAGTTGTAACACTGTCGTCATTTTATAGCCCTGTCGTATAGTTCATCTATCGTTGCTTGCGCGTCTGTAGTTAGAATGCCGTCTCGTATGTACTCTTCCAAGAGCGGTATTATTTCATATAGTATGCGGTCGTTGGTGAAATCTTCGCCATTTTCATCGAGCATCAAGAAATAACTGTGGCCAATCCACACCTCCTCAGGCTTATAATCGGCCGAAAGTGTGTCTGCCGCTTGCAGCTTAAACGTAGAATCGAAATTGCTTTTCTCGTATTCGTCGAAGTTGTTGATAAAGAGTTGGCTCACTTGCTTGAATAAGTCACGGTCAAACCCTTCGTTATCTAGGGCGTAAGGCCTTTCTGCAATGAAGGCGAAGCGTCGCCTAATGGCGTAGTCTAATGCACCCAACGAACGGTCGGCAGTGTTCATTGTTGCGATAACAAACACGTTGGCTGGCACTTCAAAAGCCTCTTTCGAGTAAGGTAGCACCACTTTCTCTGCGTTCGGGTTACCTTTACGCTTGTCAGCTTCCAACAACGTCAAGAGCTCTCCAAATATTTTCGACACATTTCCACGATTAATTTCGTCGATAACCATGATGTAAGGCTTGGATGAATTTTCATCATCAGGCAGTGTAGAACTATTTTTGGGGAAACCATTTTGTATCGACTCTTCTTGCGTATTGGTGTCGTTCGCTTTTTCGCAGAGACGTTTAAATATGCCTGCTTCTATGTTGTAGCCCACTTGGTTGTTGTCAGTAACCACGGGACGAAGGCCTTCCACCCAGTCTTCATAGTCCATTGACTGGTGAAAGGTTGTGAATGCGATGCGCCCTTCCTCTTTAAGTTGATTGTATATTGCCACAATTTGGCTGCGCTCTGCATGGTTGGCATTGAATGTGGGGCAGCAAAGTCTCACGACATATTCGGGTATGCTGTGGGTTTTTCCTGTTCCTGGCGCACCATAAAGCACGATGTTCTTGTGTCTTTTCCATGTAATTACGCCCTTGTCGAAACGTGAATAGTCTGTGCCTTCGTTAGTGCTAGTTTGGGATGTGTGTTGTTTTGCTGCGTCCATTTCTTTGAGCATGAAGTCTTTCAAGCACCAAAATAATGTTTGTATGGCAAGGTTAAGGGGTTTGTTTTTATACCTGTCTATCTCGCTAAGCATGATTTGTTGAACCGTTTCACCATATTTTGCTACGAGATTGTTTATTATTTCCATAAAGTTACCGAAATTCGTGCCTTTTTTATTGATGTCGTAGCCGAAGTATTCACAGATCCTTTTGTACACTTCCCATTTGTAAAACGTGTATTTTTCAGGGTAAGCGCAAGTCAAGATGGCAGATGCAGTGCGCTCATCGTTGGCAAAGTTCTTCCAGTCTTCATGCCCAAGGTCTTGCATTTCTTGTTTAAAGCGTGCTATACGTTTGTCTATTGGGATGGTTTCGTCAAGCAAATGCTCTCCGCATACAATCAGTTCGCTAGGCTTTTCTTTGTTGAGTTCGTTAAATACGGGGTCAACGTAGGCATTGGCAACAATATTCTTCCCTTTTAGTGCCCTGATAATGCCTAGCGCATTTTTCCCTTCTGTGTTGTCAAGCAATTGCCATTTGTAGCTTTCCTCATAGCCATTAAAGGGCTTATGTTTGCGAAGCTCCTCGATAAGGTGCTCCATCAGCAAGTTTCTAAGTGCTTCTGTCAGTTCGGTGCGCAGTAACCAAAGAAACTCTTTCTTGGTTTGCCAGCCCTTTTCCATCGCGATGGGCCAGAATGTTTCGCTGCCTTTAATCCCAATTACACGAAATCTGTTTAGTCGTTTTTGCACCCATTGCGAGAAACCTTTTACGTTGCCGTTATAATAATTCAGGCTTTTCCCATACTTTTGTGCCACTGATGTGCATGAGCCTTTTTGATTTGGTTCACGTAAAAAGCAGAATAAGGCCTCGTGATACTTCCTTGCTTCGGGTTGTTTTAATAGATCGAGCCATTCAGAGGCAGACACGCCGATGTCTCCACAACTGTATTCGCCGTTGGTGTTTACGGTTTCGCGTAATGTGTTAAGTTCCATACTCTGCGATATAAAATAGGTAGGGTGTCCAGTTTGCTGTACCAATTTCAGCTCGCTTTTCTGAGCGTTTTGGTTCGTTCCGTAACCCAGTTTGTGGACAGGTGCTCGGTTGACCAAGCACGGATGTCCTTCAGTTTAACATTTACAATGCGCTCTTTGAAATTGATCGTTTTTGTAACGGATTGGTTCGTGACTTTTGAATACAACGGTATCGTCAGAACAAAAGAGGTTACGCCGTGCAGCTTGTTGGGCGACTTCTTGCTCTTGTATATGCCGAAAGTAGATTCGATGATGTCGGATGATATGTTGATGCTCATGTTGGCGGTGATAAGCGTTTCTTCCCTGTTGAAGTATTCAAGCATCTTCATGCCAACGCGTGCTTGTCGGGAATGTGCGTCCCCTAAGACGTGGGTAACGATGTGGAGCTTGCACCTTCTGCTCGTCATGACCGAGAAACCTTCGTTCTTGCAGACGGTTTCGACGTGTCTTACTGCACAAAGGACAGCCTGCAGCTCCCTCAACAGGCACTCGTAATCCTTTATGAAGGCATACGCTTCCTGCATTTTCTCTGGGAGAGTGTCATAACAGTTAAGCATCTCATTACCCCAGGACACCCATGAAGACATGTTCATGAATCGTGACATGGCCCTCATGTTGGGAGACAGCAAGTAGGCCTTGTCGGTCAGATGATACTGCAGTCGTTTCTTGCCAAGGAGTGTTGTAAGCTCCACAAAATCAGATTGTTTCTCATAGACTTTCTTGAGGATCACGCCCATGGAATGGCTAATGTCTGCATGACGTACATGCCCGGAGCCAGTGATGCCCTTGACCAGGTTATGGCCATTGTCACTTATGATGTAATCGGGAGCGTTTCCTGCGGATTTCTCCGCTGCCTCTATCCTGCCTTGGACGTCATCGCCATTGAAGCCCTTGCTGACCGACATGTCAAGAACCGTAACATCCGCGTGCCTTAAAGGGCGGCCCTGATGCTCGGAAGGAATGCCAAGAGTCAGGAGAAGTTTCTGCCCATTTATGGCAATGCTCTCGTCCACGACCATCGCAAACTTCTTGTCCTTGCATGGCTGATCGTCCTGATAGACAGAGAGGCCGAGTTTCTTCACCCAGTTCTCTACGGTGTTGTAGCACGGTACCTTTCCGAAAGCATCGCCCAGCAGCTCGGCGAAGGTTTCCAGGACGGTCACGACTGTTCGCAGCCCACATGGCGTACGCATGTAGATCAAAACGCAGAGTTGAATGACTATAAGAGGGAATCTATGTCCGGGAACAGGCTCGAGAGTAATCGATGTTGTTCTTCGGTCAATGTTATTTTCCGAACGTCTTTTTTTTTAAGCTCCTTTTGGGCTGTTTCATACTTAGCCTTGAGCTTGTCTTTTTGAGACGCAAGTTTCTTGTTCTCCTTACGAAGACGTTGCAGCTCCTCATGGAGAGACTTTTCATCTTGGTTTGAATCTAACTTTTTCATTGATTTATGTGTTTTGAAATCATATTCAAAGTTACTAAAAAACAATAAGTTATGCAAATTTACAAAGAACTGTTTTGTTACTTGGAACGTTAAATGTCAGGGCATTATGTTAACAACTTGACGGGTGACTTCAGCCTCTGTTTTTCGGAACATCTAACTGGACACCCTATAAAGTAATCCCCCTCTTCAAACTATCACTCATCGGCCGTCTGCTAAAATGAGAGGACACAAGGCACCAGATGTTGTCAAATGTATTCTACAAGGTATTGAACAGCTTAATTTTAAGTCCTTCTGCTGATTACGTAGCTTCTATCCATCGCGCACATAGGCTGTGCGCTAAAGATGTGATAGCGACCAACAGAAAGGGGCTTACTTATGGTTAGATGAAACTTATTTCCTAAGTCGTATTGACTTTTAATATTTCTATAAACTGAAAGCAACGCTGAACAAGCCAACTCGCTGGCTTAAAAACTCACTAAGGCCCAACAACTCCCAAAGACATCAACTCAACAACTCACCAACTCAAAACCCCACTAACACATCAACTTACAAACTTATCAGCTCATCAACTTACAAACTCATCAACCACAAAAGACACATGCACATCAACTTAGAAACTCAAAATACCAAAAAATCAAAACCTTAAATTTCTGTCTTTTATTTTACAATACCGCTCTAATTTTCGCTCCATTCTAGCGAAAATATTGGTTAAAAAGTAGGCAAAAAGCCACTTTTTCTACCCTTTCATGTCTTGGGGTTTGTCTGTTTTTAAGCCAAGTACCTGCATTTTGCACCATTTTGCCTTTCTAGTTTGCTTGCCAACTCGTATTTTTTCAACCCCAATTACCTGCTTTTAGCCCCTAAAAACCCACTTTTTAATGGCCATTTTGCCCTTTCTGGCCATGCCTCTCATGTCCAGGAGGAGCTTTATTTATACAATTGCTGTGGATGTTTATGCTTTTCGACTCGCATTTAGCAGCATTTTGCCTTGCGTTTAGCACCAAAACACCTTGCATTTAGCACCAAAACGCACTCCATTTTGCACCAAAACACACTCCATTTTGCACCAAAACGCACTCCATTTAGCGGCAAAACGCACTGCATTTAGCACCAAATAGCCCCAAAACTGGTGCAAATAGCGGCTTTCTTAAATAAAAATTCATTTTGCTGCATTCATAAACTAACCCCCTTTTGCATCAAAACAAACCTTCGCGAGAATCGATTTTTTGCGGCAAAGTGGGCGATTGGTGGACAGAAAGAGCACTTAGAATGTTAAAATTCTTGCTGAAAACTAGACAAAGGCGATTGTGTCGTGTATGCACACGCATGGCAACGTAAGGGAAAGCACGTACGTTTACTACCGCCAGTGCGAGCGGTTGCAGGGCAGGCTGCTCACGGCCAATGGAGACTGCATCATGGAAACGCAGAAGAAATCTGCCATTGACAGCCAGTTTTCAATTTGTACGAGAATGTATGTAATAAACTTACCAACTCAAAATCTTACCAACTCATAAACTTACCAACTTACTAACTCATAAACTTCCACCACCCTATCAACCTATATTTGTTAGGCGGAAAGATTGGTCAATTTGTCTAATGTCAGTTAAATTCCTTACAAAAACCATTGAGGTAACAAATATATTCTTTACTTTTGCATTTGTAAGACTTCATCATCATTGCCTATTCGCTCTATAAAAGCGTTAATCGCCATCAACAAAGGCAACGTCCCCTATCGTTTAAAACGACATATAAGAGAACTCGCCTTGGTTTGAATGCAACGAAAATCCCCATGAAGCAACTTACTCCTATTTACATATAGCCTAAAAACCGAGATTTACCTAAGGAGAAAAACCAATGACAAAGGAAGAACGCGCTGAAAAATGGCTTCGCAACGTACCTCACGCCGAAACCTTAAACCAGGAAGCAAGAAAGGAAATATGCCGCAGAGTGGCAAAGAAGGTGATGTTAGTTTCCTTTGCCGTGCTTGCTTTGGAAATAGTTTTGCTCTTTTTATTCGATAAAGAAACAATCTTTAATGACGCAGGCAACTTCGTGATTAACGGTACACTGCAAGAACATAATAGGAGAGGAGTTGCTTTGACCCTAATTGGTGTTTGTATCTTGTATCTACCGCTTATGGCATTACCCCTTCTTGCTGCCGTTTTATTCAGGAAAAAGAGAATGGCATCTGCCGTAAACAGCTTTTTAGCAGAAAGAGACAGAGACGAGACATGCGAACAATGGGCAACAGACGCTGAAAGCGAACAGTTTGCCAACCATTCAGAAAAGCGTTATGCAGACTGGGGCATGGATAGCGATGACGAAGAAAGTAGCAATGGTTTTACGCTGATTGACGTAAGGCGGCAACTTGCAGCCCTAAAATATGGCAAGCGTGATTCTATTTATATTTGGGCGCCAGACATGATAAACGTAGACGACAAATTCAGGTACAACTATGTTTTCATCTATCAGGGAGACCACTTTGGTTGTTTCGATGTTGACGTTTTTACCATCGACATAGCGCATAATAACCATGTGGTAACCTACAAAAAGGAGAATTTGAGTGAGAAGAAGACAATGGAGACGTTGCAAAATCTTCTTGACAACCATGCTATTCCTAAGCTGCACAGCTGGAAAGTTTATGCGGATTACCTGACAGAGAAAAGCACCGACGCCGAGAACTACAAAGCCATCGCTGAACTATTGCCCGGCGGAGAAACGTATCTCGCTCAGGTTGAAAGGTGCATTGGCGCGCCCAAACAATATTATATGGACCATGAGGAGAGATACAATGACCGGGGAATGGATGAAACCGACCGAAATGGGGATATAATTTGGATTGCCATTGCCGATGAAATGCTCGACAGCGGCAATGCTGTTGAGCTGGATTGGAAGGAAACTAAGGAAGAGTTTTATTTGCAAATGCAGGATTTAGCAGGCAAACATAATCTTGAACTACGCGAAGAGTGGCTGCAAGAGGATGGGGACATTACGACATGGTGTGGGGTTCTTGACGAAAAATGGGAAGAGCAAGGCTTCTGCATCGCCGAATTTGATATTGATAGCGACAGCTATGTTCTCTTTATTTGCACATGCGAAACGCTAGAAAAGCTAAGAGAACTGGGCGATAAGGTTCTTCGTACAATTGATTTAGCACAGGAAATATAGTCTTAACGAGCAAGCCTTGTTGCCACTTAGCGAATTACAAACTCGTTAACTTGCCAACAGGAAACAAGCCTGCCAACTCGTCAGTCCCATTGACAGAAAACGACACTTAAACAAACAATAAAAGATATGACAAAGGAAGAACGCGCAGAAAAATGGTTTCGTAACATACCCAATGCTGAAGCCATAGACTTGGAAACAAGAATGGAGATATGCAGCAAGGTGGCAAAGAAGATGGTCTTAGTGTTCTTTGCGGTGTTTGCTTTGGAATTAGTTTTGCTGTCTCTGATTGTCGGCGACGATTTTTTTAATGGCTTAGCAGACTTTGTGAACAACCTTATCGGAGGCAGCCACAGCAGAGGCAGCCGTAATGTGGCGGTAATCGTCGCAGCTATTGTCTGCGCACCACTTTTCGCATTACCCCTTATTGCTGCCCTTGTTTTCAAGAAAAAGGCAATTGCATCTGCCGTAAATAGAACCTTGGGCATAACGAACAAGGGCGAAACACTTGGACATGGGGCAACAGATAAAGGTTGGGAGCAGCTGAATGGTTGGATGGATACGTCCTATCCCGATTGGGACATGGTTGTCGACGGCACAACTATTGAAGGGTTTACGCCGAAAGACGTAAGGCAACAACTTGCCGCATTAAAGCCTGGCAGTTTTAAAAGCATTCTTATGTGGGCGCATATTCCGATAAAAGCAAATGATGAATACCAGTTCTGCCACCTCTCAATCAGCCCGAAAAAGCAGGTTGGGCATTTCAATATAGAAATCTTTACCAGTGACATAGCGCACGACAATCATGTTATAAATTATGAGAAAGACAAATTGAATGAGCGAGAAGTAATGGAAATGTTGCAAAATGTGCTGAACAACAATCTTGCTGCCGAGTTACAAAGTTGGAAAGTCGCTATGTCTTACCTATTAGAAAAAAGCACCGATGCCGAGAATTATAAGGCAATTGCAAGATTACTGCCCGATGGCGATGCGTTTTTCACTAAGGTTGAGCGTTGTATTGACGCGCCCAAACAGTATTGTGCCGACAACGCGGAGAGGTATCGTGAAAGGGGAATGGATGAAAATGACCGGAATTTCAACATAATTTGGGCAGCCATTGCCAATGAGATGCTCGACAACGGCAATGCCGTTGAGATGGATTGGGACGTGACGAAGCAGGAATTTTGTTTGAAGATGAAAGGCCTGGCGGACAAATATCACCTTACATTAAATGAAGACTGGCTCGATGAGGGAGATGAAATAGAAACCTGGTGTGAAATTCTTAATAAACAATGGGCAAACAGGGAGCTATGTGTTGCCAGCTTTGTAATGATGTGTGGTAACTATTGCCAACTTTACTTTATCCACAAACGCCAAGATGTTGAAAAACTGTCAGACTTGTGCTTAGAGGTAAGCCAAGATATTAAAGTTGTAAAGAGAGTATAGAAGTAGTCTTGATTCTTAATATGAAGTCATCTTTACTTCGAGGAGTGTTTATCTTGGTTTTGCATCACAAAGATGATAAACTCCTCTTAATTGATGGAAATATTAAAAGTTAAGACCACTTCATTGAGAAAAGTGCAGCACAAGTCAACTCACTGGTTTATAAAATCACTAATGCTCAACAACTCATAAATTCATCAACTCGCAAGCCCATCAACTTATTGTCAAACAGAATTGCTTTTGGAAAATGGTTGTTAGACGAATGTAAGACGTGCGTAGCTTGGCATCCATAAACCCTTGTGCAGAGGAAAAAAATCACGTTTTGCCTGTTTACGATGCACCTATGGCTTTCTAAATCCATTTCTGTTCGACTATAAAATTCCATCACCTCAAAAGCTTAAACCCCAATCGGTCGTTAGTCTCCTTACCTATTATTTTAGGTTGTTTCCATCGCTTCCTGTTCATCTTTCGTTTGCCTGTCGGCATCTTGCCTGCTTTATTCTCTCGACGTAGCTCACTGCGTCTTCAAGAATAAGGCTGGCAATATGCTCAACAACACACAAAACCTGCACAGGCTCTAACGACCGATTTGGGTTAAATTGTTAGCTTTTATTTTACAACATCACTCTAATTTTCGCTCCGTTCTAGCAAGAATATTGGTCTAAAAGTATGTAAAAAGCCACTTTTTCTACCCTTTCATGTCTTGGGGCTTGTCTATTTTTAAGCCAAGGACCTGCATTTTGCACCATTTTGCCTTTCTAGTTTGGTTGCCAACTCGTATTTTTTCAACCCCAATTACCTGCTTTTAGCCCCAAAAACCCACTTTTTAATGGTCATTTTGCCCTTTCTAGCCATGTATTTCATAGCTCTTAAAGGTTTTGTTTATACAAAAACTGTGGATATTTATGCTTTTCGACTCGCATTTAGCGGCAAATAGCACTGCATTTAGCACCAAAACGCCTTGCGTTTTGCACCAAAACACCTTGCATTTTGCACCAAAACGCACGCCATTTAGCACCAAAACGCACGCCGTTTAGCACCAGATAGCCCCAAAACGGGTGCAAATGGCAGCCCTTTTAAATAAATATTCATTTTACTGCAAGCACATGCTAACCCCATTTTGCATCAAAACAAACCTTCGCGAGAATCGATTTTTTGCGGCAAGGTGGACGATTGGTGGGCAAAAAGGTCACTTATTGTGTTAAATTTCTTACTAAAAACTAGACAAAGCAAATATGCCGTAAACTTGCACGAGTGGGCAACGGCACGAAAAACATGTACGCTTGCAACAACCAGTGCAAGCGTTTGCAGGGCATGCTGCTCATAGTCAACGGCAACAGCTGTTGCTCCAGCTGTCGGTCGTTCGTACGTTAACCCACTCCCTATACCACCCTCCCTATATAATAAAAGCAGGCTAATCGCACTT
>ERZ773009.2775-NODE-2775-length-11022-cov-7.716878_pt1 | contig 11022 bp, 5 predicted proteins | sample MGYA00580663_ERZ773009 | MGnify/ENA primary metagenome ERZ773009 (study PRJEB29015, sample SAMEA2737969) | human oral metagenome | biome: human oral; feature: human-associated habitat; material: dental | place: China | collected 2026 ... | reverse complement strand
ACGTCGAGATCGTCATCTGGCAGTGGTTCTGGCACAGGCGGCACGTCTTGCGGGTGGTCTCCACGCTGAAGTCCTCGAGGGCCTCGACGGTGGCCAGGGACGAGGTCCCCTCCCCGGTGTCGTGCATGCGCGCGGTGAGGGCCGCGCCGTAGGCTCCCATGAGTCCGGCGATGTCGGGGCGCACCACTTCTCGCCCGGTGAGGAGCTCGAAGGCGCGCAGGACGGAGTCGTTGAGGAAGGTGCCGCCCTGGACGACGACCTTCTCCCCCAGGTCGGAGGGGTCCTTGAGTTTGATGACCTTGTAGAGGGCGTTGCGCACGACGGAGTAGGACAGGCCTGCGCTGATGTCGCGCACGTCCGCCCCTTCCTTCTGCGCCTGCTTGACGGAGGAGTTCATGAAGACCGTGCACCGGGTGCCCAAGTCGACGGGCGAGGCGGATTCCATGGCCATGCGGGCGAAGGAACGCACGTCGGTGCCCATCGTCTGCGCGAAGGTCTGCAGGAAGGATCCGCAGCCCGACGAGCAGGCTTCGTTGACGGAGATGGAGTCCACGGCGTGGTCGCGGATGCGCAGGTACTTCATGTCCTGGCCTCCGATGTCGATGACGGAGGTGACGCCGGGGCAGATGAACTCGGCGGCCCGGTAGTGGGCCATCGTCTCGATCTCGCCCTCGTCCAGGGTGAGGGCGGACTTCACCAGGCCCTCGCCGTATCCCGTGGAGCAGGAGCGCCCGATCTCGCAGCCCTGCGGCAGCGCGCCGCGCACCGCGCGCACGATGTCGACGGCGGCGGTGACGGGGTCGCCCTCGTTGGAGGCGTAGTGGGTGAAGACGATGCGGTCCTGGGAGTCAATGACGACGGCCTTGATCGTGGTCGAGCCCGCGTCGATGCCGAGCCAGCAGCGCCCCTGTGCCTCGTCGAGGCTGGCCTTGGGGATGACGTCGAGGCTGTGGCGGGCCATGAACTCGTCGCGGTCTTCGGGGGAGGCAAAGAGGGGGTCCATGCGCGGGGATTCGACCTGGACGGGGGCGGCGGCGAGGCGCTTCATGAGCGCCGAGAGCCGCTCTCCGCCCGCGTCAATGGGGGTGGCGCCGGCCTCCTCGGCCTGGCGTTGCCTCTTGGCGGCCTCCTTGTCGGCCAGCAGGGCGGCACCGATCGCGACGTAAAGCTGGGCGTCGTCGGGGGTGACGAAGGCGTCGGCCTTGGGCAGGAGGGTCTTGTAGGCCTCGCGCAGGGCGGGCAGGAAGTGCAGGGGTCCGCCCAGGAACATGACGGTGCCTCGGATCGGGCGCCCGCACGCCAGGCCTGCGATGGTCTGGGTGGCGACCGCGTTGAAGATGGAGGCGGCAAGGTCCTCGTGGGCGGCGCCCTGGTTGATGAGGGGCTGGATGTCGGACTTGGCGAAGACGCCGCAGCGCGAGGCGATCGGGTAGAGCTGGGTGTGGCGGGTCGCCATCTCGCCCAGGCCCGCAGCGTCCGTGTGCAGGAGGGTCGCCATCTGGTCGATGAAGGCACCGGTGCCGCCCGCGCAGGTGCCGTTCATGCGCTGCTCGGGGGTGGGGTGCAGGTAGGTGAGCTTGGCGTCCTCGCCGCCCAGCTCGATGACGACGTCGACCTCGGGGTGGAGGCGCTGGGTGGCCTCGGTGCCAGCGATAACCTCCTGGACGAAGGGGATGCCCATGGCGCGTGCCGTCGTCAGGCCACCGGATCCGGTGATGGCCGCATGGACGCGGATGCCGGGCAGGGAGCGCTCGACGTCAGCGAGGAGTGCCCCCAGGGATGCGCGCACGTCGGCGTTGTGGCGCCGGTAGTCGGAGAACATGCGGCGGTTTCCGTCCAGGACGACGGCTTTGACCGTCGTGGAGCCGACGTCGATTCCGAGCTGATAGGGACGTGGAGCGTCTGGGCGCTGCGTTGTCATGGGGACCTCCTGGGATCAACCCACAACATAGAACCCTGATGGTGGCGCGTCAAAGCTCCACCGGGGAGGCTCGGCGACATGCTGTTAAACGGGCTTTGTCCCGCCGATATGTCGATGGCCGCATGTCGGCGGGAAAAAGGGTGTGAGGAGCACCGAGCAGGAATTACAACATATGAAGCGTTTCGAAAATCAACCCGGTGGTAGCGGGGCGCGTTGTGGGCGGCACTTCGGGGCATGCTTCGAGCCGCGTTGTGGGCGTGCTCCGGGGGGCGTGCTCCGGGGCCGCGCTCCGGGGGGCGCACGTTAACCCACCTAGTGGCGGCCTCGGCCCACCTATGCGCACGTTAACCCACCTAGTGGCGGCTGGGCACAGTGGCCCAGGCTCCACTAGCAGGGCCCAGCTGCGCATCAATGGGTTAACCCTGCCACCTCGAGGGCCCCACCGCCACAAGCCACCGCAAGCCGACGCCAGCATCCTCGCAATCTACGACGGTACCCAACAAACGGCGACACACTCCGGGGCCGCGCTCCGGGGGCGCGCACGTTAACCCACCTGGTGGCGGCCTCGGCCCACCTATGCGCACGTTAACCCACCTAGTGGCGGCTGGGCGGCGCGGCCCACGCTCCACTAGCAGGGCCCAGCTGCGCATTGATGGGTTAACCCCACCACCTCGAGGGCCCAGATGCCGCAAGCCTGCACCATCGGCCTCGCAATCTGCGCCGAAACCCAAGCAAACAGACGGGCGCGCCGAGTCACCTACGAGCCGCGATGCGGATCGCGCGCACCTGGGTCGCTTTGACGCTGGCCCAGAGAGGGTCGCCGAGGCCAGCGCCCAGGTCGGCCCAGGCGGCGGCCGTGACACGAGCGGTGACAACGATGCCCTCCGCGAGTGCGACGCGCACGGAGACGAGGGAGCCGGAGACATCGACCCCGGTGACCCTCCCCGGTAGGACGGAGCGCGGCGAGGCATGGGTCTGCTCGCGGGCAAGCACCACGGCCTCGGGAGGAAAGATCAGGGCGAGGCGCTCACCCAGTCCAACGCCCCCAGCGGACCCGGAGCCTTCCCGACCATTCGTAACCGCGCCGGGCGCGGTGCCCGGGATACCCGCAGCGTCGGCTCCCCTTTCTTCGGGCGCAACGTCCGCAGCCCACAGCATCCCCTCGCCGACGCGCACGCCGACCAGTCCCGGACGTTGAACGACGGAACCGGTGACGATGTTGAGGCCGGCGAGGCGCGCGGCGAACACCGAGGAGGGCGAGGCGAGGATGCGCGCGGGTTCCCCTTCCTCGACGACGCGGCCGTCCCCCATGACGATCATGTGCGAGGCCAGGGCCAGGACCTCGGTGATGTCGTGGGAGACGAGGAGGGTGGTGACGCCCGATTGGCTCAGGCGTTCGCGTAGGACGGCGGAGACCTGGGCGGTGGCCTCCACGTCGAGGGCGGCGGTGGGTTCGTCGAGGATGAGCACGTCGGGCCGGAAGGCGAGGGCTCGGGCGATGGCGACGCGGGCGGCCTGCCCCCCGGAGAGGTCGGACGCGCGCCTGTGAGCGAGGTCGGCGATGCCGACGGCCCGCAGCTGATCGATGGCGGCGGCCCGGGCCTGGGCGCGTCCGACGCCGCGCACCCGCAGTGGGAAGGCGACGTTGGCAGCCACGCTCATGTGCGTGAAGATGCGGGGCGCCTGGGAGACCATGGCGACGCCGCGTCGGCGCGCGGGCACGAAGGTGGTGGCGTCGTCAACGGCGCGCTCCCCGATCCGCGCGGATCCCGAGTCGAGGCGCAGAGTTCCGGCCACGACCTGGGCGAGGGTAGACTTTCCTGCGCCGTTGTGGCCGACCACGGCGGTGACGACACCCGCCTCCAGGCTGACCTGCGCCTCCCAGCCGCGCTGGGCGATCGTTCCGGCGACGCGCACGGGCACGGGTTCGCTCGGGGCATCCTCGGCGCCGTCGTCCTCTGCCCGCCTCGTGGCCGCGCGCAGGAGGGAGGCGCCGCGCAGAAGGGAGGCAGCGGCAGGCACCGGCCTTGTCAGTCGCAGGAAGGAGGCGGCGCGCAGGAGGGAGGCGGCGCGTCCCCAGGGGGTTTCGGTGAGCGCGACGACGAGGACCGCGACGGCGAGCAGGACGACGCCGAGCGCGAGGGCGAGGTCCGCGTCGGATTCTCGGGCGAGGTAGATCTGCAGGGGCATCGTGCGGGTGACTCCCTGCATGGACCCCGCGAAGGTGAGGGTCGCGCCGAACTCTCCGAGGCATCGGGCCAGCGCCAGCGCGGTGCCGCGTCCGAGGCCGGGCAGGACGGTGGGAAGGGTGATCTGCCAGAAGACGCGCGTGGGGGATGCGCCCAGGGAGGAGGCCATCTCCTCGAGCCCCGGCTCGCGGGCGCGGAGGGCGGATTCGAGGGTGACGATGAGGAAGGGGAGGGACACGAAGACCTGCGCGATGACGACGGCGGTCGTCGTGAAGGCGATGTCGAGGCCGGCACCGCTCAGGAGCGCGCCGAGCGTGGAGCGTCTGCCGAAGGCGGCGAGCAGCGCGATGCCGGCGACGACGGGTGGGAGGGAGAGGGGCAGTGCGACGAGGATGCGGGCGGCGCGCACGCCTCGCCACGAGCGCGACAGGAGGAGGGCGGCGGGCACGCCGAGGATCAGGTCGGCCCCGAGGGCAAGGAGGCAGGTGCGCAGGGAGAGGGCCAGGGCGGAGGTGGCCTCGTCGGTGGAGAGCGTGGAACCCAGGGAGCCCCAGTTGACGCGCCCGAGCATGAAGAGGAGGGGCAGGGCCAGGAAGAGGAGGGCGAGCGCGCCGAGGCCCCCCGCCCACAGGGGCAGGGGGCTCACGGCGGGGGTGCGGCGCGCGCTCACGCGTCGATGCTACTTCGCGGCGGGCGTGAAGCCGGCGCGTTGGAGGAGCGTCTGTCCCTCGGCGGAGACGACCAGGTCGATCCACTTCTGCCCGAGTTCCTTGTTGGCCGAGGCGGACACGAGCGCAATCGGGTACTTGTTGACGGCCTCGTCGGCGCCCTGGATCGGCACGGTGTCGACGGCGTCGCCTTCGGCCAGCGCGTCCGTCTTGTAGACGATTCCGGCGTCGGCCTGGCCGGAGGAGACCTTGCCGCGCACGTCGGTGACGGCCTGTTCCTCGGAGACGGGGTTCAGGGTGACGCCCAGCTTTTCGGTGAGGGTCTTGGTGAGCTTGCCGCAGGGGACCTCGGGGGCGCACACGACCAGCTTGACGCCGTCGAGGGAGGAGTCCAGGCCGGTCACGCCCGCCGGGTTGCCGGGCGTGGTGATGAGGGTGAGGGTGTTGGTGACGAAGACGGTCTGGGTATCGACCTGGTTGGCGTCGGCGGCCTTCTTCATGGTCGACTCGTTGGCGGTGGCCAGGACGTCCACGTCGGCTCCCTCACCGAGCTGGGCGACGAGGTCCTGGGAACCCGCGAAGTTGAAGCGGACGTCGACGCCGGGGTTGGCCGCCTCGAAGGTCTTCTCGAGTTCGCCGAAGGTTTCGGTCAGCGAGGCGGCGGCGTAGACGTTGAGGACGGTTTCCTTGGCGGGTGCCTGGGTGGCCTCGGACGAGGCGGTGGCGTCGGTCGCGGGGCTCGTCCCGCCGGCGCAGGCGGCCAGGGCGAGGGCGGCGCCGAGGACGGGCAGGATGCGCAGGGAACGCACGTGAGCCTCCTTTTGAGTGGGGATGCGACGCGTTTAATCTAACAAGGGGATTCTCCGGGCGCAACGCCGCGGGCCAACAGCGCCCAGTTCGTTACTTTTCCTTGATAGCTCAAGGAAGACGAGAGGCCATTAAAAGTGCCTACACCCCTTTCTTTTCGCCTGTTGGCTCGGGTGCGAGCCGCACGCCGACAGAGTAGCCCCCGCAGAGCGGCACCCAAAGACTATTTTTCGCGGCCTCACAACGCACTTAATGCGCCGGGTTCCTATCGGCGCTCTCAGGCTCCACGCGCCGCCGTCTCAGGGACTAGGATCGGCGGTGAAAGCACCCGCTGCTCCTCGGAGGACATCATGCCCAAGCCCGTCTCCTACGATCTTTCCCGGATCGACGCCCGCATCATCGTGTATTCGAGCCGCATTCACGCCGGCACGAAGGAGGACCGGGCGACTCCGGCATGCGCGCAGGCCCTGGAGCGCGCGGGCGTGGGTTCGGTGTCGTCGACCGTGGTCCCGGAGAGCCGGGATGCCTTGGAAGCCCAGATCCGCGAGGCGATCGGGTCGGGGGCGCGCTTCGTGTTGGTGCTGGGCGGTTCGGGGTTCGGGGTGGGCAACGAGGCCCCCGAGGCGGTCCGCGACGTGATCGAGGTGGAGATCCCCGGTATCGCGGAGCAGATTCGCTCCCACGGACTGACCCACACGCCTCTGTCGGGCTTGTCCCGCGGGGTCGTGGGGGTGACCGGCCGGGATTCCTCGGGGGTTCTCGTGGTCTCCTCGCCGGGGTCGCGCGGTGGGGCGCTGGACACGCTCGAGGTCCTCACTCCCCTGCTGGGCGCGATCTTCCACCAGCTGGACGAGGCGCGCTAGGTCGCGCCAGCCTCAGCTCCCGCCCCTGCGCCCCGCGATCGCGACACCCGCTCGGGCGAGGGCGGTGAGCGCCGCGCCGAGGAGGACGTACCGCCACGCGCCGGCGGCGAAGGAGCCGGCGACGCCGGAACCCGTGAGGGTGGAGGCGGTGGCGTCGAGCGCGCCGGTCGCGTCGAAGTGGTAGGTGACCCCGTCGATGACTGCCCACTGGTTGGCCAGGGCTGACGCGGAGCCGTCGAAGTAGTAGCGGTTGCCAGAGGGGCCGTCCCACCAGCCGGTCGTCGCGGCGGGGCGGCCCGCCCGGAACCACCAGGCGCGCGGGGTTTCGGACTCGTACTCGTGTCCCCACTGCGCGTGGGCGACGCCGTCGTATTGGATCTCGTCGTCGGCGAAGACGCACACGAGCGCCGGGACGTTCAATGATTCCCAGATGTTGCCCATGGGAAACCACTTGGTCTCGCCGTGGAGGACCAGGAAGGACAGGCGGTCGGGGCTATGGGATGCTTCACCCGTCTGGATGATCGCGCCGGGGTGCAGGGCGGTCATGAATGGGACGGAGTTGGAGGATTCCGCCCCGTGGTGGCCTGCTTTGAGCATGTCGACCTCGCCGACCTCGGCGGCGATGCGGTCGGAGTGGGCGTGGGTGCCCAGGTAGAAGGCCACGTTGGTGTCGTTGAGTCCCTGGTCGTCAAGGTATTGCATCAGCCACTCGGTCGTGGACCCGGCGGCGGCGGCCGTGCCGGTGCGCACGGGGTAGCGGGGGTCGGAGCCGTCGGGCAGGTCAGCGTCCTCGCCGCCGTCGATGATTCCGTACCATCCTCCGCTCTCGATGAGGATCGCGTCCGAGGAGTCGGAGGACAAGATGAAGATCTTGGTCTGTTCGTCGGTCGCGGCGGGGAAGGTCAGGACGGAGGGGTCGACGCTGGCGGCTTCGACGGAGCGGGAGTTCATGAGCGTGGCCGAGGCCCCCGACTGGGCGTCGTCGGCGCGGGCGGCGGGCGGGCCGACGGTGGCGGTGGCGATCGTCGCGGCGAGCCCAAGGGCGGCTGCGACGCGAGCGGGCCGGGGCTTCATGAGGGGACCTTTCGCCGACGTTTCCTGCCCTCACGATACACGGCGAAGCGCCGCCCACCTGCGTTGATTCGCGGTGGGCGGCGCTTGTGTGAGGAAGTTGCCGAGGCGTCAGGGGGTGTAGCCGAGCCAGCTGCCCGACGCGGAGAAGTCCGAGTATCGGCCTGCGATGAGGACCCGTCCGGTCACCATGCTTCCGTCCTCGCTCAGGTAGTACCAGGAGCCCGCGCTGGGGAGCCACCCGGTGACCATGGCGCCGGAGGCCCCGAGGTAGTACCAGGATCCTCCGCTGGCCAGCCACCCGGTGACCATCGCACCGGAAGGGTCGGCGTAGTACCAGGAGCCGGCGTCCTGGAACCAGCCGGTGCGCATCGCGCCCGACGCGCCTAGGTAGTACCAGGAGCCTCCGTTGGCCAGCCATCCGGTGGCCATCTGTCCGCTGCCGCGCAGGTAGTACCAGGAGCCGCCGTCGTTGATCCAGCCGGTGGTCATGTGGCCGGAGGAGTCCATGTGGTACCAGGAGCCGTCGGCTTGGCCCCAGCCGGTAACCATTTGGCCGCTCGCCGGGTCGAGGAGGTACCAGGTTCCCCGGTCGTTGAGCCACCCGGTGTGTGCGCGGCCGTCACGCAAGTAGTACCAGGCACCGTCGTTCTGGGTCCATCCGCTCGCGGAGGAGGGGTGTCCGGCCGAGTCGATGTAATAGAGGCCGTTTCCGTCCGAGATCCATTCGGAGGAGGCCATGGCTCCGGTGGCGCCCATCCAGTACCACTGGCCGTTGTCGCTGACCCACGTGGAGGCTTCGGCGGAGGGTTTGCCCGCGAAGTAGTACCAGCTGCCGCTGCGTCCTTGCCACCATCCGGTTGTCGGCGCGGGGCGCCCCGCCTGGAACCACCAGGCTCGCGGGTGTTCCGCGTCGTATTCGTGTCCCCACGAGGCCTTCGTCAGGTCGTTGTAGGAGATCCCGGAGGAGGTGAAGGTTGCGATCACGGAGGGGATTTTTCCGTTGTCCCATAGCTCGGCGGCGGGCGCCCAGGTCGCCTGGCCGTGGATGACGCTGGTGGTGAGGCTGTCGGCGGCATAGGCTTCGGTGCCGGTTTGGATGATCATGGACGGGTCCAGCGCCTCCATGAAGGGGGCGAAGTTTGAGCTTCGCAGGCCGTGGTGTCCGGCCTTGAGCACGTCGACCTTTCCGACGGCTCGCGCGACGCGCGCCTCGTAGCCGTTGTGCGTGACCCAGTCGGCCTCGGTGTCCATGAGGTCGGCGGCCAGGAAGGCGTTGCGTCCGAAGGCGGTGACTTTCGCCCCCCATCCCATGAGGTTGGCGTCGGTTGTTCCCCTGACCTTGTACTTTTCTTCGGGGTCGAAGGGGATCAGCTGCACGTCCATGTCGCCGAGCGTGACGTGCGTGTTGTAGCCGTCGACGTGCTGGACGAATTGGGCACCGTAGGTTGCTTCGGCCCAGTGGGCGGCCTCGACCATGTTGTCGTAAACCCACTGGTTGTCCCAGAGGCCGTTGGGGTTGGTGATCCAGCGGTCGGAGTATTCGGGGGTGAAGATGACCTTGGGGCGGAAGCGCCTGATGATGTCGTCGGCGTTGTCGATGTGGTCGGAGTGGGCGTGGGTGCCCAGGTAGAACGCCAGGTTCGAGGAGGTTACCCCGTGGTCGATCATGTATCGCAGGACCCGGTTGGTGTCTCCGACGTTGGCGGGGACGATTCCTTCGCGCAGGGGGTAGCGCGGGTCGCTTCCGTCGGGGGCGCCGATTCCTTCGGCGCTGTCGACCATGGCGAAGACGCCGCGCGATTCCAGCATGATGGCGTCGGCGGAGCCGATCGTGAGGACGTGGATCCGGGTGGGGCCTTCCGTTCCGGGGAATTCGTAGACAGTGGCGTCGAGTTCGTCCTGCGTCTTGGGCGAGGCCTCGGGGAGCGCGCCCGTTCCTGTGGGTTCCGACTTGTCGCTGCCCGTGTTGTCGGTTGCTTCCTGCGCACCCGTGCCGCTCTCCGGTTGCGAGTCGGCGACGGCGCTGGGTTCCATGTCGCCGTGGGTTGCGCGTTCTCCTGCGGGGGCGGCGAGGGCGCTGGGGGCGAGGGCGGTAATGATGAGTCCGGACAGGGCGGCGGCGCCGAGGCGCTGCCACAGTCCGCGGTGGGGAGCATTCATGCGAAGACCTTGATGGGATAGATCACCAGTGCTTTTTAAGTAAATCTACACCCGTTGCGGGCCGTCTACAAGTCTCTGCGTGAGATCGCGCTCCCGGCAGACATGGCCCGCGGCACCCCGGGGCGCCGCGGGCCATGGTCACTTGCGGTGATACCTGGGGCTGGTGCCCAAATGAACGGGACCAACATCGTCCATCGAGGCGGCTACCTCATCGAGACCGCGATACACGTAGGACTGACTCAAGGTATCGGGGTTAGGCTCCACCACACCATCGGCATAGTCCTGAACCTCCTGCACCGTCGGAGACGAGCCACCCTCCTTCTGAGCCAAAGGATTCTCATCCGGATACTGCGACGGATCAGTATTCACCAACCCACCCCCATTGATCGCCCCATAACCCGTGTACGGATTCCACTCATGATTCGGATTAAGCGCCGTCTTAGTCACAACCTGCAACAACTGATTCGCAGTAGCATCCGGCCACTTCTGACGCCCCAACGCCAGCAACCCAGAAGTAAGAGCAGTAGCAGCCGATGTCCCCCTTGATGTTCTGACCGCTCCGGTCCCATAGTCACGCACTGTAACGGGACCACCAACCGCCGCAGTGGTGACACCATTGCCCCACGAGGAATAGTCCGCACGCTGACCATCCGCAGTGATCGCTGAGACACCCACAACACCAGACCACCACTGCAACCCTGCCTCGTTCTCGTCAGTCGCGCTATTGCCTGCGGCCGCAACAACTACAACCCCTTGTTCGATGGCCCGTGCGATCGCCCACTTGACATCATCGCCCCGAGCCTCAGACCCCTGCGAAAAGGAAATGATCTGGGCACCGTCGTCAATGGCCTGGTTAATGAGGTGCGAGATGGAGTCGTAACGATTACCTCCCAAGTTCTCACACGTACCGCCTGACACATCATGCTTCGTCGAACGCTGGTAGGTGAGCAGGGTTGCGTCGGGCGCAACGCCGTAATCATGAGCCACCAAGAGAGACGCCATAGCCGTGCCATGGGTCTTACTTGAGGGAGCCGCTTCGATGGTGCAGCGGCTCTTGTCGGTGATGTTGGCGCCCTTAAGCTCGGGGGCGCTGGTGTCCACGGGTCCGTCAAAAAGCGCGATGGTCACGCCCTTGCCCGTGTACCCCTTCGCCCGAGCTTGATCGAGGTGGTAGTAGGAGAAGTACTCCTGCGTCGTGATCACGTCCTCCGCACGCGCAGGAGCAGGCGCCAACGTGAGAGCCCCCGCAGCCAACACGGACGCGGACACGAGCGTGGTCAGGGCGCGCGCGGCGCGCCCCGCCCACCCCACACAAACGCGAGGCAAACGGGGCACACCAC
>ERZ773009.2773-NODE-2773-length-11027-cov-9.799398_pt1 | contig 11027 bp, 6 predicted proteins | sample MGYA00580663_ERZ773009 | MGnify/ENA primary metagenome ERZ773009 (study PRJEB29015, sample SAMEA2737969) | human oral metagenome | biome: human oral; feature: human-associated habitat; material: dental | place: China | collected 2026 ... | reverse complement strand
GATATTGATGATCGCCATGAGCCCCATGGCGACGTCGGACAGGTTCCACACGAAGGTCAGCGACGCCATCGCGCCGATCCCCGTGGCCACCACGATCATGGCGCGCAGGGCGTAGTGCCTGTGACCCGTGCCCCGCAGGAAGTCCATGTTGACCTCGGCGTAGGTGTAGTTGCCCAGCAGGGAGGAGTAGGCGAAGACGAAGATGATGGCCGCCATGAGGTACTCGGTCCAGCCTCCCAGGACCGCGCCGACCGAGGAGGAGGTCAGGGTCGAGGCGGCGTCCTTGGCGGCGTTCTCACTCATGGCGAGTGTGCCCTCGGGCGTGTAGACCCCGGAGAGCAGCACGATGAGGGCGGTCGCGGTGCACACGACGATGGTGTCGACGAACACGCCCAGGGACTGCACGAAGCCCTGCTGGACCGGGTGGGCGACGGTGGCGGTGGCCGCGGCGTTGGGGACCGAGCCCTCGCCCGCCTCGTTGGAGAACAGGCCCCGCTTGATGCCGTTGAGCGCTGCAGCGGTGAACCCGCCCGCGAGGCCGGCGAAGGCCTGGTTGAGCCCGAAGGCGCCCTCGAAGATGCTCACCAGTGCCGCGGGGATGGCGTGCGCGTTGAGCAGGAGCACGACGATCGCCAGAAGGGCGTAGAGGCCGGCCATGATCGGGGCCATCCACTCGGCGATCCTCGCCACGACCGTGATGCCCCCGAAGACGACGGGCGCCGTCAGCAGGATCAGGATGACCGCGGTCCACGCGGGCGGCACGTCGAAGGTGCCCTGCATGACCCCGGAGATGGCGTTGGCCTGGGTGGCCTCGTAGGCGAAGCCGAAGACGAAGGTGATGACGACGGCGAAGACGCCCGCCCACCGCCTCGACCCCAGGCCCCGGCTGATGTAGTAGGCGGGGCCGCCGCGGAAGGTGCCCTCCGGGTGGCGGATCTTGTACATCTGGGCCAGGGTCGCCTCGATGAATCCGGTGGCCATGCCCACGATCGCCACGACCCACATCCAGAACACGGCCCCGGGGCCTCCCAGGGTGATGGCCAGGGCGACGCCCACGATGTTGCCGGTGCCCACGCGGGAGGCCAGGCCGATGGTGAAGGCCTGGAAGGAGGAGATGCCCCCGTCGCCGTCGCGGGAGCCCGCGATCGCACGCAGCATCTGGCCGAACAGGCGCACCTGGACGCCGCGCGTGCGGACTGTGAACCAGATGCCGGCCGCGATGAGCAGCCAGGCGAGGAACCCGCCGTACAGGTGGCCCGAGACCTGATCGAGCAGATCGGCTGGACGGTCGAAGAAGCCGGCGGTAGGCGGAAGTACTACGGGGAACATGTGGATCTCCGGTCTTGACGGGGACACGTGCCGCGCGCGGGGTCACGGGCGGCTAACATGCACCCAACCTAGGCCGCCCGCATTTCAGCGAGGTATCGTCGCTGGAGGTCCTTGGTGTCCCGGAGGCCCGGAGGCCTCAGAGCGCCCAGACGTCCCCGGGCAGCGGTTCAGAGCGCCCAGACGTCCCCGGGCAGCGGTCCGGGAAGGTGGGGGTTGTCCGTGGCCACGAAGCGGACGGGGCCGGCGTCCCGGATGCCGGCGACCGCCTCGGCGCGCTGCGCCTCCCAGTCGTGCAGGACGCCGCGCGCCCACCGGCTCAGCAGGACCAGGGCGACCAGGTTGATCAGCGCCCCCACGCCCAGCAGGACGTCGGCCAGGGTCCACACGGTGGTCAGAGCCGCTCCCCCGCCGACGAAGGCGCACACCACGGCGGCCGCGCGCAGCACCCGCGTCGCCAACGGGGCCCGGGTGAGGTAGTCCAGGCAGACCTCGGCGTAGGAGAAGGCGCCCAGGATCGTGGAGTAGGCCAGCACCATGATGAGGATCGTCATGGGCCAGGCGGTCCACTGCCCCAGGAGGGATGCGATCGCGTTCTGCGTCAGGGTGCCCGAGACGTCGGCGCCGTCGGTCCCGGTCGCACCGGGGGCGTACACCGCGCCGTCGATCCGTCCGGCGATGAGGATGGCCAGGGCGGTGGCGGTGCACACGAGGACGGTGTCGACCAGCACGCCGAAGGCCTGGATGAAGCCCTGCTGGGCCGGGTGGCCGACGGTGGCGGAGCCGGCAGCGCAGGCCGCACCGCCCAGCCCCGCCTCGTTGGAGAACAGGCCGCGCCGCACCCCGTTGAGGACGGCCATCGCCACGCCCCCGGCGGTGCCGGCCAGACCGGCCCGCAGATTGAGGGCGCCCGCGACGATGTCGCCCACGGCGGCGGCGGCCTGGGCGGGGTGCAGGACGATGATCGTCGCGACGAGGAGCAGGTAGATGATGGCCATGGCCGGCGCCATCCACTCGGTGACGCGGGCGATGGACCGCAGCCCGCCGAGCAGCACCGGCGCGACCAGCACGACGACGATCGCGGCTCCCCACCACGGGCTCAGGCCCGCCGAGTCCCTCAGGGCGGCCGTCATCGCGTTGGCCTGGACCATCGGCATGGCCAGGCCGTTGGCGACCATGAACAGGACCGCGAAGACTCCGCCGAGCACCGGCAGACGCAGCCCGCGGGCGATGTAGTAGGCCGGTCCGCCGCGGTAGGTGCCGTCGCCGCGATCCACCTTGAACAGCTGGCCCAGGGTCGCCTCGGTGAATGCGGTGGCCGTGCCCAGCAGGGCGACGAGCCACATCCAGAACACGGCGCCGGGCCCGCCCAGGACCAGGGCGAGGGCGACGCCGACGATATTGCCGGTCCCCACCCGGCAGGCCAGCCCCACGGCGAAGGCCTGGAAGGAGGAGATGCCGCCCCTGGCGCCGTCCCGCGAGCCCGCGACGGCCCGTGCGATGGAGCCCATGTGCCGCAGCTGGACGGCGCGCGTGCCGAGCGTGAACCAGATGCCGGCTCCGAGCAGCACCCACACGAGGATGGTGCCGAACAGCCAGTTCGACAGGGTGGTCAGGAGCGAGTCGATCGCTGTCATCGTCCCCATGGCTCACTCCCCCGCCCCGGGCGGCGCCGCCGGGGCGCCTGCGCGCGGGCCGTCGTCGTCCGCGGTCCGCGGGGCCTCCCACACGCCGTCCATGACGTCGCCGGGCAGGTGCGGGTTGGAGTGGCCGACGAAGACCGGCTCCCGGCCGGCGGCGGCCTGGGCCTCGAAGTCGCGCAGGGCGCCGAGGACCCAGGGGGTCAGGCGCACGATGACGACGAGGTTGAGCACGCCGAGCAGCCCCAGGGCGATGTCGGTCAGCGCCCACACGATCGGCAGGGTCAGGACGGTGCCGGCGAAGGCCGCGGCGGTGAGCACGATGCCGAAGAGCTGCTCGGCGCGGCGCTCGCCCCCCAGGAAGTTCACGTTGACCTGGGAGTAGGAGTAGCAGCCAAGGACGGTGGAGAAGACGAGGACGAAGATGAGCACCACCATGGGCCAGGTGGTCCACGCCCCGAGGTGCTCCACGACGGCCTGCTGGGTCAGGACGGCGCCGACGAGGCTGTCGTCGCCGGGCCGGTAGGAGTCGGTGGCCAGCAGGATGATGAGGCCGGTGGCGGTGCACACCAGGATCGTGTCCACGAAGACCCCGAAGGACTGGATGAGGCCCTGGCGCACGGGATGGGCCACGGTGGCGGTCCCGGCGGCGTTGGGGACGGTGCCCAGGCCCGCCTCGTTGGAGAACAGGCCGCGGCGCACGCCGTTGAGGACGGCCGCGACGACCCCGCCGGCGGTGCCGAACAGGACCTGGTCGGCGCCGAAGGCGCCCCGGACGATCTGGGACAGGACGCGCGGGAGCTCGTCGAGGTTGATCAGGAGGACGATCAGGGCGACCAGCACGTAGGCCAGGGCCATGAGCGGCGCCACGACCTCCGTGACGCGGGCGACGGACTTCAGGCCGCCCAGCACGACCGGAGCGGTCAGGAGCACGAGGGCGACGCCGACCATCCAGGGGGCGACCTCGGGCACGGTGGCGCTGATGACGCCCGCCAGGGAGTTGGTCTGCACCATGACGACGGTCACCCCGACGCTGACGATGCACATGCCGGCGAAGACCGCCCCCCAGGCCCTGGAGCCCAGTCCGTTCGTGATGTAGTAGGCGGGCCCGCCCTGGAAGGTGAAGTCCCTGCCGCGCTGCTTGAAGATCTGGGCGAGGGTGGACTCCACGAAGGCGGTGGACATGCCGATGACGGCCACCACCCACATCCAGAACAGGGCGCCCGGCCCGCCGGCGACGATGGCCAGGGCCACCCCCGCGACGTTGCCGATGCCGACGCGCGCGGCCAGCCCGACGGCGAAGGCCTGGAAGGAGGAGATGCCGCCCTGCGCGCCGGATCGGGAGGCGGTGAGGCCGCGCATCATGGTGCCGAAGTGGCGCACCTGGACGCCGCGGGTGCGCACGGTGAGGTACAGGCCGACGGCCACCAGCAGCGCCGAGAGCACATAGGTGTAGAAGCCGTCGTCGACGGCGCCCAGGACGGCCTCGACGTCGGCCGCGGACAGGGCCTGAGGGGCGGTGGCGAGCCCAGCGGCGAGCGCGGCGGCGTTCACGGTGCTCATCGTTCTGCTCCTGTCGTGGCAGCGGGCTGGGTGGTCTGCGGGAGTCGTGTGACGACCGGATCCATGAGGTTCCTCCTTGCTGGGGGCGCGCTCGCGCGGGGTGTGCGGGACTCGTCAGTCCCAGACGTCGCCGGGCACGTCCGCGGGCAGATGCGGGTTGTCGTGGCCGCGGAGCACCGGCTCGGCGACGCCGAGAGCGCGCTGGGCCTCGTAGTCCCGCAGCGCGCCCGCGCCCCACCGGAACAGCCACAGCAGGGCGACGAGATTGGTCAGGGTCATGACCGCCATGGCGATATCGACGGCGTTCCACACGACGTCGAGGGAGAGGACCGCGCCGGCGGTGGCGGAGACGACCGAGACGACGCGCACGGCCCAGCTCGCCCAGCGCCTGCCGCCGGTGAGGTAGTCCATGTTGACGTCGGTGTAGACGTAGGCGGCGATGATCGAGGAGTAGGCCAGGACGAAGATGAGGATCGCCATGGGCAGGACCGTCCAGCCGCCCAGCTCGTGGGAGATGGCCAGGGTGGTCAGCGTGGAGGGGTCGGCGCCCTCGGCCGTCCAGGTCTCGGGCCCGGCGATGAGGATGACGAAGGCCGTGGCGGTGCACACGATGATCGTGTCGACGAAGACGCCCAGGGACTGGATGAGGCCCTGCTGGACCGGGTGGGAGACGGTAGCTGTCGCGGCAGCATTGGGCGCGGTGCCCTGACCGGCCTCGTTGGAGAACAGGCCGCGCTTGGTGCCGTTGATGACGGCGGCGAGGATGCCGCCGCCCAGGCCTCCCGCCACCGGCTCGACGGCGAAGGCCGAGGAGAAGATCGTGATGATGACATCCACGAACCGGCCGAAGTTGAGCACGCAGATGATGAGGACCAGCACGATGTAGATCATCGCCATGATCGGGGCCATCCACTCGGTGACCCGGGCCACGGCCCGGATGCCGCCGAAGACGACGACGGCGGTGAGCACGAACACGAGGCCGGCCACCACCAGCTGCGCGGCGGTCAGGCCGCCGAACCCGGGCAGGGCGGACTCCCGACCGCCGCCGAGGGCCGCCACCAGGGTCCCGGCCACGGCGTTGGACTGCACCGAGGTGATGATGAAGCCGCAGGTGACCAGGGTGATGACGGCGAAGACCCCGGCCAGGGCCCGGCCGCCCGCGCCGCCCATGCCGCGGGCCATGTAGAAGGCGGGGCCGCCGCGGAAGGATCCGTCGGGGGCGCGGACCTTGAAGATCTGGGCGAGGGTGGCCTCGAAGAAGGCGGTGGCCATGCCGACCAGGGCGACCACCCACATCCAGAAGATGGCGCCGGGGCCGCCGATGAGCAGGGCGGCGGCGACGCCGAAGACATTACCGACGCCCACGCGGGCGGCCAGCGAGATGGCGAAGGCCTGGAAGGAGGAGATGCCGCCCTGCGCGCCGCCTCGTGAGCCCCCGACCTGCCTGAACATGCCGCCCAGGTGGCGCACCTGGACGCCGCGCGTGACGACGGTGAGGAACAGGCCGGTGGCGACGAGGACCCACATGGTGATGTGGACCGTGATCCAGTCGGCAATGGCCTGGAGAGAGGCGGCGAGAGCGTCCATGAAGGGGACCTTTGCTCTGAAGACGATGGGAACGCGCGGCATCGTCTCACACTTGCCGCCCACTGCTCCGCAAAGGCTCCCTTCGTGAAACGCCCTCGCCGTCTCAGTCCTGATCGGCGGGCACGGGCGCCTCCGCCAGCACCCCGTAGTCGATGACGAGCTGGACGGCCCGGTCGCCGCCGTCGAGCCCCCAGAAGACGCCGTAGGAGCCATCACCCCACCCGGAGCTGGTCATGACGCCGACGGGCCCGCTGCCGGGGTCGAACAGCGCCGCCCTCTTCAAGGCGAACGAGGCCCAGGCGGACCTCCACTGCCTGTGCGTCATGCCCAGGTAGGCCTCGGCGTCGACGATGGCGGCCGTGCCGGAGTCCACTCCCACACCGGAGTCCGTGATCGATGTGGACGAGATGCGCCGCCATGCCGGCACGGATACGGCACGCCGCCACCGGACGGGCTCGGTCTCACCGAGGACCGCCCGCACCGCGGCCACCCGCAGACCGCTCCTGTCGAACTTCGCCACCACGGCCTGAGCCGTGGCGACCGAGGGCTCCGCCTCGAGAGCGCACACGTACATCATGCCCTCCTCCGCCCCGGCGTCGCCCACCGCCAGCCGGCCGCCCTGGGGGAACCTGCCGATCTCCCACACCTCGGTCTCGACGGTCTCGGCGCTGCGCCTGGCCTCGGCGAGCGCCGCCGCCCACGCCTCCTCGTCCCTCTCATCGACCTTGCTCGCCAGCTCGTACTCGTCCACGGGCAGACGCCCCCGCCCCGTGACGAACAGGTCGCCGGGAACAGGTCTGTCGGGGCTCATCCGCCCGAAGGGCTCGACCCGCAGGGCCTTCCGCAGACGGGCCCTCCGCTCGGCCTCGGGCACGAGCGGCGAGCCGGGCTCGTCGTGGTAGTCGCGGATCGTGTCGATCCGCCAGTCGTCGTTGACGCGGACGAGCGTCATCTCAATGATGTCACCGCCGGCGCCGCTGACCCCCGATCGTGCGAGCCGGGCCATGGCGCTGGTGCCGTAGACGTCGATCCGCTCGATCGTGACGGTCTCCGGGCTGAACGCGGACTGGCTGCTGAAGCCGCCCGCGCGTCCCGAGGAGGGCTCGCCGGCCTTGTGCGCCACGTCGAGCTCGCGGAGCTTCTCGCCCCAGACCCTGAAGATGACCGACCTGGAGTCCTCGTCGCGCACCTCCGTCAGCGGCAGGGCCTCGGCGTGGGCGGCGGCGTAGTCGGCGAGGAAGGCGTCAATGCGGGCGCGGGGCTCCAACGGGTCTCCTGTGCGAGTCGGGACGAGCAGCCACAAGCATGTCACATCCCAGTCCTCCCCCGGTCCGGTCGTCGGCCGGCCGCCGGGCGATCGCGCGCCCGTCGGTCGCAACGACCCGATCGTGAGACCATGCGGGCATGTCCTCCGCTGCAGCGCCCCGCCCGACGCCCGCGCTCAACGCGCTCCTGGACTCCCTGATCCCCGCCGACGACCCCGAACGCGTCCCCGAGCCCGAGGAGGTCTACCTGGCCTTCTCCCAGTGGGCCGAGTCCACCGACCGCCCCCTCTACCCCCACCAGGACGAGGCCCTGTCCGAGATCCTTCAGGGACGGCACGTCATCGCCGCCACGCCCACCGGCTCGGGCAAGTCCATGATCGCGCTCGCGGCCCACACGGCGAGCCTCGCCCGTGGTGGCCGCTCCTATTACACCGCGCCGCTCAAGGCCCTGGTGAGCGAGAAGTTCTTCGAGCTGGTGCGCCTGTTCGGAGCGGACAACGTCGGCATGGTCACCGGGGACACCTCCATCAACGCCGCCGCCCCCATCATCTGCTGCACCGCGGAGATCCTGGCCAACCAGTCGCTGCGCGAGGGCGAGGCGCTGGACGTGGACAGCGTCGTCATGGACGAGTTCCACTACTACGCCGACCCGCAGCGCGGCTGGGCCTGGCAGGTACCGCTCCTGGAGCTGCCCCAGGCGCAGATGGTGCTCATGTCCGCGACCCTGGGGGACGTGTCCTTCCTCGCCGCCGATATGCGGGAGCGCACGGGCCGCGAGGTCGCTGTCGTCGACGATGCCGTGCGGCCCGTCCCTTTGGAGATGGAGTACGTCGTCGAGCCCATCGGCGATCTCCTCCAGCGCCTCGTGCAGCAGGGCAGGGCACCGGTGTACGTCGTCCACTTCTCCCAGAGGGAGGCGATCGAGCGAGCCGCCTCGCTGCTGAGCGTGGATCTGGGCGCCAAGGCGCGCAGGGCGGAGCTGGCCGCAGCGCTCGGAGGCTTTCGCTTCGGCGGGGGCTTCGGAGCCACCCTGTTGCGGCTGCTGCGACGCGGCATCGGCGTCCATCATGCCGGCATGCTGCCGCGCTACCGGCGGCTGGTGGAGAAGTTGGCGCGGCTGGGCCTGCTGTCGGTCATCTGCGGCACCGACACCCTCGGAGTGGGGATCAATGTGCCGATCCGTTCGGTGGTGCTCACCAGTCTGGTCAAGTTCGACGGTGCCAAGGAGCGCCATCTGACGGCCCGCGAGTTCCACCAGATCGCCGGTCGGGCCGGCCGGGCCGGCTTCGACACGCGCGGTTACGTGGAGGTCCAGGCTCCCGAGCACGTCATCGAGAACGCCAGGGCCCTGGCCAAAGCGGGCGACGATGAGCGCAAACGCCGCAGGATCGTGCGCAAGAAGGCGCCCGAGGGCCGCGTCAACTGGACGGACAAGACCTTCGAGCGCCTGCGCGACGCCGCCCCGGAGACCCTCACCAGCCAGTTCCAGATCACCACGACCATGGTCCTGAACCTCATGGAGCGCGATGGCGACCCGGTGGCTGCCATGGCCGGGCTGCTCTCGCGTGTCCACGAGGGCGAGGCCGAGCGGCGCAGGCACGTACGGCGCGCCATCAAGATCTACCAGTCGCTGCGCACCGCCGGGGTCCTTGAGCACGTCTCCAGCGCCCAGTCCGAACGGGATGGGCGCCCGCGCCTGCGCCTGGCCGTGGATCTGCCCGGCGACTTCGCCCTCAATCAGCCTCTGGCCCCCTTCGCCCTGGCGGCCATGGATCTGCTGAACGTGGACGCCCCCGAGCACACGCTCGACGTCGTCTCCGTGGTGGAGGCGACCCTGGACGACCCGCGCCCCCTGCTGTACGCCCAGCAGCGGGCCGCCCGCGGCGAGGCCGTGGCGGCCATGAAGGCCGAGGGTCTCGACTACGAGGAGCGCATGGCCGCCCTGGAGGAGATCACCTGGCCCCGGCCGCTGGCCGAGCTGCTGACGCCGGCGCTGGAGACGTACAAGGAGGCGAACCCCTGGCTCGCCGAGTACGAGCTGCGCCCCAAGTCGGTGGTCCGCGACATGGTGGAGAACGCGATGACCTTCTCCGACCTCATCTCCCGCTACGAGCTGAGCCGCAGCGAGGGCGTCGTCCTGCGCTACCTCACCGACGCCTACCGGGCCCTGCGGCAGGTCGTCCCCGACGAGCACCGCACACCCGAGGTCGATGAGCTCGTCGACTGGCTCGGGGCCCTGGTGCGCGCGGTTGACTCCTCCCTGCTGGACGAGTGGGAGGCCCTGGGCGCGGCGCAGTCCGGCCGGGCCGCGGAGGTCGCGGGTCTGCTGGAGGGCGACCGCCCGGAGGCGGACGACCCGGCCGGTATCTCGACGGGCATTGAGCGCGCCTTCGGGGCGGACGCCGACGGCAGAGTCGCCCTCACCCGTAATCTTCACGCCTTCCGTGTGGCGGTGCGCCGCGAGATGTTCCGGCGCGTCGAGCTCATGGCCCGCGACGACGTCGAGGCCCTGGGGCGGCTCGACGCCCCCTCCGGCTGGGGCGAGGAGCGCTGGGACGGTGCGCTCGCCCGCTACTGGGACGAGTACGACTGGATCGGCACCGACACCGCCGCCCGGGCGACCTCCCTGGCGCCGCTGGACGAGACCCCGGATGAGACCGCACTGGCGGCCGCCGGCGTCTCGGAGCGGCTGCGCGCGGCCCTGGAGGCCTCGCGCAGGCGGGTCTGGCTCGCCACCCAGGTCATCGACGACCCCGACGGCGACCACGACTGGCGGCTGACGGCCCTGGTGGATCTGGCCGAGTGCGACCGGGAGGACCGGGCCGTGGTGCACCTGCTGTCGGTCGGGCCGCAGGACTGAGGAGCCATGACGGACATGACGGCTGTGCCGCTGCGCGCCGTGCCGCGCCTCGACACGTGGGTGGTGTGCCCGGCCTGCTCGGGCCCTGCGCACGTGGTCGCGCGAGGAGTCTTCTGCACCCGCTGCACGTGGAGCGCCCACGGGGCCGAGCCGGGCTGCTTCTGCGGCTGCTGCCAGAGGTGGGTGGGAGACCGCCCCAGTCCCGCACGGCCCGCGCAGGCCCGCACGACCTGGCGCTGCCCCGCCTGCGGCCGCCGCCGGGCGGTGGTGCTGCACCTGTCCCCGGGCTCGCGTCCCGCGCGGCGCTGCCCGTGCGGAACGCCCATGATCATGACCGGTCGCATGAGCCTGCTGAGGACCTCCGACGGCGTCGACGCCCTGTACGGCCTGCCCTTCTACCTCAGCGCCCCGTGCACCGGGCGCACCCTGTGGGTCGCCAACAGCGAGCACGCCGAGTACCTCCTCGGCTTCGTGGGAGCCCGCCTGCGGCCCTCGGGGCGCGAGCTGGGCCACCGGCTGCCCGCCTGGATCCTCAGCCGAAAGCACCGCGACACCGTCCTGCGCGTCCTGGGACGGCTTCTGCGCGAGGCCCGGTCCCTGGAGGACTCCAGACGCCCCGGCCCTCGCCGGGCCGAGCCTGCCGCTGAGGCCCTCAGTCCACGAGCCTGACCGGCTACGGCCCTCCCTCAGCCGCCGACGACGAGGTCGTGGAGAACCGCCGTGTCCACCGGCGTCGTGCGGCAGCAGCCGCCGATGAGCCGCACGCCGGCGTCGAGCCACGCGGGC
>ERZ773009.2772-NODE-2772-length-11028-cov-8.905222_pt1 | contig 11028 bp, 11 predicted proteins | sample MGYA00580663_ERZ773009 | MGnify/ENA primary metagenome ERZ773009 (study PRJEB29015, sample SAMEA2737969) | human oral metagenome | biome: human oral; feature: human-associated habitat; material: dental | place: China | collected 2026 ... | reverse complement strand
TTCTGTAAGGGCGGCGCACAATGTCCACAAGGTGGACGTTTGTGCGTGTAGTTTACACTAAGGCCTGCAGCAAAAAGCCGACCGCGGTTTTCCCGTGGTCGGCTTTGACTATCGCCGCCTTACTTGAGCAGCACGCTTGCGTTTTCAAGGACGGCGTTTCCTGCCTGGCAGGCGGGGCAGAAGCAGATCTTGTTGCCGGCGGCCTTGAAAGCCTCCGCTTTCTTAACGAGATTCGCCGCTTCTTCAGCACCGAAGATGCCTTTTGCCTCGTCGGTCTTGAAGAAGGCGAGGGAGGAGTCGATGCTCGAGACATCTTCCTTGAGGGCGGCGATGAGCTCTTCGGAGAGCTTCCTTTCCTTGTCCGTGCCGACGGCAGCGAGCCAGTCTTCGCCGAGTTTCTTCAAGCCTTCGTAGCAGCTCGGTGCGCTGACGATCTCCTTGACCTTTTCGATGATTGCCTGCTTATCCATGCACAACATCCTTTCTGCATTAAATGTAACAGTATTTATTACGCATTATAAAGGAAAGCGTGAGAATTTGCAAGATATTATTGACAAGGCGGCGAAAAATTGCGTACTATAAATATACATTACGGTAAAATCGCCGCTGCTGCGGCGTTTTCGGATATGGAAAGGGCGGTTTTGCGATGAAACATCTTCTCGTCGTCGGTCAGGGACCGGCGGGTATTTCGGCGGCCGTTTATGCGAAGCGCGGCGGCGCGGCGGTCACGGTCGTCGCAAACGGCGTCGGTGCGCTCGAAAAGGCGGAGCGGATCGAAAACTACTATGGCTTTGGTGAGCCGCTGACGGGCAAGGAGCTCGCGGCGCAGGGCGTCGAGGGAGCGAAGCGCCTCGGCGTCGAGTTCATCCATGGCGAGCTCGTCGGCCTGCGATTCAAAGATACGCTCGACGGCTTCATCGCCGAGCTGCCGACCACGACGCTCGAAGCTGCGGCCGTCGTGCTCGCCATGGGCACCTCGCGCCTCGCGCCGCCTCTGCCGGGGCTGCGGGAGCTTGAAGGGCACGGCGTCAGCTACTGCGCGATCTGCGATGCCTTCTTCTATCGCGGCAAGGAGGTCGCCGTGCTCGGTGCGGGCGACTACGCGCTCGCCGAGGCGGCAGCGCTTCTGCCGCATGCGGCGAAGGTGCATCTGCTGACGAACGGCGAGGCGGCGCCCGCACATCTGCCGCCGGGACTTGTCGTGCATACGGAAAAGATCGCCGCCATCCGAGGTGATGGAAGGGTCGAGGGCGTAGACTTCGAGAGCGGCAAGGCGCTTGCCGTCAGCGGCGTTTTCGTCGCCATCGGCACGGCGGGCAGCACGGCGATCGCTAAGAAACTCGGCATCATGCTTGAAGGTGCTTACTTGAAGGTGGACGAGAAGATGGCAACGAACGTGCCCGGCGTCTTCGCTGCGGGCGATGCGACGGGCGGCCTACTGCAGGTGGCAAAGGCCGTGCACGAGGGCGCTGTCGCCGGGCTTTCGGCTCTGCGCTTCCTGCGCGCCGGGAAAGACTGATACGGGAAAGGCGACGAGAGCCGCTTTCCCTTCTATTTATTAGGGGTGTCAAAGGTGTTTGATTTTTTGAAGAGCAAGAAGAGCGAGGCGGAACGATCCTCTCTGCGCGATCGCGTGGACGCGAAGCCTCTGCCGCAGATCAAGACGGCTGCCGCTGCGGACGCGGCAGGAAAGGCGGCGAGCGGCGCCCTGCAAGGCGCTGACGTCGCCGTCCTCTACCTGCACGAGAGGGAGATCTCGAAAGAAGCCCTCGCGCCGATTCGCGCTCTGCCCGACGGCGCTGCGCTCGTCCTCGGCTTCGTGTCGCCCGATCTCGATCTGGCGCACGTCGGCGCCGCCGTGCACGCGGCGCTCGGCACGGACGTGCGCGTCGTGCTCATGACGGACGCGGGCGAGCTCTGCCGTCCGGCGGGCAGCACGACGCTTTACCAGGAGGCGCCCGATGGGCGCGCGCGCGTGCTCCTGCAGGGCTATTCGCGCCGCATGATCGAGGACGTCTTTACGATGAGTGTGCCGCTTCATGCAGAGGACTTGAAGGCGGAGCGCATCGACATGAGCCTCGACGAGCGCCTGCAGGCGATCAAGCGCGAGCTGGAGAAGCATGAGCCGCCGTTTCGCATCAGTCTCTACCATACCTTCGCGCTCATCTACATCGACGGGCTTTCGCGCTCGGAGACCTTTCTCATGCAGGCGCTCTACGAGTCGCGCCGGTTCCCGTGCCCCTACATCGGCGGCTCGAGCGCGCCCGATGCGCACGGGCGCGCCTGCGTCTACGACGGCAGGGAGAGCCTCGACGGCTGTGCTGTCATCACGCTCGTGCGGCTCAGGCGCGGCTACCGCTACGGCATCTTCAAGACGCAGGCGGTCGAAAAGACGGGCACGTCCTTCATCATCGACAAGGCTTCCACGGCGCTTCGCTCCGTGGAAACGCTGAAACTGGGATCGGGCGAGACGCTGCCGGCGCTTGAGGCGCTGAAGCGCACGCTCGGCGTGCACTCCGCCGCCGAACTTGACGCGGCGATGCAGCAGTACACCTTCGCGTCCGACATCAACGGCGAGTCCTTCATCCGCTCGGTGAGCGCTCTCGATCACGGGCGCGGACGGCTGAACCTTTACTGCGACATCGTGACGGGCGAGCGGCTTTATCTCATGAAGCGCACCTCGCTCGCCGACACGCTGGCAAAGGGACTCGCCGAGTTTCAGCGCGGCAAGCCCGAGCCGTTCGGCGGCATCCTCAACGACTGCATCCTGCGCCGCCTATGCTATGCGGGCGAGACGGGGCATATCGACCAGTTCCGCAATACGGCGGTTGCAGGCTTTTCGAGCTTCGGCGAGATCGCGGGACTGCACGTCAACGAGACGCTGACGGCGATCTTCTTCTACCATGTGCCGTCCGGCGTGAGCTTCCTCGACGATTACATCGACAACTTCGCGAGGATCTACGCCGACTGCGACGCCTACTTCTTCCGCCGCCGACTCGATCGCCAGGCGCATGTGGGCGCACTCAAGGACGATCTCGTGCGCATGTTCGGCGATTATCAGCAGCGACTGCCGGCGATCCTCGCTTCCATGGCGCGCATTTCCGACGAGGTGCGCGCGATCCAGACATCGCTCGGGAAGCTCTCGGACGGCTCGGCGGAGCAAAAGGAGCTCTTCCGCCAGATCGTGCAGCAGGGCGAGACGATCGTGCCGACGTTGGAAAAGCTCGCGCAGGGCACGCAGAAGATCAACGACGTCACGGGGCTCATCGCGGGCATCGCCTCGCAGATCAATCTGCTCGCTTTGAACGCCTCCATCGAGGCGGCGCGCGCGGGCGAGGCGGGACGCGGCTTTGCCGTCGTCGCGCAGGAAGTCGGCAAGCTGTCGGGCACGACGCAGGAGAACCTCACGGCTTCGGACGAGGCGGTCAGTGCGCTCCTGCGCGAAGTGCGCGAGATCGACGCGATCATGGCGGGCAACGAGGATATGGCGAAGCGCGTGCGCGCCTTCGACAGCCGCTTCAACGAGCAGCTCGCCGCGCTACAGAAGACGCTTGAGGGCAGCCTCGCGCATATCGCCGAGTCGGCGCGCGCCGTCGGCGAGCTCGAGGCGGTCAGCGATAAGGCGAGCGAGCGCATGGCGGCGATCAATCGTCTGATTCAGAACATCGAGCGGGGCGCATAAGTGAACGGTGCGAACTATACTCACAAACGTCCACTTCGTGGGCATTGTGAGCCGTCCTTACAGAAACCTAGCCAATCGGTCTGCGCCTTCGGCTTGACCTCTTGGGGTTTCATGGTAAAAATTCGGGCACTGCGCGCGGCGTTTCCGCGCACGGTGCCGATCCTCGCAGGCTTCCTCTTCCTCGGCATGGCGTACGGCGTCTACATGCACGTGCTCGGCTTTTCCTTCCTCTATCCCGTCGTCATGGCGACCGTCATCTTCGGCGGCTCTTTGGAGTTCGTCACGGGCACGCTGCTGCTCGCGCCGTTCGCGCCCGTGCAGGCGTTCTTCATCGCTCTGATGATTCAGGCGCGCCATCTCTTCTACGGGCTTTCGATGCTCGAAAAGTACAAGGGACTCGGTGCCAAGCGCATCTATCTCATCTACGGCCTTTGCGACGAGACGTTTTCCATCGCCTATACGACGCGCCTGCCCGAGGACGTCGACCGCGGCTGGTTCTACTTCTTCGTCACGCTTTTGAATCAGATCTATTGGGTGGCGGGCGCGGCGCTAGGGAGTCTCCTTGGCGGCATGCTCGCATTCGATACGTCGGGGCTCGGCTTCGTCATGACGGCGATGTTCGTCGTCATCTTCCTCGAGCAGTTCCTGCATGAAAAACAGCATATCAGCGCCGCCGTCGGCTTTCTCGCTGCCGGTGCCTGCCTCTTCATCTTCGGCGCCGACGGCTTCCTCATCCCGACGATGGCGCTGATCCTGCTCTTCCTGACGGCGCTTCGCCGCCCCATCGCGCGGAAGGGGGGCTTTCGATGAGCTTTTCCGAGGAAATCGCGACGATCGCCCTCTGCGCTCTGGCGACGATTCTCACGCGCGCCGTGCCGTTTCTCGTGTTTTCGGGAAATAAGCCGACGCCGCCTTATGTGCGCTACCTCGGCGACGCCCTGCCCGTCGCGATCTTCGCGATGCTCGTCGTCTACTGCCTCAAGGACGTCGCCTGGCTCACCGCGCCCCATGGCGTGCCGGAGCTTTTGGGCATCGCCGTGACGGCGGCGCTGCACCTTTGGGAGCGGCAGTTCCTGTTTTCGATCGCGGGCGGCACGATCTTTTACATGCTGCTCGTGCAATTTGTCTTTGTCTGAGATAAGAAGAAAGAGCTGATGCACTTAGAGTTTGTGCGTCAGCTCTTTTTGCAAGAAGATCCGGCTCTTCATCAAAATGTGTGGATGACTAAGACTTCCAGCGCCTGATAAACATTGCTAATTGTAGCGGATGTGCCCCGTGTTATGTGCATAGAACAATCCGCGATGCCACCGAAAGCACATACTGCGTCAAAGCAAGCTGTGCATGCGGCCGAGCTCCTGGATGCGCTCCACTGACAGCTTCGACACGCGCGCGATGGTTTCGAGCGGCAGCTTTTCTTTCAGCATGCCCATGATGAAGGAAGCCTGCTCAGCCTCACGACCTTCCTCACGACCTTCCTCACGGCCTTCCTCACGGCCTTCCTCACGGCCTTCCTCACGGCCTTCCTCGCGGATGGCTTCTTCAAAATCCTTTTGGTTCCACTCGAAATTGACCATGTCGATGACCTCGCTTTCATGTGCTTCCAGAAAATCTCTCATGATGTCGTTCTCCCGACAGTAGCGCATGGCGGCTCTTATGGCGCTTGCTCGTTCCATCCCCTGGGCGATGTTTTTCTTCACACACGCCACGAAGAGGCTGTAGTCGTGCAGCGCCCGGCTCTTTTGCAGCAGAGTTTTGCCGCTGTCGTAGGCGATGTTGTGGCAGAGGACGATGAGTTCCAGAGAAACCGTTTCCTCTGCTGTCATGTAAGCATCGGAAAGTTTGAGACGATAGTTTTCCCGTGCATCGTTATCGTCTAAATAGAATACGTGAAACTCCGGGGCAGGCAATTTTATCCTTGCGTTTTGATAGAGCTTCTTCGCGTCCACGAGCTTGCGGAATTGTTCGCAGATGTAGTAGAGGCAGCGAAGCGGCATGTTAGGATTCCATGTGCTCTGGTGTTCCATCAGGATCAGATAGCAGCCTTCGATGAGGAAGGATATATCGTTTTTCAGCTGCGAGAGAAACGTGCCTTCGAGCGTCATGATCTGAATTTCTTCATTCGCCGCGTAAATTTTCCCATGCAGGGCGCCCGCAACGTCTCGCAGACGATCAGCGTCGTTCATATACGAGCGGAACACCGTATCCTGATATTGACGGCCTTTTGCTGCTTGCGCCATGGGAGGCTCCTTTCGCTTCACTCTTATCATCGACCAGCGGTCAGCGATGCCACGAGCACATACTGCATCAAAGCAAGCTGTGCATGCGGCCGAGCTCCTGGATGCGCTCCACCGACAGTTTCGACACGCGCGCGATAGTTTCCAGCGGCAGCTTCTCTTTCAGCATGCCCATGATGAAGGACGCCTGCTCAGCCTCACGGCCTTCCTCACGGCCTTCCTCACGGCCTTCCTCGCGGATGGCTTCTTCAAAATCCTTTTGGTTCCACTCGAAATTGACCATGTCGATGACCTCGCTTTCATGTAACTCCAGAAAGTTTTTCATGATGTCGTTCTCACGGCAATAGCGCACGGCAGTTCGGATGGCGGTCGCCCGTTCCACCCCTTGAGCGATATTTTTCTTGACACAGGCAACGAAAAAACTGTAATCATGCAATGCCCGGCTTTTTTGCAGCAGCCTCTTCCCGCTATCATAGGCAATATTATGACAGAGAACCGTCAGCTCCAAAAAACCTTTTCCATTTTCTATCATATAGGCATCAGAAAGATTCAGCAAATGACTTTCCCGCACATCGTTTTCATCCAAGTAAAACACATGAAACTCTGGCGCAGGTAATTTTATCTTCACACTTTGATAGAGCTTTTTCGCTTCCACCAGCGTGCGGAATTGTTCACAGATATAATACAGGCAGCGAAGTGCCATGTTTGGATTCCAAGTGCTTTGATGCTCCAAAAGAATCAGATAGCAGCCCTCGATCAAAAAGGATATATCGTTTTTCAACTGCGAAAGGAACGTGCCTTCGAGGGTCATAATCTGAATCTTTTCATCCGCTGCATATGTCCTTCCATGCAGCGCCCCTGCGACATCTCTCAGACGGTCGACGTCATTCATATATGCGCGGAACACCGTATCTTGATATTGGCGGCCTTTTGCCATGGACGTGCTCCTTTCGCTGCTCTGCCTTTATTATACCACAAAACGCCAATTCTTCAGTCAAGCTCGCGCAATATCTCGCCGAGCAGCCATTCGGCGAATACGCCTTCGCCCGTGTGCCGTCGGATGTGCGCGGCGTCTTCCATCGCGAGTGTCTTGGCGGCGAAGGCGCGGTCGGCTGCGGCGAGGAGCGGCGCGTCAATCGCCGTGTCGCCGGCGGCGTAGACCTTGCGCGGCGAGAAGCGGCGGCGCAGCTCACGGAGCGCCGCGCCCTTCGTGAGCTCAGGCGGGAAGAAGTAGATCTTTCTGCCCGACGGCTCGACGCGAAGGCTCGTCCGCTTTTGGCACTTTTCCGCCTGCGCCTGCGCGTCCACGCCGTCGGCGCAGTAGACGAAGAGGTACGCGTCGTCGACGATGCGGCAGCGGATGAACGCGCGATCGCCCAGATAGAGCGCGTGACAGCGCGCGATCTCCTCTCGTGCAGGGGCGATCAAAGCGTCATGCGCCTTGCGCCACGCGGCATCGACCTCGCCGTTCTTCAAAAGCACCGCGCCGTTCGTCGTCACGGCGTATTCGGGCGCTGTGCCTTCCGGCCACTCGATGCGCCGATACTGCTCGACGGAGCGCGTCGTCACAGGAATCAGCTGCACTTTTTGCGAGACTTCGCGCAGACGCTCGACGGCGAGCGGCGTCATGAAGCCGTGCGCCTCGCCCTTGATATGCTCGACGCAAACATCGCCCTCACGCTTGTGGCTCTTCGAGTAGAGCAGCGTGTTGTCGAGATCGGAAGCGAATACGATGTCTTTCATTTCAGTTGTCGGCGAGCGAGCGTATGAGTCCGCATGCGAGATAATTCTCCAGCGGGTACTCCACGACCTCGACGCCTTTCTCCTTTGCCAGTTGATAGAGATGACCGAGCCGCGCTTCGTCCGTGCGGCTCTTGACGAGAAGTTTCCACGGCAGGCGGCGCAGGAGGACGCGCGTCGCCTCGCCGATGCCGGGCTTCACGAGGTTGATGTCGCGAATGCCGAAATCGCCCGCGATGCGCTCGACCTCGGCAAGCCCCGACCGATGCGCCGCGCCCTCCTCGCGCACGGGCGGCGCTTCCTCGGGGAAGCGCCTTTCCACCGCCTCGATGAAGTCATACGTCAGATCCTTCTCGCGCAGTCCTTCGTAAAAGGCCGCGCCGTGAAAGTCCGCCTCGCCGATCAAATCATCACGCAGCACCGTGCGGCTCAGAAGCCCCGACACCGTCGAGTTCAGGCACGAACTCGCGATGAGGAAGTCCTCGTGCGTGCCGCACTTCTCCGCCACATAGGCGGGATCGGAGAGGACGGCAAGCCCCGCGCTCACGCCGCGAAACTCTGCCGCGTCGTTTGCGAGCTCGCGCGCGATCGCGCCCTTGCCCGTCCAGCCGTCGACAAACTGCAGAGCCTCGGGCGCGTGACGCGCGAGGATGTACGCCATGGCGTTCTTGTCGATGCCCCTGCCGCGAATGATGGAAATCGTGTAGTGCGCGACGTCCGCGCCAAAGCGCCTCTTGATATAGCGCTTGAGCAAGATGCCGATGGGCGTTCCCGCGCGGGCGAGCGAGACGAGCGCGGCGGATGCGCCCTTCTCCTCGTAAATCTTCTCGGCGAGACTCGCCGCCGCATGAGCTGTGATCTCGGCGTAGCGCGAGAGCGCGTCGAAGTACGCCTTCAAATACTTTTCCGACGGCTCGTATTCGAGCGGCAGCATCTCCGAATAATGCTTGCCCGACTGAATGAGCTTTTCCCTCTCTGCCGTCGGCAGAGGGTCGAGCTTTCCCGTGATGTCTTTCAAAAGGATCGTCACGTCGTCCTTCTTGTATGTACTGAACATCGCCCGCTCCTTCCTCGTCATTCGTCGCGGCTCATCAGATAGACGATGTCCGTGCAGCCGCTCTCGCGCAGGGCGCGGGCGATACTCTCGACCGCCTCATGCGCCTCGTGCGCCGTGTCCGAGACGATGACGGCATGGTGATAGGGCCGCAAGTTGTAGATGTACGTCGCGCGCTCATCGCCGTAGAAGCTCTTGACCTGCCAGCCCGCTTCGATGGGATAGCCCACTTCCTCCGAGATGCCGATGGGGCTTCGCGTCGTCGCATGGAAGAAGACGCTCTGCCAGCCCTTCCTCTCCAAGACCCTGCCGACCATAAGACCCGGCAGCATACATTCCTCCGTGCCGAGCACGAGGATCGACTCGTGCTTCGCCCAAGCGATGCGCTCGGCGAGGACGAGTCCGGCGCCCTGCCAGAGGATCGTATAGTCGCCGATCGCGATGCCCGTGCGCGGCGTCGCGTGCTCGCCGAGCGCAAGCGTGCGATAGGGATAATGTCGCGACGGCACGCGGCAGTCCGCCGCCCCGCGCGTTTGAAACGCCGCCGCACGCACCTCGTAGTCTTCGGGCGCAAGCTCTACGAGCGCGACGCACTCGACGCCGCACGCCAAGAGCCGCTCGCGATCGGACGCCGTCAAGCGGTTCAGGACGGACGCCGCGACGAGTCTCTTCTCGCAGAGCGCGGGCAGCTCCTCCTTCATCTGCTCGACGATGTTGCAGAGCGTCCTGCCCGTCGAGATCTCGTCGTCGACGAAGACGACCGTATCCGTTTCGGCGAGCTGCGCTTCGAGCGCATCGACGGCGAGTCGCTGCTCGGGCGCATGGCTGTGCTCCTCCAAAAACTCGATCGTGCGCACGCCGGACGGCAATTCCTCGCGCGTCGTCTGCACGTAGAGGCACTCGTCCGCGAGCGACTTCGCGACGACGGCGCCGATGGCGGTCGCCGTCTCGGCGAAGCCGATGACGAGCCTTGCCGCCGGCGCGGCTGCCTTGACCTTCTCGCCGAGCGCTTCCATGAGGTCGAGCGCTTCATGCGGCGCGACGGGCATGTGCTTTCCCTGCAGCGGGTTGACGAGCAGATAGCCGCGCTTTTCATTTCTGTGCCGCCTCGCCACGCGCAGCACTGCGTCTGCCATGTACTTCATCGCGCCCGCCTCACGCCTTGAGCCGCTTCGGCGTCTCAAGATTCGCCACGCGATAGACCTTTTGGCGATCGGGGTACTGCCACGGCTTTTCCTCGCCGAGAAGCTGATGGACGGCGATATCGGGCACGTTGATTCCCGTCGCGAGGCACGAGAGCTGCAAGCCGCCCGACATGCGCGGATTGATTTCCAACAGGCAGTACTTCTCCCCGTCGCCCTTGAACTGGATGTTGATCGGCACATCGATCTGCAGGAGGTTCATCATCGTGCGGCATTTCTCGACGATCTCCTCATCGAAGCGGACTTCCGAATAGCGGTGGTTCGTCTTGAAGCGCGGGATGATGATCTCCTCGCCGGGCGTCCGCAGGCAGTCGACGCTGATTTCCTGCCCTTCGAGGTATGGCATGAGCATGAAGGGCACGGAAAAGTCGTAGCCCCGGACGACCGTGCGCGCCATGTCCCACGTGAGCTTCATGCCGGGCTTGCGGCGCACGTCGCCCGAGCGCAGAAGCGTATCGTCGATGACGCGGAAGGTCTCAGCTCCCTCGTCCTTCGTGAGCTTGTAGCAGACGCGCCTGCAGTGCGGCCGCAGCGTCTCGTAGGCGGCGCAGAACTCCTCGTACGTGCCGGCGATGAGATGCGCGGGCACGAGGGAAGCGTCACGCGCCTCGAAGAAGGCGTACGTCGCCGCCTTGTCGTCGAGGAGCCGCATGATCTTGTAATCGCTGCCGACGGCGAGCTTCGTGCCCGCCGCGAGAAATTCCTCACGATAGCGCGAGAGCAGCGTCAGGGCGCGGCGCGGGAAGAAGATGTCGATATGATGCGCCTTGCAGAATTCCAGGCAATACTCCACATACTCTTCGGAAACGGGAAGCGCAGGCTCCGTATACCACTCGTCGGAAACGAGACGATAGAGTGCATTGGGATTGGCGCTTGAGCCGACGAACGTGAACTTTCCGGGCGATCCCGCCCGCATCAGCTCGATCAGATGGTAGGCCGTGCTGAACCATTGGTTGAACCATATACGCATAAAGACTTCCCCTTACCTTTTGCTCTCGGCGGCGACTGCCGCCCCATCATCCTTGACGCCATAGATTTCCGCGAGCGTCAGCACGCGCTTTGCCCACTTGGCATGCGTCTTGACCTCGTTCATGCGCGTGCCGTCCCAGCTCTTCT
>ERZ773009.2768-NODE-2768-length-11040-cov-7.265544_pt1 | contig 11040 bp, 12 predicted proteins | sample MGYA00580663_ERZ773009 | MGnify/ENA primary metagenome ERZ773009 (study PRJEB29015, sample SAMEA2737969) | human oral metagenome | biome: human oral; feature: human-associated habitat; material: dental | place: China | collected 2026 ... | reverse complement strand
AGACTATAAAGCCACGCTCGTATCGAGCGATCTTTTTAAAACAGCCGTCTTTACGGACTCTATGGGCTATAAATTTGATATGAAGCACGCTCCTGCGGCTAGCGGCATAAGGATGGTTAGCGACAAGGGCATCGAGATACATTTCAAAAAGGGCGAGGGGATACTAAATTTCGGCCACGGCCAAATGTCTTTGGTATATGAGGACAAATAATCGCTCTGATGGGATTTAAGCCAAATATGCTTTAAATCCCAAATTTTGCTCGATCAAAGACGCAGCCGCCCCGGACATCTCTCCCATCCTCGCTCTGCCGCTCTTCCTCTTCACCCAGGCCGGAAGCATTCTCGGCAGCATCGCCATGGGAGGCCTCGTACTCTCCCTCATCGGCAGCATCGGCGGCCTTTCCCTCGGCATCGGCACCATGCTCTCGCACGATGTGTTCGCACCGCTTCTAGCGCGCCGGGATGAGCGTCGCCTCCTCTGGCTCAATCGCCTCTCGATGCTTCTCGTCATGCTTCTTGCCGCAGGCTTCGCCCTCCTCAACGAAAGCTCCGAGGTGCTCTTCTGGAACTACCTCTCCATGGCGCTTCGCGGCGGCGGCATCTTCCTGCCGCTGACACTGGCGATTTTCTTTCCTGAGCGGCTTTCCCCTCGCTGGGCCATCGCCTCCATGCTGCTTTCTACGGCAGCCGCTACGGCGGCAGCCGCCTTTGAAAGCGCCATCCATCCGCTCTTCATCGGGCTGATCGTCAGTGCGGCACTCATCTTGCCGGGAGTTCGTAAAAAACATACACGGAGGAATCTCTCATGACAAATACAGCCATACCCGCAGCGGCGGAAGAACTGCTCGGTTTCATCCAATGTTCGACCTCCCCTTTCCATGTCGTAGAGGAGAGCGCCAAGAGACTTCTTCATGCGGGCTTTCAAGAACTCAAGCCTGCGGACTCGTGGCGTCTTGCCGCCGGCGGACGCTACTTCCTGCGCGTCTACGGCTCGACGCTCCTCGCCTTCGTCGTCGGCGAGAAGCCGCTCAAGAGCCACGGCACGCCTCTCCTTATGGCGGCGGCGCACACGGACTTCCCGTGCTTTCGCCTGAAGCCCGAGGCAGGCATGACACATGATGGCTGCGGCACGCTCAACGTCGAAACGTACGGCGGACTCATCCTGCGCACATGGCTCGACCGACCGCTCTCGCTCGCGGGCAAAATCGTGCTGCGCGGCAAGGACGCCTTTCATCCCGAGGTGCGGCTCGTCGACTTTCAAAAGCCGCTCATGACGATCCCGAGCCTCGCCATCCACATGGACCGTGACGTCAACAAAGACGGCGCGCTGAACGCGCAAAAAGACATGCTGCCGCTCGCCGCGCTCCTCGGTAAGGACGCAGAAGAGGACTTCTTCCTCGCCTGGCTCGCCGAAGCCTGCGAAACAGAGCGAGACGCCATCCTCTCCTACGATCTCGGCGCTTACCCTTGCGAGACGGGCTGCACCTTCGGACTTCGCGACGAATTCATCTCCTCGCCGAGGCTCGACAACCTCACCTCCGTGCTCGCCTGCCTCAAGGGCATCGAAGAAGCACATCCCACACAGGGCATTCGCCTCATCGCGCTCTTCGACAACGAGGAGGTCGGCAGCCGAACGAAGCAGGGCGCCGGTTCCGCCGTGCTCGGCGATGTGCTGCGCCGCATCTATCAAGACCTTTCGGGCGAAAGCGACGCCGTCTGCCGTGCGCTCGCCGACGGCTTTTTGCTCTCCGTCGACGTGGCGCACGCCGTCCATCCTTCGCACGCGGCGAAGAGCGATCCCGTCGTGCGTCCCGCGCTTGCAGCAGGCGTCGTCTTCAAGCAGGCGGCGTCGCAGAGCTACGCGGGAGATGCCGAAGCCTCCGCCGTCGTGCGCGCGCTTGCCGAAGAGCATGAGATTCCCTGGCAGAGGTTCGTGAACCGCGCCGACAGCCGCGGCGGCTCGACGCTCGGCGCCATCGCCTCCTCCTTCGTCCCCGTGCGCACAATGGACATCGGAGCGCCCATCCTCGCCATGCACTCGGCGCGCGAGACGATGGGCGCCGCCGACCAAGAATCGCTTGAACGGCTTCTCAAAGCGTTTCTCGCTTGAAGAAGCAAATGCCATCCCACGCGAAACCGCAGACACGAAAATACGCCCCCGAAAGCCATCCTCGGCTCTCGGGGGCGTATTTCGTCGCAATCTTGTTCCACGTTCAAATGCCAAGTCCGCGCTCCAAATACTTGCGCTGCAGCAGGAAGATACATCGCACGAGCTGGTTCTGCTGCCTCTTGTCAAGATATGCCGCGAAGTGTGCGCCGATGTGATAAACGGGCGTCGCAAGCGCTGTGCGATCGAGCGAGCGCATGACGATGGCCGTCGTCTTCAGCTCGCCGACGGCGGGCAGATCGGGTATGGCGATCTCGATTTCCATGCCGTCTTCCAGCGGCTCTTTCCACACGAAAGAAACGCCGTTGCCGCTGATGTCGACGAGCGTCGTGTCCTTCGCCTTGTTCTTGCCGCCGTAGAGATTCGACAAGGTCACCTGCATGGGAAGAGGCACGGGCACGCGCACGAAATCGCGCTTCTGCTGGCGCTCGACCTCCGCCGGAAGCTCCATGTACCAGATATGATCGGGCAGGGGGCTGCTCGCGCAAAACACCGAAGAAAAGCGATAGGTGCACTTCTCGCTCGGCATGGCACAGTGGAAACGTGCGCCGGACTCAGGGCCGTGCGCATATTCGGCATCCGTCAGGCGCATCTCGACGATCAGACGGTCTGCCGTCATCTCCTTGAGAATTCCTATACGCGTCTTCTTTCCGCCCTCCTGCAAAAAATAGATCTTCTCCTCCAGCACGAGCACTTCTTCGGGCGCAAAGCATTCTGCCGCCATACTCTCCGTCGTCATATCTCCTCTTCTTCCTGTCATCACTTCCGCAAACTCACTTCATCGACAAGGCTTCCGTCGGGCAGGAAGCACGAAAAGTGCAGACGCTCTGCCGACGCCTCCAATGTCATATAATTGCCGCGCTCAGGCTGGGCGAGCACCTTCTTGTCGAAACGCGCATTCACAGGCACATCGTAATAGCAGTTGCCGCAGTTTCCCGTATCGATATAGAAAGGCCCTTCCTCGCTCGGCGCAAAATTCACGATAGACCCTAGCCGCCGATACGTATGCTGATGCGCCGTCAAAACGACATCGGGACGCAGTTCATCGAAGAGCGGCATGAGAAGACGCCCCGTCGCACTGATGTCACCCGTGACGGGATCGCTCAAATCGGGGTAGTCGTACTCGATGATGTCCTTGTGCATCAAGACGATCTTCCACTTCTTGCGGCTCGCCGCCATGTCGCGCCGCAGCCAAGCCATCTGCTCCTCCAGGAGTCCCGCACGCAATGCCTCGACTTCCTCCCACTGCGTGTTGAGCGCGGCGAAGTGGCACGGCCCGTAATCGAAGGAATAGTACCAATGCGAGAAGCGCAGACTGCCGTTGCCGGGCACGGGAAAGTAGCCGAGCCAAGCCAAGGGCAGGCGGCACTGCCAGTCAAGATCATACGCTTCATGATTGCCCATCAGCGGAGCGCACGGCAGGCGGCTCATGAGTCCCGCCGCCCCCTCGAACCACTGCCGCCACTGGTAGGCGGCCTCCCCATTGTCGACGAGATCACCCATCATGATGAAGAAGTCCGCGTCCGGGTGCTGCGCCGCCGCACTTTCCACCGCCTTCTTCCATGTGCGATAACCGTCCGAGCACTGCGAATCGGGAAAGATCAGCGCCTTGAATGCGCCGTCCCCCGCTGTTCGCAGGGAAAACCAAGGCGACGATGTATCGCCCGTGCGCAGGCGGTACTCATACGAAGTGCCCGGCGAAAGCCCTGTCAGAAACGCCTCGTGAGAAAACAGCCGCTCGCCGCCGTCATCGAGAAATTTCTCGCTCGCCACGAAAGAAGAAAACCCTGCTGCGCCCGCAAGCCGCAGATCGACGACAGCCTGCGCCTCACTCACCTCGGACTCCCAGGCAATCATGCGCGAGGTTCGACTGTCCTCGGTGATGATCTGGCGCACGAAGAACGCTTCCAGCCCCTCAGCAGCAAAAGCCCTGCGCCAGCGCGCGGGGAACAGACTGCCGATTCCCAGCGAGAACAGCGTCCGCAGCGATATTTTCAAAAACCCGCGCCGCGACAGCGCCGGTAAAGAGGCAGACAGCATGGCGGAACCTCCTTCGCACCATCCGATGCAGGCCTTCTGCATCCGTTGCCCTCAAAAACGCTTGCTCTCTGCCGCGTCAAGCAGCGCCTCATACGCCTCGGCTGCCCGTGCCGCAAAGATTTTGCGCACAGCGGCGTTCTCTCCGATGCCCTTGAGAATCGTCTGCACGCAAAAGCCTTCGCGCTCCAAAAGCGATTTGTGCGAATCCGGCTCGTCGCCCGCCATATCGTTCGTCGCATGATCGCCTGCCACGAGCATCAACGGGGCGAGCGTGACCTTCCTTATGCCCGCCTCCTTGAGCTTCGGCACGACATCGTCCAGATTCGGCCGTCCCTCGACGGTGTAGATGCAGACGCGCTCTTCACCGAGATTTTCCAAGCGCTCCTGCATGACAGCGTAGTAGGCATTTGCCGGATGCGGCGTACCGTGCGCCATGAGGAGCACGGCTTCGTCTTCTGCACGCGCCGGCAACTCCCTCGCAACAGCCGCCATGACCTCTGCGACATCATCGCGCTTCTCCTCCTGCCCTTGCCAATAGACAAGCGGCGTACCGAGCGTCATACGCTGAAACCACGTCTTGCATTCGTCGAAGACTTCCCGCTTGTAGGCATACTCGATGCCCGGGATGATGTCGAGCGAGACGAGAGCGACGCGCGTACAGCCCTCTTCCTTGAGCCTCTGCAGCGCCTCTTCGGGCGTTGGATAGCGGATGCCCTCGTTCTTTTCCACGCGCTCGATGACGATGTGCGACGTGAAGGCGAGCATGACCTTGACGGCGGGATGCATGCGCCGCACCTCCTCCGTCACGGCGTCAATCGTCTTCTCGCGCGTCTCCTTGAACGTCGTGCCGAAACTCATGACGAGGATGGCATCACGTTCCTCACCGTCAGCCCTTGCGGCATTGTCCGCCACAAGCACGCCGAGGCTTGCGGCTCGCCGCAAAGCGGCGCCCGCCGTCTTTACTTCCTCATGGAGTTTGTAACCTGTATGCGCCATATTTCGTCCTTCTCTCTTTCATCGCGATTTTCTCAGAAATTCCTGCTTATCGTTGTTTCCCAACACTGCCTTGACAAAACGCGCCATATCCTTTATAATTTTCATGTTACGCATGATACACTTTTCATCATCGTTTTCGGGGCATGGCTCAGTTTGGTAGAGCACCTGGCTTGGGACCAGGGGGTCGCAGGTTCAAATCCTGCTGCTCCGACCATCGCGTCAGTAGCTCAGTCGGATAGAGCAACGGCCTTCTAAGCCGTGGGTCGGGGGTTCGAATCCCTCCTGTCGCACCAGAAATAATTACGGGGCTTGGCATTTCTGCCAAGCCTCGTTTTTAGTCTTCCTGCAATTCCTGCATCGCTTCGTCCTTCGCTTCGCGCGTGCGCCGTTCCATGTGGCGTATGAGCTCGATGGCGCCGAGCCCGAGACCCAGGCGCTGGGAAATCTCCTCGACACTCAAGCCCTGGCGCAGGAAGGCGCGAATCTGCTCCTGCTGGCGATTCTGAACGGCTGAGGGAGCTGCCGTTTCCACAGGCTCAGTCTCATCTGCTTCTTCCGAAGAAGCAAGCTCATCTTCATCCTCATTCAGAGCCTCTTCTTCCGCGCCCTCATCGGACAGCAGTTCGTCCTCGTCAGTCGCTTCTTCATACGCTTCATCTTCATACTCTTCTTCCTCGAACCCGCCGTATTCTTCTTCCTCGTCTTCATATACATCAGACGCTTCCAACGATGATGCAGGCGAGGCTTCCGGCACTTCATAGCGAGGAGGCTCCACTCTGTCATGCGTCGGTTCGGCATCATAGGAAGAGGTTCGAGGCGCACGCGGTGCCATTTCTTCGGGAGGGAGCGCCAGATCGACGGTGCCGCCGACGGCGGTGCCCGCCATCTGCTTCATGAGCGCCGCCTCGAAGCTCGGCGCTTCCTCTCTGCCGGAGGAAACCGGAGCTGTCGCCGCAGCGAAGCCTGCGGCCGTCCGCGAAGAGGCAACAGGCGGCGGTGCCTGCCGATGCACAGCAGGCACCGCAGCTTGCGCGGGGCTCTGCTGCGGCAGGGCGCCGAGCTGCGCGCCGTACGCCTTCTCCCACTGCGCCAGAGCGGCGAGGCGTTCATCGAGCGCCGCCTTCTGTGCGTTGGCTTCTGCCAGCAGGCGCTCCAGTCGCTCGACATGGATCTGCATCCTGCCGATGACGGCATCGCCCGAGCGTTCGATCTCGTAGCGCAGGCGGCTGGCAGAAACCTCGACCGATTCCTGCTCCTTGCCTTTGCCCTTGCCCAAGAGGCGCCGCATGATGAGAACGAGCACCGCCCCGAGGACAATCAATGCACCCAAAATTTCCGTGACCACTTCTCGCAGCTCTCCTCTTTCACAAACGGAGCTTACGCCTGCATCTATCCGATCCGACGCAGGCGCAGCCCCGTTTTCTTCCATATTTCTACATCGATATGTCGATATTGCGTCCGCGGAACGTATCGACGGCGAGCCTTTCCACAGGCGCCTCGTCGTCGTCCTCTTCCGTATAATCTCTGCCGCCGAAGCCGCGCCTGCCGCGCCCCTGCTTCTTGCGGCGCTCGGGGTCGTCCTTGATGCGCTCTTCTTCGGCCTGATCCTTCTTCCTGACCTGCGTCTGCTTCAGCGCCGTTTCCTGCTTGTCACGCACCGCCTGAAAATCCTGCTGCAGAGCCGACTGCTGGTTCATGTTGTGCTGCACCTGCGTCGCTTCGGAGGTGCGCGGCACGATTGCCTGCAAACTCATCGGGGTTACATCCATGCGTCCCACTCATCCTTTCCAAAGGCATTCGAGGCAAAGATCTGTACGAACACGTGCCAAAATCTCAATAGGCGCCCGTGCGGATCTGGTCGCCTTCGACGCTCAAGGTACAGCGCTTCTCCTCCGAATGGACATTCTTGATGACGTTGTTGATCTTGAGCTTCACGCCCGGATAGATCGTATCGGCGGCGCGGATGCGGCCGCGCTTCATGCCCTGGATCTTCTCCTCCAACGCGTCCATCTCTTCTAACAGGCGCTCCAACTGACCTTCGAGCTGGAAACGTCCCTTGCCGAGCTTCGCGACCATCACCTGCCGCTCGGGCGGCAGTTTGCTGATGTCGACCTTGCCGAGCGTCGCAAGCGTCTTCTTGATTTCGTCGAGCTTCTTCTTCGTATCGCCGTACTCTTGACAAGCCGCCTTGTATTGACGCTGCACCATGGGATTGACGCCAACCTCGAGTTTCGTCGCGACGTTCGCGGGGTTGCCGATCTGCGTCGCTTCAATTTCTTCTCCGGCAAAGGTCGAGCCGCCCATGAGCTGACCGCGCCTGCCGAGCACCGTGACCTTCTTGCCCGCACGCACCTGCGAGTTCAATACGACGTCGGCGATCGTGACGTTATTGCCCGCCTCTATTTCGGCATTTTCTGCAAAGAACGCCGTGAGCGTTCCCTTCGCCTTGACGACGCCGCGGTTCATACCCTGGATGCCGCCCTTGATGAGGATGTTGTTGCCCTCGACCTCGGCGCCCGAGACGATGCCGCCGACCTCGATATCGCCCGTCGCCTTGACGACAAAGCCCGCCTGCACGCTGCCCTGAACGGAGACCGCCCCCGTGAAGTCGATATTGCCCGTGCCAACGCCCACGTCGTCCTTGATGACGAGGCGCGGGTCGACGCCGATGATCTTGCCCGTGTCGACAATCTGCCCGTCGATATCGGCGTAGAGGAAGTTCTCCTCGCGAATCGAAGAGTTCTTTCCCGCCTTGAACACGAGCGGGCGCCCCTTCTTCTGATTGACCTTGTTGCCAAGCACGTTCATGCCCGGCGTCCCATCCGTCTGCATGACGCGTTCGGCGAGGAGATCACCCTGCTTGACGAGCACGAAGAGGTTCATGTTCTTGTAGTCCGCGCGGTCATATTGATCGGTCTTCGGGCGCCCCTTGACACCGAGGTCGTAATTCTTCTTCAGATAGGCGTCCTCGCCATGCTGCGGCTCCTGCCCCAAAGCCGCCTCGAAGTCCAAGCCGTCCTTGGCGCCCTGCTCAATCGCTTTCTCGTCGAAGCCGAAGACGACGCCCTTGTCTGCGAGCGCTTTCTTGATCATCGCCGGCGTAGGATGGGCGTTGGAATCCGTGTGGTCGAAGCCGACCGTCGCCACCATCTTGTCCGAGCTGATATGGACGTTGATCTTGCTGTAGACCGGCCGTTCTCCGTCAGCCGCCCCCTTTGCATGTTCGCTCATGCCCTTTATGCCTCCTTTTTACCTCATTCCATGAGGCTCGTTTTCCATCTCGCCAAAAAGCCCCTGAGCCGAAAGACCGCTTTCGTATGGAGCTGGGAAATCCGCGCCTCCGAAAGATGCAGAATGAGGCTGATCTCCTTCAATGTGAGTTCTTCATAATAATAGAGCGAAACGACCGTGCGCTCCTTCTCGGGAAGCTGATCGATCGCCTCCGCCAGCGTGTCGCGCAGCTCGTTTTTCTCGGCGTTTTCTTCGGGATCGAGCGTCTGCGAGGACGGCGACTCCGTGCGCACGTACTCCTCAAGCGGAATGACCGTCGCGATGTTCGTCTGCGAAACGAGATCGTGCAGTTCCTTTTTCGATATCTTGAGCTCGTCGGCAAGCTCATCATCCGTCGCCGAGCGCCCCAAACGTCCTTCAAGATCCGTCACAGCCTGCTCATAGCGCCGAATCTTCTGCCTTTTCGATACGGGTATCCAATCCATCGTGCGCAGATAATCGAGCATGGCGCCGCGGATACGCACGCCGCCGTAGGTTTCAAACTTGTTGCCGCGCTCGATGTCGTAGCGCTCGATGGCGTCGAGCAGACCAAAAAAGCCGCTCGAAACGAGATCGTCGCGATCGACATGCGCGGGAAGGCCGACGACGACACGACCCGCGATGATGTTGACGAGCGGCAGATACTTTTCGACGATTTTGTCACGGATTTCCGGCGAGCGCGTTTCTCGGTAAAGTGACCAAAGAGCCTGAATTTCTGCGGAGGGGGATTCTGCTTTTTTCATCCATCAGCCACCTCCTCGTCTCGTCATTCTCCTCGGGATGCAGCAGCGGCAGGCGCATCCAGGACTTCCATCCCCGTATCCGGTTCCTGATCTCGTGCTTGTGCCGCTTCCCCATCTTCTTCAGCATCCGCTATAGCCTCTATCTCATCATTATCATTCGCCGTCCGAGGCGCTTTTCCCTCTTTCTCCGGAGGCTGATCTGCCTCCGATGCTCCTGCAAAAAACGCCGGGAACTGCTTTTCCAACAGGAAGGCGATGAGGAACACGATCGCGGTGACGACGAGAAACACCGCGACGCTCCTGCCCGCTGCGGTGAAAAACCGCGCACCCGAGGAGAAGGCGCTCACGACGGTGAAAAAGGCTGCAAGGGCACCCGTGACAAGTGCTGTTCCGATCTTAAACAAAATCCATCCCCCGTTAAATGATCTTTTCCCCACGATCGATCGTCTTGACCTTGTAATCCCCCGTTGCCAGATCGATTTGCACCGTGCGGCCGTATGTGCCGCCCGTATCCTCGGCAACGATGCGTATGCCTTCCTTGGCGAGCGCCTTCTTAGCAGCTTCGGCATTCCTGAGTCCCACGCGCATGACGTCGGAGGCGTTGGCAAACGAGAACATCTGGGCGCCGCCGGCGATCTTCGCGACGAGCCGGCTCTTGACCGCCCCGAGCTTCAAGACCTCGCCGAGCATCAGAGGCACACCCGTATCAGCAAATTTCGCATGGTTCTCATGCGCTCTCGCCTGCGTGCTGTCGGGCAACATGATGTGGAGGAGTCCGCCTACCTTCGTCTGGGGATCGTAGAGGGATATGCCGATGCAGGACCCGAGACCGTAGCTGATGATCTGCTGCGGAGCCTTGCCGACTTTGTAATCCGCGATTCCTACGCGTAACATATCAGCCATATCATCCAACCCCCACTGCCGAAAGAATCATTTCCATGGAGCCTGGATCCGGCACGAGGAAGAAGTGCCCGCGCAATTCATCGTCTTCCGCGAGGAACTCCGTCTCGATGACCATGGCGTGATCGCCCATCTGTCCGAGCTGCACGAGCACGACATTCAAAATCGCGCCTGCCATGTCCATGGCGAGCGCCGGGATCGACGGGATCAGGGAGAGGTTCGTGAAGCTGTAGAGCGCGTTGAGATAAGCGCCTGCCAGGATGTTGCCGATTTCCATCAAGGCAGATTCCGCCATCATATCGAGGTGCGTCGTTTCCCCCGACTCCTTGCCCATGAGGGCGTCAACGAGGTAGAAGGCGCTGTCCTTCGGCATGAGGAACAGAATGTTGCTCGGCGCCTTGCCGTAGACACGCAGAAAAACACCGACGACGATCGTTTCCGGACCGCCGACGAGATCCGGAACCTCGTCGAGGGGCACGACCGAGACCTTTGGCACGTTCATATCAATGCGGCGGTTGATGAGCTGCGACAAGGCTGTCGCAGAGTTCCCCGCGCCGACATTTCCTATTTCCCGCAGCACATCAAGCTGCACAGGAGAGAGGTCAATAATATCTTCCGTCATAACTGCACCTCTAATACTGGCATGATCCGATAGAAATACCCTTCTCCTGCCCTGCCGGACAGGAGAAGGCATGGTGTCTTATTTCATATCTTCCGGCAAATCAACGATCTCGTCGAGGTTCAGCATGATGATCAGGCGCGCATCGATGTTGCCGATGCTGCTGACGAAGCGGTTGCTCGTGTTGTCGCTGACGTCCTTCGCTGCATTGATATCGCGCCCCGAGATGGTCAGCACCTCAGTCACGGCATCGACGATCATGCCGATGGAGAACTCGCCGATCTTCATGATGATGATGCGCGTCG
>ERZ773009.2767-NODE-2767-length-11044-cov-6.665757_pt1 | contig 11044 bp, 7 predicted proteins | sample MGYA00580663_ERZ773009 | MGnify/ENA primary metagenome ERZ773009 (study PRJEB29015, sample SAMEA2737969) | human oral metagenome | biome: human oral; feature: human-associated habitat; material: dental | place: China | collected 2026 ... | reverse complement strand
TATTTTGCACGTCGCCGTAGATGGGCGATTGCGGCGATACGCCTTGCAGGGTTTGACGCAATTCTTTCAGGGTTTGGTTCAACTCGTTAGGGATGTTTTGTGTCTGCGGTTTGCTGACAAGTTTGTCGATGGAGCTTAGGGCGGCATTGGCAGATTTGAGTGTGGACTTGAGCTCGGCAAGCGAACCGTTCAAGCCGGCAACGGTTTTATCCAATGGCAGATTATTGAACTTGTCTAACAAATCGGCCACTTTTGCCTGTAAATCGTCCAAACCGCCGCCTTGGGTTGCGATAACGGTATCGCCTGCATAAACGGTATGCGGTCGCAGCTTAGGCGAGGTAGAAGGCTGATCGTTCAACTCAATCATTTTGCTGCCGGTCAGCAGGTTGTTGCTGGAGATGGTGGCAGTCAGACCTTTGTTTAAGGCCGTCTGAAATTGTTGTTTCCAATGCTCTTTGCTTTGCTCGTCGGCATTGATTTCCAAACGGGAAGGCTCAATGCGGATGCGCACGGGAATCCAGCCGTTTTCAAACAAGTGCAGGCTGTCGTTGCGGTCGAAATAAGGAACATCGGAAACCACACCGACATTCAGGCCTTTGTATTCGACGGGCGAACCGGCAGTCAGGCCGCGTACGGATTGTTTGAAGAATGCGGTGTAATACAGCGAGCGGTCGTCAGGCAGATTGGCCACTTCGCTGCGGCTGTCATAAAGCGTGAAGCTGTCTTCGCTTTTGACGTTTTTGCTGTCGCTTGTTTTAGGCGAGTCAAAGGAAATCGCGCCGGACAGCAGGGCAGGCAGAGGGGCAGAATTGAGTTTGACACCGCTGCCTGTGGTTTCGATATTAATGCCGCTTTCCAGCCAGAAACGGCTGGCGGAATTAATCAGTTTGTCGTTGGGGCTTTGGATGAAGATGGTGTAATGCACGCTTTGGTCGGACGGGTCGAAATGCGCGCTTTCTACTTGGCCGACCATAAAGTTTTCATACAGAATCGGGCTGCTGGCATTGAGGATGCGGTCGTTTTTGCCAATCAAATTCAGGCGCAGGCCGCTTTGACCGATGGCGGCAATCGGCGGAATGTCTTGGACGACAAAAACATCTTTGGTTTCTTGGCTTTTGCCCGGTGTGAATGCAATATATGAGCCGGAAAGCAAGGTCCCCAAGCCGGTAACGCCGCTTTGGTCGATACGCGGTTTGACTACCCAAAATTGGGTATCGCTGCGGATAAGGTTTTTGGCGTCGGCGCTGAGTTGGGCGGTAACTTCCACGCCTTTTTGGTCGTCGCGCAATTTGATGCGGGTAACGTGTCCGACATCGACGTTCAACACTTTAATAATGGTGTTGTTAACTTCGATGCCTTCGGCGCTGTCCATCAACAGCGTAACGACAGGGCCGCGGTTGCGGATGTCTTTAACCAAAAGCCAGCCGCCGGCAATCAGCGCAATCAGCGGAATCAGCCACACGACGGATGTGAAGACATTGGTTTTCTTGACACGCGCCGGGGCGTGATAATTGGGTGAAGAATCGTGTTTTTTCATTGTGTTAAGGTCTGGTCAGAATCAAGGCCGTCTGAAAGCTGCTGTTGCTTGTCCCAAATCAGACGGGGATCGAAATAATAGGCCGAAAGCATGGTCAAAATAACGACCAGGCAGAAGTAAATCGCCGCACCACCTGGCACGACGCGCGCCATATTGGTGTGGAACGAACTCATCAAAATAATAATCACAAAAATATCAATCATCGACCAGCGGCCGATGGATTCGGTAATCCGATACAAAACCGACATCTTGTCCGCGCTCATCACAGGTTTGAAGTATGCGGAATAAATCAAAACCGCCATCGCAATAATCTTCAAAACCGGCACCATAATACTGGCACTAAAGATAATCACGGCAATCAATCGGTCGCCGTCGTCCCACATATAAACAATGCCGTTGAAAATCGTGTTGATCTCCAAAGCCGTCGGGTTGGACGAAATCATAATCGGCAGGATGTTGGCAGGGAAATACAGGATAAACGCCGCGACTAAAAACGCCAGAGAAATGCTCAGGCTTTTCGGGCGGCGGCGGTATAAGTCCGCACCGCATACGCCGCAAGGCTGCTCGTCTTTATCGCGGAAATACAGGCAGCGGCTGCAACAGATTTTGTCTTCAGTGGCCGTCTGAACCGCATGGCCGCCGGTTAAACGGTGAATCTTATAATAAACCCAATGCTGCGGAATCGATACCGAAGTCCGAATCAGCATGACCGACAACGGAAACATCAGATAAAACGCCGAGCCGAATTCTACCGTAGCAACGGACGAGAGCTTGATATACGCCACCAGAGTGGAAATAAAAAACACATCCACCATAATCCAATGACGCAGCCGCACCAATACACGCGTTGCAAAGCGCAGCGCAGGGTAGGCCTTTTCGCGTATCAAAGCCGTATAAACATAAAGGCAGAGCAGTAAAAACAGTAAGGGCGCGCCGAAGGTGAGGATAAACATCACTTCTGCCAGAAAACCATAATCCAGCGAAATCAAAAGCCGCATCATTTGCGGCAACGACAAAATCGATGTCACGCCGAACAAATCGACGCGGATATACACCATATTGTACGCGAATGCCATCAGAATCAAGGTTGTCAGCGCATAGGCAATCGGCGCAATATACGGATTGTTTTCCACCTCCACAATTTCATGGTTGCACACCGGACAATGCGCTTCCTGCCCCTGACGCAGGCGCGGAATATCCATACGGCAGCCGCAATCCGGGCATTCCACCGTATGTGCAGGCAGCGTCGCATCAGGAAGATAAGACTTGTAGCGCCACCAGCGATGGTAGGCAGGAATCCGTTTCATGGTTCGGCAGGGGATAAAGAAGGTGCAAAGAGTGTCGCATTATAAAGGAAAACAGCAGGATAGCCCAAATTTAGGTTGATATTGGATTGAATAGCGGCTGTTTAATAAGGTTTGGGCCGTCTGAAAAGTTTGAAAAACTTTGGAAGATTATTGCTATGGGCTGTTAAATTTTATTAATAGGTCTTAGTTTGGTTTATTGCCATTAGGATAAAAATAAGATATATTCTCAATATTTGAAAACACGATAATCCTTGTAGATTTGTGGAAGGTACACGGTCAACGAACCTGAAGCAGGCTAAAAATTATCTTCTTTGTTTTTAAAACGATTCTTTTCAAATTAGACGGTATTTTTAACCATAAAGGCCGTCTGAAACCATTTGTCCCTTATTCTAAGGAAATATCATGAGTGAGACCCAAGAGCTGACTTTCGCCAAACGCTTGAAAGAGCAAACCACGACAACGCACGACAGCGTTGATAACTTGGTTATGTCCGTTCAACCTTTTTCCAGCAAAGAAAACTACATCAAATTCTTGAAACTTCAATCTGTTTTCCATAAGGCTGTTGACCATATCTATAAAGATGCCGAATTGAACAAAGCCATTCCTGAACTTGAATACATGGCACGTTACGATGCCGTGACTCAAGACTTGAAAGACTTGGGCGAAGAGCCTTACAAATTTGACAAAGAATTGCCACACGAAACCGGCAATAAAGCCATCGGCTGGCTGTATTGCGCCGAAGGTTCTAATTTGGGCGCAGCATTCTTGTTCAAACACGCTCAAAAACTTGAATACAACGGCGAATTCGGCGCACGCCACCTGGCTCCGCATCCAAACGGCCGCGGCAAACACTGGCGCGCTTTTGTCGAGCATCTGAACGCTTTGAACTTGACTCCGGAAGCTGAAGCGGAAGCCATTCAAGGTGCGCGCGAAGCATTTGCTTTCTATAAAGTGATTTTGCGCGAAACCTTCGGTTTGCCGGAAGGTGCAGAAGCGCCTGAAGGTATGACACCGCACAGACTCTAAACAATAATTAAATCAAACAGACAAGGTCTCGGCGTAGATGTTTGCAGGGGCCTTTAATTACACTACAAAGTTTTGTTTGAACGGGTTGCTGTCTTATTAATTATTAATGATTATCAGAAAATTTATTATGTATTAACTGATGGATGAATAATCCATTACATCTTGAGTTGATAATATGAAACCATTACAAATGCTCCCTATTGCCGCGCTGGTCGGCAGTATTTTCGGCAATCCAGTCTTGGCAGCAGATGAGGCTGCGACTGAAACCACACCAGTTAAAGCAGAGATAAAAGAAGTCCGCGTTAAAGGCCAGCGCAATGCAGCTACCACTGTGGAACGAGTAAATGCTAGAACTATTCAAGAACAAATGATTCGGGATACACGCGATTTGGTGCGTTACTCTTCTGATGTTGGTGTTTCTGATGATGGTCGTCGCATGAAAGGCTTTGCCATGCGCGGTGTGGAAGATAACCGTGTAGGTATCAGTATCGACGGTGTGGCATTGCCTAGCTCGGAAGAAAATTCACTCTATGCGCGTTACGGCAACTTCAATAATTCCCGTTTAAGCATCGATACCGAGTTGGTTAAGGGTGTGGATATTACGAAAGGTGCGGATTCCTTTGAAAGCGGCAGCGGTTCTTTAGGTGGTAATGTGAACTACCGCACGCTTGATGCGCGGGATATTGTTTTGCCGGAACAAAATTTTGGTGCGCTTCTTCGTAGCGGTTATGCAAGCAAAAATAGAGAGTGGGCGAATACCGTAGGTTTCGGCTATGCGGGCAATGTTTTTGATGCCGTGGTTTTGTATTCCCGCCGACACGGGCACGAAATGAAAAGCAGAGGCGGAGATGTCGTTGATTTTGTAGGGTTAGGCGAATTGGATAAGCAGGATCAGGCAGAGCGCGGTTCGGCACGCATTCATCCAGATCCATCCAAACACAATAATCACAGTTATTTGGTGAAGTTAGGCTGGCAACCGGCTGACTCTCACCGTTTCGGTTTTTCTGTTAATGGACAAAATAACAGCAATTACACTTATGAAAAAACCTATTCCCTGACCGGCTCTTGGCGGGAAGCGGACGACGTACAGAAACGCAGCAACATTAATCTGAACCACGAATGGACGCCCGACTCTTCCATCCTTTCCTTGCTGCGCACGGATTTGGACTATCAGAAAACCCGCAATGGGGCGATAAACTATAAAGGCGATATGGTTCGTACCGGAGATTGGCGCACAGGTTATCAGTATCACAACGGCTTTATGGCTGATAGAGACGAGCGGAATATGGATACCAAATACAAGCGCATTACCTTCCGTTTGGACAGCCAGCCTTTTTCACTGTGGAAAGGTGAACACAGATTATCTTTTAAGACTTTTGCCAGTCGTCGCGACTTTGAAAATGTAAATGATGATTTAGATTTTAATTCAACAGGCAATATAACTGGCCGTAAACATTACACCATTATGCGTCCGATGAGGACGGATCAAGTCGGTTTTTCATTGCAGGATAAAATCGCTTTTGGCGATAAGTTCTCCGTAAATGCGGGGGTGCGTTATGATCATGAGAAGGTAAAACCACAGGCTTTCAAGCCAGATACACCTTGTTTGAATACCTGTATTAACGACGGCAATCCTGCCGCAAGAAGTTTTAATACATGGAACGGCGTTTTAGGCTTGGACTACCGCTTTAATGATACTTGGCGTGCAGCTTATCAAATCAATACGGGGCATCGCGTGCCGACAGCATCGGAAATGTATTTTACATATACCAGCCCTTACGGGAATTGGATTGCTAACCCATCGTTGAAAGCAGAGCGCAGTCTAAACCAAACTCTGTCACTGCGTGGAAAGAATGACAAAGGATTGCTGGATTTTAGCCTGTATCAGACCCGTTACCGTAATTTCTTATTTGAGGAAGAAAAAACGTATCAGGTGCCTAATGAGTACTACAATGAGCATAGTTGTTATTATAATCCTAAATATTGTAATCCAACACTTACCAGCATTGGTCAGCAAATGGTTAATATCGATAAAGCGAGGGTGCAGGGTGTCGAATTTAAAGGTGAGTTGAATCTGCATCAAGTAATGCTCGTGCCGGAAGGTTTTAAAGTATCTGGTGCATTGGGTTATAGTAAAGGCAAGTTGTCTAGCGATCGTGGAAGTATGCTATCTATCCAGCCGTTGAAGTTGGTACTCGGATTCGATTACGAATCTCCTGACGAGCGTTGGGGTATTTTCTCCCGCGTCAGCTATATGGCTCGGAAAAAAGCCAAAGATGCTCAAATAACCGAGCAGAATCCTTATTGTACACGCTGGGAATTTGATTATTGGACTGGAGATAAGGAATGCAAAGCCACAGAGTATAGGGAGGATAAAATTGACTTCCGTTGGTTGAATAAAGCGGCAACTGTTGTGGATGTATTCGGCTACTACAAACCGGTAAAACGTATGACTTTGCGGGCGGGTGTTTATAATCTGTTTAACCGGAAATACCATACTTGGGATAGCTTGCGCGGCATCAATCCGAGATCGACTATTAACTCTTTAAGCGTAAGTGATGCTAAATCGGCGGCGCAGGGATTGGAACGCTACTACGCTCCCGGCCGCAATTACGCTGTATCGCTGGAATGGAAATTCTAAGCAGTTAACGGATAGCTAAAGGCCGTCTGAAAGTTTTGATGACTTTCAGACAGCCTTTTTTATTTAAAACGAAATCTTTAAACGGATAACAACGGCTGCTGCCGAACAATCGCGCGGATGATGGCGCGGTTGGGGTGTAGCGCGGTTCTCAGCCTTTGCGATAGCGGATGCGGCAAGCCGAGTATTTCGGCTGCAATGGCGGCGGCGCAGATGGGGGCTGTCGCCAGTCCGCGCGTGCCGTGTGCCGTATTGATGTAGGCATTGGGCAGGTAAGGGCAGGGGATATTGTCGAGGCGGTAGTTTTTGTCCAATGCCAGCTTGGCGTAAGCGGACTGCATGGCGGTGATGTCGCCGAGTGCGCCGACAACGGGTAAGTGGTCGAGGCTGTCGCAACGTAGGGCGGCATGGCCTTGTGTGTCGAGAAGGCCGTCTGAAAACGAATCTCGCTCAAACAGGGATTGTGCCAATGGCGGATTGAGCTGTTGCAGGGCGGCGCGGTTTTCGGTTTCTTCGTGCGGATACCAAGTTTCATCGTTGCTGTTGAGGATAAATGTCGCGCCGTAGCAGTGGCGGCCTTGCCAGCTTGGACTGATGTAGCTTTCGCCGGAAATGGCGCAACGCAGTTTTTGTGAAAACGGGCTGGCGGATACAACGCCGGTTTGTCCGCGGATTTGGCGGAAAGGCAGGGCGGAGACGTTGGTGTCGGCGGCAGTCGGGCTGTGCGCGCCCATACAGTAAACGATATGGCTGGCGTTGAAATGCGCGTCCAGCGTGTGTGCCGTCCATTGTGTGCCGTCATGTGATACTGCGGTCAGCGGCGAATGTTCGTGCAACTCAATCAGCGGATGATTCAATAAGGTATGCACGACGGCGGGCGGATTCAGCCATACGCCTTGCGGCCAGTAAAGGCCGTCTGAAAATACGTCTATGCCTGCGATGGACGCAGCCTCTTCGGCAGATACGCTGCGGTAGAGGTGTTTATGCTGGTGTTGCAAACCCAAGGCCTGATTGCGTTTGCGTTCGCTGTCGTCAAAATTCAAATGCAATACGCCGTCGCCGCCCCATACGTCGGAGTCGGACAGCAAGTCTTCCAACAATCGGCGCGTGTAGCCGTAGCCTGTCAGCAGCAGCTCGGTTTGTTCGGTATCGTGTGGCGAGATTTTGGCGTAGAGCAAGCCTTGGCGGTTGCCGCTGCCTGCCTGCGCCGCTTTGCCTGCCTCCAAAACCGTAACGTGTACGCCGTGTTCAGCCAGTTTGCGCGCGGTCGCTGCGCCGGCAATGCCTGCGCCGATAATCAGGACGTGTTCGGGCGCGGCTTGATGTTCAGGCCGTCTGAACCAAGGTTTTAGAGGAATAGGGGCGGATTGGGGTATGGCTTCGGTTTGCCATTGGATATGATGGAAATGTTCGTGTAAGCGGTCGGCGCGGTGTGGCGGAACCAGCCAGAGATGCACATCAGGCAATAGGTTTTCCAAAACATTGACGCTGTTGAACTGAAGACACTTCATGGCTTGAGCAAGACGGTTGTTCAGACGGCCTTCAAGCTCGGAGGGATGATTCGACAGCGGAAAATCGGGAATACGGTTTTCAGGCAGGCAGACAATCAAATAAAGCGGTGCGGTATGTTGTTCGATTGCGTGGCAAAGGGTAGCAAGGGGAGGCGTGGTGTTCCAAGCAAGGCAGGTCATGATGAAAGGCCGTCTGAAAAAAGAGGCTTTATTGTAACGCGGTTTGCGCGGATAGAATATCCGAACGGGTTTTGAGAGAATCGCATGATATTTTGATTTCCAAGTGATTTTCATACAGGAATTTTATGCGCCGTCTTTTATTGTGCCTTCTCGCTTCCGGCTTGCCCATCGCTTGCTCGTCCGTGCCGCCGGATAAAGGCAGCAAAGCCGTTCAGTCCGAGCGTTGGGCAACGCCCGTCAAACACGATGCCAACCTTTATCGCATCGACGACAAGCTTTACCGCAGCGAGCAGCCTGTTGCCGAAGATGGCGAAGCCATCGTCAAACTGGGCATTCAAAGCGTGATCAACCTGCGCTTTTTCGACCGCAACGATGACGATCATTTGAAAGAGTATGGTTTGACCTTGTTAAACCATCCATTGCTGTCATGGAGTATTAAGCCGAAAGAGATTGCAGAAATCCTATACCTGATTGAAAAACAACAGCAAAACGGCGCAGTGCTTATCCATTGTTATCACGGCGCAGACCGTACCGGTTTGATTGCCGGAATGTACCGCATCATTTATCAAGGCTGGCCGGTAGAAGAGGCAAAAGCCGAAATGCAACACGGGCCTTATGGTTATCACAGCATTTGGAAAAACATTGCCAACCTGTTTACCGAAGAGAAAGTCAAGCAGGTTAAAATGCACTTGGAAGCCTTGCGCAAACGCGGTTAACACTAAGATTTAAATCATAAAAGGCCGTCTGAAAGAACAAATCTTTCAGACGGCCTTTTAAATGGCAGATTGCTTAAATCACAAAATCCGTAGTCGATAATTGAATGTTTTGATCCATATCGGCAGACGGGGTTTTGGACGAGCGGCCAACTGGTTTGGCCGGTACGCCGACAACGGTAATCGAAGACGGTACATCGGCAACCACCACGCTGCCTGCGCCGATTTTGGCATTTACGCCGATGCGGATGTTGCCCAAAATTGAGGCATTTGCACCAATCATCACGCCATCGCCGATTTTCGGGTGGCGGTCGCCGCTTTCTTTTCCCGAACCGCCCAGCGTTACGCCGTGGAGGATGGAAATGTTGTTGCCCAAGACGGCGGTTTCGCCGGCTACAAAACCGGTGGCATGGTCGAGCATCAGGCCGTGACCGAAACGGGCGGCCGGGTGGATATCGACACCGAAGACTTCCGACATGCGGTTTTGCAGGAAATACGCCAGCGTTTTACGGCCGTTTTGATAGAGCCAGTGGTTGATGCGGTGTGCCTGTACGGCGTGGAAACCTTTGAAATACAACAGCGGCAGCGAATATTCATCACAAGCCGGGTCGCGCTCATAAATGGCTTTCAAGTCGGCCTCGACGCATTTGCTGATGCGGGTGTCCACGCTCAAAGCCTGCTGATAAATTTCAAACAGCGCGCGTACATCCATAATCGGACTGCCGAGCTTGCTGGAAAGATGGTAGGCAAGTACCGAATCGAGCGAATCGTGGCGCAACACGGTTTGATGTAGGAAGCTCGCCAGCATCGGTTCGGCTGCGGCTGCGGCTTCGGTTTCTTCGCGGATGGTGTGCCACAGATTAAAATCAGTTGAATTCAAATGGTCTTTTTTCATATTCGAGGCCGTCTGAAGAATAAAATCAGATGGCTATCTTACCGTTTTCCAACGTCTTTTAACAAGGCATTTGATAATCGACGTTCAAATGCTTGAAGTTTTTTCAGACGGCCTTATATATGGGTCATTGAATGCTAACACTCTAAAAGGATGTCAGAAATGACGGATCGTAACGAACAACACCAAAACGAAGCCGAGGAAGCGGCAGCCGTAGAAACTGCTGAAGCAGTTGAAACCGAACAAGCCGAAGCACAAGCCGAGCCGACTTACGAAGATCTGCAGGCGCGTATTGCCGAGTTGGAAGGTCAGCTCAAAGACAGCGAGCTGCGCGGTTTGGCAAACGAGCAAAACCTGCGCCGCCGCCATCAGCAAGAAATTGCCGATACCCATAAATTCGCCGGACAAAAATTTGCGGCCGAAATGCTGCCTGTCAAAGACTACCTTGAAATGGCGCTGCTCGACCAAAGCGGTAATTTCGATGCCCTGAAAATGGGCGTGCAAATGACTTTGAACGAGTTGCAAAAAGCGTTTGATGCCACCCATATTAAAGAAATCAATCCTCAGGCAGGCGAGAAGCTTGACCCGCATTACCACCAAGCCATGCAGGCAGTGGTCAGCGAGCAAGAGCCGAACACCATCGTCAGCGTGATGAAAAAAGGCTACACATTATCCGACCGCGTTTTGCGTCCTGCGATGGTTGTCGTGGCGAAAAAAGAAGATTGAAGGCACCGCTTGATACAGTTTGTCAAGCATAAAATCTTCAGACGGCCTTATCCGGTTTCAAAGCCTGATGTTCCGCTATTGGAAAATCATTCCGATAAACCGGAATCGGAAAATTAAAACCGGCCGTCTGAAAAAAGAATAAACGGCTTGTGGATAAATAAATCAAGTACTTGAATTTAATTTAAAAAAAAATTCAAATTAAGCCTTGAAAAAAAATGAAGCAACCTTATTTACAAGCCATCGGAACGAAATGTTCCACAGGATTATTAATTAAGAAAAGTTTATTAGGAGCAACATAATATGGCAAAAGTAATCGGTATTGACTTAGGTACAACTAACTCTTGTTTGGCCATTTCTGAAAACGGTCAAACCAAAGTGATCGAAAATGCAGAAGGTGCACGCACCACTCCTTCCGTTATCGCTTATCTGGACGGCGGCGAAGTCCTCGTTGGCGCACCCGCCAAACGCCAAGCCGTAACCAACGCTAAAAACACCATCTACGCTGTCAAACGTT
>ERZ773009.2766-NODE-2766-length-11045-cov-10.817015_pt1 | contig 11045 bp, 8 predicted proteins | sample MGYA00580663_ERZ773009 | MGnify/ENA primary metagenome ERZ773009 (study PRJEB29015, sample SAMEA2737969) | human oral metagenome | biome: human oral; feature: human-associated habitat; material: dental | place: China | collected 2026 ... | reverse complement strand
GCGCAGGTAGTCGCCGTAGGAGAACCCGCCGGGGACGACAACGGCGTCGACGCCCTTGAGGTCGGCGTCCTTGTGCCACAGGGGCACGGGCTCGGCGCCGGCCAGGCGCACGGCGCGGGCGGCGTCGACGTCGTCGAGGGTGCCGGGGAAGGTGATGACGCCGATGCGAGCCATCAGGCCTCCTCGTCGGCGCGCACGGAGACGACGTCCTCGATGATCGGGTTGGACAGCAGCGTCGAGGCGGCCTCGTGGGCCGCGGCCAGGTGGGCGTCGGTGACCGGGCCGTCCACCATCAGCTCGAAGCGGCGGCCCTGACGCACCGCGGTGAACTGGTCGAATCCGAGGCGCGGGAGGCTCCCCACGACCGCCTTGCCCTGAGGGTCAAGAATCTCCGGCTTGGGCATGACCTCGACGACGATGCGTCCCATCGGTCCTCCTGGATACGGGGTGGAGAGTACGGGTTGGAGAGCGTCCGGAACGAAGCGTACCCGGTCCCGCCGGCGGGGCCGGGAGCGGCACCGGGACTCACACCGCCAGCGGCGTGCCGGTGAGGCGCTCGTAGGCCTCCAGGTAGCGCGCCCGGGTGCGCTCGACGACGTGGTCGGGCAGGGCGGGCGGCTCCCGGTCGCCGGAGCGGTCCCAGCCGGAGACGGGCGAGGTGAGCCAGTCGCGCACGTACTGCTTGTCGAAGGAGGGCGTGACGGTGCCGGGGACCCACTGGTCGGCGGGCCAGAAGCGCGAGGAGTCCGGGGTGAGGACCTCGTCGCCGAGCACGAGCCCGCCGTCCGGGCCGGCGCCGAGCTCGAACTTGGTGTCGGCCAGGATGATGCCGCGCTCGCGGGCGACGTCGGCGGCGCGCGAGTACAGGGCGAGGGTGGTTGCTCGCAGGGACGTCGCGGTCTCAAGGCCGACCATGTCGGCCACCCGCTCGAAGGCGATGTTCTCGTCGTGGTCGCCGAGCTCGGCCTTCGCGGCGGGGGTGAAGATCGGCTCGGGCAGGCGCGACGCCTCCACGAGGCCCTCCGGCAGGGGGACGCCGCACACGGACCGGGTCCTGCGGTACTCGGCCAGGCCCGAGCCGGTGAGGTAGCCGCGCGCCACGCACTCGACGGGGAGCATGTCCAGACGGCGGCACACCATGGCCCGGCCGGCGACGACGTCGGGCACGTCGAGGCTGAGCAGGTGATTGGGGACGACGTCGGCGAGCTGCTCGAACCACCAGGCGCTCAGGGAGGTCAGTACCCTGCCCTTGTCCGGGACGGGGGTGGACAGGACATGGTCGTAGGCGCTGATGCGGTCGGAGGCGACGACCAGCAGGACGTCCTGCCCGGCCCAGGGGCCGTCCGAGGCGGGGGCGTAGACGTCGCGGACCTTGCCGCTGGAGCGGTGCGCCCAACCGGGCAGAGCGGGAGCGGCGGGCGGAGTAGAGGCGCTCATGGCCCCATCCTGCCACCGCCATGTGCCGAAGCGTGAGTCACTTCGTGGGGCGCGTCTCAAGGATCGCCTTCGCCTCCCGCGCCAGACCCGCCCCTTTCTCACCGGAGCCGCTCACTTCCAACGGCGCCTGCGTATTCTCACGACCAGAACCGGGGCAGCGCCCAAAGACGTCGCCTCAATCCAGTCCACAGAGAATTCCTGCTCGTCCTCATCGGCAGCGGAAGTCCGGTCGAGCTTTCAATCATGTCGCGCAGCCGCCGGGATGCGGCGTCCTTGTCCGCCACACCCTGCACGAGCTCATCAATAACGGCGTCTGTAACGATAGCAATATCTTCACGACCCGCACCCATCGCCAACGGCCTGAATGTGTTGAGCTCGTCGACATGACGATCGCAGGCCCGCAGAAGAAGCCAACGGAAGTGAGCCGAATAGATTGCAGCACCGTCCGCCGCGACTGTTCTCAGCACCTGACAGAACCAGGGCGCGGTCGACAGTGCAGACCCCAGCGCCAGCAAGCACGCAGCAGACGCATAATTCCCCGGGCCGGTTTTCGACGCATAGACCACGGCGAACAACAGGGCGAACTCGACCACCGACACGACAAATCCCCAGAAAACGAGCACCATCAAACCGTAGAACGTCACTCCACGAATATCCTCCTCACCGTCCTCTCGATCAGAAATACTCTGAACAAAGACGGAATCGCGTCCGGAGCACATGAGACACGAGTTCGCAATGAGCGAAGCCGGCACGACAATAAGCCCGAGATGAAAAGAGGCGCGGAACCAGATAACGACAAGAACAAGAAGTCCCACAGGCGTCAGCAGTGCCGTACACGCGCGCACCAGCGACCGCGACCCGAGCTCAGCGCAGACGAGCTTCAAGAACTCATCCCTGCACACCCCTCTGGAGATCTCCTTCAGCGTACGACGGCGGGGACACGCCTCCACGAGCCTTCCCCACCTCCCTCTTTCCCACCGCCGCTCGCACAGCTGGAAGGCCGGGCCGAGCGAGCGCGCGAATACCTCGAGACGCGCGAGGCGCTGCAACACAGAGGCGTAGCTACTCATCGTGACGTTCTCGCTGTCACCCATAATGGAGGGCAGCGCAGCAACGACTGCATAAAGGGAGAAGATGAGTATCGCCATGATAATATCATTCTCATGGACGGCCTGCCGCCTGCCGTGCTGGACCCATAGGTGGAATCCATTGGCAACCGCAGCACATCCACAGAATACCGCCAGTACATACATGAGCATTCGAGATGAATTTTCTCGATGCGCACTGTCACGAATTCTCCTCAGTCATGCCCCGTCCTCACCCCTTCTCTCCCAGTTCTTCTACGACAAAGCCACCAAAGCCACAGACAGGGCGGCGGCCACGGATACGACTCCGAGCATGGAGCCGGTAAAACCAGAACCGAAGTCTGCCTCACCCAGAGAGACAGGATCCCCACCGGCAGGAGCACTCCCGTCGACGACCCGACTAGATCCGGCAACAATAATTCTCGCCCAGATGTACAAAGCGGACATGATGATGACCGCTATCGAGACACGCACAATGCTCGACCACGCCCGAGTCCGACTCTCCAGTTTTATTTTTTTGCTCAGGCCCGCCACGGGGTCGGCAGCACTCCCGGGATAGATTTCAGCATTCGAAAAACAGTCTTCTCTCATGTCCAGAAATTCTATCATGTGCGACAGTCGCGATTCCAACGCAATCCACATTCATTCGCCTGAACACCATTCAGGAATATCATTCCGGTAGACACGCTATGAGAGGAGCACGCAGTACTCCTACGCCCTCTCAGACCGCCGGAGGATCTTGCCGCAAGGGCGGAGCCATCAACCGCTCGTTCACGATGCCGAGACACAGCCCAAGTCGGCCATGACCCCGACGATGGCACCCATCTGCCTCCGCGGGCGGTTCTCAACAGGACCGCCCCACGCTCTGGCAGCGTTTCATGTGAAACGTCTCAGAACTTCCGGAAACTCCCCTTCGGTCCTGCCCATGACAAGAGAACAAGAGAGCTGATCAGCACACAGCTCCCGAAAATAATGCCGCCCGCGCCGGCAGCGCGAGCCAGACGTCGGCCCGGGCAAGTGGGGGAACGCGCCTGTCCGTCACCCGGGCCGTGCCGCCGCACCCCTGCCCGGCGGCACGGCCGGGCTCAGCCTTCGCGAATCTTCAGGACGGGGCCCTTGGGCGGGTACCAGTGAATGGTGAAGGGCTCGTGCGTGGTGCACAGGCGCCGGAGCCGATCATCCACGTCACTGCCGATGCTCCCGGAGACGTCGACGTCCAGCCGCGCCCCCGCCCCGGTGACCAGCTGCGCCTTCTGGCCGCTTCGCGACCCGCGGCTGGACAGACTCAGGCACTGGGCGACGTCGACCTCCTGCGGCCCAGAGGCCAGGGACCGGACGGTGAGGCCCAGGATCATGACGGCGCCGGCGCCGAAGACCACGGCGATGACCGCGATGACGAACCTTGCTGCCCGAGCCCGGCCGCGTCGGAGCGCGGGGTTCGCGGCCCGCCGGCGCCGTCCGAGCCAGAGCACCCCGATGAACAGGGCGCACCAGAGTACGCACGCCAGGATGAAGGCGGTTCGCCGCACCCACCACCAGCCCCCGTTGACCGGGGCGACGACGGCGGTGACGAGGATCGTGAGAACCGCGAGCGGCCCGCCGATCACCCAGGCCCACTGCCGCGGGGTCGGGCGCAGCCGCCCGGCGCCGGGCCTTCCCAGCAGCTCCCCGGGGCCCGACCAGCTCACGGCTCAGCACCCGGCGGCGATGTCGGTGCGGTACTGGCCGCCGTCGAGGTGAATGCGAGACAGGCCCTTGTAGGCGAGCTCCCGGGCGGCGTCAACCGTGTCCCCCACCGCCACCACGGACAGCACGCGTCCGCCGGCGGCGATCAGTCCGCCGCCGTCGTCGTCGAGCCCGGTGCCGGCGTGCAGGACATGGACGCCGGGGAGGGACTCGGCCTCCTCGATGCCGGTCACAGGACCGCCGATGGTCGCGGCGCCGGGGTAGCCGGAGGCGGCCAGGACCACATCGACCGCGGCCTGCTCGGACCAGGTCGGCGCGGGCGACTCGGCGAGGCGGCCGGTCGCGGCGCTGTGGAGCAGCTCGGGCAGGGAGGAGGTCAGGCGGGCCAGGACCGCCTGGGTCTCGGGGTCGCCGAAGCGCACGTTGAACTCGACCACGCGCAGGCCGTCGCCGGTCAGCGCCAGCCCGCAGTAGAGCAGGCCGATGAAAGCGGTGCCGCGCCGGGCCATCTCGTCGACGACGGGCTGGGCGATCTCGCGCACCACACGCTCGGCCAGGTCCTCGGGGGCCCAGGTCAGCGGCGAGTACGCGCCCATGCCGCCGGTGTTGGGGCCGGCGTCGCCGTCGGCCAGGCGCTTGAAGTCCTGGGCGGGCGCCAGCGGGCGGACGGTGGCGCCGTCGCACACGCAGAACACGGAGGCCTCCGGGCCGTCGAGGTACTCCTCGACGAGGACGGTGCCGTACTCCTCGGGCCTCTTGGCCAGGCACGCCAGGCCGTGGTCCATGGCGACAGCGCGATCGGAGGTGACGACGACGCCCTTGCCCGCGGCCAGACCGTCCTCCTTGACCACGTGCGGCGCCCCGAATCGGTCCAGAGCAGCGGCCAGCTCGGCCTCGGTGGTGCACACGACGGTCTCGGCGGTGGGCACGCCCGCAGCGGCCATGACCTCCTTGGCGAAGGCCTTGGAGCCCTCCAGGCGAGCGGCTCCGGCGCCGGGACCGAACACGGGGATGCCGGCATCGCGCACGGCATCGGCGACCCCCGCCACGAGCGGGGCCTCCGGACCCACGACGACGAGGTCGGCGCTCATCTGGGTGGCGAGCTCGACGACCTCCGTCGGGCTGGCCGGGTCGATGGCGAGGTTGGTGGCCAACGCGGCGGTCCCCGGGTTGCCCGGGGCGACGACGAGCTCGCTGGTGGCTGAGTCTGAGGCGAGGCAACGGGCCAGGGCGTGCTCGCGCGCGCCGGAGCCAAGAAGCAGGATCTTCACGCCTCCAGGTTAGCGGCCGGGCCGCTCATGGTCGCGTCCTTCGACCGGTATCACAGCAGCATTACAGAATGTTCGTGTTCAATCAGTCGTTCCCTGCCCTGGCCCCCGCGGCCTCGCCTTCCTCTCGCATCTCCCGCGCATCCGCCTTCCTAGCAGCCGACTTTCGTCGAAATCGGCCGAGTTCCGCGCCGGGATCGGTTCGCTCCGGCCCGAGAGCGCCAGAAGCGACTACCCTTGCCACCACACCCCCTAACACTCGCATCCGCTGGCAAATCGCTCCCGTCCGTGTCCGTCAGAATGACATTGGAGCCGGAAGGAGCAGCTCCCCGCCACACGATCCGCAGAATTCCAACGCTCGCCCCGCCGCCGCGCCCGCCCGGTGCGGCCAATGTCATTCTGACGGACACCAGGACGGCAGAGCGAACCGGTCCCAGGCCGTCGTACCCCATACCGATCTCATGCCGGCCGGGGCCCGCCCGTCTCCGGGCGAGCCGCAACGATCCTGCGGACATCCGTGACGATCTTGCCCGAACGCACGTCGTTCGAGGTAAAGCGGACGACGGCATAGCCCCGTCGGACGAGCTCGCGGTCCCGTCGCCGGTCTTGGTCGAAGGTCCACGGATCAGAATGGAAGGTGAACCCGTCCAGCTCGACAACCAGCCAGCCGTCCACCACCAGATCGACCTCTCCGACTCCAGCGATGACGACACCGTCGGCCACATCCAGGCCAGCTGCCCGCAGCTGGATGCGAGCCAGTGTCTCCAGCGGGCTGCGGGCCCGGCCGCTGGGCCGCCCCAGCCGAAGGCGACCCCGAGCCCGTCGCGGCCCTCGCAGATGCGCAAGCACCTGTTCCCTCGGCGTACCGCGGTGCAAGGCGGCGTCTGCGACCACGAGCGAGATCCGCTCATCGCCGCAGCGCAGCAGGTCGGCCACGCAGTGCTCCACAGAAACCACCGGGAAAGCGGTCGGCGGAAGAATAGAACGCCCCCGAACCTCATGAACACGCTCGCCACCAACCGAAGGAATCTTACTGCCCTGGGGAGCCAGCACGTGAATCTCCCGCGGAGCGCCGAGCAGCGGCAGGCCGTAGTAGGCAGCGGCGTGCTCACAGGTGATGAGACCGCGGTGGATGCGGGCCACCAGCACACGTCGGTCGGCATTGGGGACGGCGACAACACCGTAGGGGTGGAGCCGGAGGCGGCCCGATTCAACGAGCCGCTCAAGGTACCTGCGCTCATTTCGAGTCAGGTGCAGATCAGCCCGGCGCACGGCGCCCCGGGCCGCGCCGACACGGGAGAGCATGACGTCGTCGTCCATGGAACGATTGTCGGCCGCGTGCGGGAAGCGGCGCCAGGGAGGAGCGCGCCTGTGGATAACTCTCCGCAGCCCTTGGCGCTCCCATACGGATGGATTCTGGCGTCCTCAGCGGGTCATGTGCTCCCGTCCGTGTCCGTCAGAATGACATTGGAGCCGGAAGGAGCAGCTCCCCGCCACACGATCCGCAGGATTCCAACGCTCACCTCGCCGCCGCGCCCACTCGGTGCGGTCAATGTCATTGTGACGGACATCCAGGACGGCGGCACGGGCAGGGGAAGGCCAGGGGTCTGCAAAGCTGGTTTAGGTGGGTGGTTGGGCGAGTAGTGCGATGACTTGTCCGGGGGTGACTTGCCGGGGATCTGGTGGTGGCGATGGGGCTGGTGGGGCCGTGGGCCAGGCGTATGAGGCTGGTGGCGGCGCTCCTCAGGGTGGCCATGACTTGTGGGCCGCCTGCGGTGCGCGGCTGGTGGCGGTCCTCGTCGAGGGTGGCGTCTTGGATCCGGTGGAGGCGGTTCTCTGTGCCCCAGTGCCCCTGGACCCAGGTCAGCCACCGCCCGGGGCCGGGCCTGTCCGGCGGGCGGGGAGCGGATCAGGTGGACGACCTCGCTGGTGCGCTTCCTACGGGTCGCGCCGGCTCTGGTGCGCCGGGTGGTGGTGCGGGTGAGCCTGACCTGGAGGACCTGGGCGGCTGCGGGAAAATCGGTCCAGTCCGCGGTGGCGGCTTGGGTGTGCATGGCGTCGGCGGTGACCACGGCCCCGTCCAGGTCGAGGGGCTCGACCGGCTCGGGCAGGGCGGGGATCTCGTTGGACCTGTCCGCCACCTTGCGCTGGGTCAGGACCGTTCCGGTGGCGCGGCCCAGGGCCGCCAGCAGGTGCGGGGCGGCCTGGTCGCCGCCACGGGCGCCGCGCACGGTCCTGCCGTCCACCGCGATGAGCCTGCGTCCCTGGACTGCCATGGGCAGCCTTAACGCCCTCCACCGTCGCCAAGAACCACGCCGCACCCGCGCAAGCACACCGAAACCCCCACACCCCCAGAGACTCTACCGACCCCCTGCGGGGAAGGCCCGGGCCGGACGCACGACGGCGCCTGGGTGCCCGAGCTGCCCGGGGGCTCCTCGAGCCCGATGGGTCCGACGCCGCCCCCGACGGTTTCCGCCCGGTCGCTCCCCGCAGGCACGCCCGGCGCTGCGGGGAGATCGTAGGGAATCGGCTCGGCTCAGGGAATCTCCCAGGCGATCCTGTCTCCAGCGGAGTTGGTGAACTCGAGGAAGGCCCCATCCGGTTCCCCGCCCACGACGAATGCGATCCGCCCACTCACGCATTCGCCTTCCTTGACGAGATGCACCCGCTGAATATCGCTGCTGTTGTCGTACACGACCGATGCCGGCACATTCTCACCGTTCCACTGCAGGTGAACATTGTACATATAGACCTCACGCTGGGACATGCGGGAGGCGTTGGACGCCCGCGTATCCTTGCCGCCGCACACCTCCAGCACGTACACATGCATCCGGGACCCCTCGTCGTCACGATGAGAATCGGCTGCCGCTGCGCGCACAACCGTCCCGTTGCTGAGCGTCACCGGCTGCCCCAACGGAACAGCGGCATCCACGACATCCGCCATGCGCAGCCAGTAGGAGAATACGTAGCCGCCGACCAGCAGCAGGGAGACCACGCAGACCACGCGTCTCACGGCGCGCCGCCTGCGCCCCTGCTCAAGCCTCCGCTTCCCCACCTCCATATAATGCCGGTATCCGGTATCGAAATCGCATGACAGTACGGGTACATCGGCGAGCAACGCGTCAAGACGGCGCTGCAGGCTCCGACCACGCTTGAAGAACCTGGGATTGACGGTCGCCTGACGCCCCGAACGATCGACCAACCGGTATCCACCATAGGAATCGCGCAGCACACATTCAAGATGATCCAGGTCCACAACCCGTGGCGCATAATAGCTCGCGACGTCCCGCGCCACCCATGTCGCCAAACGCCCTCCCCTGATCGCCACTCGGTGCGGAAGACAATCCCATTGAAGATGGTTGTTGCTCGGCGCCTCCATACTGCGCCACCCCGGGGCCACCAGTCCCGGTCGACGGGGAGCCTTGAGATCCTCCACCAGACACGGGTAGCCCTCCTTGAGAGACCTCTGCGGATCATCGATGAGGTGGATCGTGTCCAGGAGTTGCAGGTAGGCGTACCGGACCTCATCCACGCCGACGTCCATCCGATCCTCGACGCCGTGCAAGCGAATCATCGCACGATGCTTCTCGGACATCGACGGTCTGGCCCTCTCGATGGCACGCCGAACCTGATCATCGCTGACCACTCGGGGCAGCTGGGAGATGCGGTGATGAATCTCAGACAGCCACTCGCCCTCGATGCGCGTCGGGGAGCTGGCGCGGAACAGGATCACGCGGCCCAACAGAAGCTGCACGAACTGCAGCCCCTCGTCGCCCACCAGTCCCCGGGGAAGAGCGGAGAGAGTCCTGTCCAGCAGCCCTGCCAGAAGATGGAGGGCGCTGTCACCCGCAACGGAGTTCGCAGTAACCGCAGTCATGAGCTCATGCGCGCGCTCAGCGCTGAGTACGGTGCCGCACCGCTGATTCGGGTCATCAGCAATGCTGCGGATGATCTCGACCGACGTCTCAGGCCCGCCCGGGGAGGCCCCAACCGCCGCAACGCCAGCGGGCGGGCTGGTGAAGGCGCAGCCGACGAGCAGCACATCGTCAGCGATCAGCACGTGCGCACAGGAGCCCGTTGTCGGATCGAGCCGGGCGAGAAGGCTGCGTGCCTTGACCTGCACCTCATCCTGCCTGACGCCCGGCTGATGCAGCGTCCAGCTGTTGGCGCCGAAGCGCAGCACCAGGTCCTCCGTCTGATAGTGGTGGGAGACGTCCTCGTCACTCACCTCATCGGGCAGCTCGGGTCTGGAGAAGAACTCCTCCAGCCGTTTCATAGCACCCGCCACAACGTCAAGATCGCCACCGATCACGATGTCGAGGTTTGCGGGAGCAGCATTGACCTGCACATCGGGGAATCCCACATGACCGGGACCGGTCTCCACCGGCCGCACCAGCTCCGCCCGCATCGCCGCGGCAAGGTACCGGAGCACACCCATGTCCTCAACGGGCTCATCGAGCTCGCCGTAGGCAATACTGATACCCGCCATATGGGACCCTCGGGGCTCGATGAGGAGCCAGTCATGGCCCCGGTACGTGCGCCACTCGACACTGGGCGGCCGAGCCTCCTGGGACCCGTCTTCAGTGTTCATCTTCCACAGCCTCGATCATTCCCCCGGCCCGCACCCCGCGTGACATCGACCAGGACGGCGTCTCCCGCGATCAGGTCGACGTCATCGCCATCCAGTCGGTCCGCCTCGCTCATGATCGTCGACATCGCGGAGCCGACCGACGGCGCACAACGGTGCCCGGCCGCCTCCGCGATGGGAGACGGCCGGGCGCCGTCGGCTTCGGGCTCAGCCGCCGGGCGGCCGCCCGGACCAGCAGCCGACCGGCTCAGGCCTTCTTGGCCTCGGCAATGCGCGCACGGAACTTGGCCAGCTGCTCCCTGACGGCGTCGGGCACCTGGTCGCCGAACTGCTTGAAGTACTCCTCGGTGTCCTCCATCTCAGCGGCCCAGGCGTCCGGGTCGATGTCGTACATCTTGTCCCAGGTGGCCCTGTCAACGTCCACGCCCTCGAGGTTGAAGTCCTCGAACTTCGGGTACAGGCCGGTCACGCCCTCCTCGGCCTCGACCTCGCCGCCGGCGCGGCGCACGATCCAGTCCAGGACGCGGGAGTTGTCGCCGTAGCCGGGCCAGATGAACTTGCCGTTCTCGTCCTTGCGGAACCAGTTGACCTGGTAGACCTTGGGGAACTTGTCGCCCAGCTCCTTCTGCATCTCGAGCCAGTGGCCCCAGTAGTCGGCCATGTTGTAGCCGCAGAAGGGCAGCATGGCGAAGGGGTCGTGGCGCAGGGATCCGACCTTGGCGTCCAGGGCGGCCGCGGTGACCTCGGAGGCCACGGAGGCGCCGATGAACACGCCGTGGGCGGGCTCGTACTGCTCGGCGACCAGCGGCACGTTGGTGGCGCGGCGCCCGCCGAACAGGACGGCGTCGACGGCCACGCCCTCGGGGGCCTCCCAGTCGGGGCAGATGATCGGGCACTGCGAGGCGGGCGTGGTGAAGCGCGAGTTGGGGTGCGCGGCCTTCTTGCCGGCCTCGGCGTCGGCGGGCGTGTAGTCGTTGCCCT
>ERZ773009.2760-NODE-2760-length-11063-cov-45.631904_pt1 | contig 11063 bp, 9 predicted proteins | sample MGYA00580663_ERZ773009 | MGnify/ENA primary metagenome ERZ773009 (study PRJEB29015, sample SAMEA2737969) | human oral metagenome | biome: human oral; feature: human-associated habitat; material: dental | place: China | collected 2026 ... | reverse complement strand
TACCTGAACTCGAGGTTCAGGCCACATCAAGCGCGCTATCTCACGCTGACGTGAGGACAGCACTCTAGCGGTTCATTCACGACTTGACACCCGATCAGGTGAGAAGGCTGACGAGAAGTCTGAGGAACCACTGGATGATCCAGATCCCGAAGACCAGGACCAGGAAACTCAGGTCGATGCCGACCCCTCCCAGGCGTGCCATGGGAACCCGCCGACGGATCAGTCGCAGAGGCGGATCCGTCAGCGCGTAGACGAAGTTGGCCAGCACCAGGACGACTCCCTGAGGACGCCACTGGCGGGCGAAGACCTGAATCCAGTCGAGCACGACCCTGACCAGGAGGATGAGGAAGTACAGGTTCAGAATGCTCGACAGGATCGAGGCCAGCAAAGAGACAAGGGTCACGTCTCAATCAGCTCAGCTCTGATTGAAGAAACGGCCGCGAGCCTCGGCAACCTCACCACCGTCGATCTCGACACTGGCAGGGGTCAGCAGGAAGACCCGCGGGGTGACTCGCTCGATGGCGCCGTGCAGACCGAAGACCAGGCCGGCGGAGAAGTCAACCATGCGACGTGCGTCCGACTCGCTCATGCCGGTGAGATTGATGATGACGGGGACGCCGTCACGGAAGGACTCGCCGATGATCCTGGCCTCGTTGTAGGTCGAGGGGTGCACCGTGACGATACGGCGAAGGTCGGGGGCGGAAGCGACGGGCTCGGGCGCAGCCGGGGCGGAGAAATCCTCGTACCCCTCGTCGACGAAGTCCTGCTCGTGCTCCTGCACGGCGTAACCCGCGTCGGCAGCCTCATAGCTGTCCTCGTAGGTCTCCTCCTCCGGCTCCGAGTAGCCGAGGAAACTGGTCATACTGCGCAGCGCGCCCATTTATCGCTCCTTGGTTCGTCCGGTCCCCTGCGTTCCGGATGTGCTGTGACGGTATCCGTCACCGCAACATCGCACGGGGACCTCAGCCCGGCGTGTCCCCCACCTCAGGCTTCAAGAAGGTCACGCTCAGGAAGTATTCAGTCGCCTGGACGTCATCTCGGGACCACGACGCCGGCCAGCCGCCCAGTCATTCCGTCCCGTCGAAAGGAGTAGAAACGCGAGTCCTCATAGGTGCACCACTGGCCCGCGCTGATATGTCCGACTCCAGCGCGCTCGAGCTGCGCCAGGACGCCTGCCGCGACATCAAGGCCGGGGGTGCCCCATGACGTACGTGAGGCGCAGGCGGGTTCGCGCTGCGCGGACAGCGCGCGCATGTCATCGGGGACCTCGTAGCAGGAGCCGCAGATAGACGGTCCGACGGCGGCCCAGAGCTCAGCAGGATCCGCCCCGGCGCCCTGCAGGACGTTGATCGTTGCGGGGACGATGCCGTCGAGCATGCCGCGACGCCCGGCATGGACAGCCGCCACCAGGCTGCCGTCTCGAGAGGACAGGAGGAGCGGCACGCAGTCGGCCACGAGGACGCAGCATCCGGCGGGAGCGCCGGCTACCCGAGAGTCCAGGACGAGCGCGTCCGCTGTCGGGACCCGCTCCGCCCGGGCCGCGGCCACGACACTGGAGTGGACCTGATTCATCCAGGCCAGGTGCTGGTCCCGGTCGAGCCCGAGGAGATCCTCCAGCCGTCTGCGGTGACGATGAACGCGCTGCGGGTCGTCTCCGACATGGAGAGCCAGATTCCATCCCTCGAAGACGCTCACCCCGCGCCCGTCAAGGCTCCGAGCCCGTGCGTGACCATCATGTCCGCCGAGGGGCGAGATCCTCTGCAGGCCGCGGGTGGTGAAGTACCCGCGAGCACCAGGACCCAGATCCACCTCGATCAGGTCAGAGACCTGATCAGGGCCCGCCTCACGCATGCCTGAGCGTCCTCAACGCTCGCATCACTCAGCGCAGGAAATCGGGGAGGTCAATGCCATCGTCATCGGCGTCGACACCAATGACCTGGGGAACCTCGAGATCAGGGACCGACTGCTGCTGGGCCGGCACGGAACCGTAGGAGCCGTAGGATTCATCCACATAGGCCGGCATGCTCCCGGAGGACAGCGCCTCAGCCGCACTCACCTCCGACAGGTGAGCGGCAACCGCCGGCGAGGGCGGCGCCGGAGCCAGCGGGACCGGACGGGTGACGGGGTTCTGCGCAGCATGAGCCCCGCCGCGAGGAGCGGGGGCCGGCGGCAGGTCATCGACCGGGGAGGAGGGAACCGGAGGAACCGCGGCCCGGGACAGGCGGGTCACGGGGTCAGCCAGGCCCCCCACTACCGGCTCGGAGTCGAAGCCGGCGGCGATAACCGTCACCCGGACCTCGTCGCCCAGAGCACCATCGACGACGTTTCCGACGATGATGTTCGCCTCGGGGTGGACGGCCTCGCGAACGAGGTTGGCGGCCTCGTTCATCTCGAACAGCCCCAGGTCGGAGCCGCCCTGGAAGAAGAGCAACACACCGTGGGCGCCGTCGATCGAGGTCTCCAGCAGCGGCGACGCGATGGCCTCCTCGGTGGCCGTGATCGCGCGTCCCTCACCGGTGGCCGAGCCGATACCCATGAGCGCACTGCCGGCGCCCTGCATGACGGACTTGACGTCGTTGAAGTCGACGTTGATGAGACCGGGGGTGGTGATGAGCTCGGTGATGCCCTGAACACCCTGAAGAAGGACCTGGTCCGCCTGCTTGAAGGCGTCCACGACGGAGATGTTCTTGTCGGCGATCTGCAGGAGGCGGTCGTTGGGGATGACGATGAGGGTATCGACTTCCTCGCGCAGGGCCTGGACACCGTCCTCGGCCTGAGCCGAGCGGCGACGCCCCTCGAACGAGAAGGGACGGGTCACCACGCCGATGGTCAGCGCGCCGATGCTCTTGGCCAGGCGAGCGACCACGGGCGCGGCCCCGGTACCGGTGCCGCCGCCCTCGCCCGCGGTGACGAAGACCATGTCCGACCCATCAAGGGCCTCACGGATCTCGGACTCGTGATCCTCTGCGGCCTTGCGACCGATGGCCGGGTCGGCTCCGGCGCCCAGTCCTCGAGTCAGATCACGTCCGACATCAAGCTTGACGTCGGCGTCGGACATGAGCAGCGCCTGGGCGTCGGTGTTCACGGCGATGAACTCGACGCCACGCAGATCAGCCTCGATCATTCGGTTGACGGCGTTGACGCCGCCACCACCGACGCCGACGACCTTGATCTCTGCCTGGTAGTGCTGTGCGTCGTCCACAGCCATGCTCTCGACCACTGGCGTCCCCTCCGCGAGTTTCGTCATGAGTCCTCTGGTGAGGACTCCCCTCGAACCTCAACCTAAAGTTAAGGTCTATACTTATGTCATTCTTTGAATGACTGGCTTAACGCTATGAGACTTCCGCGACCTCGAGACGCATTGAAGCCCGGCGTGTTCGTGTGCAGTTGCCTGCGGATTTCCTGCTATATCACTACAACTTACCTGCAATTTACCTGAAGACCGGCGGCGTGCCGGCACCGTCTCCGTAGCCGGGTGCCCGGAGGAACCGCTGAGCCGCCGATCCGCCGCGGCACTTAGGACGCCTGCGGTGTCGTCGCCGATGCCGCGGGCTCGCCGTCTGCGGATCGTGTGGTGGGGCGGTGCGGCGAGGAGACGTCGTAGATGGACGCGCTGGTGGTCATGAGGGTCGCCAGAACCCGCGCCTTGAGCTCGTTGTCCTGGGTGTCCCCCCACACCACGCTGGCGCCGTTGGACATTGTGAGCGTGACCTGTCCGGCCTCGGTAGCACTCCCGCTGACAACCTGGGCAAGAGTCTGCGGCGTGAGCGACCCCACCACCTGGGTGACGGCCGCGACCTGCTTGGCTGAGATCGTCTGCGACCCGGACGCCCCGTCGGTCTTGTCAGGCACGATGGTCACCAGACCCGACGGCGCCTCGGCGACCCGTTCAAGGACCACAGCCTCGTTGTCGAGTACCTGGTAGCCGTCCGCTCCCTGAACGGTGGCCACCGGCACCCTCATCGTCAGCTGCACCCGTAGTCCCCGAGGCCAGGACCTGGTCACCTGCGCCTGACGCACCCGGACCAGCTTGTCGCTCACCTGGGTGGAGAGCCGCCCGGTGTCCAGACGCAGTAACGAGTCACCCGTATAGGGGGCCAGGACATCGCGAACCTGCTTGTCCGAGACACTGCCGTCCGATCCGGCGACGGAGATCCTTCGGGGCTGCAGCCCCAGAAGGGGTGAGAAGAGCAAGGCCCAGGTCGCCAGTGCGACGACGAGCACGACGATGGCGGCGGTCGTCGCTCGGCGCAGACGCAGCCGGCGCAGAGCCTGCTGACGCTCCTTGAGACGGTCGGCGAGCCCAGTGGAGACGACCCGGTCATCTCCACGAGGCAGTGCGACCTGCCGACGACCGAAGACGGTCAGCTCGGTGCCGGGCGCGCTCTCGGGGCTCCGGCTCGACTTGGACGAGGCGTCGGGCGAGTCACCACCGCTCTGCTTCCCTGAGACAGCTGGGCGTGAGCCGCCCTTGGAGGAGACCGTTCTCGCGGCGGTACCTCTGGGAGGGCTCGCTGTCGCACCGGCTCCCGGCGCTCGAGGTCGCCGGGCCGGACCGACCGCCCCAGTCGGCTCGGTCTCCCGCTGAGCCTGTGAGCCCTGCGGGGATCTCCTCGTGCCATTCTGCCCGGCCCCGCCCTGCCCTGAGCGAGCAGGACGCGCGCGCCGGTTGCCTGAGCGGCGCGGAGGAATGCTGGCCGGGGTCCCCTCAGAACGGTTGGACGGCTCGGGGCGCGGCGCCGAGGGCTTTCTCATGCGTGCCCACCTCGCCGTGTGGGCGAACCAGGTGCACCACCCTCGCGGGTCGCCAAGTCGGACAGGACGGTGGTAGCGAGCTCGGTGACGTCACCGGCACCGACCGTCAGCAGCAGGTCGCCGGGACGGGCCTGCGCGGCCAGCGCGTGGGCGGCCTCCAGACGATCCGCGACGAAGGTGGCTCTGCCACCGGGAACCCGCTGGACGACCGTGTCCCCGGTGACGTCGGGGAAGTCCGCCTGGATCTCCCTGGCTGGATAGACGTCTGCGACGACGACGGTGTCGGCCAGGCTCAGTGCCTGCCCGAAGCGGTCGGCGAAGGCCCTGGTGCGGGAGAACAGGTGCGGTTGGAAGAGCACCAGGACCCGGCCACCGCGCTCCTGGGCGACCTCCCGCGCCGTGCGCAGCAGCGCCTCGATCTCGGTGGGGTGGTGGGCGTAGTCGTCAATGACGCGGACGCCGTCGGCTTGTCCCCGGTCCTCGAAGCGCCGCCCCGTCCCCCCGAACGAGCCCAGGGCACGGGCCATCTCAGCCGGTTCGACACCGAGCTCGATGCCAGCGGCCCAGGCGCCGGCGGCGTCGAGGGCCACGTGGTCGCCTGGCACGGCCAGCACCAGCTCGACCTGGCTCTGGACCTGTTCCCCCGCGCGGGCGCCGCCGCTGCGCTCCTGCTCCGCCGCCCTGATCAGGGTCAGCCGTGCGCGGATGGAGGCGGCGCCGCGTTCCTGGATCGTCAGGTGGACGTGCCCCTCCCCCACCAGCATCCCGCCAGGCAGGGTGTCGAGGCCTCCGAAGGAGTAGGTGACCACGCGCAGCCCTTCCGCGGCTGCGGTGCGTGCCAGGCGCAGCGAACCGGGGTCGGCGGCGCAGGCGACCAGGAGGCCCCCGGGGACCAGGCGGTGAGCGAAGTCGACGAAGGCCGTCTCGAAGGCCTCGGTGGTGCCGTAGGTGTCGAGGTGGTCGGGCTCGACGTTGGTGACGATCTCCACGCGGGGCGTGTAGTTGAGAAAGGAGCGGTCGGACTCGTCGGCCTCGGCCACCAAGGCGGAGCCACCGCCCAGGTGGGCCCCGGTGCCCAGGGCCCGCACGACTCCGCCGATGGCGAAGGAGGGATCGGCCCCGGCGTCCGTCAGGGCCTCGGCGAGCATGCCCGAGGTCGTCGTCTTGCCGTGCGCACCGGCCACCGCGACGAAGTCCAGCCCCTGGGCGGCCAGGGCAAGGGCTTGCGAGCGATGGATGACCTCCTGGTCCCGGCGACGGGCCTCAGCGAGCTCGGGGTTGGTCTCCTTGATCGCGGTGGAGACCACGACGGTGCTCCCTGCGGGAACATTCGCGGCGTCATGGCCCAGGTGGGTCGTGATGCCTAAATCGGAGAGGTGGTCGAAGGCGGGTGAGCTGTGGGCGTCCGACCCCGAAACCCAGGCCCCACGAGCGGCGAGAAGCTGGGCGACGACGCTCATACCCGCTCCCCCAATGCCGATGAGGTGGAATGACCTGTCGGTGAGCGTGTGGCGGTCGGCACCGATCTGCTGAGAGCCGGTGTGGGAGGTGGGCTGCTGTGTCGGGGCGGTCATGCCGCGTTCTCCTCGTCGGTGGGAGTGTTGTTGGTGGAGGCGCACTGCTGGATGAGGGCGCCCAATCGGGCCGCTGCGTCCTGGACACCGGTGGAGGCGGCAGCCCGGGCCATGGCGGCCTGACGCTCGGGGTCGGAGACGAGCACCGTGAAGTCGAGGATGTCGGAAGGCTTGAGGTCGGCGTCGAGCACCATACGCCCGCCCCCGGAGGCCAGGACGTCAGCGGCGTTGAGGCGCTGCTCGCCGTTACCGATCGGGAGGGGCACGTAGAGCGCCGGCAGTCCCAGGGCGGTGATCTCCGCAACCGTTCCGGCTCCGGAGCGGCACAGAACCCCGTCGGCGCAGGCGTAGGCCTGTTCCATCGTGGTCAGGTAGTCCAGCACGTGATAGCGCTCAGTCAGCTCCTCCGGCGCGCCGGCGGCAACCGCAGCCTCCAGCGCGGCGCGCACGGGGGCGTCCTTGTCCTTGCCGGTCAGGTGCAGGACCTGCAGGCCAGTGGGCAGGGAGTCCAAGGACTCGCTGAGGACCTCGTTGAGGTGCTGGGCTCCCAGAGAGCCGCCCGTCACCAGGAGCGTGGGCATGTCGGGGTCGAGTCCTAGCGCCTGGGCGCCGTCGACGCGGGCACGATGAGTCCCCTCTGCGGTGGAGCGCTGCGTCACCAGGTCGGCGATGGCCGGGCGCAGTGGCAGCCCGGTCACCTCGGTACGCCCCTTGGAGGCCTTGAGGCGGGTCGAGGCGAAGGTCAGCGCCACCGCTTGGGCCCAGGACGCCCCCAGGCGGTTGGCCAGGCCGGGGCGGGCGTTCTGCTCGTGGATGACGACCGGCACGCCGGCCTTCCGGGCGGCCAGGTAGGCGGGGGTGGAGACGTATCCGCCGAAGCCGACGACGACGTCGGCCTCCACGGCCTCGATGGCCTCGGTGGCTGCGCTGATCGCTTTTCCCAGCCGGTGCGGCAGACGCAGCAGGTCCCCGCTGGGGCGCCGAGGCAGGGGGACCCGGGGAACCAGGGCCAGCTCGAAGCCGGACTCGGGAACCAGCCGGTTCTCCAGCCCCTCGGCGGTCCCCAGAACGAGGATCTGCGTGCGGGGGTCGCCTCCCAGCGCCGGGTCCTGCAGGGCCGCGGCCGTGGCCAGCAGCGGGTTGACGTGGCCGGCGGTGCCTCCACCGGCCAGCAGCACCCGCAAGGGCCGGGGGCGCTCCTGCCGGCTCGGCTGCATCTGGCTGGGAGAGCCTGCGGTCTCACTTGTCTCGGGCACGATTCCTCCTTGGGACAATGACTGCCAGGGAACGACGCAGCGCCCCGGGACTCGTGGACAGGGCCTCCTGCGCGCCGGGTTCGTGGCGGGCGAAGGCGAGAAGCACTCCAATGGCCAGGAGGACCGAGACCAGGGCGGTTCCTCCACGGCTGACGAGGGGGAGCGGGACGCCCAGCACCGGCAGCGCACCGGTGACGACCCCCATGTTGATGATCGCCTGACCCACGATCCACGCACCGATGGCCGAGGACGTGGCCACGACGTAGGTGGAGGTGTGACGCCTCATCAGACGTAGGCAGCAGGCACCGATGGCGGCGAACAGGGCAATGACGACGAGGGTACCCACCAGCCCGAACTCCTCACCGAGCACGGCGAAGATGTAGTCGGAGTCGGCCTGGGTGAGGTAGCCCCACTTCTGACGCGAGGAGCCGGGGCCCACGCCGAACCATCCGCCGGTTCCCAGCGCCCACATGCCGTGCTTGGGCTGGTAGCCCACACCTGTGGGGTCCGCCCCCTCGGGATGGATCCAGGCGACGATGCGGGCGCGTCGGTTGGCACTGAGCATCGAGGCTCCGGTGAACAGGAACATACCGAGCGCCCCCAGGAGGGCGAACCATCGTTTCCTCAGGCCCCCCACCCACAGAGCACCCGCAACGATGAGGACCAGGATGATGACGGTTCCCAGGTCCTGACCTCCGAATACTGCCAGGATCGCGATACCGACACCGGCCCAGCCCGCCGACACGGTCCGGTCCCGGCGCCCGGCCGTGTACCAGGTCACCAGTATGCCCAGCACCAGGGCGAGGGCCACCTTGATGAACTCCGAGGGCTGAGCCGTACCGACTCCTGGAACCAGGATCCAGTTGCGGTTGCCGTAGACGTTGACGCCGATGGGGGTGAAGACCAGGCACTGCATGGCGATCGTCAGTCCCAGCACCACCCAGGCGATCCGGCGGAACCAGGACAGTGGCATGCGGGAGACCCCCACCATGCCCAGGGTCCCCACGACGGCGAAGACGAGGTACTTGGCGAAGTCGGTGAAGGCGTTGCCGCCATTGGCGGCTACCGTCACCGACTGCACAGAGAAGACCATGATGAGTCCGAAGGTCTCCAGCACCAGGGTGGAGATGAGCAGGCAGTAGTAGGTCAGAGTGACCTGCTCGGAGCTCCGAGCGGAGTCGGCGGCACCGTCCGACCGACGCCGGCGGGCCCCTTGTGAGGCGCCGTCGGGCTCGGAGTCTGTGGCGCCGTCCCAGGGGCGGGAGAGACGCTCGCCCCAGTTCGCCAGACGCTTGCTCCAGGCCGCACGCATCCGACCGATCCGGCCGGTGGCCCGCGACCCGATGGCCTTCGACGGGATCCTCGATGAGACCGGCGAGGAGGGCTGGGACGAGGCGGCGCCTGTCTGTCGTCTCGGCGAGCTCGACGACGGCTGAGACCTGGCCGAGCGCGATGCGGGCTGCTTACCGGCTCCTGCCTGTTTCCTCGTCGTCTGCTTCCCAGACTTCTTGGAGGGTCTGGCCGAAGCGTCCCGAGCCGTGGCCTGGTCCCGCTTGCGGCCGGTCTTGTGACCGCTTCCAGACTGTTGGGGCGCACGCCCGGAGCCCGTCGAGGAGCCTGACGAGGAGGGCGTCGACGAGCGAGGGGCTGTTGCCGAGGGGGACCCGGTCTTCACAGCTTCTCCTGGACGCCGGAGGCATCCGTGGTCTCGGGGGTGCCGCCGCCGGCGTAGGCCTTGGCGGCGGCGGCGAACAGGTCGCCGCGCTGGGCGTAGGAGGTGAACTGGTCCCAGGAGGCGCAGGCCGGAGCCAGCATGACGGTGTCGCCGCTGCGGGCCATGGTTCCGGCTGCTTCCACCGCCGTGGCACTGACCTGCTCAGGCGCGGCGTGGCTGATACGGGTGACTGGCAGTCCCGGTGCCTCCTGCTCCAGGGCGGCCAGGATGTCGCTCTGGTCCTTGCCGATGACGACGGCACCGCGCAGGTGGGGTCTCACTGTGCGCACCAGGTCGAAGAACTGGGCGCCCTTGGTGTCACCGCCGCAGATCCAGACGCCGGTTCCCTGCGGAAGAGAGGTCAGTGCGGCCTCGGCGGAGTGCGGGTTGGTGGCCTTGGAGTCGTCGACCCAGGTGACGCCGTCCGCCTCTGCGACGGTGACGATCCGGTGGGCTCCGGGGCTGTAGTGGCGCAGGCCCGACGCAACCGCCTCGGCGTCGACCCCGGCCGCACGGGCCAGAGCGGCTGCGGCCAGGGCGTCGGCGAGCAGGTGAGCGGGCAGGTTCTCGGCGCGCCCCCCCGGCGCAAGGTGCGCCAGGTCAGCGGTGGTGGCGAGCTCGACGCCGCTGGAGCGGCGCTCGGCGTGGAAGGCCCGGTCCACCAGCAGGTCCTCGACCATGCCGACCTGTCCCAGCCCCGGCGTGGCCAGGGTGAAGCCGACGGCCCGACAGCCCTCGACGACATCGGCCTGACGGACCATGTCCTCGGTGGCGCTGTCGGCGAGGTTGTAGACGGCGGCGAGCCGGGTACGGGCATAGACACGGGCCTTGTCCGCGGCGTAGGCCTCCAGGCCCCCGTGCCAGTCGAGGTGATCGGGGGCCAGGTTGAGGCAGACCGAGGCCAGGGGCGACAGGGTGCGGGTGGTGTGGAGCTGGAAGCTGGACAGCTCCACGGCCAGGGCGTCAGCGCTGCCCGCCAGTACCGCCTCGATGACGGGGGTGCCGATGTTGCCGACGGCGGGGGCGGTGAGCCCCTGGGCCTGAAGGATGGCCGAGAGCATGCTCACCGTCGTGGTCTTGCCGTCCGTGCCGGTCAGCGCGAGCCAGGGGACGTCCGGGCGGGAGGAGTCCCGCTGAAGTCTCCAGGCCAGCTCGATCTCGCTCCAGGTCTCGATACCGGCCGCCTCAGCGGTGCGCAGGACCGGACCAGTGGCCGGGACCCCGGGTGAGACGATCAGGAGCCGCGCCGGGGAGTCCGCCAGGGCGGCCGCGGTCGCCTCGCTGCCGGCCACGGTGGCTGAGACCACGGAGGTGGCCAGGATGCCGTGAGCAGAGGCGTCCAGTGCCTCGATGGAGGCCTCCTGGCTGTCGAAGAGGTGAAGGCGTGCCCCCAGGGTGGCCAAGGCCTCGGCGACGGCGCGCCCGGTGCGTCCGAGCCCGACGACGGCCACGTGGGCGCCGTCGAGCTGGTTGCTCAGGGACCCGGCGGAGCCGGTAACGGCGCCGCCGGTCGGTTCACCGGGGACTTCAGTCAGACTGGTCACGGTGCGGGTTCACGCTCCTGGTTCTTGACTGCTTCTCGCCGGATCTCCGGCGGGAAGGCTCTGCATCAATGGTTTCTCGGCCCTGGCGGCCCGGATCATCCGAAGATGAGCTGACGCAGGTACTCGGCGTAGAAGAGCCCGAGTCCCGCGATGACGCACAGGCCTGCGATGATCCAGAAGCGGATCACCACGTTGACCTCGGTCCATCCTCCCAGTTCGA
>ERZ773009.2749-NODE-2749-length-11085-cov-11.447235_pt1 | contig 11085 bp, 11 predicted proteins | sample MGYA00580663_ERZ773009 | MGnify/ENA primary metagenome ERZ773009 (study PRJEB29015, sample SAMEA2737969) | human oral metagenome | biome: human oral; feature: human-associated habitat; material: dental | place: China | collected 2026 ... | reverse complement strand
GCCGAGCTCGCGCAACGCGGACACGAACTGCGCAGCGCTTCCTCGGTGGTGCTGCCTGACATGGTGGTTGCCGTGTTGGCGGCTCATGCAGCGCAACCCGAGGAGGAAATTTCCTGGGCGGAGTCCTCTGGAGCAGATTCCCCCGCGGGACCCGAAACACAGCCCGAGACGGTCGTGGAACCGCAACCGGAGCCAGCCGCCTCGAGAACTCGGCATCGTCGTGCTGCTTCGCGTCCCGCAGGTCCGCCCGCTGAGGTGAACGTTCCAGTGGCCGTATCTGTCACCACCGCTGCCGCCACCCCGGAACCCTCCGAGACCACTGGGTCCGAGCTGAAACAGGAGCCGGCTCCGAGGCAGCGCCGTCGCCGCGCCACGCGAGCTGCGGGAGGGCCAGTCGAGACGCCGACCTCTGAGGTTGAAACCCATTCTGGCTCGGAACCGGCGCGGGAGATCCAGGAAGAAACGGAAACCACGCCTACGCCGAGGCAGCGTCGTCGACGCGCGACCAGGTCCGCAGGAGCCGCCACGACCGAGAAATCCGAATCGGTTGAGCAGGTGGAAGAGGGCGGCAGCCAGGAAACAGAAGCGACGGCGGAAGACGGTATCGCGGTAGCGCTTCGCATCGCGGAGGAAGCCGCGAAGGCCCGGCGTGCAACGATGAAGGACCCCTTCGCCATCACTGCTGAGGGGCGTACCGAGTCCTTGGCGAAACTGGCCAACGCCATTGCTGAGGACTCAGCAGATGGTGCAGAGACTGGGACGAGCTCCGAAGAAGAGCCGGATGCTGTGGATGCAGCGGAGGAATCGGGGGATGCGAGTGCCGAGGCCGAGGAGGAACGTCCCGGCAGGCGTCGTCGCCGCCGTGGTGGCAGGCGTCGTCGCCGTGGCTCCACCACAGAGGAGGTGGCTGAGGAGGAGACCGGCGACGAATCATCCTCCGACGAGCCCAGTGAGGAATCCAACGAGGAAGACGAAGCCTCCGGACAGGAGGAGAGTTCCGAGGGAGGCGCTGAGGAGACGACCGGCACCCGCCGCCGTCGCCGCCGTCGTCGTCGTTCCAGCGGCTCCGAATCCAAGGGCGGCACCGGGGACGAGGTGACCGGGATCGAGGGCTCCACCCGCATGGAAGCCAAACGGCAGCGCCGCAAGGAGAACCGTGCCGCGGGTCGTCGACGCGCCCCGATCCTCTCCGAGGCCGAGTTCCTGGCGCGCCGCGAATCCGTGGACCGGAAACTCGTGATCCGCCAGCGGGAGGACTACACCCAGCTCGCCGTGGTCGAGGACGGGATCCTCGTCGAGCACTACGTGGATCGCGCATCCGCCACGTCCCTGATCGGCAACGTCTACCTGGGGCGCGTGCAGAACGTGCTTCCCAGCATGGAGGCGGCGTTCATCGACATCGGGCGGGGGCGCAACGCCGTGCTCTACGCGGGCGAGGTGGACTGGGACTCCTACGGGGTCACCGCCGAGGACCGCAAGGTGGAGAAGGTGTTCAAATCCGGGCAGACGGTGCTCGTGCAGGTCACCAAGGACCCCATCGGGGCCAAGGGCGCGCGCCTCACCGGGCACATCTCCCTGCCCGGCCGCTACATCGTGTACTCACCGGGCGGGCACCTGTCCGGGATCTCCCGCAAACTCCCGGACGTGGAACGCACCCGGTTGAGGCGGATCCTCGGTGAACTGATCGGCGACAACGAATCCGTGATCGTGCGCACCGCAGCCGAGGGAGTGGCCGCCGAGGAGCTGGTGCGCGACGTCAACCGGCTCAAGGCCCAGTGGGAGGTCATCGAGAAGAAGGTGAAGGCGGGCAAGGCCCCCGAGGCCCTCTACTCCGAGCCCGACCTGACATTGCGCATCGTCCGTGACCTGTTCACCGAGGATTTCGCGAAGCTGACCGTCCAGGGCGACGACGCCCACGAGGCGATCTCGGCCTACGTCGGGCACGTCGCCCCCCACCTGACGGATCGCATCGAACGGTTCGAACCGGGCGAGGACGGCCGCGACCTGTTCGCGCAGTACCGTATCGACGAGCAGATCGCCAAGGCCCTCGACCGCAAGGTCTTCCTGCCCTCCGGAGGGTCGCTGGTGATCGACCGCACCGAGGCGATGACCGTCATCGACGTCAACACGGGCCGGTTCACGGGTTCCGGCGGCAACCTCGAGGCCACCGTCACCAGCAACAACCTGGAGGCGGCCGAGGAGATCGTCCGGCAGCTGAGGCTGCGCGACCTCGGCGGCATCATCGTCATCGACTTCATCGACATGGTGCTGCCCAGCAACCGCGAACTGCTGCTGCGGCGTCTCGTCGAGTGTCTTGGCCGCGACCGCACCCGGCACCAGGTTGCGGAGGTCACCAGCCTGGGCCTGGTGCAGCTGACCCGCAAACGCATCGGAACCGGACTGGCCGAGGCGTTCACGGAGGAGTGCGATCACTGCCACGGCTCCGGTTATCTGCGTTTCGACAACCCCGTCGACTCGCAGGCCCCGGCCGATGGCGGCGAACGCAGGTCCGGACGTCGCCGCAGGAAGAACGGTTAACAGTTCTCCCGAAGCCGGTTGAGCCGACCTGCGATGTCCCCCTCCCGAAGCTGGTTGAGCCGGGCTGCGACGTTCCCCTCCCGAAGCTGGTTGAGCCGGGTTGCGACGAAGGAGCGGCCCGTGTCGAAACCATCTCGCGCATGTCCGGGACCTGTGGTCGTCTGCGGGAACTTTGGGTGAGGAATCGCAGTCAGTTGGTTTGACCCGGCGGGGCGGTGACCGTAAAGTTGTCCCTCGGTTGTCAGGCCGCGCCCTTCTGCGTGGCTGGACGACGTCTCCTGTTGGGCCCTCACGGGCATCGCGGGAGAATCCCAAGGCATTAGAAGAAGAAGGTAGGTCAGGCGTGTACGCGATCGTGCGCAGTGGCGGACGCCAGCACAAGGTGGCTGTTGGCGACATCCTCGACATCGACCTGGTGTCCGAAGGGGTCGGCGAAACCATCAACCTGCAGCCGCTGCTGCTGGTCGATGGCGGCACCGTGACCTCCGACGCCGAGGCCCTCGGCAAGGTCTCCGTGACCGCCGAGGTGCTGGCGGAGACCAAGGGCCCCAAGATCCGGATCCTGAAGTACAAGAACAAGACCGGCTACAAGAAGCGCCAGGGGCACCGCCAGCGGTACACCCAGGTCAAGATCACCGACATCAAGAACTGAGGCAGGAGCAGAGATGGCACACAAGAAGGGCGCGTCCTCGACGCGAAACGGTCGTGATTCCAATGCCCAGCGCCTCGGTGTGAAGCGTTTCGGCGGGCAGGTCGTCGGTGCGGGCGAGATCATCGTCCGCCAGCACGGCACCCACTTCCACCCCGGCGACAACGTGGGTCGTGGTGGCGACGACACCCTCTTCGCGCTGGCCGCAGGCAAGGTGAACTTCGGCGTCAAGCGTGGCCGCCGCGTCGTCAACGTGGCCCCGGTCGAGGCCTGAGCCAACAGCGGACATTCAGGCGACGGGCCCTCCTCCTCGTGAGGCGGGCCCGTCGCTCTTCGGTTTCCGAAGCGCTTTGAGATACTTCTAGCCGTGGCAATTCCCTCATTCGTGGATCGCGTGAAACTGACCGTGCAGGCAGGCAACGGCGGTCACGGCTGCGCCTCGGTGCACCGCGAGAAGTTCAAGCCCCTCGGCGGACCCGACGGCGGCAACGGTGGCGACGGGGGATCCGTGATCCTCCGAGTGGTCGACAATCTCAATTCGCTGGTGGAATACCACCGCCAGTCGGTGCGCCGGGCCACGAACGGGCAGCCCGGCCGCGGCGACCACCAGCACGGCGCCAAGGGTGAGGACGTGGTCCTGGCGGTACCTGCCGGGACGGTCGTCTCCGATGCGACCACGGGTGAGCACCTGGCCGATCTCACCGGATCCGGTGAGGAATACGTCGCGGCCGTCGGCGGCAAGGGTGGGCTCGGCAACGAGGCGCTCGCGACCGCCGCCCGCAAGGCGCCCGGTTTCGCGCTTCTCGGTGAGGAGGGCGAGTCCCGGCTGATCCAGCTCGAACTGAAGGTGCTGGCCGACATCGGCCTGGTCGGGTTCCCGTCGGCGGGGAAGTCGTCGCTGATCGCCGCGATTTCCAGGGCCCGGCCGAAGATCGCCGACTACCCCTTCACCACCTTGGTGCCGAACCTGGGTGTCGTGGTGGCGGGAGATCTCACCTACACCGTCGCCGACGTTCCAGGTCTCATCGAGGGAGCCTCGCTCGGGAAGGGCCTGGGATTCGATTTCCTGCGACACATCGAACGCTGCCAGGCCATCGTGCACGTCATCGACCTGGGCACCTGGGAACCGGGCCGCGAACCCGTCGCCGACCTGGACGTGATAGAGGGCGAACTGGCGGCTCATGGCGGTCTGGAGGATCGCGAACGCCTGGTGGTGTTGAACAAACTGGACCTGCCCGACGCCCCCGACCTTGCGGAACTCGCCCGGCCCGAACTGGAGAAACGCGGCTACCAGGTCTTCGAGGTGAGCACCAAGACCGGCGAAGGGTTGAACGCGTTGAAGTTCGCCATGGCCCGGATCGTCGAGACCCACCGCGCCGCCAAGGCGACGGAGGAGCCGCCGAAGAAGGTCCTGCGACCCAAACCGGTGGGACGTATCGCCGCCGACGACTCCTTCACGATCGTGAAGAAGGGCGACGGGGAGGGCGGTTTCCTGTGGCGGGTGCGCGGGGCGAAACCGGAACGCTGGATCCGCCAGACCGACTTCAACAACGCCGAGGCGGTCGGTTACCTTGCGGACCGGTTGAACCGGCTCGGGGTGGAGGAGAAACTCCTGGAACTCGGGGCCCGGGAGGGTGACGCGGTGGCCATCGGAGGCGACGACGCGGTGGTGTTCGATTTCGCCCCGCAGGTCGAGACCGGGGCCGAGATCCTTTCCCGGCGGGGTGAGGATCCCCGGCTGGAGAGCGAACGGCCCGCCGTGGCCCGGCGGCGCCGGATCGATGCCGAGTATCACGCCCGGAAGGCCGGCGAGGTCGTCGATGAGGACTGAGATCACCGGGGCGAAACGCCTGGTGGTGAAGATCGGGTCGTCGTCGCTGACCGATCGGGAGGGGCACCTGGATCCGGCGCGCATCGAGACGCTCGCCGCAGAACTGGCCTCCCTACAGGCGCGCGACAAACGGTTGGTGCTGGTGACCTCCGGGGCCATCGCGGCGGCGCTGGGACCGTTGGGGCTCCCGGCGCGACCCAAGGATCTCGAGACCCAGCAGGCGGCGGCCGCGGTCGGCCAGGGCATCCTGATCCGGCGTTACGCGGAGGCTTTCGCGGCCCACCACCAGATGGTGGCGCAGGTGCTGCTGACCGCCGGTGACCTGCAGGACGGGCGCAGCTACCGGAACGCCCTGAACACGATTTCGCGGTTGTTCAGGCTGGGGGCGATCCCCGTGATCAACGAGAACGACACCGTCGCGACCGGGGAGATCCGGTTCGGCGACAACGACCGCCTGGCGGCGTTGACCGCCCACCTGGTGCGGGCCGATGCGCTGGTGATCCTGAGCGACGTGGACGGCCTCTACACCGCACACCCGGCGGAACCCGGGGCCCGGTTGATACCCCGGGTCCGTGACTTCACGGAGCTGGTGGCCGACACCTCCCGGGTGGGTTCCCGTGTCGGGACCGGTGGGATGCGCACCAAGGTGGAGGCCGCCCGGATCGCGACCTCGGGTGGGGTTTCTGTGGTGCTGGCCCACGCCGACCAGCTCCTGGCGGCCCTGGAGGGGGAGGAGGTGGGCACCCTGTTCGAGGCCGCCGGACGGCGACGACCCCGCAGGCTGCTGTGGCTGGCCCACGCCGCCGAGGTGAGCGGGGAGCTGCGGATCGACGCCGGTGCCGCCCGGGCCGTAGGGAAGGGGCACGCATCGCTGCTGGCGGTGGGGATCGACGACGTTACGGGTGATTTCGAGGCGGGCGATCCCGTTGACATCACCGGGCCCGGCGGAACACTGCTGGCACGTGGATTGGTGGACTGCTCCGCGACGGAACTGCGGCGGCGGATGGGCCTCGGAGGTCTGGCCGTGCACCGCGATCTGATGATCGGAATCCACTGATCCCCTGATTCACCAGTCGATTGGTTTGCTGGCCTTAATACCGGTTTGCTGGGCTTGTTGATGTTTGCTGGCCTCACAGCGCAGGCAAACATGAATAGGCCCAGCGAAACGGAAACAAGGCCAGCAAACCGATGGGTGGAACAGGGCACGGATGCCGTATGTGCCTCCTATACTCCCGTCATGGAGTTCCGATCCCAAGCCCTGGCGGCCCGTGAGGCGAGCCGGCAACTGGCCACCCTGACCCGGGATGAGAAGGACCGTGCCCTGCACGCGATGGCCGACGCCGTGGCGGCCGTCGAGAAGAAGCTGCTGGCGGCCAATGCCGTCGACGTCGATGCGGCGCGGCGATCAGGAACGCCCGAGGCCGTGATCGACCGGCTGCGTCTGGACGGCGACCGGGTGCGGGGAATGGTCGACGGGCTGCGCGACGTGGCGGCGCTGCCCGACCCGGTGGGTGACCTGGTGCGGGGCTGGCGGCTCGGCAATGGCGTCGAGGTGCGGCAGGTGCGGGTGCCCTTCGGGGTGGTGGGGATCATCTACGAGAACCGCCCGAACGTCACGGCGGACGCGGCCGGGTTGTGCCTCAAATCAGGTAACGCGGCCCTGCTGCGCGGTTCCAGTTCGGCCATCGAGTCGAACCGGGTCTGCGTCGAGGCCCTGCGTGAAGGGCTGAGGAACGCCGGGGTGAGCGCCGACGCCGTCGCCCTGGTGGAGGGGGGACGCGAGGTCACGGGAGAGATGATGGCCGCCCGGGGCCTGGTGGATGTGCTGATCCCGCGAGGCGGGGCCGGGTTGATCAACGCCGTGGTCGAGGGGGCGAAGGTGCCGGTGATCGAGACCGGCACCGGGAACTGTCACCTCTACGTGGACGCCTCCGCCGACATCGGCAAAGCCGTCGCCGTGCTGCTGAACGCGAAAACCCAGCGACCCAGCGTCTGCAATGCCGTCGAGACGCTGCTGGTGCACCGCGACATCGCCGGTGCCTTCCTTCCCGTCGCGCTCGATGCGCTTCGCGACGCTGGCGTGACGGTCCACGGAACCCCCGATGTGGTGGCGTTCGCCGACGACGTGGTCCCTGCCGGTGAGGACGAGTTCGATGCGGAATACCTGTCGCTGGACCTGGCGGTCAGGATCGTCGCGGACATCGACGAGGCAATCACCCACATCCGCCGCCACACCACCGGTCATTCCGAGACCGTCATCACCGAGTCCCGGGCCGCGGCCGACCGGTTCGTCACCGAGATCGACGCCGCGGCGGTGCTCGTGAATGCCTCCAGCAGGTTCGTCGACGGGGGCCAGTTCGGGTTCGGCGCCGAGATCGGAATCTCCACCCAGAAACTGCATGCGCGGGGCCCGATGGGCCTGGCGGAACTGACCTCGACGAAATACATAGTGAACGGCGACGGTCAAGTGCGGACCTGAGACTAGAAACACGAGGAGGGATCGTGAGGAACCGGTGGATCGGAGGGCTGCTGGCGATGGCCTTCCTGGTGGGTGGGTGCGGCTCACCGCAGGCGGGGGAGAGCGATGCGGCCTCCACCGGAAACAGCGGAGCACCGGTGACGACGGAATCTAGCGGGGCCCGGACATCACTGCCGGTGGTGGCTGTGCTGGATGCCTCGGGTTCCATGACCCACGACGACGCGGGGGAGGGGATCACCCGGATGGCGGCGGCTCAGCAGTCGGTCGCCGGTCTGTTCGAGGCAGTTCCCGCGGGCACGCCGGCGGCGCTGGTGGGTTACGGCACGAAGATGCACGGTGACGACGTGAACGCTGAACAGGGATGCGCCGACGTCGAGGTGGTGGAGGCGATGGCCCCGGTCGACGCCGCGGCACTCAAGACGAAGGTGGATGCACTGGTCGCGGGAGGCTGGACTCCCATCGGGCCTGCGCTGCGCGAGGCGGCGGCCCAGCTGGGTGGGCAGCCCGGACGAATCGTGCTGGTTTCCGACGGGAAGAACACCTGTGAATCCGCTCCTCCCTGCGAGGTCGCGAAGGAACTGAAGGCTGTCAATCCCGGATTGAGCATTTCGGTCGTCAGCCTGCGCACCGACGAAGAGGGCGTGCGTTGTGTCGCCCGCGCCACCGGCGGGTACTACACCACCGCGGACAACGGAAAACAGCTGGCCTCCCGCACCTTGGCAGCGCTGGATGAGACAAAGGCGTTGGCGGAACTGTCCCCGTCCGGTGCCCATGGAATAGGGGTGGGGGACACATACGAGACGATTTCGGGAAACCATTCAGATTTCCCCGCACTGTCCTCGGGATCGTCGCGGCAGTGGAACGGGCAGACGGTCACAGTGATCGTGTGGCGTGACTGCGAATGGTTGTTCAAGGACAGCGAACTGGTGGCGATCAGCTCCGGCGAGGACGGCAAGCACACACCCACCGTCGACGGGGTTGCCGTCGGCGATCCGGTCTCCAAGGCCGATGAACTGCTGGGCTCTCCCATCGCGGAGGAGAACGAGGGTGCGGACAGCATCCGCGTCTATCCAGCCACTCAAACAGGCCTCTACTGGCGCTTGGGAGTCGATGCCGAGAGCAGGATCCAAGTGGTGTTCCTGTGCCGCTGCGCACCGGTTTCCGGAGCGATGGTCATGTCTTTCGAGGGGCTCGGACCCTACAAGATAGGCGACACCAACATGGTTGAGCGAGGGGCCATGATTCCCAGCACTGATCCTTGTGAGGCGCCTTTCAAGACCGCCCCCGAGCTGGCTGCACAGGGTGTTCACTTCCAGCTCAAGTATGACCCCGGAGGGATCAGGGCAGACTCTCCATTGGATGAGATACATGTTGGTGGACAACTTGTGTCCTGGGAGGCTGCTTCAAATCTGGCCACCTATGGTGGAGTAAAAATCGGCATGACTTTTGATGAGCTGCGGCGCCGGCATCCTGATCTCCGGATTGAGACGAAGAACGGCAATGGTGGTCCCTTTGAAGTGGGAGTCATTCGTTCCGGGGAGCGGGAGATGATCTTCACGCGCGACTGGGTGCAGGACGACGGTCCGAGCGATTCGGATCCTGTGGTGGAGATAATCGTCCGCGACTGGTCCGCCGACCTCTACGGAGGTTGTTGACCGGATAGCATGCACTGCATGGTTTTGCTGGACACACCCACCGAGACCGATGCTTCTGTGACGGCCCTCGTGATCATGGGGGTGATCCTGGTGCTCGGTGCGCTGGGATGGTGGCTGGGGGTCGGCAGCGGAAAAGGAACGGGGGAGCGATGAGCACCACGGAATTGGCGGTGGCCCGGCAGGGACGGGAACGGCATTACCGGCTCGGGGTGATGGGCGGTACCTTCGACCCGATCCATCACGGGCACCTCGTTGCCGCCAGTGAGGTGGCCGCGAAGTTCTCCCTCGACGAGGTGGTTTTCGTGCCCACGGGTGTGCCCTGGCAGAAAACCCACCGGAACGTGACCCAGGCGGAGGACCGGTACCTGATGACCGTGATCGCCACCGCTTCGAACCCCCGGTTCTCCGTGAGCCGCGTGGACATCGACCGGCCCGGTAACACCTACACCGTCGACACCCTGAGGGATCTTCGTGCGGAGCGCGGCGACGACGTGGATCTGTTCTTCATCACCGGCGCGGACGCGGTGCGGCAGATCCTCACGTGGCGCGGTGCGGAACAGCTGTTCGACCTGGCGCACTTCGTCGGGGTGACCCGTCCGGGGGTTCCCATGACGGAGGACGACTTGGCGCATCTGCCATCGGATAAGGTGACGCTGCTGGAGGTCCCGGCCCTGGCTATTTCCTCCACCGACTGCCGTACACGTGTGCAGCGTGCCGAGCCGATCTGGTACCTGGTGCCGGATGGCATCGTGCAGTACATCGTGAAACGCGGTCTCTACCCACATCCTGAGACAGGAGTTCCAGTTGACAACATCTGAGTCCGTGATCACACACGTGACCATTGCCGCGGAGGCGGCAGCCGGGAAACTCGGCACCAACATCGTCGCCTTCGACGTCAGCCAGCAGCTGACCATCACCGACGTGTTCCTGATCATCAGCGCCAGGAACGAACGCCAGGTTGGGGCGGTTGTCGACGCCGTGGAGGAGCAGCTCATCAAACAGGCCCAGCTGAAACCGGTGCGCCGCGAGGGTGACCGGGAGAACCGCTGGGTGCTGCTGGACTACATCGATTTCGTGGTGCACGTGCAGCGCACCGAGGAACGCAGCCTCTACAACCTGGAACGGTTGTGGAAGGACTGCCCACAGATCCCACTCGACGTGCACGAGGTGCCGGTACCACAGGACGACGAAGAGCAGTGACGCACACAAAACTTGTGTTCCTGCGGCACGGTCGCACGGAATGGAACGAGCTCGGAAAACTGCAGGGACAGGCGGATGTCGAACTCGACGAGGTGGGGGAGAAGCAGGCCGGGGAGGCGGCCCGGTTCTTCGCGGATTGGGATTTCGAGGCCTGCTACACATCCGACCTGAAACGGGCCCTCCGCACCGCCCACATGGTCGCGGAACCCCACGGACTCGACGTGGTGCCGGATGCCCGGCTGCGGGAGATCAACGTCGGCAGCTGGAGCGGCATGACCACCGCCGAGGTGATCCGCGTGTTCCCCGGCTTCATCGACTTCTACACTCACGGGGTCGATTTCCAACGCTCGGCGACGGGCGAAACCTTGGCGGAGATGACCGCCCGGGCCCTGGAGTCGGTGCGGGAGATCGCGGAAAGACACGAGGGACAGCAGGTGCTGATCGTCACTCATGGCCTGCTGCTGTCCAAGGTGGTCAGCACCTTCATGGGCATCGGCGACGTCCTCAGCATCCCGGGCAACATCACCTACTCGCTGGTGATCGGGGGAGAAAACCCCAGACTCGCCACCTACAACACCCCGGCGAGACAGCTTCCCTGACCCACGGTTTGCGCGCCGCCCGCGACTCCGGTAAGTTCAGGGAGTCGCGAGACACGGGGCTATGGCGCAGTTGGTAGCGCGCTTCCATGGCATGGAAGAGGCCAGGGGTTCGAATCCCCTTAGCTCCACAGATG
>ERZ773009.2739-NODE-2739-length-11105-cov-5.858643_pt1 | contig 11105 bp, 9 predicted proteins | sample MGYA00580663_ERZ773009 | MGnify/ENA primary metagenome ERZ773009 (study PRJEB29015, sample SAMEA2737969) | human oral metagenome | biome: human oral; feature: human-associated habitat; material: dental | place: China | collected 2026 ... | reverse complement strand
CCGTTGTCTGCAAACGAGGCGACGAGCGTTTTTGTCCCACCAGTATCGATCGTAATTATCATATATCTAGCATAACACAGTTGATTTTTATGTAGAAAAGATGGTATAATAAACGAAAGGAGTTTTTTCGGAAAGGAGATGGTAATGGCGCATCAGAAGGAAAAAGGAGCAGTTATCGGATATGTGCTGGTTGGCGCGCTACTAACGACGGCGCTTGCCGGCGGCGTGTATGTAATGCGCCATGGTGCAACATCAACAGGTGATACTACGCAAACGGCTAAGACCGATGAAGTAGCGAAGACCGACGCGGCGGATACGAACAAGAGGGAAGAGGCAAAAAATTCAAGCACAGCAACGCCAGACGATAAAACAAGTAATAAAAAAGACTCAGTTGACACTGTCTTGAAACAGCAAGCAGATAAGAATAAAGCCGATAACAAAAAAACTGAGGATAAAAAGCCGACCGAAGTAAAGACTGAACAAAAGACTGATGCAAAGGCGGGTACAACGACGACACCGGCGCCAGCGCCAACTCAGACTCAGCCGAGCAATCAAGCGAACGCGACGCCAGCAACAACGCCGACAACAAGTACGTCGCCAAACTCCGGGCTGCCGCACACGTCGACTGCGCCGGCAGCGAACCAATTACCAGCAACTGGTCCTGGCGAGGCGGTTATTGCGGCGGTTGCCGGCGTCATTCTATTGGGCGTCGGTATGGCGTATATTCGCTCACAGCGGCTTATCTAGACACTAGGGGTAAAATACGCTATACTAAAGCATAGTTGATGGCATAGCTATTTTAGTGTGTCTTCAGAGAATATTAACGTTAAGAAAGGAGTATTGGCGGCTTTCTATGATAGATGGCGGCTAATAACGAGTATTTATGGCAGAAGCCACGATTACAATGGATGACCTTTTGAGCGGCGACGGCGGAAAACAGCTTGTTGCAGGCGAAATGGTTACCGGGCACGTGCTAAGCGTGCGAAAACACGAAGTATTGATTGATTTGGGTGCGCATGGCGTCGGTTTCGTGCCGCGCCGCGAAGTTGGTTTTGGTCGGCAGCTAGCGGTTGGCGATGAAGTTGCGGCAAGCGTCGTTGATACAGAGCTTGAAAACGGCTATAGCCTTTTGAGTCTGCGTAAAGCAGCGAAAGACCGCGGCTGGGAAGAGGTTCAGGCAAAGATGGACGCTGGCGAGATTATTGAGGTGACGCCGCACGACGCAAACCGCGGTGGTTTATTGGTAGAATACGAAGGCGTGCGCGGTTTCTTGCCAGTGTCGCAGTTGTCGGCAGAGCATTATCCGCGTGTCGGCAGCGCTGATAAAGACGAAATCTTGTCGCGGTTGAATGCGTTAGTTGGACAAACGATTCGAGTCCGTATCTTAGATTGCGACCGCAAAGCAAATAAGCTAATTTTCTCGGAAAAAGAGGCGATCAAGGACGGTCTAGCGGAGCGGTTTGAGAAACTCAAAGTTGGCGATACGGTCACGGGCGTGGTCACGGGCGTGGTTGATTTTGGCGCATTTGTGAATGTTGACGGCATTGAAGGTTTGATTCATATTTCGGAAATCAGCTGGGAGCGCGTTAATAATACGTCTGACTATGTGAAAGTCGGACAAAGCGTTGAAGCGAAGATTATTTCAATTGACAAAGAGCGCTTGAGTTTAAGCATGAAACAGCTGACGAAAGACCCGTGGCTTGATGAGGTTGATAAATTTAAGAAAGGCGATAAAGTCGAGGGTACGGTTACGCGCATTACGCCGTTTGGGGCATTTGTGCAGATTAGTCCGGCAGTTGAGGCGCTGGTCCATGTCTCGGAGATTGGCGGTGGTAATGATGTTGACCCGGAGAAGGTGTTTACGCTCAATGCGCGCAAAGAGTTTGTCATTTTGGATATCGACAAAGAAGGCCGCAAAGTTAGCTTGACGCTGACTGATAAGAAAAAGAAATAGCACCCATGTAATTATTCATGGATAATTGTCCCGGCGAGGTGCGGGCGGAAAGGAGCAAGAAATGAGCAAATCCGAAAAAGTATTGATGATTGCTGATTCAATTACCGTAGGAGAGCTCGCTGAAACGCTCAATTTGCCAGTTGCGCAGCTCGTCGGTGAATTATTCAAGAATGGTATCGTGGCGACGATCAATCAGCGCATTGATTTTGAGACGGCAGAAATTATTGTTGACGAGTTAAAGCTGGATGTTGAGCTGCGGCGTAAAAAAGTTGATTCGTCGCCCGTGCAGCGGTTGCATAAACCATCGGCAAATGCGTCGGTACGCCCGCCGATCGTTGCCGTAATGGGGCACGTTGATCACGGCAAGACGACGTTACTTGACGCAATTCTTGATACGAAAGTAGTTGAAGGTGAAGCAGGCGGTATTACGCAGCATATTAGCGCATACCAGACGCGGCGGAACGGTCGTACGATTACTCTGCTTGACACGCCAGGGCACGAAGCGTTTGCAGCACTTCGCCAACACGGCGCGGCGCTTACGGATGTTGTAATTATCGTGGTGGCGGCAGATGACGGCGTGATGCCGCAGACGGTCGAGGCGATTAAATTCGCCCGTAGCGCCAATGCGAAAATAGTTGTTGCAATCAACAAGATCGACAAAGAGGGCGCGAATGTTGATCGCGTAAAAGCACAGCTGGCAAGCGAATATCAGCTCAATCCGGAGGAATGGGGCGGTGATACAATCATGGTGCCGGTAAGCGCAAAAACAGGCGAAAATCTTGATAAACTTCTCGACATGGTGCTGCTTGTTGCCGATATGGAGGAATTGAAAGCCGACGCTGATGTGCCGGCGGAGGGCTTGGTGATTGAGGCGCACATGGAAAAAGGACGTGGTTCGGTGGTGAATTTGCTCATTGAGCAAGGGCAGCTAAAGCCAGGATATTTTCTCGTGGCGGGCACGTCGTACGGTAAAGTGCGCACACTGCTAAACTACAGGGGGGAAACGATCAAGTCGGCTGGTCCGTCGACGCCGGTCACTGTAACGGGATTCAAAGAACTGCCGCAATTTGGCGATATATTCACTGTAGTGAAGAACGAAAAGACCGCACGCTTAGCAGTGGAGCACGCTAAGGTTGAAGCCGAAAAGCAAGCTGCCAGCACCAATGTGACGGGTGCTGACCTGTTGAAAATGATGACAAGAAAGCATGATAGCCAAGAGTTTAATGTCGTTGTGAAAGCAGATGTGCAAGGCTCGCTCACTTCGGTGATGGATAGCTTACGCCTGGTGGATACGGGCGACGCGATTGACTTGCGTGTGATCGGCAGCGGCGTGGGCAATATTAACGAAAGCGATATTCGTTTGGCGGATAGTTCGCAGGCGATCGTGTACGGCTTTAATGTTGATTTACCGCCGGCAGTGAAGCGCCTCGCGATGCGCGACCGCGTGCAGGTGCGCTTGTTTAAAGTTATCTATGAGCTGCTAGACGACGCGCGCCAAAGTATGGAACAGATGCTTGAACCGGATGTTGTTGAGACGGAGATCGGCGTACTTAACGTGAAAGGCGTGTTCCGTACGATGCGCGATGAAGTGATTTGCGGCGGCATGGTAGAAAAAGGCAAGGTTGTGGCGCACACGTTGGCGCGCGTTAAGCGCAGCGGCGAGCAAATCGCCGAAGTTGAAGTGATGTCGGTGCAGCGCCAGCAGCAAGAAGCAAAAGAAGTGTTTGAAGGCGAAATGTGCGGGCTGAGTATACGCACGCACAAAAAGCTCCAATTGGAGATCGGCGATACGCTGGAGTTATTTACGCGCGAGCTGGTGAAACGGACGTTGTAGCAGGTAAATTTCATAATTATTTGCATAAAACACCCTTGACGTTGTTGCATGGTGCGTCTATAATAGGTGGCGAGGATGAGTAAAAAGCTTGCATTTTTGTGTAAGTTGGTGTATAATATAAAAAGTTTGATAAAATTTAAATAGGATTGGACGTTATAACAATGAGCGAACGTAGGATGCATAGGAAGTCTGGACTAGGTCCTGCTGGGGAGTATCAACCTAAGCGCACCGAAAGCGATGTCGTACAGCCGACAGACCATCCCGAGTCATTATTGACATCTGAAAGCGTAGAATCAGAAGCTACTGAGGCTGGTTTCGCTGATAAGCGTAGTAGCTCATCTGATTCTTCTACTGACAGTGTTCCGGAGATTCCGCCGGGATATACTGTTATGTATGATTCTTCTGGCAATATTGTTAATCCTCCGTTAGGCCCAGACGCGGATCTTGATAGTATTTTGGCTGAATATGACCATGATGCATCTGCGGCAAACGATACTTCTACAACAGCTCCAAAGGATCATAGGAAAGTTGTAGTCAAAGGTCAAACTGTACCGACGCTGGAGGCTGCAGAACTACGAGGGGCATCCGTTTCAAGTTCTAAGGAGCAGGTTGATAGCGACAGCAGCGTTGCGCCAGTGACAACCGAAAATGGTGAGGTCTCCTCTGGATCAATTGAGTCGAACACACAACAAGAACAGACCGAACAGAAAAAAGATAACAGTAGCGAAGTCAAAGCTGAGACCGAAGGCAAGACTCATGAGGAAGAGGTTGAAGACGAGCGTAGTGAAATTTCATCAAAGATTGCTCATCTTGATGAGCAAATAGAGGTATACGACCATGCGATAAACGGCAAGCCTCTTCGCGAAGGTCATGAGCGTGCCGCTAGAGATCAGAAACAAAGACTTGAGGACGAGAAAAAGAAGTTGCAGAAGCAGCTAGAAACGTTTAATGAAGGTGAGAAGGGCAGGGAGCTCGTTCCGTATAGCGAGAATGATGGCGAGCTTACTGCTCGAGATCAGGATCCAGATAAACATCCAGACAATCCGGATAAAGCAGAGGAAGGTTCTGAGGAAGGTCTGGAGCATGAGCAGCAACGAGAAGCGTATGATGCTGCGGTTGCCGAGCTTGCGAAATTACGAGCTGACGCAGAAACGAAGAGCGGAAACTTTATCACATATAAGTTCAAGAAGCCAATTAATTGGATTCTTCGCCGCTTTGGTAAGCAAAATCTCAGCATAATTGGTCGTGAGAGGCGAGAGCAAAAGCTCCGTGAAGCGGAGGACAAGGTGAAGGAGTGTGCACTTGCGCTCGCGAAGAGTCGGGCTGAGAATATTGAGAATACAGCAGATCTTAGTGAAGATGAAATCGCTCAGATGAAATCGGATGTCGCGTTTGGTGAGTTGCGTAGTCTATTAGATGTAAATGTACGCCAAGCGATCAATGATGAGCTGACAGAACGGCAGGAGAAGCGGCATTTTGGCGATAAGCTTCTTGCCTCTGTCGGCAAGTGGCTAAATGGCGGCAGCAAATGGGGGCGTCGGCTTCGGAGCTTTGGTCCTGGTTTTGCTACTGGTGCGCTTTTACCTGTTTTTGGGGTTAGTAATATACCAGTGCTAGCGGGAGTAACGACCGTAGCCGGCTCGCTTATCCATCGTGGTTCGCGGTTGGCCGCTGCCGACGAGAACCTTAAGCGCCACCAGGACGATGAGGGTAAGGCAAAAGCGCAGTTTGACGCTGCGGAAGTTGCAAAAATGCGTGAAGAAGCTGAAAAAATGACTGCGAGTAGACCTGATGACGGTAAAGAAGCTATAGGACATTTTGCCGACTGGATGATGCACGGTAGTCGGCAGAAAAGTTACGAAGATGCTGACCGTGCTGCAAAAGAGGCGGAAACGAATGCGGGACTGTTTGCTCTTGGCGCTGGTTTAGGCAAGTTGGCAAACCTCGGTGCTCATACTGCATTGGAGAAATGGTCAACGGATGCCTCGGCAGCAAGCGCCCCTGAGACTGAAGCTCCGTCGTCAGGAAATGAGACCGCGAATGCCGATCTTAGCCCAAGCGGTGACAGCGGCAATAATAAAACTTTGAACGATGCGATGGACAGGCTTATGCACGGTTCTGGTGACTCTGGTGGTGAGGCTTTGACAAATGCAGACTTTAGCGCATACGAAGATCAGTTCCCATGGAACTGGGCGGCAGATAACTTTGGTACTGAAAATGCTGCATCGAAATTGCATGAATTAGCCGATATGGCTGCACAAAATGGTTACGATGTAGAGTGGCACGGAAGTGGCGCGGATGAATGGGTGTCTATAAACGGAGATAGCAATACTACATCTGTGCTGAAGGTGTTGAGCCAGTATGCCAAAAAATAAAAGGGAGGGATAAATGTTTAATATTGATGACGCTCTGCTGACAAAAATCGGCTACAATGTAGCAATGTTGACAGAAGAGCAAAAAGACAAATACAAGCGGGAAATTCAAGAGGAGCTAAATCGGCGCGTGGCGGAGCGGTTTTTGCCGGAGCTGAGCGATGACGAGATTGTCGAGTTTGAAGACGTGCAGGGCAACCCTGACCGCACACGGCGCTGGCTGGCAGAGTTCCACGGTGATTACGCGACGCGCGAGGACTATAAGGCGGTGCGCCAGCTGATGGATAGTGACGAGGAGGCGATGAGTTTTTACGCAGCTGCACTGTGGCTGCGTTATGCGATTCCTGGATATGGCAAGATGATGCAGGAAGTGTTTGACGAGTATGTTGAAGAGCTGATTGATATGCGCAACGAGGTCAATAAGCAGCTCGGACTTATTGCATAAGCGGAGTAAGCTCTATATACTAGAGGGAGAGAAACGGAGGGACAATGTTTCAGTTAGATGATAATTTTTTGCAAGAAGTGGGGCTCGGTAGCTTACCAGACGACCAGAAGCAGGCGTTCTTAGCGCATTTTCGCGAGCAGTTAGAGATGATTGTTGGTACGAAATTGAGCGAGGGGCTAAGCGACCAGCAGCTTGATGAGTTTGAGTCGTTCATTGACCGCAAGAGCGACCGCGTCAACGCGTGGCTGGCGGCGAACGCGCCAAACTATGAGCAGGATACGGTATACCAGCAGCTCCGCGCGAACGCGCCTGATAATGTGCCGGTAGATGTGCTACTGGCTGAATATGCAAGCCTGAAATGGCTCGGAATGAACCGTCCGAATTATCGAGACGTTGTCGCGCAGACGATGAATGAGCTGAAGCAGGAAATTATCGCGAATCGTGATGCAATCTTAGGCGGCGACGCATCCGCTGCGTAGATGTTGTCCTCCTTCCTTTTGTAGGTTTAGAAGCGGCATTGGATAACCGTCTGGTGATATGCTGTGCGGTTATTTAGTTTTTGGTCGAATTAAATAGCCGCGCAAGAATTCGCCAGCAGACATAGCCTTGCCGCTAGGGGCAATAAGCTCGTCAACTGATAAAAATGCGCCGTTTGCACATAGTAAATCAAGAGGCGTTTTTGCATTCACAGCAGCGTGTGCTTTGGTGACGATGAGTTTATATGAGCCGATGGTGACGCGCGAACGCGGGAACCCGAGATGGGCGCGAATGCGCGCCTCGGCCTGGCTAGCGGTAAGCGCGGTTAGATCAAGGTCGGTGTCATTACGGCTTAGCAATTGGCAGTAGGTGGCGTTGGCGTCGTCTTGAGGTGTTGGCTGAAGCGCGCCGCTCAAAATATCGGGTAGTTTCGCAGCGAGAGCCGCTGCACCGAGTTGGCCGAGCGTCTTGTATAACTCAGGACGAGTTTCGGATTGGTCCAGACTGTGGCGTGTTTGATAATAAATTGGTCCGGCGTCCATGTCTTTCGTAAGCTGCATAAGCGTCACGCCTGTGGTTTTGTCGCGATTGGCGATAGCGGACTCAATTGGTGATGGACCGCGGTACTTTGGTAGGAGAGAAGGATGAACGTTGATGATGCCAGGAGTGAATAAATTAATAACACTTTGCGGAATAATTTTTCCGTAACTGACAAGCACGCCGGCAGGATTTTTTATTAATTTTATATCATTTATGATATTTTTGAGTTTAGTCGGTTGCCATACGGGTATATTATGCTCTGCGGCGTAAACTTTGACGGCGGGTGCAGTGAGTACGCGATGGCGCCCACGCGGCGTGTCTGGTTTGGTGACGATGGCAGCAACATTAAATCCGTTTTCGATGAGCGCACGCAAACTGTATAAGCTGAAATCTTCAGTCCCGAAAAAGATAAGCGGCTGCTTAGTCCCAGAGGTCGTGGTTATCTTTGACATGCGTATTATAGTCGAGCGGATCAAGCTCGCCCTTGTCATTTAGCTGGTAAAATGCATCGGTTTTATCGCGGATGTGGTCGACAAATACGATACCATTGCAGTGGTCGATTTCATGCTGAATGACGCGTGCTAAAAATCCTTCGGCTTTGATGCGGATTTCATCGCCATCAATGTTTAGTGCTTTGACGCGAATGCGATTATAGCGCGGTACCTTACCGTAAAAATCGCGCACGCTAAGACAACCTTCATAGTCTTCAATAAGCTCGCCCTCGTATTTTACAATTTCTGGATTGATGAGAGCGATAAATTCTTGGTTTTCTTTGTTCTCAAAGTCGTTGCGCACGATAATGACGCGGTCAAGCCGGTCAATTTGTACAGCGGCGAGCGCGGCGCTGATTTCGTGTGGACGCGACGCTTCCCAGTCAATACTTGCATCAGTCATGTCTTTAACGAGCTGGCGAACTTCTTCGGTAATGACATGAACTTTCTGCGATTTTTGACGTAGATGGGGGTTTGGTAGGGTAATAATAGATTCTTTCTTCACAACTTTGTATATTATAACAGATTCATCGGGTCAATGTCATACTGCCAGTGCGTGGGCGGCAATTGTGCGATGATATCAAGTAGGGTGGCGCGTGTTGGCGATTTAACGACGATTTGCCAGCGATAGGTGTCGCGTTGCCGTTCGTAAAAAGCGGGAGTTGGACCAAATATGTATAGATTTGAATAATCTGCGCGAAGTTTTTTAGCAAGTATTTGGGCGTTATTGATGGCGGCTTTTTCGGTTTTGTAGATACACGTGAGTTTGAGCAAATAAGTGAATGGCGGAAAATGGCTTTTACGTCGCCTAGCAAGTTCGGTAGCATAGAAAGCAGTATAATCCTGTGCAGCGCCAGTACGGATTGTTTCGTCGTGTGGTTGATATGATTGGATGACAACATTAGTTTGCTGGTTGGTGCGCCCGACACGCCCGACGACCTGCGACAATAGTTGAAAGGTACGTTCGCGCGCCATAAAGTCGGGCAAAGCGAGCCCGGCGTCCGCCTGAATGACGCCGACAGTGCCAAGGTGCGGCAGGTCAAGCCCTTTAGCGACGACTTGTGTGCCGATAATAATATCAACTGTGCCATCGTAGAGTTCTTGGTAACGTTTCTCAAGCGTATGCGTGGCGGCGGTATCACCATCAAAGCGCGCAACGGTTGCGTGCGGGAATAATTTCTTAATCTCTGATTCAATAAGTTTCGTGCCGATGCCTTTATGAACGATATCAGTTTCGTGGCAATCAGGACAAGAAGTTGGAATGGGTGCCGTGTTACCGCAAATGTGGCATTGCAGTATGTGCTTGTCGATATGGAGTGTGAATGGCACGAAGCAGCGCGGACAGATCGCAGACCAGCCGCAGTTAGTGCAGAGTGTCGTACTGGCGCTGCCGCGGCGGTTGTGAAAAAGGAGTGTTTGCTGCTTGCGTTCAAGCGAGACTGTAATGCGGGCGAGGAGCGAGTCGGATAAAAAACGATGCTGAACAAAATTTATTTTTGATGTCATATTTATGATGTTGACGTGCGGCGGCGGAGCGGCTTGTGCACGGTGAGGGAGCGTAATGACCGGGCTATTGGTGTGGGTAGCAAGGTAGTATTCGCCGATGAGCGGCGTTGCTGAACCTTGAATAACGGGCGCGCCATGATGCGTGCCAAGCGTGGCGGCGACGCGCAAAGCCGAGTATCGTGGCGATTGATCTTGCTTAAAACTTGGTTCGTGCGCTTCGTCGATGATAATAGCGCCAATATGGGCAAGCGGCAGAAAGAGTGCTGAACGAGGACCAATGGCGATACGCGGAATAGTGCTTCGAAGAGCGTCAAGCCAAATCTGATGGCGCGCAGACTCGGTTTGCTGCGAGTGAGTTAGTAAGATGTTGGAAAAATGCTGCTCAAACTCTGCGATAAGCTGCGAAGTGAGGGCGATTTCTGGCACAAGGATGATGACGGATTTTTGCTGCGTCATAATATGCTTGGCGTAGGTAATGTAAACAGCGGTTTTGCCGCTGCCGGTAACGCCGTGCAGCAAGACTGTTCCATTTGTACGCTGCGTGAGCGTATCAACGGCGGCTTGCTGATCTTTGTTGAGTAAATAATGTGTTCGATCCCGCGAAATCGTTTGGCGGGAATATGCTGCTGTGCGGCGCTTTTTTGTGAGACCGCGCGGTAAGATTGTCTGCAATGTGGTCGCAAGGGGTGCGGCGTAGTAGCGAGCCATCCATAGGGCAGTTTTGAGTAATGGATTTGGCAGTGGCGGGATATCAAGCGCAGATGCAATAGCACGCGTATCGTATGCCGGTTTTCGCGTGTGTTTTATAACGATGCCGATTAGCAGCAACTTGCCGACTGGGATTGTCACGAGTTGCCCAATTTGTAGAACTTGTTCGCTGCAATAGGTAAAGTAATCGCTGCCAGCGCGAACAATCTTGATCGGTGCGACGTCGTAATAGTGCATACATGGTATTATACCTTGCATAGACGAGAGAGCGACTGCTACTATAAACGTATGTATTTTGAAAGCAGGGCACAAGCTGGGCAATTACTGGCTGCACAGGTTGTTGATAAGTATCGGTACGAGAACTGCGCGGTCGTAGCGTTGACAGAAGGCGGCGTGTTGGTCGGCGAGCAGATTGCAGCGCAATTACACTGTGTGCTGATGATGCTTGTGACAGAGAATATTGATGTACCGGGCGAGAATCTGAGCTTTGGCGCGGTATCGCAGCGCGGAAATTTTACATACAACAGCGAATTTTCAACAGGAGAAATTCAGGAGTATACGAGCGAATTTCATGGCTACTTAGACGACCAGAAGCGCGAGGCGTACAGTCGTATCAACCGATTGATCGGCGACGGCGGTACGATTGATGATATGATGCTGAAAGATCGTATTGTATTTTTGGTGTCGGATGCGCTAGCTGACGGTGCAGCGCTGAGTGTAGCATTTGATTTTTTGAAGCCGATTCGAATAGAAAGGTTAGTTGTAGCGACGCCGATTG
>ERZ773009.2737-NODE-2737-length-11113-cov-6.058148_pt1 | contig 11113 bp, 13 predicted proteins | sample MGYA00580663_ERZ773009 | MGnify/ENA primary metagenome ERZ773009 (study PRJEB29015, sample SAMEA2737969) | human oral metagenome | biome: human oral; feature: human-associated habitat; material: dental | place: China | collected 2026 ... | reverse complement strand
CTCTTCCGATCTATTCTTGTCACAAAGAAAAGTGGGCTGGCCGGGCGTGGTGGCTCACACCTGTAATCCCAGCACTTTGGGAGGCCGAGGCAGGTGGATCACTTGAGGTCAGGAGTTCGAGACCAGTAAAAATTTTAAATGTAGAGAATTAGATTCCATTGTAAGAGATAATCTTGAATGGATATTTGATTATAAAATATTAGATGATATTGTTACCCAATTTTCTGATAAATCCTATCGCAGGATTGTCTTTTATCGAAAAAAGATAAAAGATATATTAATTACTTCACAAGCCAGAGCATCTCCAAAAAGAGATTATTTTTCTAACATAGAAAGGCTCGAACTTTTCTTCAACAATCTTATTCTTTTCAAATGCAAAGTTAAATGTAACACAAAAAAGCATTTAACAATTTTTTGCACTAATTAGGATGAAAAAACATCCTATTTTCACTCTTTAAAAAAATATTTTCCTTTTATTTTCAATACTTTTATAACTTTTTCTCGCGTGATAACAATGTATAGCACTGCATTCCTAAAACTGAAATTATGGATACTTGATTTTATTATGCAGTAAGAAAAAACAATTTGAAACCAGGAGAGAGCTATGAATAAAATAATAGAATTAAATTTACTTAGAGAAGTAGCTAATAATCCAAGGGTTATCACTACTGAACAAGTAGAAATATATAAAAATATTCTTCAAAGATTTGGAAATATTATTCCAGTTATTATTGATGAAAATAACTATGTTGTAAGTGATTATGCAAAGATAAAAGCTGCAATAGAACTAGGAATGAAAGAAATTAACTGCATTAGAATTAATAATCTTTCAGAAGATGAAGTTCAAACAATAAGAATAGCAGAAATAAGAGCAGTAGAACTTGGTAAATGGGATTATCAAAAACTATTTGATGAACTTTCAAAAATAGGAGAAGATTTTAAATTAACAGGTTTTAATTTAGATGAAATATTGGAGCAATTACCAGTAGAAGCACTTGATATTAATGGAATTGATGAAATAGATGTTCCTGAACTTCAAGAAGAAACATTTACAAAACAACAGGATATTTGGCTACTTGGAAATCATCGTTTAATGTGTGGAGATTCTACGAAATTGGAAGATGTTAAAAAATTAGTAAACAATGAAGTTATTGATTTATTAGTAACAGACCCACCATACAATGTTGATTATCAAGCAGCAAATGGACAAAAAATAAAAAATGACAATATGAATAGTGAGAATTTTTATAGATTTTTATTAGCTTTTTATAAAAATGCTTATGAAGTGATGAGGGCAGGAGCAGGGTTTTATATATTTCATGCAGATTCTGAAACAAGGGCATTTCGTGGAGCATTAACAGAAGCAGGTTTTAAAATTTCTCAATGTCTGATATGGGTTAAAAATCAATTTATACTTTCTAGGCAAGATTACAATTGGAAGCACGAACCTTGCCTTTATGGGTGGAAAGAGGGAGTAAAACACTTTTTTATAAGAAATTTTACTCAGGATACAATCCAAGAAATTTACTCAAAAACTGAAAGTATGTCAAAGAAAGAATTACAAGAAACTTTAAAAAATATTTTAGAAGAATATACAACAATTATCAGAGAAAATAAGCCATTGAAAAATGATATTCATCCAACAATGAAACCAATAAGGCTTATATCAAAGTTAATACATAATTCAAGCAAAGAAAATTGGAATGTTTTAGATTTGTTTGGTGGCTCTGGAAGTACACTAATAGCTGCTGAACAGCTAAAAAGAAAAGCGTTTTTAATGGAATTTGATGAAAAGTATGCTGATGTAATTGTTAAGAGATATGCTGAAATGGACAAAGAAAATATAAAACTTTTAAGAAATGGGAAAACTTATAACTGGAATGAAGTTAAAAGTGAACTCTATGCTGGTGATGTAACATGAAAAAAGAAATATTCACAGATAAGCAATTAAAAGTTCTAGAACTATATGTTCAGCTTGAAATAACAAAATTTAGTACAAAGAAGAAAAACCTATATTCTGAAATACAAAAAAGAACTAAATATAATCTAAATACAATTACTAGCTGGATTAGAAGATATTTAGAAAAGTATAAGGAAATTAGAAAGGAAATTCAAGAAGAAAAAAATGCAAAAATATCCAATTTTGAGGGCTTGACAGAAAAACAGACTAAATATGTTATGTTTAGAATGTGTGGTTTTAGTAAAGAAGAAGCGAAATTAGAAGCAGGATATAGTGAAAAGACTAAGGCTGCAAATATAGAAAAGAATCCAAAGATAATTGGGACATTAGTAGAGCTAAGAGAAAAGTTAAAAGATGATGTTAGATATGGAGTAATGGCAAATCTTAATGCACTTGTTACGATTAGAGATGAGGGAATAAAAGGAGTTGAAAGAGTTGAATACACAGATTCATCAACCCCTGATGGGCATTCAATAATCAAGACAGTAGTAAAGGAGAAGCAGTTCATTGCTTCAGCCACAGCTACCAGGATCATAAATGAGATGCTTGGATATAAGTTAACTGATGAATTGAAACTGGAAGAAGCAAAGAAAAAAGAAAAGGCAGGTCAACTTGTTCTTATAGAATAAGGTACTGTCAGACGATTTTCTGAGTTGAGGGTCCGAAGAGCTCAAAAAACATCAATTTTAGGAAAAATTTCAAGTTTGCCAAAAAATAATTTATATACGCGAGGAGGAAAAATGCAACAGGTTTTAGCAACTGAAAATAGAATTGCAAAATTATTTCAATTTTCAGAGAGAAAAGTTAGAGATTATTTTAAAGCTGCTAGAATTGCTCCTGGAAAATATGATTTACTCCAAGTGATAGAAATATTTGTTGAAAAAAATTCAGGAAAAGATGAAACAGCTGAATTAAAGAGAGCTGATAAAGATTTGAAAGAATATAAATTGCAAATTTTGAAAAAGGAATATCATCATGAAAGTGATGTTGTCAGAATTGTTTCAAATATGAATTATAATTTCAAATCAAAATTAATGGCTATTCCTAGTAAAATTTCAGTTCAACTATTAAATAAAAATAATCAACTTGAAATTGAAGATATATTAAAAAAAGCTGTTATTAATGTTCTAGAAGAATTAGTTGACTATAAATATGAAGAAAGTGAGTTTGGAGAAGATGAGGATACAGGGGAAACATACAATAAAATTGATTGAAAATATTGTGAAAGATACCTTAGCTCCACCAGAAGACTTGACTATTGCTGAATGGGCAGATAAATATAGAGTTCTTTCCAGAGAAAGTGCAGCAGAAGCTGGAAAGTGGGAAACTGAAAGAACACCATATATGAAAGCAATCTTTGATTGTGTTACTGATACAGTCACAAAATCAATTAGTATTATGAGTTCAGCACAAGTTGGAAAAACAGAATTACTTTTAAATATTTTAGGAAGATATATGCACTTAGATCCATGTCCTATTCTCTTTGTTCAACCAACAGTTGATGATGCAAAAGCTTTTTCAAAAGAAAGAGTTGAACCTATGTTAAGAGATACAAAAGTTTTAAGTAAATTAATAAAAAAAGCAAACAAAAGAGAATCAGGAACAGTACAAGGGAAAATGTTTCCAGGAGGATATGTGAGATTTGTTGGAGCAAATTCTCCTTCAGGATTAGCAAGTAGACCTATAAGAATTACACTTTTAGATGAAGTTGATAGATTTCCTTTATCAGCTAAAAAAGAAGGAGATCCTGTAAAACTTGCTGAAAGAAGAACAAATAATTATTTTAATAGCAAGAAAATAAGAGTTTCTACTCCTACAGATGATGCCACTTCTAAAATACAATTATTGTATTTGGCAGGTTCACAAGAAGAATGGAGTTTACCTTGTCCATATTGTGGAAAATATCAGGCTTTAGAGTTTGAGCAACTTAAATATCAAGATTTAGTAGAGCCTGAATTTGAGTGTAAATTTTGTGGAGAAAGTGCAGTTGAAAGTGAATGGAAAAAATATGGGCAAACTAATGGAAAATGGATAGCAAAATTTTCAAATGAAAAAGAAAATAGGAGTTTTCATCTTAATGCCTTAGCTTCACCTTGGGTAAGCTGGAAAGAAATTATAGCTGAATATTTAAATGTCAAAGATGATGATTTTCAATATAAAACTTTTATAAATACTGTACTAGGGAAGACATTCACTGTAAATCTTGATAGTGCTATGGATTATGAAGCAATCTATGAAACAAGAGAAGACTATGGAGCAGAATTACATGACAATGTTGTTATTCTTACTGCTGGTGTGGATGTACAAGACAATAGACTCGAGGTTGAGGTTGTTGGCTGGGGTTATGGTTATGAAAGTTATGGGATTATTTACAGAGATTTCCCAGGTGATCCAGGAAAAGAAGAGGTATGGTTAAAATTAGATGCTTTTTTAAGAAAAAAATTTAAATATAAAAATGGTAAATCTTTAATGATTGCAGCAACTCTTATAGATTCAGGAGGGCATCATACAGGAAGTGTATATAAATATGTCCATAAAAAAGAGAAAAGAGGAATTTATGCAATTAAAGGACAAGGAAGTTGGGGAGTTAATATTCTAAATGGTTTTAGAAAAACAACTAAAAAAGGTACTCCTTCAATAAATTTACTTAGTCTAGGAGTAAATGCTTTGAAAGATTTAACATATTCAAGGCTTTCAATTTTAAATGGTCCAGGTAAATGCCATTTCCCAAAATCTAGTACACAAGGATATGGAATAGATTATTTTAAAGGACTAACAGCTGAGGTAAAAGTAAAAAAATCAACCCCAAGAGGTATGAAAATAGCTTGGGAAATTCTTCAAGGAAGAAGAAATGAACCTTTGGATTTGAGAAATTATGCAACAGGTGCAGTAGAACTCATTCCAATTGATTTAAATGATAAAAAATTCATGAGAAAGGAGAATAAATAGTGGTATTTACAGAAGAACAATGTAAAGAACATTTACAAGCTTGGTTAGCAGCTGATTTAGCTGTATCAAAAAGTCAAAGCTATACAGTTGGAAATAGAATTTTAACTAGAGCAAATGCAGAAGAAATAGCTAGAAATATAAAATTATGGTCTGAAAGATTAGCAAAAGTACAAAGAGGATATAGTGGTCCTAGAACTGTTCAGATTATTCCTAGATAGGAGGTTTATATGAATTTAATTGATAAAGCAATAGGATATTTTAATCCTAAAGCTGGTGCAGAAAGAATTAGAGAAAGGCGAAAATATGATAACCTTATAAAAATTGAAAAAGGTTATTCAAATAAAGATGATCCTGTTCTTAGAAATTGGAATGTTGGGGCAAATAGTCCTGATGAAGATTTATTATTAAGCCTTGAAGATTTGAGAGCCAAGTCAAGAAACTTGTATATGAATAATGACCTTGCTGGAGCTGCACTAAAAAAAATGAGAACCAAAACAGTTGGAAGTGGCTTATTACCAAAACCAACAATTAATTATGTTTATTTAGGAATTGAACGAGAGAAAGCAAAAGAATTAGAAAGAATTATAAAAAATAAGTTTAATGCTTGGGCTTTATCTCCTAACTCTGATGCAAGTAGAATGTTTAGTTTTTATGACTTACAATCACTGTTACAACTTAGCTGGATAATGAATGGAGATGCTTTTGCAATTCCAATGAGAAAAAATAGAAAGGGAGTTAATATAGACCTTTGTATTCAACTTCTTGAAGCTGATAGGGTTGTAAATCCAATAGGAACTATTAACAAATATATAAAATCAGGAATTGAATATGATAACCAAGGAGAACTAAAAACATATTATGTAGCTTCTTCACACCCAGGAGACAACTTAAATTATAGCGTAAAAGGTTATCCTGCTTTTAATAGCTTAGGTAGAAAAAATATCTTACACATTTTTGAACCTGAACGAATAGGACAAAGAAGAGGAGTTCCAATTTTAGGTCCAATTATATTCTCACTTAAGCAATTAGGAAAGTATAAAAGTTCTGAATTAACAGCAGCAGTTATCAATGCAATGATAGGACTTATTATTGAAAGTGAAAGTGCTGATGATGAAGGATTTGCAGGAGGATTTGGAACAACCGATGAAGATAGTACAACAGAAATTCCAAAACAAAAAGAACAACAAATAACTTTAGATCATGGAACTATGGTAATAGGTAAACCAGGAGAAAAAATAAAAGAATTTTCTACAAGTAGACCTAATAAAAATTTTAAAGAATTTGTTGAAGCAATTTATGAAGAAATAGGGGCAAATTTAGAAATCAGTAAGGAAGTTTTGATGTCTAGCTTCAAAAATTCATATAGTGCTGCAAAAGCTTCACTAGAAGAAGCGCATCAAAGATTTCAAGTTTCAAGAAAAATTTTAGAAAGGACATTTTGTCAACCAGTTTATGAAGAATTTATACTTGAACTTATAAAAAATGGTGATATAGATTGTCCAAACTTTTTTGAAGATGAATCGGTTCGTTATGCTTTCACTCGTTGTATATGGGTTGGAGCTGGAAAATCATCTCTTGATCCATTAAAAGATGCCAATGCAAATGGTAAAGAACTTGAAAACTTTACAACAAGTAGAAGTATAATAGCTGCTACATCAGGCTATGATTACGAAGAAATCTTTAGAGAAAGAGCAGAAGAAGAAAAGGAAATTGCTCTTCTTGAAAAAGATTTGAAAAATATTCGTAAAGGGGGTGAAAAATAATGCCTAGAATAAATGAAAATAAATTTTTTGAAATAAAAAATCTATCAGAAAATACAGTTGAAATAAGAATATATGGAACTATAACAAAATGGGCTGACAAAGAATATGGACAAGTTAGTTCAGCAAGTTTTGCAAAAGAATTACAAAATCATAAGAATGTCTCTCAAATAAATTTGAGAATAAACTCTCCTGGTGGAGATGTTTTTGAAGCAAGTGCTATTTATAATCTTTTGAAAGATTTTGCAAAAGTAAATAATATTCAAATAACTGGTTATATAGATGGATTAGCTGCAAGTGCTGCAAGTTTTTTAGTTTTATGTGCCTCTAAGGTAGTTATGGGAATAGGAGCATTATTTATGATACATAATCCTCTAACTTACGCCTATGGAAATACAGCAGAATTACAAAAGCAAATTCAACTTTTAGATACAGTTAAGGAATCTATTTTAGATATTTATTGCACGAAATCTAAACTAAGTAGAGAAGAAATTGCTGAAAAAATGAATGGTGAAAAATGGTTTCGTGCTAATGAAGCTTTAAAAGCTGGTTTTGTTGATGAAATAGTAGAGAAAGATAACTCATTAGAAAATATAAAAAATATTTCCAATGAATTGCATATTGAAAATTATATTCATCAAGATTTGCTAAAAGAAAAGCTAAAAGAAATTGAAAATATGGAAAGTATGGGAGGAAAAAATATGCCAAAAAATGTACAAGAATTAGTGAAAGAATATCCAGAGTTAATGAATGATTTTAAAAATCAAATTATTAACGAAATAAAAGAAAGTGAAAAAGAAGTAATTAAAAATGCCATTCTTGAAGAAAGAAAAAGAATAGAAGCATTGGAAAAAATTCCAGTTATAAATGAAAAGCAAAAAGAAATTGTAAATAAAGCAAAGTATGAAGAACCTAGAGATCCAAAAGATATTATGGCAGATTTCTTTATGTCAAATGCTAATAAAGCACATGAAGAAATAAAAAAAATAAAAAATGAACAGACAGAAAGTGGGATTACTGATATAACACCTTCAGTTGAAGAAACAAAAGACAGTACTTTCAATGAAATATGTGCTGCTGCAATACAAGCTTTCAATAAAAAAAGTTTTCAATAAAAATAGGAGGAAAAAATATGGCAAAAAATAAAATTTACACAAGTAAAGACCAAAGAATATTTCAAGGAGATTTCCCAATTGAAACAAATGCTTTAACACTTCAAACAAAAGTTGAAGCTGGGGATATTGTTGCATTAAGTACAGCTAAGAAATTTGGAAAATATGATGGAACAACATATTCTGATGTTTATGGTGTTGCATATGAAACAACAGAAAATGCTGGACAAACAGTAGTTATACTAACAGGAGGGCTTGTAAAAAGTTTTCCAAAATTTAATGGAAAAGAAGAAGAACTAACTATTGCATTAAGAAAAATAGGAATTTTTATAAAATAAGGGAGGAATAAAATGCCAGGATTATATACACCAGTAACAATAAAAAAAGTTAGACAAAATTTAGATGTGAAAAGAGATTTCTTAACAGAACTTTTCTTTAAAGATTCTTCAAAATCACAAACAGAAGAAATAATACTTGAATATACAAAAGCAGGAGAAGCAGTAGCTCCATTTTTAACACCAATGGAAGCTGGAAGACCAGTTTATTCAAGAACTAGAAAGACAAATGTTATTATAGCTCCTTCAATTGGTCCAGAATATACCTTAACACCAAAAGATATATTTATAAGACCTGTTGGAGAAAATTTTGGAGATTTTAATCCAGCAATAGAAACTGGAAAAAGAATAGGAGAAGTTTTAGGAGATCAAGAAAATTATATAAAAAATAGAATTGAATTAATGATATCACAATTTCTTACAACAGGTATAGTTAAGTCTGGAGATAAAGAAGTTGAATATGAAGTTAATTATGAATTAGGAAATAAAGTCACATTAACTTCTGGGGAAAAATGGACTGATACAGGTGTTAATCCATTATCTAGTTTAGATAACATAATTCAAAAAGCTGAAAAAAATGGAGAAAAAATCAAAAATATTGTTTTAGGATTAAAGGCTGCAGAGTTATTAGTGAATTCTGACAGTTATAAAAAGGCTGTTTCAATAGACTTACAAAGTGAATTTATAAAAAGAATGGTAAGTGTTCATCCAGGAATAATTTGGTTAGGAACTTATAGAAAATTTCAAGTTGAATTATTCTCATATAGTAGAGAAGTTACAGACACAGATGGAAAAAAAATAGAATTAATGCCAACTAATATGGTTGTTGGAGGTCCAGCTGCTGGAGAAATAATATATGCTCCTATTGTATTTATGGGAGATGGATTTGTACACATGACTGAAAGATATTCTAATTTGGACACTACAAATCCTAAAGCAGCAAAGATAACAACAGAATCTCGTCCTGTTTTACAACCTTGTGATGTAGATGGATATTTTTCTTATGTAGTATGTGATGAATAAAGATAAGAGAGTTTTTACTCTCTTATCAACTTATAAAAATGGAGGATGTATGAAAGTAAAGTTTGAAAGACATTATGGAGAATATAAAATTGGTGATTTAGGTGATTTTGGAAAAGGAGAAGAATTAAACTATATATTAAAAACAGGAACTGCAACAATTATTGAAGAGGATACTCCAAATTCAGAAGAGATTGAAGAAAATAAAAATGATGATTTCGGAAATTCCGAAATAGAAGAAACAGATAATAAAAAAAATAAGAAAGTGAAATAATGAACTTTAAGGAACAATTAAAAGAAGATCTGAAAATATTTTTAGATTTAGAAGAATTTGGAGAGAAATTTAAAGTTGATGGAGTTGAATACTTTGGCGTTATTGAACAACCAAATAATAAAACACCAAAAGAAGAATATGAAGGAGTTATAAAAGATTTAGATTTTATAATTTATACAAAACATCAAAAAGATTTAGAAAAATATAGTGCTGGAAAAGAATTTTCTTTGAATGGGAGAAAACTTATTGTAAATAGGAATTATGTAGAAGAGGGGCTCATGGTTATTGAACTCTATGAAAGAGGTACTTATTAATGAATGAATTTCTTGAAGTCAAAAATTTAGAAAAAGCTGAGGCAATGTTAAAAAATATTCCAAATGGGATAGAAAGAGCTATAACTGGAACTATTAATAAGGCATTGGTCAAAGTAAAATCTGAGATAAAGAAAAAAGTTAGCAAAGATTATAACATTATAAAAAAAGATGTTGATAAAGATTTAAAAATAAGAAAAGCAACTTTTGCTACATTGACTGGAACTATAAGTGCAAGATATCCAAGAGAACCTATTATTCGCTTTTTAGCTTCAAGTAGTAAAAGAAATACAAAAGTAAAGATAAAGAAAACTGAAAAAAGTAAAGTATTAAATGGAAAACCAGAGTATGTTGGAAAACCATTTATAACTATCTTACAGAATGGGCATATGGGAATTTTCCAAAGGAAGAGCAATGAGAAAAAAAGAACTTCAAAAGGAAAAAATATTGGCAAAAAACAAACTCCTATCGCTCAACTTTATACAATAAGTATCTCTGAAATGATAGCTTCAGAAAGTGTTTCTAAATATGCTATAGAGCAGGGAGAAAAGTATATAGAAAGTATTTTAGAAAAAGAAATAAATAGAATTTTACTGGGGTATACAAAATGATAAATGTTAGAGAACTTGAAGAAGAAATAAAAAAAATAATAGAACCTACAATAAAAGGTAAAATTTTTCCTGTTTATAAAGGAGAAGAAAGAGGAGAAAGGGAAATAGATATCTATATCGGCTCACTCCCTCCTGACTCTGAAAAAACTATTATTCCAGCTATAACAATTAGGGTAACTGGAGCTAAGAACACATTAGAACAGAAAAAATTATCAGTTTTAATTTCAATTGGGATTTTTAGTGAAACTTCTGAAGATGGATATTTAAAAATTTGTAATTTAACACAAGAAATTTTTGAAAAAGTAATGGAAATTGGAGTAATAAATAATAGATTTGAAATACTTCCAGAAGCTGAATGGAGCTTACCAGAAGCACAACCTTATCCCTATTTCTTAGGATTTATTGACTTAAATATCATATATGAAAAAGATTATAGAAAAGATGCTGATAATTGGATAAATGGAGGTGATTGAATTGGCTAAGCCTATTCAAAAAAACGAAGAAGAAGTAAATAATGAAGTAAATAATGAAGTAAATAATGAAATGCAGGAAGATAACAAAGAAGTAATAAAAGAGATAGTAAAAGAAGAGGAAAAAGAAAATTTTACAAAAATATATATAGGTCCAACAATTCTTGCATATAATTTAGCAGAAAATACTATTTTTATAGACTTATTTCCTGAAAATATAAATAAAGCAATTGAAAAATATCCTACTATTAATAATTTAATGATAGATATTGATAAATTACAAGATAGGAATAATGAATATTATAAAAATA
>ERZ773009.2736-NODE-2736-length-11115-cov-4.062839_pt1 | contig 11115 bp, 8 predicted proteins | sample MGYA00580663_ERZ773009 | MGnify/ENA primary metagenome ERZ773009 (study PRJEB29015, sample SAMEA2737969) | human oral metagenome | biome: human oral; feature: human-associated habitat; material: dental | place: China | collected 2026 ... | reverse complement strand
ACCTGCTTTTTATGTGTGTTTTTGTCCTCATTTATAAAGGTTTTACTTGGATTTGTGTAATAATTTTTCAAAACTCTATCTATGGGATCTTTGAAGTATTAAAATGAAGAAGGCTTCTGTGTTGGCGGGGATAGTATGATAGCCTGCTGAGAGTCTTATCTATATCTTTGTTTAATGACTTTCTTCAGATTCTCCGTTAAAAACTATATGAAAAGCAACTTCACATTTAGCGGAAGAGCCATAAAATGAAAATTCACTTGGTTTTGAACTTGTGAGAGTTGAGGAAAATATGTATCTTTGCATGACTCTTATTATAAAAGATAACATTAGTTTATGCGAGATCTTTCAGATGCCGAATTGGCACAGCTTATAGACAAAGATATATTTCATCATATTTCAACAGCAGCCGATAAACTTGGATTAGAATGCTATGTTGTAGGTGGTTACGTTCGTGATTTGTTTTTGGATCGTCCGTCAAATGACATTGATGTCGTTGTTGTTGGGAGTGGTATTCAGGTTGCAAGTGAATTGAAAGCCATCTTGGGTAAGAAGGCTCATTTGTCTGTTTTCCGTAATTTTGGAACTGCACAGGTAAAGTACAAGAATATAGAGGTGGAATTTGTTGGTGCGCGAAAGGAAAGTTATAGCCACGACAGCAGGAAGCCAATAGTTGAAGACGGCACATTAGAAGATGATCAGAACCGTCGTGACTTTACGATTAATGCGATGGCGGTATGCTTGAATAAAGCACGTTTCGGAGAATTGGTAGACCCATTTGGAGGCATTGATGACCTTTGGGATGGTATTATCCGTACACCACTTGATCCTGATGTAACCTTCTCAGATGATCCATTGCGTATGATGCGTTGTGTTCGTTTTGCTACACAGCTTAACTTCTTCATAGAAGACGAGACCTTCGAAGCTTTGGAGCGTAATGCAGAACGAATCAAGATTATTAGTGGAGAGCGTATTGAGGAAGAGTTGAATAAGATAATGATGACGGCAACTCCAAGTAAGGGCTTTATAGAGTTGTATCGTTGTGGACTCTTACAACTCATCCTTCCAGAGCTTGTTGCACTTGATGTTGTAGATACAAGAAATGGACGTGCACATAAGAATAACTTCTATCACACCTTAGAGGTGTTAGATAATATTTGTAAGCATACGGATAATCTTTGGTTGCGTTGGTCGGCATTGTTGCATGATGTCGGTAAGGCTAAGTGTAAACGTTGGGATGCGACAGTAGGTTGGACCTTTCATAATCACAACTTCGTCGGAGCAAAGATGGTCCCAACTATCTTCCGTCGTCTTAAACTCCCGATGGATAGCAAGATGAAGTATGTGCAGAAACAAGTTGACTTACACATGCGTCCGATTGCTATTGCTGATGAGGAGGTAACTGATTCTGCTGTACGTCGATTGATGAATGATGCAGGTGACGACATAGATGACTTGATGACACTCTGTGAGGCAGATATAACAAGTAAGAATGCAGTTCGAAAACAACGCTTCTTGGATAATTTTCGTATTGTTCGTGAGAAACTAAAGGACTTGAAAGATCGTGATTATAAGCGTCTTTTACAGCCTTGTGTTGATGGAAACGAGATAATGGAGATGTTTAATTTGAAGCCAAGTAGGGAGGTGGGAGAACTGAAAAAGACATTGAAAGATGCTGTTCTCGACAATAAGGTACCCAATGAGCGTGAGCCACTATTAGCTTTGTTGAGGGAAAAGGCAAAGGAACTTGGCTTGATATAGCCAATTATTGTTAAAAAAGAAGCTATGGACAGAGTTCAATTAAATAATAATATGTAAATTTGCACACTGAAAACTATAGTCGTATAACATAGTTTTCAGTGTGCTTTGCTTTCATAGTAAATTAACTTACTGTATGCAGGTTAAACTTTCGTTTGTCCTGTTGAATTAAGATAAACAAAGAATATATATTAAATAGGTATGAAGAAAAAAAGTATCTTATTGTCTGCTATAACAGCAGTGACAGTGTTACTTACCAGTTGTGGTGGAGGAGGTAGACAAAGTCTTCCAACAAGCGATGAGTATCCAGTAGTTACAATTGGTGCAGCCAATGCACAGTTGAAGACGACATTCCCTGCAACCATTAAGGGTGTGCAGGATGTTGAGGTGCGTCCAAAAGTTAGTGGCTTTATCACAAAACTTTATGTACATGAAGGTGAGTATGTTCGTGCAGGACAGGTTCTTTTCGTGGTAGATAACTCTACTTATCAGGCTGCTGTTCGTCAGGCAGAAGCTCAAGTTGTATCAGCACAGAGTGGTGTTGCAGGTGCTCAGGCTCGTGTTGTTCAGGCTAATGCAAGTCTGAATTCAGCCAATGCGCAGGCTGCAACTTCACGATTGACTTATAGTAACAGTAAGAACCTTTATAATAATAAGGTAATAGGTGAGTACGAGTTGGAATCAGCAAAGAATGCATACGAGACGGCACAAGCAGCTGTTAGCCAAGCACAGAGTGGCGTAGCATCTGCTAATGCAGCAGTAACACAGGCGCATGCTGCTGTTCGTCAGGCTCAAGCAATGCTTGCAACAGCTAAAGATAACCTCGGTTTCTGCTATGTGAAGAGTCCTGCATCAGGTTATGTTGGTAGTCTTCCTTATAAGGAGGGTGCTTTGGTTAGCGCATCTTCTGCACAGCCTGTTACGACTGTCAGCAACACTTCTTCTATAGAAGTTTACTTTTCAATGACAGAGTCAGATGTTTTAAAGCTTAGCCGTACTAATAATGGTTTGAGCAACGCTATCAAGTCTTTCCCAAGTGTTAGTTTGATGTTAGCTGATGGTACAACTTATAACCATGAAGGTGTAGTTGTTAAGACCAGTGGTATTATAGATGCAACAACTGGTACAGTGAGTGTTATCGCTCGTTTCCCTAACCCAGAGCATTTATTGAAGAGTGGTGGTAGCGGTCAGATTGTTATCGCAAAGAATAACAACCGTGCTTTGTTGGTACCACAGGAAGCTACTGTACAGGTTCAAGATAAGATCTTTGTATATAAGGTTGATGCTGATAGCAAGGTACACTATACCGAGATAACCGTTGAACCACAGAATGATGGTATCAATTATATTGTTACAAGTGGTCTTAAAATGGGCGACCGTATTGTGAGCAAGGGCCTTTCAAGTCTTGAGGATGGTGCAAAGATTACGGCACTTACTCCAGCAGAGTATGATAAAGCCATTGAGAAAGCAGAGAAGTTGGGCGAGAACCAAGGTTCAGCATCAGGCTTTCTCAAAGCTATGAAGGGAGAAGATAAGTAAGTGATGGGTGATAGGTGTTGAATGATGGGTGATGATGAATTGCTTAACTCATTCGATATTTACAAACCCTAAATAAACAATTAGGTATTATGACATTTACGAATTTTATCAAACGACCGGTATTGTCAACGGTTATATCAATCTTCTTTGTACTCTTGGGTATCATTGGATTGATATCACTGCCTATTGAACAATATCCGAATATTGCACCTCCTACGATTTCGATTTCGACATTTTATCAGGGAGCAGATGCTCAGACTGTATTGAATTCAGTTATCACACCATTGGAGGAGAGTATCAATGGTGTTGAGAACATGACCTATATGGAATCAACCGCAACTAATGCTGGTATGGCAATGATTACGGTTTACTTCAAGCAGGGTGCAGACCCTAATATGGCAGCTGTCAATGTACAGAACCGTGTGTCACAAGCACAGGCGTTGTTGCCAGCAGAAGTAACACGTGTGGGTGTGACGGTATCAAAGCGTCAGAGCTCAAATGTGGTGATGTATTCTCTTACAACAGATGATGGACGATATGATGATGAGTTCTTGACGAACTATAATAATATCAATATTGTACCGATGTTGAAGCGTATCAATGGTGTCGGTGACGTACAGACACCGGGTATGAAGACCTACTCTATGCGTATCTGGCTATATCCAGATAAGATGAAGCAGCATAAGTTGGTTCCATCAGATGTATCTATGGCTTTGGCAGAGCAGAATATTGAGGCTGCACCGGGTTCATTTGGTGAGCAGAGCAATCAGAAGTTTGAGTATACCATGCGTTATAAGGGACGTCTAAAGACTCCAGAGGAGTATGGTAATATCATTATTTCAAGCAATACCAATGGTCAAACAGTTCACTTGCGCGATGTAGCAAAGGTTGAGTTAGGTGGTCTGCAGTATTCAGTTATGGTGAAGAACAACAGCCGTCCTGCTGTTATCGGTATGGTTAACCAGGTTGCTGGCTCTAATGCTACACAGATTGCAGATGATGTGAAGACTGCCTTGGCTGATGCTCAGAAGCAGATGCCGCTGGGTATGAAAGTTACAATTGAGCAGGATGTAACAGAGTTCCTCTTTGCTTCAATCGAAGAGGTAGTCTTTACATTGTTTATAACTCTTTTATTGGTATTTTTCGTTGTGTATATCTTCTTGCAGGACATTCGTTCAACGTTAATTCCAATGATTGCAGTACCAGTGGCATTGATAGGTACCTTCTTCTTCCTTTGGGTATTTGGTTTCTCCATCAACCTGCTGACACTCTCGGCGTTGCTGTTGGCAATTGCAATTGTGGTCGATGATGCCATCGTGGTCGTTGAGGCTGTACATGCAAAACTCGACTTAGGTTATAAGAGCACTATGACAGCAGCTATTGATGCGATGAACGAAATCTCTGGTGCTATTATCTCTATTACTTTGGTGATGTCAGCCGTGTTTGTTCCTGTATCCTTTATTGGTGGAACCTCTGGCACATTCTATCGTGAGTTCGGTGTGACGATGGCTGTGTCAATTGTTATCTCTGCTTTGAACGCTTTGACATTGTCTCCTGCGCTTTGTGCTATCTTCTTGAAGCCACATAGTAAGGACGAGCATAAGAAGTTGTCACGTGTTGACCGTTTCCACATGGCTTTCAATACGCAGTATGACAAGATAAACACAAAGTATCAGAGGATTGTTGAGAAGAGCATCAACCATCGTTGGATTTCCAGTCTTGCGGTTATATTAGGTATTGTTGCACTTGTCGTTACAATGAAATTCACGCAGACTGGTCTTGTTCCAAATGAGGATACAGGTACGTTGTTTGCAATGATTAGTTTGCCACCGGGTACATCACAGGTAGAGACCCAAAAGGTAACTGATCAAGTTGATAAGATGTTGGCAAGTAACCCATATATCGAACGTCGTGAGCAAATTGTAGGTTACAACTTCATGGCAGGACAGGGTTCTAACCAATCAACCTTTATTATCAAGTTAAAACCATTTGCCGAGCGTAAGTATGGAATGATAGACCGTATTAAGTCTGTCTTCGATGGCGCAGGTATAGTCGGTTTGTTCATCGACCCTACATCATCTAACATGATTTTGGGTATGATTTACAAGCAGACAGCAAGTATCAAGGGTGCACAGATTATTGCTTTTGGATCACCAATGATTCCTGGTTATGGACTCACAAATGGTGTGTCTTTCGTGTTGCAGGATAAGACGGGTGGCGACCTTAATAAGTTCTATAAGGTAGCACAGGACTATTTGGCTGCATTGAACAAGCGTCCAGAGTTTAGCCGAGCACTTACTACATACAACCCTAACTATCCACAGTATATGGTAGATGTTGATGTGGCAAAGGCAAAGCAGGCTGGTACATCACCAGCTGCAATTCTCTCTGTATTGCAGGGATATTATGGTGGTATGTATGCTTCGAACTTCAACTCTTATGGTAAACTCTTCCGTGTTATGATTCAAGGTACGGTTGAGAGTCGTATGAGTGAGAGTGGTCTGACGAATATCTATGTAAGAACAGCTGGTGGAATGGCACCTGTAAGCGAGTTCTGTACATTGAAGCGTGTCTATGGTCCATCAAATATCACTCGTTTCAACCTCTTTACCTCTATCGCAATCAGTGCTACACCAGCTGATGGTTACTCTTCTGGTCAGGCTATTCAGGCTGCAGAGGAGGTTGCAAAACAAGTATTGCCACAGGGTTATGGTTATGAGTTCTCTGGTCTGACTCGTTCAGAGAAGGAGGCATCTAACTCTACCGCAATGATTTTCGTTCTTTGTATCGTATTCGTTTACTTGATTTTGAGTGCTCAGTATGAGAGCTACATCCTTCCTTTGGCTGTAATTCTTTCTATTCCTATCGGTTTGTCTGGTGCATTTATCTTTACGTTGATCTTCGGACATAACAATGATATCTATATGCAGATTTCACTGATTATGTTGATTGGTCTGTTGGCAAAGAATGCTATTCTTATTGTAGAGTTCGCTCTTGAGCGTCGTCGTACGGGTATGGCGATTAAGTATGCAGCAATCTTAGGTGCTGGTGCTCGTCTCCGTCCTATCCTTATGACCTCTCTTGCAATGATTATCGGTTTGTTACCATTGATGTTCGCAAGTGGTGTAGGTCGTAATGGTAACCAGACGTTGGGTGCAGCTGCTGTCGGTGGTATGCTTATCGGTACGCTCTGTCAGGTATTCGTTGTCCCAGCTCTGTTCGCCTTCTTCCAGTACTTACAGGAGCGTGTTAAGCCTCTCGTATTTGAGGATGAGACAAGCCGTGATGTAATCAAGGAACTTGAGCAGTTCTCAAAGGGACCTGCAACGGATTATAAGATTGAAGAGTAGACACTAATAAAGGAATAACAATGAAGAAATTAAATATAATCATCATAGCTCTTGCAGCCCTGTCATTGACAGGCTGTAAGAGTCTCTATGGCAATTACGAGCGTCCAGATGTGAAGACGAACGGCATTGTGCGCGACCCTGTTGATGACAAGGCTGCGCTTGAGGGTGCTAATGATTTTGGTAATCTGCCATGGCGCAGTGTCTTTACTGACCCACATCTGCAGACTCTTATTGAGAAGGCGCTTAATAATAATCCAGACTTACTCAATGCTGCATTGAATGTTGATATTGCTGAGCAGCAGGTTAAAGCGGCTAAGTTGTCTTTCTTACCATCAGTAGTTTTTGCACCGACAGGAACTATTTCTCATTTCGGTACACATACATCTTCAACGCAGTCTTATACGCTTCCTGTTACAGTGAGCTGGGAGGTAGACCTCTTTAGTAAACTTCGTTCTTCTAAGAAGGCTGCTCAGATGACGATGATGCAGGCACAAGACTATAAGGTTTATACGCAGACTACGCTTATAAGTAGTGTCGCTAATCTTTATTATACCCTCTTAATGCTCGACCGTCAAAAGCAGATTGTCGATGATATGTTAGGTCTGACCAAGAATACTTGGGATGTGATGAAACTGCAGATGGAGTTTGGTCGTGCTCGTTCAACGAGTGTACAGAGTGCTGAGGCTGCTTTCTATAGTGTTCAGACACAGGCTGCAGATATCCGTCGTCAGATTCGTGAGGCAGAGAATACGCTTAGCTTACTCCTTGGTGAGCCTGCTCAGACCATAGCACGTGGTAGTCTTGATAATCAGAGTTTGCCAGCTAACTTCGCAGGTGGAATTGGTGTACAGTTGTTGAGCAATCGTGCGGATGTTCATGCAAACGAAATGGCTTTGGCACAGTGCTTCTATAATGTTCAAACTGCTCGTAGCCGTTTCTATCCATCATTGACTATTTCTCCTACTGGAGCATGGACTAATGGTGGTGGTATGGTGAATCCAGGTAAACTCCTTTTGAGTGTTGTGGGTAGCCTCACACAGCCTATCTTTATGCGTGGTCAGCTGACAGCAGGTTTGCGTGTTGCCGAAGATAAGTACAAGCAGGCATACAACACATGGCAGAATAGCATTCTTAAGGCGGGTTCTGAGGTGAGCAATGCCCTTGTAGCCTACAATGCAGCTAATGAGAAAGAACAGTTGCGTCAGCAACAGATTGATGTTTTGAAGAAGAATGTTGAGCACACACAGATGCTCTATACTCAGAGTTCAAGTACTTATCTTGAGGTTATTACCGCACAGCAGAGTCTGCTTAATGCTGAGATTTCACAGGTTCGGGAGCAGTTTACAAAGCTTCAATCAATTGTCAATCTGTACAAAGCCTTAGGTGGAGGTGCGAAGTAATTCATAATTCACAATTCATAATTCATAATTATGATTACTAATGTTAATTTATAATTCACAATTCATAATGCATAATTATGATTACTTCTAATTCACAATTCAGAATCATTCTGAGCAAAATTCTTATTAGTACTTCATAATTATGATTACCGACATAACTGATAAGGCTGCCCTTGAAGGGGATTGTTGGTATATACTGAAAAATTAAATATTTAAGATTATGAGTAGCGAAATTAGTCCAAAAGCTGATATATCTCCAAAAGCAAAGATAGGAGACGGCTGTAAGATATTCCCATTCGTATACATAGAGGATGATGTTGTCATTGGTGATAACTGTATTATCTTTCCCTTTGTGAGTATCTTGAATGGTACTCGTATGGGTAACGGAAACAAGATTCACCAAGGTTCAGTACTTGCTGCCTTGCCACAGGACTTTGAGTTCGTGGGCGAGAAGAGCGAACTGATTATAGGTGATAATAATATTATTCGAGAGAATGTTGTCATCAATCGTGCTACACATCGTGGTTGCAAGACAGTTCTTGGTTCAAACAACTTCTTGATGGAAGGTGCACATATCAGTCATGACACTGTTGTTGGTGACCGTTGTGTCTTTGGTTATGGCGCAAAGGTGGCTGGTGATTGTAACATTGGTACCGGTGCTCTTATCTCATCTAATGTTGTTGAGAAAGCCAATACTCGTGTTGGTGAGTATGCTGTTGTACAAGCTGGTACAACCTTCTCTAAGGACGTCCCTCCTTATATTATAGCTGGTGGCTCACCTATTGGTTTTAATGGTGTAAATACAACTGTAAGTAAGACTGCCGGGCTTGATGATAAGGTAATTAAGCATATTGCGAATGCTTATCGTCTGTTGTTCCACGGTCAGACATCAGTCTTTGATGCTTGTATCCAGATTGAACAGCAGGTACCAGACTCACCTGCTATCCGTAACATCCTCGAATTCGTGCGAGGTACAGAAGAAGGAGTCATCAGTAAATTATAATTTTCATACCTATAAATTTTATGATGGGGAGAGACAGCCGTGAGGTTGGCTCTCCTTTTTATTTAATTCATTTATTAATTTGGGTTAGACTGGTGTCTGATTTGTGCTTAAATTTCGTAGATAAGGTTTTGAAAAATCATGACATAAATTTGAGTAAAATATCAAAAAACATAGGCAAAAATACGTGTAAGTAGCAAGCTTACAATCAACAGAGAATCAATTAGTTATAAAGTTTTAAAGTAAAAGGTGCTTAATTGGACTTCAAAAGGGCGTTAGTTAGACCTCAAAAGGGCACCTTTTGCAAGCCAATTAAGCCTTAATTCAAGTGCAATTAAGCACCAATAAAATTTCGGGTTATGATTTTTCTTTACGATACGGGTGCGAACTTAGTTTCTTTCTTGGGTTTTCCAAGGTATGGAGTGATTAACTAAAGCTCTTATGTAATAAGTCACACAGAGTTACGGAGGGGACGGAGGTAAGGGTAATGTTACGGAGGTGCTGATGGCACAAGGAGGAACAGAGGTGTAGTGTACAGCTTCGTGATAACTCTTGGGATAAACGCTTTGTATATAATTTATGAATAGAATTGGCAAACTATCTCCGTAGCTCCACACACCGACGGTGCCTCTGTAGTTTCCATTTCTTTGTCTTTTATAATCCTCCGTTCTCTCCATCCCTCTGTGTGAGACTTCGTCAGAGTCCTAAATTTAGGCTGCCTCCTTATCTCTCTAAACTTCTGAAGCGTAATCACAAAGGTAAATGCCATGTGCATTGTGAGGCAACAAGGTTTACGTCTTACTTCTTTCTTGCCACATACCTATCATATAATGGTTTGAAAATAGGGGGAACGGGGCGCGTTTTATATAGCTCTGTAAGATAATCCTTAGCAATGTCACTGTTGCTGTAATCTCCTTTCTGAGTGAGCATCTCTTTAAGTATTTGGTAGCTCCAAGGGGCAGGGTAGGCACAAAGAAGTTGGAGGACCCCATCAGCATAATAGTCTTCTTGTTTGATTGTAGCTTGACAAGCAGCCTTAGCATACCACTCGAAGGCAGGGTCGTTCCAATTACTGATGGCTTCACATGCCTCATCGGAGCATATACCATCTTCCTTTAGAAGGGCTTTCAACAACTTGTTGATACGCTGTCGGTCATTGGGATTCTTGTATTGAGCGAGGAGAGGGAGGATATCATCATTCCCCTTGTCGGCTTCTTCGATGACTGTGGCATAATAAATCTTGTGGGGTTTGAAGTCTATGGGCAGTCCATCTTCAAAGCCATAGTGCTTCATATAATCAAAGAAGATGAGGCTGTCAAGGGAGAAACGCAACTGGTTGGATAGTTTAAGTTTGTTGCCTTCGTAACTATAGACAGAGATAGCAGCGCGATTATAAGGTTCTTCAAACCCACTACAGCCAGATTCCAACTCTACGTGTGTCGTATCTTTTAATGCCTGTTTCAGTACATCAAATACTTGATTGTCAGCTTTCTTCAGTAGAATTCTATATGCCCATAGCCTCGTTATGCGTGAAGTATCGGTATTGGCAATCTCCACTAATTGTTCTGCAGTCGTGTGTCGGCTGAGCAGATCGGCATAATCTAATTGCTCTGACCGCCTCCCTGCTGCACCGAGACCCCTTGAAAGTGCCATATACTGGCAGTGGTGGAAGGAATCGAGTGCCACCATAGCACTATCAGATAGCCTGTCTGAAAACTTTGTACAAGAGCCGTAGCCACTGCCAAGAACTATCAGTGTGAGGACTGTAGCGATAAGGTAAGCGTATTGTTTGACTTTTATTTTTTTCATTCTTTGAACTTCTTAATTCTTTGAACTTCTTAATTCTTTGAACTTTATGATTTGAGCTTATAACTTTGAATGGTTGATATTTTGAAGTATCATTACAAAATAAATAAAGAAATGTCTGTAAAAAGGGCTAAAAACGAGCTTTTTAAACATCCTTGTAAGTATTTTGTAATCAGTTAGTTGCAAAATCGCCTTTCTAAAGGTGCTTAGTTGGACTTCAAAAGGGCGTTAGTAAGACCTCAAAAGGGCATCTTTTGCAAGCCAA
>ERZ773009.2732-NODE-2732-length-11120-cov-7.421329_pt1 | contig 11120 bp, 10 predicted proteins | sample MGYA00580663_ERZ773009 | MGnify/ENA primary metagenome ERZ773009 (study PRJEB29015, sample SAMEA2737969) | human oral metagenome | biome: human oral; feature: human-associated habitat; material: dental | place: China | collected 2026 ... | reverse complement strand
TCGAGTTCCGCGTCGAGATCGGTTCACTTCCGCACCGAGATTGCTTCGGGGCGCCCGCGCCAGGCGCCCGCCGGATGCCGCTGCGACCCGGAAAGTGATCTCCGTGGCGACCACGACACCGCCCCCACGTGCGCAGACCTCCCTCAACGCGCACGGGAGCCCACCAATCAATCTTGACCACCCTCGAGTATCCGCATAGTTCCAACGAAAAACCGCATTGGCTCCGCGAAGGCCCCGCTCTGCCGTGTGCAGCCCGGTCTCATACCACCCCGAACAGCCCCAGCCCCGAGCGCAGCGCAGGGCCACGGCCACGAGCCGAAACGCAATTCCGGTCGCGACGCCGGGAGGCGCGCGCCGGAGGATGTGCGCGCCGGGGCCGCAGCAGAGCGCGCGCCGAAAATCGGCAGGGCGCGACAACGGTGCGTTGACATTGGGAAGACGCGTTCGCATTCCGCCTGGAGTACCGCGGGCCCGGACGGGGTGGGCGCGACCGCGCCGCCGTCCGAGCCCAGCCACGACCGGGACCGACTTGGCGGACGCACGAGCCGAGCAGCAGGGGGACGCCCGTCCCCTTGGGGTCGTCATCTGGGCGCTCAGCCCCGAGGCCGAGCGGGGCCGCACGGCAAAAAGGTGGTTCCCACGCACTTTTAAGGCGGTCGGCGACACCGGGTCCGAGAGAAATCGGCGTGATTCCGCGGCTCCACGACGAGGTCGGGGTGGGGTCGGTGTTTAAAAGTGCGTGGGAGCCACCTTTTTCCAGGTTTCGGGTGCCCGCAACGCCGTGGAACCGCCGTGGCCGCCTTGACGTTAGCCTGCCCTCAAGTCCTCACGCGACCGCTCCGACCCAGGAACTCGGCACCCACCATGACCGCTCACAGCCTGCCCCCCGCCCGCCGTCATCCGCCTCCCCTTCTGCTCCTGGCGCTCGGCCTGGTCCTCCTGGCTGCAACCGCCATCGCCGCACTGGCGATAGGGCGGGCCATGCTCTCCCCCGGCGAGGTCATCGCCGTCCTGGCCCGCTCCCTGAGAGGCGACGGCGATGTCCCGCTGGCGAGCAGGACGATCGTCATGGGGGTGCGCCTGCCCCGAGTCGCGGCCGCCGCCATGATCGGAGCGGCGCTCGCCGTCTCGGGCGCCGCATACCAGGGGCTGTTCCGCAACCCGATGGTCTCCCCCGACATCCTCGGGGCGAGCACCGGCGCCTCCTTCGGCGCGGCCCTCGCGCTGCTCGTCTCGGCGAGCCGTCCGGGGGTGCAGGCCGCGGCCTTCGTCGGCGGTGTCGTCGCAGTCCTGCTCACCTACGCCTCGGCGCGCAGCATCGGTCGGGGAACCAACCAGGTCCTGCTGCTGGTCCTGTGCGGGATGATCGTCTCCGCCCTCTTCCAGGCCTTCGTCTCCGCCGTCAAGTACACCGCCGACCCCGACTCGAAGCTGCCGGAGATCACCTACTGGCTCATGGGTTCGATCGCCAAGGCGACCTGGTCCAATCTGGCGCTGTACGCCGTCCCCTTCGTCGTCGGTCTCATTCCGATCATCGCGCTGCGGTGGCGGCTGAACACGCTCGCCTTCGGCGAGGAGGAGGCCGAGTCCCTGGGCGTGAACGTCGCCGCACTGCGCGTGACCTGCATTGCGTGCGCCACCCTGCTGACCGCCTCCAGCGTGGCCATCTCGGGGGTGATCGGCTGGGTCGGGCTCATCATGCCGCACCTTGTGCGCTTCATCGCGGGGCCCGACAACCGGATCGTCGTCCCCTTGTCGATCATCCTGGGCGGCGCCTTCCTCATGCTGGTCGACACCGTCTGCCGCACGGTCACGCCCTCCGAGATCCCGCTGGGCATCCTCACCAGCGTGATCGGCGCGCCGCTGTTCTTCATCATCCTCCTGCGCAGCCAGCGAGGAGCGCGCTCATGAGCCCCCGCCTCACGGGTCCCGCCGACGGCGACCCGACGCCGACAGCACCCGGGGCGACCAGGGGCCCCGCCGCGGCGGCGGAGCCCGGCTCAACCGCGGTCCCCGACTCAGCCGCAGAGTCCCTGGCGCCCGTCACCATCTCCCCACGCGGCCTGGCCTGCGGCTATCGCGGCCGACCTGTCCTGGAGGGCATCGACCTCGACGTGCGCCGCGGCCAGGTGCTCTGCCTCCTGGGCCCCAACGGGGTGGGCAAGACGACGCTCTTCCGCACCCTGCTCGGCCACCTGGCGCCGGTGGCCGGGACCGTCACGGTCGCGGGCCGGCCGCGCTCGACGCTGTCGCGCCGCGAGATGGCACGGGCCATCGCCTATGTGCCCCAGCTGCACGAGCCGCCCTTCGCCTTCACGGTGCTCGACGTCGTCCTGACCGGCTGCGCCTCGCGCCTGGGCCTGTTCGGCTCGCCGCCCGCGGCCGAGCGCGCACGCGCGGCCGCGGCCCTGGAGCGCCTGGGCATCTCCCATCTGGCCGAGCGTCCCTTCAACGAGCTCTCCGGCGGCGAGCAGCAGATGACCCTCATTGCGCGAGCCCTCGTCCAGGACGGCGCGATCCTCGTCACGGACGAGCCGGCCGCGGCCCTGGACCTGCGCAACCAGGCGACCGTGCTGGCCACCGTGCGCAGCCTCGCCGACGAGCACCACGGCGTGGTCATGACCTCCCACAACCCGGACCACGCCTTCATGGTCGCCTCCCGCGCCGTGCTCCTGACCCGCGAGCGGCGCATCCTGACCGGTCCTGTAGACGAGGTGCTCACCGAGGAGAACCTGCGGGAGGCGTACGGCACGCGCGTGCGGGTCATCGACACGGTCGACGACGGCGGTCGCCCCGCGCGCACCTGCGTACCCTCGCTGCACACCCTGGAGAGCCGGCGCTCCCTGTAGAGCCGGTGCGGAGCGGGCGGCACCGGCGCGCCGGTGCGGACGCCGGCGGACCGGGCGGGTCACGATGGTGAGGAGCCGCCTGGACGCAACCCGGACTGACCCCCGGCAGGCGGCTCAGTATCCCCGCCCCCAATCCCCGTCCCCATCCTTGCTGCCCCTGCAGACCTCGACGTGCCCGCCCTTGTGCGTGGAGGGGGCTCAGCGCCCGACGAGAAAACTCGTGCAGAATTCTTCGTACAGACGAAATTATTTGCTGGAAATGCGAGGCGCTTGCGACTAAATTCACAATGGCTCTCTTGCGCCGCCACCGATCGGAAGTCCCATGACCACGCACAGTCCCATCGTCCTCTCCCGCCGCGACATTCTCAGGCTCACCGGCCTCGGCGCCGGCAGCGCCGCCGGACTGGGCCTGCTGGCCGCCTGCGGCTCCACGTCCCCCTCCACGGACTCGACCACCCAGACCATCACCGACATGTCCGGCACCGACGTCGAGGTCCCGCTCAACCCGACCGCCTACGCCGACGGCTGGTACGCCCACAATGAGGTCACGATCATGCTCACCGGCGCCGAGGGCCTCGTCGCCACGCACTGCGACCCCAAGAAGTTCCCCTGGATGTACAAGATCTGCCCGAACATGTCCAAGGCGACCTCGACCTTCGGCGACGACTTCAACTTCGAGGACCTGGTGGCCCTGGGCCCGCAGGTCATCTTCGACTCCAAGGACAAGCTGCGCGACAAAGCCGCCGAGGCAGGCATCCCGCTGGTCAGCTGCTCCTTCTCCACCTACGAGGAGATGAAGCAGTCGATCGCTCTGACCGCCCAGGTCTTCGGCGGGGACGCCCCCGGCATCGCCGAGAAGTACAACACTGAGCTGGACGAGGTCGTCAACGCCGTCAGGGCGAAGACGGACGCCCTGGCTGACGCCGACCGTCCCACCGTTATGCACGGCAACAGCGTCTACACGCTCAACCTCGACGGCACCGGCACCGTTATCGACACCTGGATCGAGGCCGCAGGCGGAAGGAACGCCGTCGACTCGCCCACCAGCGACGCCAACGCCCAGTTCGCCATGGAGCAGATCATCTCCTGGAATCCCGACGTCATCATCACCGGGAAGGCGGGCGAGGACGAGCAGATCCTGTCCGACTCGAACTGGGCGAGCATCAAGGCCGTCCAGAACGAGAAGGTCTACGTCAACCCCAAGGGCGTCTTCGGCTGGGACCGCTACGGGGTCGAGGAGCTTCTCCAGGTGCAGTGGGCCTCTCACCTCCTCCACCCGGATCTCTTCCCCGACCTCGAGATCGAGCAGAAGGTCAAGGACTTCTACAAGACCTACCTCGGCTACGAGCTGACCAACGAGGAGGTCGCACTCATCATGGCCGGCAAGGACCCCTCGTAGAAGGCGCTCGGCGGCGCGAACGGGCTGAGAGAATGAGCGCCGTGTCCTCCGCGTCCGACGGCCCCCGCCCCGAGCGGGAGCCCACCCCTCGTCAGTCCGCACGGTCCCGAGCCCGCGCCGTGGGCATCGCCGTCTGCGTGGGCGCGAGCGTCCTCCTCGTCGCCGTCGCCTGCATCGTCCTGCTGACAAGACCGACGTCTCCCCCGGTGGCCGCCGCCGAGGCGCAGGTGGACCAGTGCATCGAGGACCCCTCCGTCGAGAAGCCGATGGTGGTCGACTGCTCCTCGGCCCGGGCCGCCTACAAGGTGACCTCACGCGCGGAGGGGACTCCCGGCCCCTGGAGCTCCGGGAGCTCCTGCATCGGCGTGCCCGGGTCGGACACCGCGTACGAGAACCTGTGCCTCATCGACGTGCACAAGGACCCGGATGCCGCGGTGAACACGGTGGCCGTCGGGGACTGCCTGACCATTGACGACCCCGATGCCAAGGATCCGGAGGTCTCGAAGGCCGAGTGCGGTCCCGGCGCCTATCCCGTGCTGGCCGTGCTCCGCGACGCCGACCGGCTGGACGTCAGCACCAGCGGGATCACGTCGATGAGCGGGTCCGCAGGAGTCTGCGACGACGCCGGCGTTGAGGCCTCGTCCGTCTACGGGTGGTCGCTCACGCGCTACCAGCGGCTGACTGATCGCCGGAGCTCCGCCTACGACCTCGCCTTCTGCCTGGGCGAGCCGCAGCCCGGCGGGACGCCCGCCCCCTCCCCCACGCCCTGAGGACAGGCGCCCGCGCAGAGCGGAACGGCTCGACCGCGGCTCAGGCCGACAGCAGGGCGAGCACGGCCTTGACCCGGCGGTGCACGGCGGAGTCGGGCAGAAGGCCGAGCTTGGCGAAGATGTGCTGGGTGTGCTTCTCCACGGCGCCCTCGGTGACGACCAGCTGCTCGGCGATGGCGGCATTGGTGCGGCCCTCGGCCATGAGGGTGAGCACCTCGCGCTCGCGCGGCGTGAGCGACTCGATCGGGTCGTCGCGCCGGCCGCGGTGCATCACCTGAGCCACGACGTCGGGGTCCAGGACCAGCTCGCCGCGCGCCACCCGCTCGACCGCCTCGAGGAAGGAGTCGATGTCGGTGACGCGGTCCTTCAGGAGGTAGCCGATGCCGCCCCCGCCGTCGGCCAGGAGCTCGGGCACGTAGCTGGCCACGACGTACTGGCTCAGCAGGAGGATGGGCGCCTCGGCCCACTGCCGCCGGATGCCGGCGGCGGCGCGCAGCCCCTCGTCGGTGTGCGATGGCGGCATGCGGATGTCGGCGATGACAAGATCGGGGCGCAGCGCCAGCGCGCGGGCCACGAGCGCCCGGCCGTCGCCGACCTCGGCGACCACCTCGTGGCCGCCCTCGGCGAGGATGAGTGCGAGCCCCTGGCGCAGCAGGACGGAGTCGTCGGCGATCAGGACGCGCACGGGATCACCGCCTCCACCCGGGTCGGGCCTCCGGCCGGCGAGGTGACCGTCAGCCTCCCGTCCACACCGTCGAGCCGCTCGACCAGGCCGGCCAGACCGTGGCCCTTGGCGAGAGCCGCGCCCCCGACGCCGTCGTCGGCCACCCACAGGCGCAGCCGCCCGGCCTCGACGGCGGCGCCGAGCTCGGCCGAGCGGGCTCCGGAGTGCTTGTTGAGATTGACCAGGGCCTCGCTGGCCACGAAGTAGGCGACATGAGCGACGTGATCGGGCAGGTGCGGCAGGTCGGCGTTGACGGTCACCGGCACGGTGGAGCGCGCAGCCGTCTCGGCCAGGGCCGCCGACAGCCCGCGGTCGACGAGCACCGGCGGAGCGATACCGCGCGACAGGCTGCGCAGCTCATCGAGGGTCTGCCGGGTCTGATCCATCGCCTCGCCGATGATGGCCTCGGCGGCCTGCGGGTCCTTGACGGCCTGGCGCTTGGCCCGGGCCAGGTCCATGCCCAGGCGCACCAGCCGCTGCTGAGGGCCGTCGTGGATATCGCGCTCGAGCTGGCGGCGGGTGTCCGCCTCGGCGCGCTGCACGGCGGCGCGGGAGGTCTCCAGGCGCGCGACCTGGCTGCGCTGACACAGAAGGGCACGGGTGAAGGCCTGCTGGACGCGCGTCAATGCCCGCAGGACGAAAGGGGCGGTGAGGACGAACAGCGCCCACAGCGCCAGGTCGATCGTGACCTGCCACAGCAGGGCCGGCCTCAGTCCGAGCAGCTCGGCCAGGGACTGAGTCTGCTGCGGCCAGGCGACATTCAGGACGATCTCCGCGAAGGCTCCGAGCAATCCGAAAACCATCATCGCCAGCCAGATGAAGGACACGGTCCAGGTCAGAGTCGTCAGCAGGAAGCCGACGACCACCCACACCACGTCCAGCCAGCGCTGCGGATCCCGCAGCGGCGTGAACAGGCGCCCCATGGTCCCGGCCCCGGGCTCGACCCGCAGATAGTGGCCGGGCACGTACTCGCTGGAGTCGACGGTGGCCACGGCGCGACGCCCCATGGCGGCGAAACCGGCGCAGATCGCCAGGCTCAGCACCAGGATGGGAAGGCCGACCCAGATGACGACGGTGCCCACTCCCAATGAGGTCAGCGGCACGACAATGACGAAAGCGAGAAAGTTGAGCGGCCAGGCGAGCAGGAGGTAGACCGCGTCGCGGCCCATCTGCCGATACCGGTCGCGCCAGGAGGTCGGTGGGTTCATGACTCAATCCTGCTCCTAGCGGTGCGGCGGCCCCAGCCCGCCTCCCGGCGGACTCATGGTCGGGCTGGCCCGACAGCGCGATTGCGGCACGCCATCGCGGTGCAAAGCTCCGCGATGACTGCTTCCTCCTTCCTGCCGGGGGTACCTCACGACACCCCACACGACACCCCACGATCCCACGGCCTTGCCGAGCCAGGAGCCCGACGTTCAGTCAGCCGCCGGCGGCGAGGAGTGCGCCCAGGCTCGCGGACAGGTCATCGGCCCACTGCGCGTGCCGGGAGCTGGTCTCCGCCCGACTGAGGCAGTACAGGAGGTTGGGCAGGCGGTCGAGCAGCTCCCAGGCATCGCGCCTGGCGAGCAGCTGCTGCGGGTCGGTGGGGATGACGTCCAGTACCGCATCGGTTCCCGCCTCGATCTCGTGCCGGGGGTCCTGGGCGGACCGGACGTGCTCGACATACTCAGCATACTCGGTGACGAGGGCGAGGATCTCGGCACGACTCATGGGCGCGTACCAGGGGCCGCCGGTCGCCCGCCCGCCGATGAGGGCGAGGTCCTTGGCCGGGTCTCCGGGGCCCGCCCACTCGAAGTCGATGAACCGGGGCACCCCGTCGGGGGCGACGACGATGTTGGTCAGGACCGCGTCGCCGTGGATGAGCGGGTGGGTCAGGGCGCCGTCGAACGCGGGGTCGAGGCGCTCGAGCGCTCGGCGCCATGAGTCCAGGAGCGGGACGACTCGCGGATCGAGGAGGGTCTGCGGGTGGTGCTCGCGCCACCAGGACAGGAGGCTCTCCCCCTCCTGGGACGCCGGGCGCAGCGGAGGCGGGCCGCCGGACGCGCCCGCCCGCCCGACGGCCGCGCTCAGGGCCAGGTGGAGGCGGGCGATCCGGGCCGCGAGCGGCGCGAACAGCTCAGGCCGCCAGTCATCGGGAGACAGGGTCCTCCCCCGAACGTGGGTGGTCACCATGTAGGGGACGCCCAGCGGGTTATCGGAGCCGGAACCGCCAGTGCCCCCGGGGCCGGTCTCCAGGGCGACGGCGCTGGAACCCAGGTCCGGCGGAACCCGCTGAAGGGCCTCGAACTCCGCGGCCATGGGACGGGGCATCCGGTTGACCGGACGGATCGGGACGCGCACCACGCGCTCCAGCCGTCCGCTGAGCAGCAGCCAGGCAGCATAGGTCTCACCGGCTCCGAGCCGCTGCAGCCGAGTCGGCCCCGACGGGACGCCGCGGAGAAGACCGGCTTCGGCGGCGGCACGGAGGCGACCGGCGAGATCGCCGGGCTCAGGCATGATCGGCACGGCTCCGCGAGTGGTCCTGAGCAGAATCCCGCACATGCTCCTGAGCGGCCGCGGGGTCTCCCGGGCCGACCCCTGGCGCCATCGCGGAGGAGCAGGCGCAGGCAATGCGCTCGGCGGCGCCGGCCGCCTCCAGGCGGGCCGTGTCCACCCGGAGGTCGGCCTCGGGCCAGGACTCGTAGTCGCGCTGGCGCACGGCCCGCCAGTCCGGCAGGACCAGGCCCTCGATATCGCTGACCCGCTGCTCGACACGACGGCGGTGCTCGGCCGTATCGGAGCAGACGAGCTCCACCCCGAGGAAGGACGCATCGGCGTCCGCCGCCGTCCGCGCCCACAGCCGCCGGGTGATCGGCAGAGGGTTGACGCACTCGACCAGGACGTCGCCGCCGGTGGACAGCACGTCGCCGGCCACGGCCGCGGCCGCCCAGTAGCCGGCTCCCCCGGGTGCGCCGGGGAGCATCTCCCCGCTGCGCCGCAGGGCCTGCTCGATGGAGTCCACGCGCAGCCAGGTCATGGGCCGTCCCTCCAGCAGGGCGCGGCACACGGTGGTCTTGCCGACGGCGGGCAGACCGCCGACCACCACCAGCAGCGGCGCACTCTGTCGCCGCCCGTCGGCATCCATGCGTCTCATCGCCGTCCCGTCGGCGTCAGTACCCGGCCATCTGCTCCAGGCGGGCGATGCGCTGGTCCATGGGCGGGTGGGTGGAGAAGAGGTTGCGGACCCGTCCGAAGGGGTTGGCGATCATCATGGAGGAGACCGGCTCCACCCGCGGGTCCCTGCCCATGGGCACGCGCGAGACGCCCGACTCCAGCTTGCTCAGGGCGCTGGCCAGGGCGAGCGGGTCCTGGGTGAGGACGGCGCCGTCGTGGTCGGCGTCGTACTCCCGGGTGCGCGAGATGGCGAACTGGGTGACGCTGGCGGCCAGCGGGGCCAGGAGGGCCATGAGCAGCACGATCGCGCCGTTGCCCTCGCGCCGGTCCCGCCCGCCTCCGAACCACATGAGCAGCATAGAGACCGAGGAGATGATCCCGGCGATGCCGGCGGCGATCGAGCCGGTGAGGATGTCGCGGTTGTAGACGTGGGAGAGCTCGTGACCCAGGACCCCGCGCAGCTCGCGCTCATTGAGGAGCTGGAGAATGCCCTGGGTGCAGCACACGGCGGCGTGGGCCGGGTCGCGCCCGGTGGCGAAGGCGTTGGGGCTCATGGTCGGGGCGACGTACAGGCGCGGCATGGGCTGGCCCGCGGCCTCGGACAGCTCGCGCACGACCGCGTGCATGACGGGCTGCTGCGCCTCGGTGACCTCGATGGCGCCCATGGAGCGCACCGCGAGCCTGTCGGAGTTCCAGTAGGTGTAGGCGGTCTGGCCAACGCCGATCAGTGGCATGATGAACAGCCAGATCGACGACCCCGTGCCCTTGGCGAGCACCCAGCCGAACAGAAGAAGCAGGCTCCACAGACCGCCCATGAGGATGGCGGTCTTGAGCCCATTATGGTGGTTGGCACCGGTCATGATCGTAGTGTATGGACGCTGGCTGTGTGTGCGCTGTGCCGATGCCGTCTTCTTGCTGCACGGCGGACGCGTGCGGGGAGCAACCAGCACGGCGCCCGCCAGGGCACCGCCGTTCACGCAGCCCGGATCGGCGTAATCGCCTCAATCTGCTCCGCGAGGCCGTCCTGTGCGACGTCGAGGTCGTACTGACTCTGCAGATTGAGCCAGAACTGCGCCGATGTGCCGAAGTACCGGCCGAGCCGCAGAGCGGTATCCGCCGAGACGCCCCTGCTCCCGTGAACGATCTCATTGATGCGGCGCGGCGGGACCCCGATAGCGACGGCGACCCTATGCTGCGTGACGCCGAACCCCGTGATGAAGTCCTCCATGAGGACCTCGCCCGGGTGAATCGGCTCGATTCTGTCGACGCTCTCAGTGGTAGTCAACGATCTCAACCTCCTCAGGGCCGGCGTCGGTCCACACGAAGCAGATCCTCCACCGATCATTGATACGGATACTGTGCTGTCCCGTCCGATCCCCTTTGAGCGCCTCCAGCCGGTGTCCCGGAGGCCGCCTCAAGTCGTTAAGAGACACGGCGGCCGCAAGCTGACGGAGCTTGCGGAGCGCCGTGCGCTCGATCCGCGGATCGAGCGCACGAGAGTGCAATCGGCTCCATAGACGTTCGGTGTCATAGCTCGCGAACGACCTAATCACACTGACAGGATAACCGACTTAACGCATCCCGTCAATAACGCTCAACGTTAGGCGAGCAGGTCGGCGACATCTGACGTGGGAAGCTCCAGGGCCTCGCCCACGCCCGCCGTGTACAGGGCTCCGTCATGCGTGCTCAGGCCGCGCGCGAGGTCGGGATTCGCCCCAGCCGCACTGCGCCACCCGTCGTCGGCCAGGGCGAGGGCGTAGGGCAGGGTCGCACTGGTCAGCGCGTGGGTCGAGGTGTGCGGCACGGCGCCGGGCATGTTGGCCACGCAGTAGAAGACCTTTCCGTCCACATCGAAGGTCGGCGCGGAATGGGTGGTGGGGTGGGAATCCTCGAAGCAGCCGCCCTGGTCGATGGCGATGTCGACCAGGACGCTGCCCGGCCGCATGGTCGTCACCATCTCGCGCGTCACCAGGTTCGGGGTACGGGCCCCGGGCACGAGGACGGCGCCGATGACGAGGTCGGCCTCGGCGCAGGCGCGGGCGACATCGAGCTCGGTGGAGAAGCGGGTGCGGATGGCCCCGCCGTCGACCTCCTCGATGCGGCGCATGCGCACGGGGTCGATGTCGAAGACGGTGACATTCGCGCCCATGCCCGCCGCGACCCGCGCGGCGGCCAGGCCCGCGGTGCCGCCGCCCAGGACGACGACGTCGCCGCGCCGCACCCCG
>ERZ773009.2723-NODE-2723-length-11151-cov-4.267484_pt1 | contig 11151 bp, 5 predicted proteins | sample MGYA00580663_ERZ773009 | MGnify/ENA primary metagenome ERZ773009 (study PRJEB29015, sample SAMEA2737969) | human oral metagenome | biome: human oral; feature: human-associated habitat; material: dental | place: China | collected 2026 ... | reverse complement strand
CGGCCTGCACAAAACTCCGCGCCGGTATTTGCGGAGCGGGCTCAAGTTTTGGCCGAACTCTGCGCAGGGGCGCCGGTATCCGGCGCGGTATCGTCTGGTATGACGACAAAAGCGGTCTCCGGCTTGGCGGCGTCAAATTCGGCGACAACCGCGATAACGGTGATGACCCAGCGAGCATTTTTAACGCCGGTTCCGCCACCTGAATATCTTAAAACGCTTACCTGTACCTTGTATAAAGGCAAGGAAATCGATACGGAGAAAATAGCTTCGCTGCTGATACAGTGGGGCTATACGCGGGTGCCGCGGGTAAGCGTCCGGGGCGAGTTTGCGCTCCGCGGTGAGGTACTCGATATCTGCGCCGCCGCTAACAAAGGGTCGCAGCACACCGCCTACCGTATCCAATTCGACTTTACTACTATCGAAAAGATAAAATCCTTCGATATGCACACGCAGGCCTCGGTTGAAGAATTTGACAGCCTGACGCTCTATCCGATGAAAGAGGTTATCTGGGATGATGAGCGGATCGCCGCGCTCGAACGGAATTTACCGCAGATGCCCGAATTTACGGCCGAAGGTACGGAAAAGCTGATTGCGCACTTAAAAGAACACCGCGCCTTTGACGGTGAGGAACTTTTTTATCCGCTCTGTTTTGAAAAACCTGCAAGCGTCCTTGATTATCTTGAGTATCTGCATGGCGGTGCGGCGAAACCTGCGGTTCTCCTTTATATGGACTACGACCGGCAGCGGAACGCGGTGGAAGCGTTGGAGCGGGAGTATCACGGCTTATATAACAAAATCACCCGTGCAATCGACGACGACATCAAGCATAATCTTTTGATTACCGAATATCCCATGCCGCAGCGCCTGTTGCTGCCCTTTGCGGAGTTGACCGAAAGCTATCCGCAGAGCCTTTTCCTCCGGACGCTGAAAGAATCGGATGAAACCGGAGCGTCGATTGTGTTTAACTGCGACCCGCCGCGCAGTTTTTTCGGCAATATCGTGTATCTAAAAGAAGAATTAACGCATTTACAGCAGGAAGGATGGCGTATTTTTGTGTTTGCGGAAAGCGATGCGCAGGCGCTCCGTATCGGTGAATTGCTCAAGGATATTAAAGCCACCGTGCTGCCGCTCACACTTTCTTCCGGCTTCGGAATACCCGAACTTAAAATACTCGTTATTCAGGAAAACGAAATTTTCGGCAGGCGGCGGCGCATCCCGAAATCGGTTAAGCAGGTTAAAAGCTCGGTTATCGATACCTTTGTGGAACTCAACCCCGGCGACTATGTTGTCCACGTCAACTACGGTATCGGGCAGTTTAAGGGGATTGAGCGGGTTAAAACGCTGGGGCATGAGCGCGACTATATCAACCTGCTGTACGCGCAGGACGAAACGGTGTTTATCCCGATCGAGCAGGCGAACCTCGTGCAGCGGTATATCGGCAATGAAGGCGAAGCGCCGCGGCTGGATATCATCGGGTCTAAGGCGTGGGAAAACCGGAAAAACAAGGTTAAAAAGTCGGTTGAGGATATTGCCGATAAGCTCATCGACCTGTATTCCCGCCGCAAAGCCGCCGCCGGTTTTGCCTTTGCGAAAGACAACGAATGGCAAACCGCTTTTGAGGCCGCCTTCCCGTATGAGGAAACGGAAGATCAGCTAACCTGTATTGCCGATGTAAAGGCCGACATGGAAAAACCGATACCGATGGATCGGCTCATCTGCGGCGACGTCGGATACGGTAAGACGGAAATTGCGATGCGGGCGGCATTTAAGGCGGTGATGAGCGGGAAGCAGGCTGCCTTTTTAGCCCCGACCACCATCCTTGCGGAGCAGCATTTTGAAACATTCCAAGAACGCTTTCAAAAATTTCCGGTAAAGCTTGCACGGCTGTCCCGCTTTGTCTCAAAGGCCGAGCAAAAAAAAGTATTGAACCAGCTGAAAAACGGCGAACTCGATATCGTTATCGGAACGCACCGCGTTATCCAAAAAGATGTGCAGTTTAAAGATTTGGGACTGATGATTGTCGATGAAGAGCAGCGGTTCGGGGTCAAGGACAAGGAGCGGCTCAAGCAGATGAAGACGAATATCGACTGCCTCTCTTTGAGTGCGACCCCCATCCCGCGTACCCTGCATATCAGCCTCTTAAAAATCCGCGACATGAGCCTTTTAACCACGCCGCCGCAAAACCGCCGTCCGGTAGAAACCGTTATTTCTCCGTTTGACCCCGAAAGAATTGCGCAGGCAATCCGTTTTGAAGTTGACCGCGGCGGGCAGGTGTTCTATCTGCATAACCGCGTAGAAAGCCTCGAAGAAACACGGTATAAAATTCAACAGCTCATCCCTGAAGTGCTTATTGATATCGCGCACGGGCAGATGAGCGCAACCGAACTTGAAGATATTTTCCGCCGCTTCAACATGGGCGGCTTTCATGTTCTCATCGCGACTACCATTATCGAAAACGGTATCGACATCCCCAATGCGAATACCATCATCATCGACCGTGCCGATATGTACGGCGTTTCGCAGCTGTACCAACTGCGCGGCCGCGTCGGGCGTTCCGACAGAAAGGCCTATGCGTATCTCCTCTATCCCGAAAACAAGGCGTTGTCGGAGGTTGCGATGAAGCGGCTGCAGGTTATCTCCGATTTTACGGAACTCGGCTCCGGCTTTAAAATTGCGATGAAGGATATGGAAATCCGCGGCGCAGGGAATCTGTTGGGAAAAGAACAGTCAGGCGATATTTATTCCGTCGGCTTTGACCTTTACCTTCGCCTGCTGGAAGAGGCGGTGGAACGGCTGCAAAACGCCGGTTACGAGCCTGAAACGGAACCGGTCATAGAGCTTGAGTACACGGGCTTTATCCCCGACAGCTATATCCGCGTGCCGGAAACAAAGATGGAAATATACAAAAAAATCGCCGCCGTCCGTACCGCGGAGGAGCTCGACAGGCTCTATGCGGAACTGTCCGACCGGTTCGGCCCCGTTCCGGAAGAAGCGGAAAGCCTGCTTTCTCTTGCCGAAATCAAAATTATCTGTGCAAAACTCGCAATCGCCTCGCTTAAAGAGCGGAACGGCACCGTGCGTATCACCTTTGCAAAGGTCTCAAAGATTTCTATCGATAAATTGCTCCGCATGATAAAAGAGTCGGCCGGGCGGGTTAAACTCGATGCCAAGCAGCCGAACGTCATCATGCTCGAAACCGGCTCTATCGGCTTAAAAGAAAAGAGCGAATTTATCAGCGAAAAACTCAATCAATTGATATAAACCACCGAAAGAAAGGGATGCTTCCGCTTACCCGCGCCTTACACGGTCAAACCAAGTTTCGGGTTCCTTGTTCCATTCAAGCGCGATAGCGGCTTCTTCGGGGCTTAAATACTTTTCTTTTTGCAAGAGCTCAATTAAAACCGAAAAACGGGAGAGCGATTCAAAGGGGCAGTTTTCGTTTTTAAAGTTGGTATCAGCCTGCGCAAATTGATAAGAAAAAATCGCTTTTAAACTAACTTCCGCGGCTCCGGCTGCACGTAAGGACTTCACCGCGCCGAGGCTGCTCTTCCCCGTCGAGATTAAATCTTCGATAAGCGCTATCTTCTTCCCTGCAACGGCCGCCCCTTCTATTGTGCTGCCCGTTCCGTGATCTTTCGGCGCGGAACGCACGTAAGCAAGCGGTTTGTTCAAGGCATTTGCAATGAAGGCAGCCCACGGAACTCCCGCCGTAGCAACGCCTGCAATCACATCGGTATCGGCAGGAATTAATTGTGTAAAGGCCTCCGTAATGAGGGTGCGCTGTTGAGGCCAGCCTAAAAGAGAGCGGTTATCACAATAGATAGGGCTGCGTATCCCCGAAGCAAAGGTGAAGGGCTCCGCAACGTTAATCTTGACGGCTTTTACCTCAAAGAGCGTGCAGGCAACCGCAATTTCTATTTCTTTTTTATCACGACAAATCGAATTACACACAGTATTCATAAATACCCCTATAAAAATATATATCAGACATCCCTAAAAGCGCACTGCTTTCGGAACTTCCTCATTTCTTATGTCTGAAATACGAAACGTCCGGCGGGGCGTTCCTGTAAGTCGGCGGCGAAACGGCCGTCGCGGTAGACTATCTTGCCGTTTACAATAGTCATATAATTTTTACCGATAAAGTTCCAGCCCTCAAAAGGAGACCACCCGCATTTTGATGCGATGTCCTTTCGGCCGAGCTGCCAGTGTACCGCAGTGTCGGCGACGGTAATATCGGCATTGGCGCCTTTTGCAAGTACCCCCTTGCGCGTTAATCCGAGGATTGCAGCAGGATTTTCACTCATCAGCTTTTGGAGCAGCTGCAGCGTGATATTTCCTTCCGCTGCCGCAGTGAGCATCAGCGCCAGCGAGGTTTCGGCGCCGGGTATGCCGAAAGTCAGCTGTGCCAGTTTTTCATCCAGCGTATGAGGCGCGTGATCGGTGCCGATGGTATCGACATAGCCGTCCCGAATGGCCTGCATCAAAAATGCAGTATCGGATTGCGCTTTCAGTTCGGGCTTCATCCTCAACAGCATATCGGCTTCGGGGCTCGCTTCCCGCATACCGGTGTGTAAAAAAAGATGATGAGGCGTTACTTCCGCATAGATGGGATGCTGCCGGTTATGTAATTCAGGATTTTGCTTCGCCTTGATGACCGTCCGCATCTCTTCTTCGGAAGAAATATGACAAATATACAGACCGTTCCCATAGCGGGCATTCAGCTCGATCGCTTTATCGATCATTTCCGCTTCGGCATGCACAAAGACCAAGCCTCCGGCCTTAAAAATTTCAGCCAGCAGAGCGGTATCTTCAATCAGCATAAGACCGGTGCTCACATTCATAAACACCTTCGTACTGCGCGCCTGACCGCTGCCGATAACGCGCCGAATTTCATCAATATTATTGTGTTTTGAGGCTCCAAAGTGGAAGCCGAAATTAACGGCTGAAACCCGCGCCGCCTGTGCAATTTTTTCCGTAAGCGCCTGAGCCGTTACCGTCGGCGGCTGCGTATTCGGCATATCAAAAAAAGTCGTTATGCCGCCTTTTGCACAGGCGCGCGAGCCGGTATAAAAATCTTCTTTGTGAGTAAGTCCCGGATCTCTCATGTGGGTATGCAGGTCGATAATACCCGGCATAACGAGGCGGCCTTCCAAGTCAACAACCCCGACGCGACCTTCCAAGTCAATTTTCTGCGAATCCTGTACGGCATCCACCTCTTTTGGATAGTCCTGACCGGACAGCCCCTGTTTGATGATGATATCTTCTATTATATCGCCGTTGATTACAAGGTCGATGATTTCGTTTCGGACGGTTTTCCCGTTTTTGAGTATGAGCACCGTTTAGCCCTCCGTTGCCCGTCTAATTTCCTCCAAAACCGCGTGCACCGCCTGAACGGGATCGGGATGCTGGGTAATCGGGCGGCCGACCACCAAATAATCGGCTCCGTTTTTTACCGCTTCGTAAGCAGTCATCACCCGCGCCTGATCTTCTTTGCGGTTTTGAGCATACGAGCCGCTTTGGGTAAAGGCTGGGCGGACTCCCGGACATACGGTGATAAAATCCTTACCGAAACGCTGTTTAATAGCGGCAGCTTCCTGAGCGGAACAGACAATACCCTGCAAACCGGCATTGCTGACAGCGGCCGCCATCGCTTCGACGGTTGTTTCGACATCGACGGCAGCTCCGTAGAATTGCTGTAAGTCTTGTGCGTTTAAATTGGTTAAGACCGTTACGCCGATGCAAATGCTCTGAGAGCCTTTTTCTTTGAGCATTTCGGCGACTGCCCGCATGGTTTTTTCGCTGTTGGAGCAGTGCACATTGAACATGAACACATTTTGCTCGGCGGCAAAAAGGCAGGCCTGTACAACAGTGTTGGTAATATCGTGGAACTTTAAATCCAAAAACACTTTTTTGTTTTTTCCGTGCAAGTAATCGACAATGGCTCCCTTCGTCCGTAAGAAAATTTCAAGCCCTGCCTTATACACCGTAACACTATTGCCGAGCTGCTCCACGAGGGCGGCTGCTTGGTCGAGTGTGTCATAGTCCAACGCAACAATCAATTTTTCGCGGACAGTGCTGCTGATAGCACCGCATTGTGTCTTTTCCATATTGTAAAACTCCTCTTATTGAACAGTACCTTGAGTATACTACGAAAATAAAGGTAAAGCAAAGCAGCGTCTATTTTTACCTTGTTTTTCAGTACGTAACGTGGTATATTTTATAAAGTACTGATTTACCGATTAAAGCCGTCATGGTTTTCGGTTGTATTTTATGTCTATAAAGTAAGAGGAGGGGAATGTTATGTCTTATCATAAATATAGCAAATATCCTATGTGTGTCGCTGTACTTATTGCTTTGGTTTTTACCGCTGCCTGTGGTTTGCAGCCTTTTTCAAGCGTTAGAGTAAAAGCAAGTCCTAAAGTTTATGTCCCGCTGGGGTCGGCAGAGATTACAGTAAGTGATATAGACAAAAAACTCGAAGATATTATAGCGACAAACGGAGATTCGTCCTCCGGCACAAAGGCGCGTATATTTCGTTATACTCCGCCCGATGCGACAGGCGAAGATAAAAATCAGTTGCGTTATTTAATACATTATCCTGTAAAATCTTTAGACTTTGATCTAAGCAATTATTTCGGAGAAAATGCGGTTTCGAGCAATACGGCACTTTCATACAAGATAGATGAGAAAATTTCCATACCGACTTTGGATACAGCACAAACGTGCACCATAGCGGAGCCCGATGTGATTAATACTAAATTACTGGAGGCTTTTAACAATGTTGATACATCCTCACTACCATCGATAGAGATTCCGGCCGGAGCACCGGGTATATATACGGTACCTGTAGCTATTGATATTAATTTCGAAGGTTTTGAAGAACTGACGTTCGAATCCGGTGCTTCTTTGACCATTTCGGCAGAACTGCCTTCCGGCATGACCTGTTCGTTTCCTAGTGCTCAACTTGAAAGTAAAAGCAACGGTAATACATTTTATGGATATAACTCTTACGATTCCCCGAATGCGGTGAAATTTTATATTGATAGGCCGATGGGTAGGTCGTTGTACATTACCGGCTCGATAACGGTATACGGCAGCGTATCGGCGGGTGGCACGATCAAGCTCAAGCGAATCCTTGAGGGAACGATAAAAGAAGCGAAAGGTATCAACGCCCATATCGAACATCTTACGCTGGGCGGTGTTCAGACTGTTGAATTGCCCCTACCGGATGATTTTAAAAAAGCAACTATAGAGAAAGGCTCTCTGAAGTTTTCAATCCAGCAGCCTGAGGGGTGGAGCGGGATCGACATAAAAGAAAAAACAAAAATAGAACAGAGCGGAACATCAGGACTACTTATTGATCCTCCAGCTTTCCGTACGTTAGGAGAATCGATTAATCTTGCCGGTTTGACGCTCAATGATTCAAAAACACTGACATATACGCCGGAGCTTGATGTAAGATTAACGAATGCAACGTACCGCAAACCATCCGAATCGCTGTCTGCCGATTTCAGTTTTTCTATTCAGGAGTTTACCGAACTTACTTTGAAAAACAAAGATACGTTTGCAATAGCAAAGACCGAACCTATTCCCGACGCCATGAAAAAATGGATTAATAAGATAGAGTTTAATAAAGTAAGCGCAACGGTAAAGATGGACAACGGGTTACCGGAAGGGAATCCGATAACGGTGAAACTTTCGTCAGACGCATTTCATATATCGCCGCAATCACAAGAATTCCCCTCCCAAAAATCAACGGAACACACCTACAGCAGTACTGCAAATTGGCTATTGGATGTGGAAAGTACGGCTAATCTTGATTTAAATGCTGCGGTGGAACTTCCCAATTATAACGACAGTGATAAGACGTTTACCTTAAAAAATATTTCTACCGGTACAGACATAAAAGTTTCCGTAGAAACGAAGTTTACTCTTGATTGGAAAAAAATTACGTTGAAAGCGCAAACCGGCCAGCCGTTTTCTTATCCGCAGGGCGAGAATGACTTTATTGATCTCTCTGCCCTTTCAAACTTGAAGAAAGCGCATCTGAAAATGCCTGATGTACCGGTATATGTATATGTGGGTACTGCTTCCGGTTTATTGGCTGATAAGCCGATAAAAATAGGACTGTCCGCGCGCTATACGGAAGAAGGTAGTTCTACTCCTCAGCCGATACCGTTATGCAATGAAACGCCCTGCACGTTACAGAACTTCCCTGCCGATAAGTTTGTTGATACTAAAAAAGAATATACGGAGGCTATTCCTCAATACAGTTTTGCTATAAAGCGCGAAGGTACCGATAATACGCTCGCGGATATTTTTAATAAATATCCGACGGGCGTGCAGCTTGCATACACAGTGACTATGGGCGAAATGGAGGTGGATCGCGCAACCTATGACGATATAATAAATAATGGGGGAAAAGCTGAAATAAAGCTTGATGTGCTTCTAGAGATTCCGGTCGGTTTTACAATTGAGACTACCGAGCCAATATCGCTTAAGCCGTTTATGACAGAAATATGCGAAAGAGATCTCTTAAATAGAACAAGCGCAAACGATGAATTGGTTGACAAACAAATTATGAATGCATTCCGGTCTATACAGTTGAATGCGAATATCCGGAATGAATCGGGTTTCCAGCCAACCATCATGTTTAAACTGAAGAATAGCAACGGAGATGAGATCTTAACAAAAGAGCTGTTTCGGGCTTCAGGGGAAGTTGACTTAAATTTCAGCAAAGATGACTGGAATAAGATTCAGAATACGTATCCCGTATACCCTGAAATCCTTCTTAAATTCCCGGCAGATAAGCGCACTATTAAGATTAATAAGAATTTCACCGTATCCGCATCGCTCTCTGTTTCCGCCAAAACGGATATTGATTATAAGTTATAGGATAAAAGGGAATTGAATATATCGGAAGTACCGAAGGGAGATAAAAATGAAAAAAACGTGTTTTATTATAGTATGTATCATGATGGGTGTTTTTACGGCTTTCGGACAGGCTGCGGTAAGTGCCGGTACCGATTCTGAAATAGTAACGGAACAAGCAACCGCCCCTGTCCAAGCCGATACTGAAGCTGTTCAGCTTTCTCAGGAAGACGCGGCCGCTCAACCGCAAAACGATACGCCGCCTGCCCTTTCTGCTGATAATGACGGAGTTGCTGAAACTGTAGCTCCTGCAACGGTAAGCGCAAATGAGGCAAGCCAATCTTCCGAAACGGAGACAATTGTCATCTCTACGGGACAGAGTGATAGCGACACGCAAGAACATAAAGATATAATAGCGCCGGTCGAAGTGAATGAGCCGACGCAGCGAACTAAGCGGCGTGCGCTGTCGATGCATACGGGCTTATCGATTGCTGCTACCGGTGCAAATAATGCTTTTTCCTTTTTTGATTTTTTTAAACCGGAGTTGGTTATCGACCTTAATACGCTTTCACAAAAGACGATCAAGACAGGTCTCCACGCAAGCGTTTTATTTAATTTTGATTGGTTCTTTCAGTTTACGGTACTTGAAGAACACACGGTAAAATTCTCCACCACGGTTAATGCGGATGGATGGACGAATGTTTCAAAGAGTCTGCTCGATCTTATCGCAAAAGGAAATGAGACGAATATGCAGGGGGGCACAATCAAAGGAGCTCTCAATGCAAAGCTCAATGCTTTCATAGACACAGGGGTGATGTATCACCTGAAAAAGCCGGATTACGGCTTTTCCGCTCGGCTTGCGTATTTTGTTCCGCTTGCATATATGGAAAATCCGCAAGCAACAGTTACCTTATCACCCAAAAAAAACGGTGGCCATATTGAAGGGCTGATCATGGAAGCGGAAGGTACGGTAAATGTTTATGGGTATTTGCCGGCACTGGCAGCGGGAAGAGGGCTTTCCGTTGCAGACCTCTTTAAAGATTGGGGGCTTGATTTAAGTTTAGCCGGATCATACAGCCCGACAAAGTGGGTTACCGTTACCGGCGGGATAAATTATTTGCCGCTTAAGGTTGTATACATGAATACGGGACTGCAGAGCTCCTTTAAATTTAAAGGTACGGTGGATAATCTTCTGGAAAATATCAAAGATAAAAAAGATTTTGTTAGTAAAGATATGACGATGGATAAGCTCTCTGACAATCTACCGCAGAAAAAAATTATGCGTCCGTGTAAAATTCAAATAGGGGCGGATTTTAGGCCTTTCCAAAATGATTATTTGATCTTATCGCCGTCTCTTGCCTTTCCTGTTATCAATGCAAAACCGTATTATATGGATGGTAGTCTTAAAATTGAAAGCCGGTTCGCAAAAGTACTTGGGGTCTATTTGGATACCGGATGTATCGAACGGATGTGGCGGCATGAACTTTGCTTCTTTATCGCTTCGAGAGGTTTTACGCTTAACCTCGCCGCATCGCTCGCTTCGCAAGACTTCAAGCGGACATTTACCACGCTGTCCGGTGTCGGGATAAAGTTTGGCGCCGGTATCGGTTTCTAGGATGTCCTTTTGAAAATATACGGCACATCTACTGCGTTGCTACACAAAAATAAATGCTCAACGTATCAAAGATACGCCTGCGCTTTATTTTTGTTCGCGCCTTGTATCTGTACCATCTATTTTCAAAAGGCTAACGGCAAAAATATGCGGCGCATCTGCCACCGCCTCTTTTCAAAAGGCTGACGGAAAGCTATATCCGTGTGTGTCCTGATGCGTTGCCCCTGCGACGACCGATTGAATCTTTTCTTGAAATATGTAAACTAATGCTCATATTTATTCCGACATGAGGGGGCGGGTATGATGTACTCGGGTTCTGCGAATTTGGCAATTCTGGCGTGTCCGGGCGGTGAACACTTTGCCGATGCTGTAATTCAACATTTAAAACATATTTATGTAGAAAAACTTAATAGAAAAATAGACAAGCTAATAAAACGATATAATTTACAAAAAGAAAGGCTTATTCGAGACATCAATTTTTATAACGATCTTATTTCTTCCGGTTTACATGAAAATAACGAGATTGAAAAAATCCGCGTTCCTCGTTTTAAAGTGAACGCCCGTTTTACCTATTTTACGAACGGTGAATTTAAGACGGAAATACTGGAATGTATCCGCGGCAAGAACGTTTTTATTTTTCAGGATGTAGAAAACCATTATCCGCTTTG
>ERZ773009.2722-NODE-2722-length-11152-cov-12.685140_pt1 | contig 11152 bp, 7 predicted proteins | sample MGYA00580663_ERZ773009 | MGnify/ENA primary metagenome ERZ773009 (study PRJEB29015, sample SAMEA2737969) | human oral metagenome | biome: human oral; feature: human-associated habitat; material: dental | place: China | collected 2026 ... | reverse complement strand
GAAGCACAATGAAAATGCACACAGCACTCACCATTGCGGGCAGCGATTCGAGCGGCGGCGCGGGCATTCAGGCAGATCTCAAGACCATGACCGCGCACGGCGTTTTTGGCATGAGCGCACTTACCGCGCTCACCGCGCAGAACACCACGGGGGTCACCGACATCCTCGCCGTCCCACCTGCATTCCTTGCGGCACAGCTCGATGCCGTATTCACCGACATCCCTCCCGACGCAGTGAAGATCGGCATGGTCGCGGATGCCGCACTCATCCGCGTGATTGCGGAGAAACTGGACGAATATCATGCGCAGAACGTCGTCGTCGACCCCGTCATGGTTGCGACCAGCGGCGCACGTCTCATCAGCGAGGATGCTGTTGAGGCACTCGTCTCACTGCTCCTGCCGCGTGCGACCATCATCACGCCGAACATCCCCGAGGCGGAGGTGCTCGCGGATACCGCAATCACCGATCGAAAGGGCATGACCGCAGCAGCGGCACGCATCTATGATCGTGCACACACAGCGGTGCTCATGAAGGGGGGACACAGCGTCGACGACGCGAACGATCTCCTCGTCGATGGTGCGGGCGCACGCTGGTTCGAGGGGCGGCGCATTGCGACTGCGAATACCCACGGCACAGGCTGCACCCTCTCCAGTGCGATCGCAGCGAACCTCGCGCGTGGCATGACGCTCGATACCGCCGTCGAACGTGCGAAGGCGTATATCTCGGGCGCACTCGCCGCAGGACTTGACCTCGGCGCGGGCAGCGGCCCGCTCGCGCATGGATTTGATTTGAGGAGTGAATTTATATGCTAGACACACGCACCCGCAGGCTCACCCTCGCCGGCATCCTCGTCGCCGTCGCCGTCCTCGGTGGACTGTTCAGCTTCCCCGTCCTTGGCAGCCGCTGCGCCCCTGTGCAGCACCTCGTCAACATCCTCGCCGCCGTATTCCTCGGCCCTCTCTGGGGCCTCGGTGTCGCCTTCACCGCGAGTCTCCTCAGGAACATCGCGGGGCTCGGCAGCCTCATGGCATTCCCCGGCAGCATGATCGGTGCGCTCTCGTGCGGGCTTGTCTACCACTATACGAAACGTCTCGGCATCACCTGCGTCGCCGAGGCACTCGGAACCGGCATCCTCGGCGCACTCGCCGCCTATCCCGTCGCCGCCCTCCTCATGGGGCTGAACCCCACGAGCTATACCGTCTACATCGTCCCCTTCCTCCTCTCCACGGGCGCGGGCAGCCTACTCGCCTACATCCTCCTGCGCTTCCTCCTGCCGAAGATTCGGCGGGGTTGAATACCTTGTATGAAGACCCCTTGTGTGGTACTCTGTATTGGTCACGCGAAATATATTGTCCTGCAACGCAGCAGCACCGCCGGTCGTACCGCTGCCCTCTGAAGCAAATCCATCATTTGGGGCGAGCACTTCCCGTAAAAAATCCGGTCTTTCCATCGGACTCTGGACGGACAGCAATCGAAAAACAACCACGAACGCTCCGACGCAAGCAATCAGTAAAATACTCTTTTTCATATTCTTCCCCTCGCCCCTATCAAAGTAGATGATGTAAATGAAGTGAAAGAAAAAGTTTTACATCTCGCAGGCGTGTTTAAGAATAAAATAAAACAGAACGAAAGCCCTTGAATCTTTGCGATACAAGGGCTTACAGAACTGTATTTATGGATTTGTCTATCGTTTGTCTACCGTATCACTTGCCTACAATCTTCCGCATTATAACAACGATGTAGGGAACTCCTCTTCTAAGAAGTAACTTTTCCCTAAATTAACATGGTCAGCTAATTTTTGTATCACCCCCATGCGAGGCAGGGATATTTGCAATAACCATTATGGCTCACATGGGGGACAGGGCAAAAATTATCCGGCTCTAACGATGGCAGACCCCTCCTTAGAGTCGGATGCGCTCGATGTGCTCCATATCCACGGTGACGACCGCCACCTCGAAAGCAATCTCGTAGAGGATGAGATCGTCGCCGACGGCATCGATGGTCTCCTGATAGCGCGGAATTTTCGCCGCGAACAGTGCCGCGAGGTCGTAGACGGTGTGTGCGGATTTGACGGCGTGTCCGCTTGCACGGACGTGTTCGTTTGTGTCGTTGTGCGGAACGGTGGTAAATGCGATGTTCGGATTCGCCGCAAGTTCGACGACCTTCTCGTTGTCCTTGAACGTGGCGAAGTAGGCGCGGCGTTCCTCAGGCGCATAGTAGAAGTTCACGATGCGTACGTGCGGCAGCCCGTCCGTCGTTGTCGCAAGCGCGATCTCGCGCTGCTCGCGCATGATACGCTCGAATTCTTCCCTCATGTTCATGTTTTCCTCTCAATCTTTCCCGTGCCGTTTTCTTTTTGCTCAGGTCATCTCTTGACGAATTCGCAAGAGATGATTTTTTAGTTGCGTAAAGCGGTCGTATACATATTCTTCAGCATAAGGAAGCAGCTTGTCCTGTCGAATAAATTTGCTGTAATATATCGGGTCGCTTTGCAGTCGTTTGATTTCGCTGATGAGAGGTGTATGGTTGGTTTCGCGCGTGTCCCATAGCAGAACCGCATGGGAATTCACGATATCCGTCTCGGGCTTGTTGTCTCCTCCGGCGTATATGGGGATGGTTCCCGCCAATAGAGCCTCAAACAGTTTTTCTGTAACGTAGAAACGAGTGTTTGTGTTTTCTGGGCAAATACTGAAGCGAAAATCGGCGAGGTAGTGGAGTTTATTGTTTTCATAGTTCTTCCACAGGGCATCTGTGTTGTGTTGCCACCGTCCCGCACAGTGTATGTCCATATGATCCTTGAGTGCATCGTAGATGGGGCGGCGTGTTCCCCATTTGTCGTGACTGGCGATTAAGGCGCAGTCATGTTTGCACGTACTTTTTGCACGATTAATCTCGTTAATCCGTTCACGAATACGTGTATGATCCACAATAGGGGGGAATAGATATGGAATCCACAATGGGAATCGAAGATACTTTACATCGTGAAGATTGTCAAAGCCCATTGCGAGATCCGTTGCATCAAGTACATAGTCCCGATATACATGGAAATCCATATCAATATTGTGCAGATTTTCCCCACTGAAAAGTATTTTTTTTCCTGGTGTGTGTGCAATCATTTCCCGTGGACCGAAGACCGAGAAGAAGTGAAATGTATGCGAGTCAGTACCGATGTTGTTGACAATAAACCTGTGGAACCATTCTTCTTCATAGTCGCAGCTCCACCAGTTGTGGTAGCAGATGGTTCGATCTTTTGTCCGGTAGTCGGCTGCTCGTGCACGTCTCATCCGATTCCATAGCTTTGCCTTTTGGATCAGTTCTTGTAGCATAGACTCCTCCCGAAGGGTTTATTTATTGCATTGTGTCCGTATCCCTCGGACAAAGGCATAGCGCGGTGTGCCGCTTCCCGCATCGGCAGCGGCAATGCAGAGGTCCATCTCTGTATCGCCGAGCTCCGCAAACGGAATGCAGATGGTCTGCTCATACCCGATGATCACGCGCAGATCGTCCGTGAGCGGTGTGCACGCGACTTCGCGAACGCCAAGGATGCGCCCCGTCTCCGACCCACTGCGATAGGTCAGCAGACTCCATGCGGGATAACCGATAAAGCGCGTCTTGATAAAAAGATTTTCGCCGCGGAACACCGTGTCCTCGGGCAGCCGGTTCGGATACTCCGCCTCCGCCGCAACGGGGGAGGTCTCCTCCGACCAGAGCGAGATCGGCTCGACACGCGTCAGTGCGGGTGCGGGTCCCGCGCTCACTGTGGGCAGCGCACAGCAGAGGAGCGCGAGCACGACGAGGAGTGTACGAAACAATGACGGCATGACAACCTCCTTTATCAGCTCGTATAGAAAAGCCCTGTATGAATCTTGGTCGGACGGAAAATCTACGCCCAATGAGTGGATGTTTTAGAAAAGACCGCTGTGTGTGACTGTCCGTGTGAGTGTAAGCAGCAGTTTATCGCTCGCTCTCTTCTTTTTGATGCATTCGTCAAACGAAATCTCTGGGGCGACGCACTCCTGCGTGTATGAGCTGCTAACAAAATTATAGCATAAAGCAGCAGGAGAACGATATAAGAGAATCAAATTTTCTAATGAGTATCGGGATTAAAATGATGGTTGGAGCAGGAGAGTGTGCGGCGTGAAAACCCCAAGGGGATCGTTATGGTATTTCTGTCATGATAGCGAACAATATCGGTGTAAGTAAAACCCCCGATCAACCGAAAACACGGTCGATCGGGGGTTTTTGCTTTATGTTATGATGCTTTCTTCCCGCTGAGAACAACCTTGCTGAAGAGGGCGAGGATGCCGAAGAAGACGAGGAGACCGAGCATTTCTGCGGTATCGGCGAAGTCCGATCCCACTATGGCAAGCGGACTCTCGCTGCCTCCGTTCGAGACGGAGACGACGATGACTCCTGCGAGCAGGACGCCGACGATAGACTCACCGACGATGAGCCCCGAGGCGAAGAGTGTGCCGCGCCTGAGACCTGCCGCCTCGGCGTTCGAGCCGCCGGTCTTACGCAGATGGCGGTTGAGGATGTAGCCGAGGATCGCACCGACGACGAGCGGTGTCTGGATGACGGGCGGGAGGTAGATTCCCATGCCGACGGCGAGCGGCGGCAGACAGAGATTCTTTGTCGTACGCTTGAGGAAGAGGTCGATCAGAACGAGGATCACGCCCACGCCGATGCCGATGTAGATATACTCCCATGCGAGCTTGCTGGAGAAGATACCCTGTGCGATGGTGGTCATGAGCACCGCCTGCGGCGCGGAGAGTGCCTGTGCAGGATCCATGCCCGCACGCGGCATTGCACCGGGGAAGCCGTACGCCTCATAGAGGAGGTTCAGGACAGGCGCGATGACGAGCGCACCGACTACGCAGCCGATGAGGAGCGCGACCTGCTGCCGCCACGGCGTTGCTCCGACGAGCCAGCCCGTCTTGAGATCCTGCATATTGTCGTTCGAGATGCAGGCGATGGCAAGGATGATCGAGGTGGTAAAGATGGCGGTCGCCGTCGCGAACTTCTCGCCGCCCGGCATCTCAAAGATGCCGAACGAGGAGCAGAGCGCATACATGACGAGGGAGGCGACAATGATGCCGAGGATGCCGATGCCCGAGATCGGACTTGAGGATGTGCCGACAAGACCTGCCATGTAGGCGCAGGCGGCAGCGACGAAGAAGCCCATGAGAACCGAGACACCGACCCCGACAATCGAGAAGATCAGCTTTTGGCTCGGCGGAATCTGCTCCGGGCTGACGAACATAAAGAAGATGGCAAGAAGCCCGATGACCGTTACACAGAAAACGAGGGCGATGCTCTTCATCGACATATCGATGTCCATGCGGTGCAGCCCCTTTTCCTCGCCGGTCGTGCGTGCGCCGGCGATGGACTCCTTCACCCCGTCGATCACGGGGCGTGCAAGGGTGATGAGCGTCCAAACCGCCGCTACGCCCATCGCGCCCGCGCCGATGAGACGTACCTTCTGCTGGTAGATCATCCCGGCGAATTTCTGCATCGCCATGCCGTCGGGCGGCAGCTCTGTCATGGTGAAGTAGGGGACAAATCCCGCCCATGCGATGGCGATTCCCGTCAGCATGGCAAGTCCACTCGCAATGCCGATCAGGTAGCCCGCACCCACGAGCGCGGTGGAGTAGCCCAGAGGCAGCTGTGTCATGCCGCGCCCGACATGAAACCACGCAGAGAGTGCGCCGCCGAGCACCTGCAGTCCGTTCGTGAGGAATGCGACCACGCTCGCAACCGCGCTGCCCGCGAGGATCTCCTTCAGTCCGGACTCGGTCTTGCCGTCCGCCTTGGTCTGGCTGCCGACCTTCAGGATCTCGGCAGCGGCAACGCCCTCGGGATATGCGAGATCGCTGTGGACGACCATCGCACGGCGCAGCGGGATCGTAAAGAGCACGCCGAGACAGCCGCCGCACGCAGAGACCACCAGTGTCTGCCAGAACTGGAAGCCGTGCCAGTAGCCGATCATGAGCATACCCGGAATGATGAAGATGATGGCGGACAGCGTCCCCGCTGCCGATGCCTGTGTCTGCACCATGTTGTTCTCGAGGATGTTCGCGTCCTTTGCCATCTTCAGAATCGCCATCGAGATGACCGCCGCCGGGATTGCCGACGAGAACGTCAGGCCGACCTTGAGCCCGAGGTACACATTCGATGCCGTGAAGATGATCGTGAGGATCGCGCCGAGCAGCATACCGCGCACGGTGAGCTCGGGGAGCCGCAGCTCGTGCTGCATAAACTCATTTTGCGCATCTTTCATGCAAGAATCACCTATCCTTTGATCCAATAAAGAAAAAAATAACAACAGCATTATAACACAAAAATGATAAATATGAAATTATAAATTGATTGTATACAGAAAATTGCCGAAAAAGACAAGGACTTGCCGATCCCATGTAGTCCGTCAGATTGGTGCAGATTTTTCGTCGTGTCGAGAGGAACCGAACGTATCGCAATCGTTATCGTTCCCTGTGCGCTCCCAAAACACAAAACAAAACCGCCGACAGACTTTCTCGTCATCTGTCGGCGGTCATGAGGAAAATACGGGAAGTGATAGGTAACTCTCTTGCATCTACACGATCTCTGCTTCATTCCGCACACCGTTCGGAGGGCGGAACTTTCCTTCAAAACGCTGAGAAACTACCTCGACATACAGCTGGCGCATATCCCACGACTCCGATCGCGGGAACATATTTCCGCTCTGCGCACTGTACGCCCCTGTGCCCGTCCTCTGCGGGCTGCCGCATGCTCCCTGTCGCACCTCTGACACTTCCGTCCCGTCGCGCGCCGGGACTCGACTCTCCTGTGCGAACCTTCGGATCTTCTGCGGCCATTCAATGACCCATCGGAATCTCCTCCCAGTCCGTCATGGAACTCCGGCTGTGCCGGCTCCGCCACAGGCGAAGCTGCACCGCCGTGATCCCTCTCCAACAACCGTCGGTCAACACTGTGGAAACTCCGGAGAACTCATCCCATATGTTTACGGCTCATATGGGGATCACCTGTCCTGAATCAGATGATCTGCGAATTCTCCTTAACTATCTTTAGTATAGTCAAAGTTCAGAAGATTGTCAATACCGTAAAAAGAAAAATTTGAGGAATTGCCGCTCAAAAATCGGTGCTGCGTTTGTCTCTGCTTCTCCAATGACAGAGCCGGCACGTCAAGCAATGCAGTTGCCTGATGTGCCGGCCTTGTTGTTTTTGTTATTCGGCGATTTCACGTACGATGGCGAGGGTCAGCTCTGCTGCCTCGTAGAGGTCGCGCTCGCGGATGCTCTCCTCCTTCGTGTGGCAGTCCGTCATGCCGACACCGAGGACGGTCGTCGGCACACCGTAGGCATTGAAGTGGTTCGCATCCGAGCCGCCGCCCTCCTCCTCAAGCACGACGGGGAAGCCGAGCTTTTCTGCGGCGCGGCGCAGATACTGAATGGGGAGCGCGTCGGGGGGCAGTTCGTAGGGATCGTAGTCCTTCTTGATGTCGATTTCCGCCGTACAGCCTGTCCCGTCGAGGGCTGCATTTACACTGTCCACCATGCGCTGTGTGAGTGCGTCCAGCTTCGCCTTGTCGCGGCTGCGCGTCTCAAAGTTCAGCGTGCAGAACTCGGCGACGACGTTGGTCGCCGTGCCGCCCTCAATCCTGCCGACGTTGCAGGTAGTCTCCTCGTCGATGCGTCCCTGTGGAACGGCGGTGAGCACTCTGCCCGCCGCAGTGATGGCGCTCCTTCCTGCGTCGGGGTCGATGCCCGCGTGTGCCGCCTTGCCCACGATGCGTACGGCGAGTTGATTCTTGCCGGGGGCTTTGAACGCCGCCGTGCCTGCGTGTCCGTGCGTGTCGAGCGTATAGCCGAGGTCCGCGTGCAGGAGGCTCGTATCCAGACAGCGCGAGCCGTTGACACCGCCCTCCTCGGCGACGGTAAAGACGATCTGGAGATTGCCGTGTGGGATGTCATCCTCCTTCAGACAGCGCAGCGTCTCGAGGATGGCGACCACCCCTGCCTTGTCGTCCGCACCGAGGATGGTTGTGCCGTCGGAGCGAATCACACCGTCCTTGAGGATCGGCTTGATGTTCGCGCACGGTTCGACGCAGTCCATGTGCGCCGTCAGCATAACGGTGGGTACATTCGCGACAGTTCCCTTGAAGTTCGCGACAATATTGCCCGTGTTTCCACCGAGCGCCTTGCCCGCCTCGTCCTCGTGAATCTCCGCCGCACCGAGGTCACGCAGACGGGCTGTCAGCAGATCGGCGATCTCACGCTCATCGAGTGTGGAGCAGCGGATGGAAACCAGCTCGAAAAATTCGTCCAGTACGCGCTTTTTGTCAATCATGGCTGCCTACTTTCCAAGGAAGAGGACGATCATAAAGGTAATCGTGGCGAGCAGCATCGGGAGTGCGTTGCGCTTCGACAGCTCCATCGGGCTGACCTTGGCAAGTCCCGCGCAGACGAGTGCCGCACCCGCGACGGGAGACATGGAGCGTCCAATCGAGCCCGCCATCTGCGCGAGCGAACCGAGGTCGATGATGCTCATGCCGAACGATGCCGCCTGTGGGGTAATCGCACCGTTGAAGGCGAGCGCGGCGGCATCGCCCGAGCCGGAGATAACGGCGATGATAAAGGGGCCGAACGCGCCCGCCATCTTGGCGACGGACTCCGAGCCCTTCATCGCCTCGATGAGTGCATCCGTGAGCCCCATCGCGGACATTCCTGCGGTAAAGACCGCCGCAGAGACGATGAGACCGATGACACCGCCGTACGCCTCGCCCATGCCGTCGAAGAACTTCTTCGTGATCTCCTGCGGGTTCTGCCGCGTGACGATGAGGGCGAGCACCGTGCCGACGATCATCGCCGTTGGGACATCCGTGAGCGGCAGGACGGCGAGCTGCTTGCTGCCGAGGACGAGCAGGACGAGCGGGACGAGGGGGACGAGCGCATAGAGCGGATTGACCTTGAAGTCCTTGCCGCCCTCCTCCTTTTCGAGCTGTGCATGATAGGCGAGGCGACGCGCCTCGTCGGGACCCTCCTTGCGCATGGTGGCGATGATGGTGAGCGTGATGACGGCGACGATGGACGCGACAATCGCGGCGGGCACCTGCGCCATGATGACGGTCATGAGATCGGTCTGCGCGAGATCCGCGACAAAGATGTTGTGTGCCTGCCCCGGGCTGATGGCGCTGCCCCATGTCCCTGCGAGGACAGCCGCACCCGCCATTGCGGGATGCACGCCCGCCGCCATGAGCGTTGGGATGAGGATGCTGCCGACCGCCGCCGAGCAGCCCGCTGCGCTCGGGATGGCGATGTTGATCCACCACGTCAGCAGCGTTGCGAGCGGGATAAGGATGAAATTGCTCCGCGTAATCACGCCCGAGATGGACTCGACGAGATGGCGGTCGCAGGTCGTGATCTTCATGACGAACGAAAAGCCCATGACCGTACAGATCACGGGAACAAGCGAGTTGTGCACCATCGTCTTGCTGAACGTCGCGACCGCGTTGCCCGTGACACCGCCGATGAAGCACATGAGAAAGCCCGCAGAAAGCAGCACCATGCGCGTCTCATACTTCTTGATGATCGCGGCAAAGGCGATGATGACGATAACTCCTCCGGCAATAGCCAATGAAAGGACCTCCTTTGAATAGAACCTACAAAACTATACTGAATTTCGACAAATAAATGTGAATTCCTTCACGAAAAGAGGCTGCTCTTGGAGCACCCCTATCGGCTCACTACGTTCGCCACTTCCCCCGTAGCGACGGGAGAAGCTAATATGCCGTAATAAAAAGCCTCCCCTGCCAGAGCGGGGGAGGGGGACCGCGAAGCGGTGGAAGGGGCGCTTTGAGGGGGTAGGAACGACAAACAAAGGGCTGTTGCAGGAGTCAAAAAAGACTTTGTGCAACAGCAGCCTTTTCTGCCAAGCTACTCGGCAATTCCCGGCCGCGTCATCTGGCGCGGTGAGAGGATGTGATTCAGTTCCTTTTTCGAGAGGATGCCCTGCTCGAGGATGATCTCGCGGATGGGCTTACCCGTGGTGTACGCCTCGCGTGCGAGCTCGGCGGACTTTTCATAGCCGATGTGGGGCAGGAGTGCCGTCACGATGCCGACGCTGTTGTCGAGCCACTTCTGGCACTGCTCGACGTTCGGCTTCAGATCGATGAGGAGCTTGTCGACGAAGGTGTCGACCGCGCGCGTGATGTAGTTCAGCGAGTTGAACATATTGAACGCCATGACCGGCTCCATGACGTTCAGCTCGAACTGTCCGTTCTCCACGCCGAGCGTCACGGCGAGGTCGCCCGCGATGACCTGATAGCACGCCTGATCGAGCACCTCGGCGATGACGGGGTTGACCTTGCCCGGCATGATCGACGAGCCCGGCTGCCGCATCGGCAGATGCAGCTCGTTCAGCCCGCAGCGCGGCCCTGATGCCATGAGACGGAAGTCGTTCGCGAGCTTGATGAGGACGAGTGCCGCATTCTTGAGCGCGGAGGAGAAGTCTGCAAACGCATCCGTGTTGTTCGTCGCGTCGATGATGTTCTGCGACGTGCGGTACTGCTCGCCCGTGATCTCCGAGAGCCGTTTGGCGACTGCCTTGATATAGGCGGGCTCGGCGTTCAGCCCCGTACCGACGGCAGTGCCGCCCATGTTGATCGTGTGGATGTGCCGCTGGACGTAGCGGATGCGGCGCATGGAACGCCGCACGGCGGAGGCGTACGAGCCCATCTCCTGTCCCAGCGTGATGGGGACAGCGTCCTGCAAATGGGTGCGTCCCATCTTGAGAATGGCGCGGAACGAGGTCGCCTTTTTCTCAAGCTCCGTGGCGAGACGGTCGAGCGAGGCGAGGAACACCGCGCTCTTTGCCGAGAGGCAGACCTTGATGCCCGTCGGGAACGCATCGTTCGTCGACTGCGCCATATTCGCGTGATTGTTCGGTGAAATGATGTCATAGCGTCCCTTCGGATCGCCGCGCAGCTCGAGCGCACGGTTGCAGAGCACCTCGTTCATGTTCATGTTGATGGATGTCCCCGCACCGCCCTGAATCGGGTCGACGGGGAACTGCTCGATATGCCCGCCCGCAATGATCTCGTCCGCCGCGCGTACGAGGAGATCGCCGATCTCGTGCGGGAGACGGCCTGTGTCCA
>ERZ773009.2719-NODE-2719-length-11158-cov-9.394038_pt1 | contig 11158 bp, 11 predicted proteins | sample MGYA00580663_ERZ773009 | MGnify/ENA primary metagenome ERZ773009 (study PRJEB29015, sample SAMEA2737969) | human oral metagenome | biome: human oral; feature: human-associated habitat; material: dental | place: China | collected 2026 ... | reverse complement strand
GTGGCGACCCACGTCGTCTTTATGTCGGACGGCGTCATCGTCGAGGAGGGCAGCGCGAAGGAGATCTTCACCGCGCCGCGCGAGGAGCGCACGCGCCGCTTCCTCCGCCGTATCCTGCCCGAGGAGTACGAGCCGGCGGCACTGATCTGAGGGAAGCCACGATGAAACATAAAATGGCGGCAGTCCGTGAGGTTTTCCTCGCGGGCTGCCGCCGTTTGCGTGCAGTGATTCCTATTAAGGAAGCACTGCTCCGTGGTTCCGCCATGAACACATCCATACACAAGCAGTGCTTATGCCGTTCAAATCGCCCCTTCCACAGCGAAGCGGTGGAGGGGTGGCAGCAGCTTATGTGTATGGATATCGATCAAAGGTCGATTCTTAAATAATGTTTGACGGTGGAGAGCCGAATGTAGTACATTGTGAACAAAGGTGGATGAGGGTATGCTGGATTATATCATTGCAAGGACAAATCGCTTCTTGGAACAGATGCCAAAGAGTAAGCGAAAGAAAAAAGGGCAATTTTTTACATCCGTTGAGACGGCTCGGTTTATGGCGGAGATGTTTGACTTGTCTGCGATTCCGGAGGAGCTTCACGTTTTAGATCCGGGGGCAGGGAGCGGGATATTGGCTGCCGCCTTGTTGGAACGTCTGGCGCAGGAGCGTAACGTGCAGAAGATTTTTCTTGTCTGCTATGAAACAGATTCTGAAGTGCTGCATGTTTTGCAAGAAAATTTATCTCATATCGCTGACCTGATGGGGGGAAAATTGGCGTATGAAATTCGTAAAGAAGATTATATCCTGTCTCAGCAGGATGATTTTAACGAGACCATGTTTGCTGACGGGAACGCACAAAAATATGATCTGATTATCGGCAATCCGCCATATCTTCGTGTATCCCGCACACATCCTGCAGCCCTTGCGATGCCTGACGTTGTGCATGGGTCACCAAATCTGTATTTCCTCTTTGCTGCGATGTCCCTTTTTAATTTGAAATTGGATGGGGAACTGGTCTATATCATTCCGCGAAGCTGGACTTCGGGGCTGTATTTTACTGCTTTTCGGCATTATTTTCTTGGGCAGGGAAAAATTACTCAAATACATATATTTGTCAGCAGGGATGAGGTGTTTTCGCGTGAGCAGGTTCTTCAGGAAACAATTATTATCAAAGTGAAGAGAACGGATACCATGCCGCGAGAAGTTAAAATTACGTCGAGCTACGGAAATATGACAAGATTTTGTGATGTTGCAAAAATTGATGTCCCATACACTTCTGTTGTGAAGGGCGATAAACTTTATGTATATCTTCCAACTTGTTCGGATGAAATTAATGTACTGGATAAAATTAATACCTATCAACATACATTTCCGCAAGAAGGTATTCGCATGAGGACGGGTATCGTTGTTGATTTCAGACAGCGGGAAGACTTGCGCGAAACTGCCGATGTACATCATGTCCCCTTGTTTTATAGTCAGCATATAAAAGACGGGCGGGTTCACCATGATCCATCGGGGAAGGAATTTGATTGGATTGCAGATGAAAAAAAATCACTCATCCAAAAGAATCAAAACTATGTTTTTTGTAAACGGTTTACGTCAAAAGAAGAGAAGAGACGATTGCAATGTGGGATTTACAACCCCAAAGAGTTTGAACAATATTCATTTATCGCAACACAAAATAAGATTAACTATGTTGAGCGCGTTGATGGCAAGGAGATGGATTTGGATACAACGTATGGGATTTATGCTCTGCTGAACTCGACTCTGTTTGATATGTACTATCGGATTTTGAATGGAAGCACGCAGGTCAATAGTACGGAGATCAATACGATCCCGATTCCCCCCATGAAGATGATTGAAGAAATAGGAAATCAATTAAGAGCGTCAAACGATCTGTCGACGGACAACTGTGATCGTATTGTTATGGAGGTAGCGTATGCGTAAAATGGATCAGGCACGAAAAATATTGAAAGAACTTGGAATGCCCCAAGCCCAGCTTGCAGATATTTGTTGTCTTATACTTTTGGCGATGTGCGGGCTGAAACCTCGTACATTATGGAGTGAGGCAACAAACGAATGGATTCGGATACACGATGTGATTGCGTTTGCAAATCAATATTATAAGACCACTTATGCAGAAAATAGCCGCGAGACATTTCGCAAACAGGGAATGCACCACTTTCGGAATGCGGCATTGATTGAGGACAACGGAGCGGCTACGAACAGTCCGAATTACCGTTACCGTATTACAGGAGAGATGTTGGAATTATTAAGAGTGTACGGAACAAAAACATGGAGGAATGAGCTTACTGAATTTCTGAAACGTCATGAAAAGTTGATGGATCTGTATGCTTCAAAGAAGAAGATGCAGATGATGTCGGTTAAAATCAATCATGCCGATTACAGCTTTTCGCCGGGAAAACATAACCAACTGCAAAAAGCTATTATCGAGGAGTTTGCACCGCGTTTTTCTCCTGAGGCAGAGTGTTTATACGTGGGAGATACAACGAAAAAAGATCTTGTAAAGAATATGGAGCGGCTTCACTCATTGGGGTTTGAAATAACAAAGCATGATAAAATGCCGGATGTTGTTCTGTACCGAGAAAATGTGAACTGGATCTATTTTGTCGAAGCGGTTACATCGGTTGGTGCGATGACCCCAAAACGGGTTATCGAAATCAATAAAATGACCCAAAGTGTTACAGCAGGGAAAATCTTTGTGACAGCGTTTCCCGATTTATCTACATACAAGGTTTTCTCAGGGGAGCTTGCATGGGAAACAGAGGTATGGATTGCAGAGATGCCGGATCATATGATTCATTTGAATGGAGATAAATTTTTAGGTCCGAGATGAGAGCGGGGCATGTCAAGGAAGCACTGATCAATTCAGCTTGCATCTCTTGGCGTGTTTTTTGCACGAACTGTGCCCTCGATTCTCCATCGTGAATTGTGCTATGAGAGATGCCCACGTGTAGGTAATCGAGCAGTCGGCATAAAGAGAATGTAAAAGGGACGTATCGTCGCCCCCTTGTTATGGCTCTATGGCATTACGGCGTAAAGATATGACCGCAGCGCATACAGATAAAGCGCTTTTCCCACGCCGCGACTTTTTTGTGGTATGCCTCCATCTCACGCGCATATTCCTCTTTGCTTGCGCGATTGGCATCGTTCGTATTTCTGCGGTCGCTCCAGAGTTTCCAGATGATGAGGGCGGCGACCAACCATGCGAGCAGATTGCCCATGCCGGCAAGCCCGGAAATGCGGTAGGCGACAAACTCCAGGATGAACGCCACAATCGGCATCAGGCAGCCGAAGGCAAGACATCCATGGGTCATTGTATTGTGTTCGCGCTGCGACAGCGTCGGCTCCTGCGGCGGTGCGATCTCACGTGCGAGATCCGTCACGGTGTAGGTCGGGCGCGTGACATTGCCGTATACGGCAGTTCGCCCCGTTTCCTCCGTCTTGGTCGATCCGTCCGAATAGGTGGTGGTCGTCGTTTCCACATCGTAGCCGACGATCTCCCGATGGGTTGCCGTCCCCGTCGCGTGTCCCCGCTTGTAGACGAGCGGCACAGATGCCGTGTTGTCACTGCCGCAGTGCGGGCAGGTCAGATGATTGCTTTCCATAGATGCCCCTTCCCTGTTTGTACAAAAATGCTGTCCATGTATTATAGCATACAATGTAGATGTCCTGCTGCAATAACAAACGGGTCTGCTTGAAAGATTTCTCCAAGCAGACCCGCTCTTTCGCTTGTCTAACGTCCGCGTGTACAGCCGCAGCCGCCACGTCCCGCATATCCGCGTTCGCCGCGTGCCGGGGCACGGTCGCCGTCCCAGCAGTAACCTGAACCATCGCCGTAGCAGTATGCCGTGTTCTGACGCTGCGGCAGTTCGCACACGCCGTCTTCACAGCCATAGGCGATTGCCTGTGCACCTGTAGCGAGGATGAGCCCCGCAAATAGTCCCGCAATGATCTTTTTCATAACCATTTCCTCCCAAAATACAATAGTATGTTTACATTTATTCTATCATATTTGTCAATGCAAAGCAAATTATAATTGACATATGCCGAAAACTTTGATAAGATTATAACTGTCATATGACAGAAATGGAGGAGTTATGCCGCGACCAAAGAGATGCCGGCGCATCGGCGTTTATCCCGATTTTTGGAGTTTTGCGCCGGAGGATGCGGAGGAGGAGACGGAGGAGTCCGTTGTCCTCCAACTGGATGAGCTTGAGACGATCCGACAGATCGACTACGGGCGGCAGACGCAGGAGGAATGTGCCGCCGCGATGGGCGTGTCCCGCGCGACGGTGACGAGTATCTATGAGGCGGCACGCTACAAGCTCGCGGAGGCAATCATCTGCGGGAAGCGCATCCGCATTGCAGGCGGCGCGTATCGGATCGAGAACCCGATTGTGCCGGAGATTCAGGACAAAGGAGAGTATATGATGAGAATCGCAGTACCCTATGAAAATGAGACGATTGAGCAGCACTTCGGCAGGGCAAAACAGTTTAAGTTCTATGATGTCGAGAACGGCACGGTACAGTCCTCGGAGGTTGTGGACACGGTCGGTGAGGGGCATGGCGCACTCGCGAGTTTCCTCCACAGTGCGAAAGCGGACGTTGTGATCTGCGGCGGCATCGGCGCGGGCGCACAGACGGCTCTCGCGGAGGCGGGCATTGAACTCGTATCCGGCGTGAAGGGGAATGCGGATGAATGTGTCACACAGCATCTCGCAGGGACGCTTGAGCGCAGCGCAGATGAGGGCAAGTGTACGCATCGCCACCAGCATCAGCACGGCAAGGATCATGCGCACGGGCATGGCTGCGGTCATGAGGGGCATGAAGGTCACGGCTGTGGACACGGCACACATGAGGGACATGAGGGGCACGAAGGTCATAAAGGGCATGGTCCTCATGGCGGACACGGCGCACACTGAGCTTACACAATGGAAAGCACCGCTTCGGCGGTGTTTTTTGTTGGAATAAACATAGTTAAAAATTATACATAAAATATGATTATGAACTATAGTGTTGTAAAATACAAAAATAAACTAGAATTGATTTCTGAAGGAAATATGAATAACTATATTCTCAATACCTTGATATAATTGAGAATATAGTTGAGAACGAATATGTATCCCTATAATATCTCTGTGTTGAAATGAAAATATGAATTTGATTCATAATTATTATTTATGATTTTTACAAAATACACTTGATTTTTTAGGAGACTTGTTATATTATATACATGAATCAAAGAACAAAAATATTCACGTTGAAATATAGGAGTGTATTCTTATGGGAAACGATATAGCTGTGATCTACTCCTCGCGTACGGGGAATACGAAAAAGGTCGCGGAGCATCTGGCGGAGGCACTCGACGCCTCCTGCCACAGCGTCAAGGATACGTCGGCAGTGCCCGATGGGGCGGCGCTCTGCATCGGCACATGGATCGACCGCGGGACGGCGGATGCTGCGGCGAAGAAGTACATCGAGAGTCTGCGCGGACGGCGCGTTTTCCTCTACGGCACGCTCGGCGCGGAGCCGGATTCGGAGCACTGCGCGAAGTGTATCGCGAACATCCGCGCACTCTTTGATCCGTCCAATGAAATTTTGGGCGCGATCCTAGTGCAGGGGGCGATTGATCCGATGCTCATTGAAATGTTCAAGAGTATGCCGAAGGACAATGTGCACGCGTTTACCGCTGAGAATGCGGTACGCTATGAGGCAGCGGCAAGTCATCCCGATGCGGAGGACTTTGCAAAGGTGATTGCGGCGGCAAAGGAGGCACTTGCATGAATACGTTTGAAACGAAACTCGCGGCACTCTCGGAGGAAGCGCGCGGCTGGCTGCTCGGTACGAAGTCGGAGAACCCGCTCGGCTGTGCCTTTGCGAAAAAGCGTGTGGTGCATCCGGGTGCGGGCGGCAAGCGCATGATCGGGGACAAGGCGGAGCAGGCGCAGATCTGGGCGGAGCTGATGGCGCAGACCCCCGATCCTGCTGATGAGCGTGCGGTCTACATCCACATCCCGTTCTGTGACAAGAAGTGCAGCTACTGCGGATTCTTTCAGAACTTCACGCGTGCGGAGGCGGCGCATCACTATGTCGATGTCCTCATCGACGAGATCGAGGCGGCGGCAGATACCCCTTATGTGACGGGTGCGCCGTTTCAAGCGGTGTTCTTTGGCGGCGGTACGCCGACGGCACTCAGCGATGCAGATCTCGCACGGCTCGTGCGTACGGTGCGCGAGCGTCTGCCGCTGACGAGCGACTGCGAGATCACGCTTGAGGGGCGCATCCATGATCTCTCGGAGAGCAAGGTCGAGGCGGCGATGAATGCGGGCATCAACCGTTTCTCCCTCGGCGTGCAGTCCTTTGATACGCGCGTCCGTCAGGCAATCGGGCGCATCGACGACCGCGAAACGGTGATCGCAACGCTGCGCCGCATGGTGGAGAAGCAGGGGGCTGTCGTCATCGCAGACCTCATCTACGGTCTGCCCTATCAGTCGATGGAGGTCTGGGAGAACGATGTGCGCACGCAGTTCGAGCTTGGCATTGCGGGCGGCGATCTCTACCAGCTCAATGTGTTTCCGGGCAGCGAACTGGCACGGCGCATCGACTCGGGCGATTTGCCGATGCTCCCGACAACGGAGGAACAGGCGGAGTATTTTAGGCGCGGGCTTGAGATTGTCGCGGAGTATCCGATGGCACGGCGTATCGACACAACGCATTGGACGACGGATCATCGCGAGCGCAGCATCTATAACACGCTCGCCAAGCGCGGCAACGACGTTCTCGCGTTCGGCTCGGGGGCGGGCGGCTTCATCGGTCAGATGATGTGGCGCAACCACGGTGCGCTTGCACCGTATGAGAAGATGGTGGAGGAGGGGGCCAAGCCGTTCCAGTTCATGGGCGAGCAGGCAGATGAGCACCGTATGCACAGCGAGATCGGCGATCAGATCGAGCATGGCTACCTGTATGCGCCGTTCTTCGAGAAGAAGTACGGTGTCGATCTTCTCACCGAACTCGAGCCGCTCCTCGCTGCGTGGGCGGAGAACGGTCTCGTTGCGCGTACGGCGACGGGGTTCCGTTTGACGCTTGCAGGTGAGTTCTGGCACGACAACCTCATCCAGGGCTTTCTCGAGGCGTATGCGCTCACGCAGGAGGACGAGGTGAAGCTCCGCAAGGAGAATGTCGCCCTGCAGGACATGATTCCGAAATCTGTACGCTCCATGCTCGAGGCGATGTTCCCTGACGGGATGCCCCCGCAGATGGCGGCGGCTCTCTCGGGCAAGCCGACACCGGAGCTGGAGAGTCACCCGCATATGCAAATGCTGCGCAATCTGATTGCGAAAGAGCGGGAGAAGGAACGCGCCTCGACGGCAAAAAACGCCGTTCCCGATCTCAATACCGTCATGCGTACGCAGTCGCGTGAACTTGGCAAAGCTGTGTAATATAATATAGGATAGAATGACAGCCCGTCAGGATGCATTGGCATCTTGGCGGGCTGTCTGTTATTGCGGCGTGAAATAGCCAAATGCGGCGGGGATGCTGTAGGTATCTGCGAGCTCTGCGTGGCGTACCCAGAGAAGGGCGGAAGAGGCTGCGTCATTGTCCTCCGCTGCCATCAGCGGCGGCTCGTTCGCGTCGGCGACTGTGACCGCCCAGCCCGTCAGATCCCATTCGATGTGTGAGAAAATATGACGCGCGGACGGGAGCGGCGCGATGTCGAGAATGTGGAATCCCTTTTCTTCGAGATATTCGCGTACGGCACGTTTGTTTAGCTTTTTGTCGATGTTCGGATATTCCCAAAGACCTGCGAGGAGTCCCCGCGCAGGTCTTTTTCGTATGGCGATTTTTTCGCCGCAGGAGAGAAGGAGAACGGTTCGCCGTTCCTTGCGGCGTGCTTTGAGCACAGTCCTGACGGGATAATCCTGTTCCGTGCCGCGATCATGTGCGAGACAGAGCTGCGCGACAGGGCAGGTGTGGCAGAGCGGCGCACCGTTCGGGAGACAGATGGTCGCGCCGAGATCCATGAATGCCTCGTTGAGGAGTCCCGCCTCGCGACCACTCGGGTAGGAGGGGGCAAGTGCCGCCTCAAGTGCTCGCTTCGATGTGTCCTTTGCAATGTCGATGAGATTCGCGGTAACGCGTGCGGCGACGCGCAGGAAGTTGCCATCGACGGCAGGCCGCGGCTCTCCATAGGCAAAGGAAGCGATCGCGCTCGCCGTATAGCGTCCGATGCCGGGGAGGGCGAGCAGCGCGTCAAAGTCCTTTGGCAGCTGTCCTTCATGTTCGCGAACGATGACCTCTGCCGCACGCTTGAGGTTGCGGGCGCGGCTGTAGTATCCGAGCCCCTGCCAGAGTTTCATGAGCGCATCGTCATCCACGGTGGCAAGATCGCGGACGCTCGGCAGCGCATCGAGGAAGCGCAGATAGTAGCCGCGTACAACGGCGGCACGCGTCTGTTGGAGCATGATCTCCGAGATCCAGACGTGATACGGTGTCGGTTCGTCGCGCCACGGCAGGTCGCGCGTGTCGGGGGCGGATTTGCGCCAAGCAAGCAGCGTATTGCAGAGGGCGGGAAAGATGGAGTCGCCCGTCCACGGTAAAATTTTCATTAGAGTGCTCTCCTTTTCGCGTTGATTTTACTATACCTGTGTGAAACAGGGATGAAGATGTGGGCTTTTCTTTACAAAAGGCAGGCTTTGTACTATGATAGGACTATTCTCAAAGATAGATAGCATAACAGCGATTTGAGGTGGGAGATTTCGTCCAGCCCACACGCCGATGGCACTACAGGGGAAACCCGAGTAGATGCAGGAGAATTGGACGCCTGCCAATTGCTGTTACAGGAAAGCCGTCCGACATGGGCGGCTTTTGCTTTTAGTTTCTGTGTGTGATAGAATAACAGAAAATCTGCATAATGGAGTGATTATAATGTTGGATATGAAATTTGTGCGCGAGAATCTGTCGGCGGTGCAGGAGATGCTGAAGAACCGCTGCAACGCGCTCGATCTCTCGCCGTTTGCGGCACTAGATGAGCGTCGGCGTGTGATTTTGCAGGATGTGGAGGAGAAGAAGGCACGCCGCAACGCCGTATCGAAGGAGATCGGTGTACGCAAGAAGGCGGGCGAGAACGCGGACGATGTGGTCGCTGAGATGCGTGCGCTCGGCGATGAGATCACGGCACTCGACGATGAACTGCGCGGCGTGGAGCAGAGTTTGCGCGAGCTGCTGCTCCAGATTCCGAATATGCCGAAGGCAGACGTGCCCATCGGAAAGGACGATACAGAGAATCCCGAGGTGCGCCGTTGGGGTACGCCTCGTACATTTGATTTCGAACCGCAGGCGCATTGGGACATCGGGGAGAAACTTGGCGTGCTCGATGCGGAGCGCGCGGCGAAGGTCACAGGAGCACGCTTCACGTTCTACAAGGGGCTCGGCGCACGCCTCGAACGTGCGTGCATCAACTTCATGATGGATCTCCATGCACAGAAGCACGGCTACACGGAGATGCTTGCGCCCTACATCGTGAACGAGGCGAGCATGGTCGGGACGGGGCAGCTGCCGAAGTTCGCGGAGGATATGTTCAAGCTCGACGGGCTCGACTACTACCTCGTGCCGACGGCGGAGGTGCCGACGACGAACTACCACCGCGACGAGATTCTGGACGCGGAGCAGCTGCCAGAATACTACACGTCCTATACGGCGTGCTTCCGCGCGGAGGCGGGCAGCGCGGGACGCGACACGCGCGGCCTCATTCGTCAGCACCAGTTCAACAAGGTGGAGCTGATTAAATTTGTCACGCCCGAGACAAGCTGGGACGAGCTCGAGACGATGGTGGAGGCGGCGGAGGACGTGCTGAAGACGCTCGAATTGCCATACCGTGTCGTTCAGCTCTGCACGGGCGACATGAGCTTTACCTCGGCAAAGACCTATGACATCGAGGTCTGGATGCCCGCGCAGGATAAATACCGCGAGATCTCGTCCTGCTCGAACTGCACGGACTATCAGGCGCGCCGCGCGAATATCAAATATCGTCCCGAGCGCGGGACAAAGCCTGCCTTCCTCCACACGCTGAACGGTTCGGGCATTGCAGTCGGCCGCACGGTTGCGGCAATCATCGAGAACAATCAGCAGGCAGATGGCTCCGTCCTCGTGCCGAAGGCGCTCGTCCCGTACATGGGCGGCGTCACGGTCATTCGATGAAGCGCCTCGTCGTCGGTATCACAGGCGCGAGCGGCAGCGTGTATGCGCTCCGCCTGATTGACGTACTGCGTGATCAGGGGATCGAAGTCCACGCCGTCGTGACGGCGAGCGGGCTGCGTGTCTTGGGCTATGAGTGCGGTATCACGGAGGAGAAGCTGGCGCGGCGCGTCTCCGTCCTCTATCCGAACGCGGACGTGGGCGCGGCGATCGCGAGCGGCTCGTTCCGCATAGACGCGATGGTCGTCCTGCCCTGCTCGATGAAGACGGCGGGCGCAATCGCCCACGGCGTGACGGATGATCTCCTCACGCGTGCGGCGGATGTGACACTGAAGGAGGGGCGGCGGCTCCTCCTCGTGCCGCGCGAGACGCCCATGCACGAGATTCATCTCGAGAATCTGCTGCGGCTCGCACGCGCGGGCGCGGTCATCATGCCCGCCGCACCGGGCTTTTATCATCGTCCCGAGACCTTGGACGATCTCGTCAACATGATGGTGGGAAAGATACTCGACCGCCTCGGCATTGAGGCGGAGCTGTTTTCGCGTTGGAGGTGACGCAATGAGATTCTCAAATAAAATATTTGCTACGTTTGCACTCGTCGGCGCACTCGTACTGCCCTCTGCGGTTCATGCTGCGCCGAGTGCAGACGAAAATGCGATGGAGATGCATATGGGCTCAGCGGAGACAAAGGATAAGAAGGCGGAGATCCAGATGGACTATCTGGAGCATCGCGGCGAGCGGCGCTATATCGACCTCTACAATCTGCACGTCTTCCGTCAGTACAAGGAGATGCACGGGATGTCACTGCACTGGGGCGTGACCGTCTCGCGTGCCGTCGGCTCGTGGGCGGAGAAGGATACGCCCGACGTGCGCCTCGACTCGTCCGCTGTCGGTGCGGGGCCTGCGTACATGGTGCGCTGGACGAAGCCGCTCGGCTCGAAATGGG
>ERZ773009.2718-NODE-2718-length-11159-cov-7.061419_pt1 | contig 11159 bp, 4 predicted proteins | sample MGYA00580663_ERZ773009 | MGnify/ENA primary metagenome ERZ773009 (study PRJEB29015, sample SAMEA2737969) | human oral metagenome | biome: human oral; feature: human-associated habitat; material: dental | place: China | collected 2026 ... | reverse complement strand
TAACCGTAACACGCAGATATGTGTCAATATTTCCCCTTTCACTACCTACAACAACGAAATTTCAAAAATGCCAAAGTTTTTTATAGAAATTTTATAAGACTATAATACCTGCATTTATAATTTTACTGCTTATTAAGAAGAGTATTTGGATAACCACTATATAGATAGTTTAATTCATTGTGTAAAGTAATTGTCTTTTATGACATGTGGTCATCACTGGAAAAATTTAAGATATTTATTCCTCTTTCTTTTGTAAAATTTTTGCATTAAAAGCTGTTGCAAAAGACTTCAAAATATTTTTGTTGTATTTTATATTTTTTTTCTCCATCAATTCAAGACAGTCATTTTCAGACAAATTAATAATACAACTAAGTTTATATCTAGCTCTTGAAGTACCAACATACATAAGTTGCTCACCCTGAGCATCATTGAATGTGCTCTTATCAATATCAACTACAATAATGACATCAGATTCAAGTCCTTTGAATTTTCTACAAGTAGTAAATTTAATATATCCTCGCTTATAATTGTACTTAGAATCCTTACAACAATCAGCAATTATACTAGTTTCTTCTGTCTTGCAGGTAAGTAATGTTATATTTCTATATCCTGCATCTATATACTTATCGATCTCATCATTTAAAAGTTCAACTGTTGCGTTTTTTTCCAAAGTAAAAGCAATTTCGGGAATATCACCTAATATTGCATCTTTATAGAGCTTTGGAGAATTGTTAGATCCTAGTAATCTAAGTGATGTTAATGCAATGTTTTCTGTATTTCTACAATTTCTGTATAGTGTTAACTTACAGTCAGCATTCTCAATATATTTAGGTACTTTTCTTGATTGAATCATCTGATTTTTATCATAGAATAGATAAAAGGTACCATTTATTTTTTCGTTGTCAATGACATTCATTTTTAGAAGTTCGATCAGTCCCTCTTCTTCTGTCTCAACCTTACCAAAATCCTGTCCTTCATCTATAATCACATGTTTATATGGGAAAGTATTCTCTATAAACATTTTTTCAAGATACTCCTTAAATAGACTATAATCAGATTTTTTAGTATCACAAATCTTACATGCTAGACCATCAATTGTATAGTAACTAACATATGGATATGGATAGATATTTTTTAGATGTTCCTTTAAAAATGAATTATAACATAAGAATAATACGTTTTCACTTTTCTCTGAATGAAGTCTTGCCTTCTCTACAGCCATAACTGTTTTTCCAGTTCCTGCAAGGCCATTTATGATAGCATTATTTTGTTCCTCAAGATAATTAAGAAGTGCTATCTGTTCCTTTAACATTCGCTTAAAAACATTCTTTGTTCTTTCTATTTCAATTTCTTGTAAAGAAATCAAACTGAAACTTGGTGCAAGAACTCTTTCAAGTATTCTTTTAACATCTTTATCTGATAGATTTGTTTCAACTTTAGCAGGTATTTCAAGAGTAAAAATCTTTTCTATATCTTTTTCAATTTTTCCAAATGAGTCTGCTGTTAAAGTAATATTTAAATCTGCTTCTGACGGAAGTTGTCTTCCCTGAAGCTTGCTAAGTGGTATATCTGGAAACCAAACAGCATGCATAAACTTACAATTTTTAAATTCGTATTGTAGACCACGACTAATCATATAATCTTTTAGTTTCCATTTATTAGAACTAGCCTGATTATATGGACCATCCTTTAACATTTTTATACCATTACCATATTTCCAATATCCATCTTCATAATTGACTTGTCCAGCTTTCGCTTCAAGACATAAAATTCCTTTCTTTGGATGAAATATAACAAAATCAGTTTCACTCTCTTTAAGAATTTCTTCAACTACAGTTACAATTGAGAAAGAGTGGAATACATAGTAATCATCAGGCAAATTATTTAGTTCATTAAACATTAACCCTTCCTTGCTTTTAGGATCAAATTCTCTGGGCATATCTGGGATCATTCTTGCCATATTTATTCACCAACTTTCTCTAATAACTCGTTAACATCAAATCCATCTTTTGTACAATATACGAACCAGCCTGTTTTCTTTGCAAGTTTGTAATCATCATAAGCATCATTTAAGAAAAGAATTACTTTCTTTTCATCCCATATAAGATTAGTTATAAAAGTTTCACCAGTTTCCTCAATTTTTACAGTTTTTTGGTAATAAGGTTTCGTTATACTTTGAGGACTAAGAGATTTAATTCTTTCTACAATTTCTATTTCATTATCATCAAAACAGTCCTCTAGAAGATCATTCCAAATTTCAATAGCAGACTCTGTACCTGGGTTTCTTCCATCTGTACCAAGGGTAAGCTTCATCTTTTTCATACAAGATTGTATATCACTATTCCCATGCCAACGTTCATTTTGATAGGTTTCTGTTACACCTTCTATTTCAAAAATAAGACGTTTTAGAATATCTATGGCTAATTTTCTTTGTAATTTATTATGATATGACTGATTATAATAATTTCTCAAACAATTATAACAAGATGTATTTTCATCACAACATTCCTTACTAACTTTTTCAAGACCAGTTTTTAAGGAGTTTGTAATAGCTTCTCTGCTAAGTAATCTTTTAACATGACCAGCACCTCCAGGTACATTATCATATAAAAGAATATCATAACTTTGAAACTCTAAGTTCAATTCAAGAAGTCCATCTATGTCATTTCTTTCAATATCAAGAGCTAAACTAACTCCTTCAAGAAATGCATACAAGAAAGATAATGCTTGAGGATATCCTAACTTATCATCGGAACGTAAGTATGGAATTGTAAATCTAGCAACATCTGTTTGAAACTTATGTCCTAGTCTCAAATAATTAAGTTCACTACAACTACAATCAAATTGTTTAAAATTTTTATGTTGTTTAAGTATTTGAGGAAATTTAGTTCCTTTCTTTACTATCTCACTATAGCCACATACAGGGCACATATAAAAACCTGATTTATTCATAATAAGAAGCTCATCATCACTACTTGTCTCAATACCTATTGCATTTCCTAAAACAAGTCTCTTTTCATCTGTTTTTCCATTACCAACATAAGAAACTTCACCTGCATATGAACGCTTAGGCTTTAATCTAGTACTCTCTTTTGTTATTCCACTTTTGAAACCATTAATTGGCTCAATATAGTATTCCATAACTTCAGTAGAAATTGTTTGACCACAATATTTACATTCTGAAATATCACTTTTACTTAAAAATACATTAGTTTTTTTACATGTAGGGCATGTAATAAACCAGTTTTTAGGAAATTCAGATTGTTTTTTTAGTGTGATATATTTTGAAGTATACTTCTTGCCATCAACTATAATTTCTGAATCAGGAGCATATTCTGATATTGCAACTTTAAGATCACGATTTAAATCATATTCATCAAGAGGGACACCATTTTCGTATATTTGTAAATCAACAACATCTACTGGAAATCCATATTTTGGTATTACACAATACTTTGATAAATATTTAATAACTTCTCCTTTTTGTAAATCAGAAATCTGGCGAATATAGTATGTAACATTTTTACTTGCCTGCTCATCACCTTGATCTTGTTTTTTCTTAGCTTCCTCTTTTGCACTTTCAAATTCTTTCATCATTTCTAGAATTGATTCAACAAAATGAGACATCTTATCATCGTCTCCACCCATTTCATCAAGCCATTTGAAATCCTTATAGTTAGCATAGACTGGTTCAGGTAAAATCTTTTTATTAATATTTTCATTAAGATCAGCTGGTTTTGACTGCATATACTTATTAAATTCATCAATACCACCACCATGTATAATTAAAGCATCAAGAGATTTAAAATATTCAGGATTTTTTCTAAAAAAATATCCTAAACTAGTAGCCATTAAATGTCTGACAATTATCTTCTTATTGAGAACATTAAAGCATGGTGGATTAATCACACCTGATATCATCTTTTCAGGTTCTGAAAAGTATGTATAATCATGTGAGCCTGTATCACAATATGTAAGAATATAAGCTGCACTATCTTTTCTACGTCCAGCACGTCCAGCTCTTTGGACATAATTAGCAGGTGTAGGTGGAACATTACGCATAAATACAGTTTCCAATCCACCAATATCAATACCCATTTCAAATGTTGTAGAACAACTTAAAATATTTATCTTTTTATTTTTGAAATCAATTTGGTATTCCTTAGCTTGTTTTCTATCAAGTTGTGCAGTATGTTCTTTAATTACAATACTTTCAATTTTCTTTGTTTTATACTGTTGACGATAATAATTAGATGCAAGAATAGTATCTGGATCTATTTCAACAAGTGAACCTGAGCATTTATCTTGAGTACATTTATTATTAATATTATAAGGTGTTAGTCTACCACATTTAGTACACTGATAGAACTTAGAGTTTTTATAATTTTTAAGCAAATAACGACTCGCATTAATCTGGTAAGCATCTTTTTTCTCATGTTTCATAAAAAATTTATCTCTTCTATCACTATTACTTATGTCTACAAATAAATTAAAGATTATTTCAAGAGCATTCTTTGCTTCTTCAATATTGCAATCAAAAGCTTTCATGACATAACGAACAACCATGTTAGTTTCACTTGTAACTGGTAGAAAACTTTTTACATTATTAAAATTTTTCTCTGCTGACTCATTTTTCTTAACTTTCTTTGAATTATTAAGGCTCACATAGTTGTCGAACCTTCTATATTCAAGAATGTCTTTTTTATCTTCTGGAGTAAGAGTAGATTTCACATAACTAATAGCAGGAACTATTTTAAATACACTAAATGCAACTTGCATAAGAGTATATAGTTTATCTTTCGTCATATTACAACCTTTAAATCCTTCTGCAATCTCTTCATCATTAAATTCATTAATTATATTTTGTATATCTAAATCAAAATAATAAAGACCAAGGCCTTCGCCATCATAGGATCCATCTACTTTTAGTAAATCAATTAGCACTGTAGCCCAAGCATTTTGATATGCACTCATTTTATTTTGGAATAAATCTTTAGTTTTTATTATTTCCTCAAGATAAGCAATGAGTAGATCCACATTCATCTCTTCGTAATTATGATTTTTAATAATTTCCCAAATAAGACGCTTACGAAGCATTCTCAAATGATTAGAATCGAAGAATACTGCAGCAAAACTAGCCTGTTGTCTACTATCAGAAAAAGCTAAATACTGCTTTATCTTTTTCTTACTCTGACTAAGAGGTCTTGCTATTGGTTTTAATGTAAGTTTTTTTACAGGTTTTATTTCATCTTCGCCTTCATCAATAGCTTCATAAAGTATCTGTGCAATAAGTGCTGTACCTTCATCTTTACCAATATTTAAAGCTTTTACAACACCTGATTTAGACTTATGCCCACAACAAGGGCATTGAGAAATATTATTGTAAATAGAATCCTCTTCTTTCACTTTATTCTGAAGGATTCTATACACTGTAAATCTGTATTCTTCTCCACACTTACATTTCTTAGCATTGAGATTTTCTGCTGCATGAATTTCTCCACATTTAGCACAAACTTCGTAAGGCTCAATATTTTCTTTATCAATTTCTTCTTCATTTATAGCATTTTCTAACAAGAAGAAGTCAATTCTAACAAATTCCTCATTACCATAGTTTTCATAAATATCAATTTCTTTGTTCTGAAGAAGATAATCCATTTGATCATCATCTTTTTTTTGTATCTTTCCAATTATATAGGGTGAATTACAGTAACGACAATTTCCCACTTCAAATGCCTTCATACCATCAATTTCATTTGTTTTAGTAAGACTTAACTTTGGTTCTTTACCATATGTAATGTATGCTCCTGAAAGAGGACGTACAAATGAATGATATTTAAGATCAAATAATCCAATACCATCTTTTTCTGCTGCATTTATAATATCAATTAATGCAATTAACTCTTCTTGAGTCATATATGCCTGAAGCTCATTATATATAAATGAAAAATCTTTACTTCCTCCTTCTAATAACTTACTTAAGGTATGGACATTTTCGTCATGAGATAGTAATTCATAAAGTAATTCTCTAGTATTATTTGCCTCACTAGTGTGATACTTTAAAACAATTTTTTTAATATCATCAAAATTTTCTCCTGCTTTTTTAATAAGTGTATAATCTGATCCTGAGATTCTATATTTTACTTGTTCTTCTAATGTTATACGTTTAGAAAATATAATATCTGAGATTTCAAACTCAGCAGATGTAAGACTTTTTGCAAATTTTATAATATCATTCTCAGATTTACCTTGTTTACCTAAAGTAGCACTGGTCAAAATAAATTGTGGCTTTTTAAGTGCAAGGCTTGTAAGTCTTCTTAAAAGTAATGATAATTCTATACCTAATGAACCACTATATGAATGTGCCTCATCCAAAACTATGTATTTCCAATTTTTTAATCTTTCTGGTACAAAAATAGAATAATCATTTGGTCTAATCAATAAATATTCAAGCATTGAATAGTTAGTAAATAGTAAATGAGGAGGATTTTCACGAATCTCTTTTCTAGAAACAAGCTCATTATCTGATATTACAATATCATTTTCTTGTCCTAACTTAACTCTGTAATTAGCCGGTACAGAATCTGGTGTTTCGCCTGTAAAAAAACCAAATGTAATATCTGGACAATTTTTTAATATTTTTCTAATACGATCAATTTGATCATTAACAAGAGCATTCATTGGATAAAGGAAAATTGCTCTAATACCAATCTCTTTATTTCCCTTTTCTACATCATATAAAAGTTCATTTAAAATTGGATATAGAAAACTTTCTGTCTTTCCTGAACCTGTACCTGTAGTAATAATAGCACTTTTTCCACTTTTAATTAACTTAATAGCTTCTTCTTGATGAGAATATAGTGGTCTTGTAAAATTGATATCATCTAATTTTCTAAAAGATTTACATACCACATCTTGCTCCATTAAATACTCTAAATTATGTCCTCTTTGAAAAGGAAAACTCATATCAACATATGGTCCTTTAAAAAGCTTTTCTTTATTTAACTGTTCCATAAAAAGTTGTTGAAGTTTTGTTTTTCCAAATTCAAAAGATGATCTAAGATATTCTTTATAGTGTTCATCTATATATTTAGATCTTTCAATAGGATTCATTTTTTTCATTTACATCTTTCCCTTCATACTTAAACTATAATAAGAAATTAATTGAGCTGTTGGATGTTCCATAGCATTTAAAATTTTATGATTTTCAACATCTATTAGTAATCCATCTCCATTATTAGTAATATAAACATTTATTGTATCATCAATAATTTCACCACAAAGCTCAATTTCAACAGGGTTTATCGCATTTAGCTTCTCTTCACCACCAATAGTTTTAATAAAAATTTCACCTCTAAAAATATTTGAATCAAAAAAATTTGTGACTTTAATAAATACTTTATTAAAATAATACTTTTTTTCTATCTGATTATTAGAATAAAACAAATCATAATAGGCTATGTCTATCTTAAAAACTTTTCCTACAAAATCTTTTTTTACATAAAAAGTTTTTTCTGTGGAGAAAAGAAGTGTATTTTTTTTTAGTGTAAGACCTTTAGTTTTTTCATAAAAGTTAAATTTATATTTCTCGAAAGAATTAAAATTTTCTAATATTTCTGTCTGTCCACTAGTTAATGTCTTACTGGTATATATCATCTCTCCCTCTTTGTTTAATATTTCAAAGAAGACTTTATTTTTTCCATGAAATATAGGGGTTATTATTAGTTTTTTTGGATCATCTGAAAATGTAATTTCTGTTGTTTTCTCATCAATTTCACATTTATTGTAACAAAAAATGCAATGTTTCATTTTACCTTCAACTGTAAAAACTAATAAAATATATTTATTTGAAAGCTTATAGGAATTTAGAAATCCTATATATACTTCCTTATAAAACCCTTTATTTTTAATTTCAATATTATTTTCTATAATAGCACCATTCTCATTATAAAGAATCAATTCATCACATTCAGAATCATAAAGCTTGAGTGTAGATTCATAGCAAATATCATCTATCCACATTTCTTCTTTTGTAGGACTCCATTTTCCTTCATCAATCTTATAGAAGCCAGTATCAAAAGGAAGCATATAACTATATTCTTCATCATCTAATGTAAATCTAATAATATCAAACTCAAATTTATCAACTGTTGTTTCTGTATCAATTTTTTCTGCTAATAAGTTTGATATAACCTGCAATCTATATGCACTATTATTTAACTCTTCTATTTTAAATTCTAGTGTATTATCATATGCAAATTGTTCTCTTAAAATTTTCTTTTTCTTACCTAAAATTAATTGATTAATTTCAATAGTGTATATCCCACACTTCACTAATTCAAGATCAACCATATATCTTGTGATAGTATTTCTAGTGAAGTATTTATATCTAAGTTCAGATAATTTATATGGTTTACTATTAATATTGATTTCAAATTTGTTAGATGAATTATCAGCTTCAAAAACTATTCCATTTACTTTTTTGTAGGAAGGGATATAATTCTTAGTTCCTGTCTTACAGATAAAACAATTATTATTGAACTCACCAAATATTTTAGGTTTTAGCATAGATGAAAAATTGAATAGATCATTTTCTATGGCAATAATATCACCTATTCTTACAAGCTTATATCCTATGCAATAATATTCTTTAGAAATAGTATTGTTAAAATTTGCCTTATCTTTTCTATAGCATATGGATACAGTACCTTCAAAATCTCTATTATTGAATATTTCCTGCCCATCAGTATTAAAAACTATATAATCCCTATGGAGCTTATCTTTGCTGTCATATATGATTTCGTTTCCTGCAACTAGTTTATATGTCAGATTACCTAGTGGATTATCAATTATTATCTTGGGTGGATTAATCTGATAACCACCAATAATACTCCTGATATCAGGAGTATTATTGCGATATATTTCTTTATCATCATTAAAAATAATAATTGCTATATTTTTGTAATTGTATTGTGCTTTAACTTTATGGATAGGTGGATTTAAATATATAGCATTGTCAGACATATAAAATTTAGGTTCCCATCTTGATCTAAACTCTGAAACTGTTTTTCTCTGAAGATGTCTCTCATGTGCAGAGCCTTTCAAATGCTTTTCCCAGCCTTCGTATCCAGCTTTTAGATAAGGATTAAATATCTTTACTTCCTTATCCCAAAATCTCTTATCAATAAACTTAACAATAATAATACTTAGTTTAATAACAGCATCTAAATCCTCTTTTCTTGCTATCAACTGTTTGGTAGCTACAATAAGCTTATATGTTTTCTGTGTGACATCCAACTTAATATCTTCTCCTTCAGATAACATATTACTTCTTAAGCCTTCAAATACAAATGAAAATTCCTCATATAGATCTTGTGGTAAATCATGTTCAAAGTTTCTTTCATAAATATCAAAAATAAATTCAAAAAAAGCAGAAAGAAATGTTTGTGGTACAATTGCATTTTCCAAAGCAACATTAATAATCCAAGATCTACTTCCAGAATTATCTTGTTTTTTATACTTATTAAGCAAAAATCTGATAAATCCTTCTATTTTTGGTTCTGTGTATTTTTCATAGACTTTTGTATATGTTGAGCGAACATTATCATAGTAATTTCCATCATATTTAAGCATAGCTATTAAAACCAGAGAAATGAAAATAATTTCTGGATTAATACAAAAATTACTTTCTGATTCAAGGGCAGCAAGAAGATATATTTCTGCCTTATTATGAATCTTTGATATTGCAGACTCATTGTCCAAAATATTAATCAAATCGAGGCCTATATTTTTTCTTGTCTTGACCTGTCTGTATAAATAATTCAGTTTGGCTTCAAACTGTATATTTTTGATTATATCTGTGAGTAATTGTAATAAGTATTGTTGTCCTTTCTCAGTTATAATACCATCCTTAAGAATATTGTCAATAACAGGGTACAAGTCCTCTGTTGACTTATTTTTTTTCATAAAGTCACTATTTTCTTCCATCCATTCCTTAAGATGATAAAACTCAATATTATCCATTTTTCCATCATAGATGATACCTTCTATGATATTGTTAAGTTCATAAGTCTTTATTGATTTATCTTCAATATCAGATATAAATTCTTCCACATTTTTTAGGAGTACAGTTTTTTTATCATCTTCTATTATACCTTCTTCAAGAAGACTATCAATCAGGTCTATAAGTTCAGATTGTCTATTGTCATAAGCAAGATTCCTATTCTTATTTACCCAGGATTGAAGGAGTAACATTGTCTTGTCATTTGAAACAGTGTCAAAATTTATCCCATTAATTATTCTGATGAGTTCATTAATATCTAGCACTCTTATCCCCCCTCTTATTATAGTTGCTTATTTAATACTAATTTCTGCTCAAATCTATTTTTTATTCCTTTATTCTTTTATTGGTGTAATAATATATATGATCTTCTATTATTTTTTTATTATTCTTCTTGACATACTTTGAGTTCTCTTCTTCTCTTTTAGAGCTTTTTCTTGAACTAGAACTCTCAATTTTTAAGTATTCATTCTCTTTAAATTTTAAAATAAAATTATCTAAAATACCATTAGAAGCTAAGTCAGTAGTAACAGAATTGATTAAAACTCTATTAATTGTTTGCAATTTAAATTCTTTGTAATAAACTATATTTTTACCATTTTCTTAGAATAATATATCCGTGTTTTTTAATTAATATAATTAAATATTCAATAGTAAATTTACAAAGATTAAAAGATTCAGCTAGAGAAGAAATAGTTTAACCCTTTTTGTTCTTTTGCATATTTCAATTTTATATTTACTTGTTAATTTTCTTATAAAAAACTGCACCTTTAATCTTGTGTCCAATATTTTGAGTGCAGTTCATTATTTTTTATTTAAGTCCACTAAAATTTAAAAATATGGTAATTACTTATTTTAAATATATTTTTCTTCTATTCCCACTCAATAGTAGCAGGTGGTTTAGAAGAAATATCATAAGTTAATCTATTAATACCTTTAACCTCATTCAAAATTCTATTAGAAACCTTTTCTAAAAATTCATAAGGTAAGTGAGACCAAGTAGCAGTCATAAAGTCTATTGTATTAGCTGATCTTAAAACAGCTGTATATTCATAAGTTCTTTCATCTCCCATAACTCCAACAGATTTTACAGGAAGTAAAA
>ERZ773009.2714-NODE-2714-length-11165-cov-4.343384_pt1 | contig 11165 bp, 10 predicted proteins | sample MGYA00580663_ERZ773009 | MGnify/ENA primary metagenome ERZ773009 (study PRJEB29015, sample SAMEA2737969) | human oral metagenome | biome: human oral; feature: human-associated habitat; material: dental | place: China | collected 2026 ... | reverse complement strand
CCACTAGCTCCCTGGGAGGGGGCGGAAACCGGGTCAAAAGCCCGGAAAGTCGTGAGCCAGTGGACCACTCTGGAGAGTGGACCACTAGCTCCCCAGGAGAAGGCAGCAACCCAGTCACAAGCCCCGAACAGCCACCACACCCCGCTCCCTTTCCACTATAGCTGAGCCCTATAACCTGTCATAGAAACTAAATGATTGACTATTGGCGGCAAAAGGGCTAGAATATTCTCATGATGATTAGAATGAAAACCCGACAGGAGGTTCTTTAATGAAATTGAAAGCATTGAAACGTTCCGCCCTTGTGGCGACTTTATTGGCTAGCTTTGTGGCTGGCCCTGTGACAAGCTTTGCCCAACCAGCTGGCGTTGATGCCTCTGTAGAGCAAAAGCTCAGCATCGCAACCCAAGGGGAGCTGGCGACTTTGGACAGCGCCCTCTACAATGACGTGCCAAGTTCCGACATGATCGGTCAGGTCTTCGAAGGTCTTTACCGGGTTAAGAATGGGACCGAAGTGGAGTTCGGCCAAGCTGAATCAGTCAAAGTTTCTGACGACGGCTTGACCTACACCTTTACCCTGCGTGACGGCCTCAAATGGAGCGACGGTAGCCCGGTGACGGCGGCCGACTTCGAGTACAGCTACCAACGTCTGGTCGATCCTAAGTCTGGTGCCAGCGTCCAATCGGTTGACGTCTTCAAGAACGCAGCCGCAGTCCGCAAAGGTGAGAAAGAAATCTCCGAATTAGGGGTCAAAGCCTTAGATGACAAGACCCTTGAAGTGACCTTAGAATACCCAGCGCCATACTTGCCAAAACTCTTGTCTGGTAGCCGCTACATGCCTGTCAGCAAGGCAGTTCACAGCGCCAAGGCCGACAAGTACGGGACCAGCGCTGACAATGTGGTTACCAACGGTCCTTTCACCATCCAAGACTGGAACGGGACCAACCTAGAGTGGAAATTGGTCAAGAACGACAACTACTGGGATGCGGCCAACGTCTACCTTAAGGATGTCCAAGTTCAAGTCATCAAGGAAAACTCTACTGGTGCCGACCTCTTTGATGCTGGCCAGTTGGACTACACCACTTTGACTGACCAATTTGTCCAAGAATACACTGGGGCTGACGATTTCCATACCGCTTCTAAAGCAACCATCGGTTACCTCAGCTTCAACACCCAACGGGAAGCAACCGCTAATGCCGACTTACGTCGCGCCATTGCCCAAGCTTTCGATAAGCAAGTCTATGCGGACTCCGTCATCCAAGACGGCTCCCAGGTCCTCAACAACCAAGTGCCTAAGAACTTCGACGTCAATGAGGCAGGCGTGGACTACCAAACAGCGGCTGGCCCAATGTTAGAGTATAACTTGGAAGCAGCCCAAGCTGACTGGGCTAAGGCCAAAGCTGCCCTAGGCAAGGACACCATTGAATTGCAACTGCTGACCTCTGACGTGGGCTTGTCCAAGCGGACCGCTGAGTTCTTGCAGGCCCAATTAGAAGCCAACCTGCCAGGTCTCAAGCTGACCATTTCCAGCGTGCCCCTCAAGAACCGTCTAGAGTTCCAACGTCAATCTGACTTTGACATCTTCTACGGGACTTGGGCGCCAGACTATCAAGATGCCCTCAACTTTATCGAGCAGTACAAGACTGGCGGCGGCATTAACTTCGCTAAATACTCGAATGCAGAATACGACAAACTAGTGGAGCAAGCCCGCAACGAATACGCCAACGACCCAGCTAAACGTCGCCAAGCCTTAATCCAAGCCGAAACCATTGGCATTAAGCAAGACGCAGTCGCTGCGCCAATCTATCAATCTGCCACTTCTTACCTACTCAAAGCCCGCGTGAAAAACTTCGAAGTCATGCCATTCGGCCGTACCATTAACCTACGTCCGGTCTACGTGACTGAGTAATAGGGAAAAGCCCGCACCACGGTGCGGGCTTTTTGTGTGGCGTGGGATAGGGGGTTGGGGCAGAAGCTAGGACAGGGCAGAAACTGGGACAAAAGCTAGGAAAAAGCGAGAGCTAGTGGTCCACTCCGTCGAGTGGACCACTAGCTCCCTGGGAAAGGGCCGAAACTAGGCCAAAAGTCCCGAAAAGTAGTGAGCCAGTGGTCCACTCCGTCGAGTGGACCACTAGCTCCTCGGGATAAAGGGCAGAAATTAGGTCAAAAGCTAGGAAAAGTCGTGAGCCAGTGGTCCACTTTAGAGAGTGGACCACTAGCTCCCCAGAAAAAGGCAGAAACTGGGGCAAAAGCCCGGAAAGTCGCGAGCTAGTGGTCCACTTTTGAGAGTGGACCACTAGCTCCTGGGAAAAGGTCGGAAACTGGGTCAAAAGACCGAAAAGTCGTGAGCTAGTGGTCCACTTTAGAGAGTGGACCACTAGCTCCAGGGAAAGGGGCAGAAACAAGGCCAAAAGCCCGAAAAGTCGTGAGCCAGTGGTCCACTCTGGAGAGTGGACCACTAGCTCCTCGGAACAAGGCAGCAAGCAGTCAGAAGCCCCGAAAAGTCGCCAGCCCATAGGCCACTAGCTCCCTTTCCCTGCGGACTAATGAATATGCACGGGCTGGTCAGGATTTTCTAGCAAGTCATGCAGCTTGAGGTGGGGCTGGGCGATGGCATAGGGGACGTTGGCGCCGTGACCGTGGGCCTGCTGCTGAGCATAATGGGCCAGCAGCTTGGACACAAGCTTGGGATTGGCGTCCTCTCCCAGAAAATCCAGCACCGCCCGCCTTGTGATGGGCTGGTCAGGATGCAAGAGGGTAAACTCATAGAGGGCCCGCAAGTAGCAAGGCGACTTGTTTTCACTGAAAGCGCAGGCGGGGCAGCTGCACTTATAACGCGAACGTTCTAGCGGCCCCCAGCCACATTTTGAACAAAGCAGGCCCCGCCGCAGTAACTGCTCTTCAATCGGCGCCAGTTGACGCGGCCGGTGCGGGTTTTGGAATTGCCAGGGGCTGAGCGCCCTGAGGTAGAGGGCCTGGCTGGCCAGGGGCGGTCTGCTAGCAAGCTGTCCGAGCAGGTCCAGCCACTGGACGTAGGTCAGAAAATGCCCCGGCGTCCCCTCTAGGGCGAGTTGGTCGTCTGTGAAAATGAGCAGGGCCCGGATAGGAATGGGTGGCAGGTGGTGAGTTTCGATAAATTGACGCAAGTCCTCGACATGTTTTTCAAGCTGATTGACTAAATTGTGGTGGTAAGGTCGATCATTTAGCAAACTTTTTTTGCCTTGGTAGCGGAAGGAGCCCGAGTAGTGCTTGGCCTCCAGCAGCAACAAGCAATCTGGCAAGACCAAGACCCCATCCAACTGGCTGCCTCGAGTCGCCGGCCCCTCCCGGCTAGGCAACCAGACATCCTGCAGATAAATCGAGCTCAAGCCGGCCGCCTGAATACTGTCGTCCAGCCGACACTCCCCCTCATAACCTTTTCGCAGACGGGCCAGCCTTCGTTGGTCCGAATCATTCAGTTCAAAACGCTGACTAAGCAGCTGATAAAAGTAGAAATCCCAGGTAGGCGGACGCATGCCGCATTCTCCTTTCGGTGTGAAAATGTTTCTTCATATATAAATACCCGAAAAGGGGGCGTTTTGCACGAAAGCTCGAGATAAAAAGTTGATGAGAAGCTAGGAAAAGGCCAGGTCGCCGGCTCAAAAGGCTAGGAGAGAGGCGGAAACTAAGGCAAAGTTGCCGTAAAGCTGTGAGCCAGTGGACCACTAGCTCCCCGGGAAAGGGCGGAAACTGGGACAAAAGCCCGAAAAGCCGCGAGCCAGTGGTCCACTCTGGAGAGTGGACCACTAGCTCCCCGGGAAAGGGCAGCAACTAGCCCAAAAGCTCCGAAAAGCCGCGAGCCAGTGGTCCACTCCGTCGAGTGGACCACTAGCTCCCCTAGGGCCATGGCAGCAACCAAAAAGCCCCCAGCCCCACACCAAAAAGTTACAGCCAGGTTACAATCCCCGCCCTAGATAACAAACTTGCGTCAGCTTGGGGCGGGATCCTTTAAAGCTGATTAACATCTGGGGCATTTTCCCCACAGGAGCGCTTAATTAGGGTATGATAGATGCGTGACACGAGGTGGAGGGTCACTGGCCGCGCCGAGTTTGGCGGCTTTTCCTAGCTCAATAGGTCTAGGTCAGCAAGTCTGACTTTTCTTAGCTAAGCAAGCCCGGCTTTCCAGAGCTTCAGCAAGCCCGGCTATCCGGCTATCCGGCTTTCCGGAGCTCAGGCCCGGCTTTCAGAAGTTCAAGCCAAGCTTTCCGAAGCTTCAGCAAAGGAGCTCACGCAAGTCCAGCGCCTACCCACTAAAAGAATTTAACGTCTGCGCCCGAGGGCGTGTGCGATGTATAAAGGAGATATCTATATGAAGAAGACACTTAAAGTGGTGACTGCCTTAACTGTATTAGGTTTCGCAGCACAACAAGCAACTGCCTTAGCCGTAGATTATTCTGATGCGTCTGTAACCGGCTGGGTTCAACGGACGGTTGAACATGTCCGCAACTCTGTAACCAACTCACAATATTATGTGGTACAGTGGGGCGACACCTTATGGACCATTTCTCAGGCCTTAGATGTGCCAACAGAATCTTTAGTCGGTCTTAACGGCATTGCCAACCCAGACTTGATTATTGCAGGGTCTGTCATCTACTATAACCCTTCCGCTAATACCGTAACCTTAGACGACCGTCAAGGTAATGTGGAAACCGTTCAAGCGGATACCCACCAACAAGTGGCCGCTGAAGCTGTTCCACAAGAAGTTTTATCTGAAGCAAGCCAACAACCAGTTGACTTGTCACCAGTCACTCAAGTTCATCAAGCGCCAACGGCTTCTGCCGCTGCTTTCCAAGAAGCACAAGCCGCAGCTGCAGCCCAAGCTCAAGCCCAAGCTCAACCAGTTGCTGAGCCTGCTAGCGCCCAAGAGCAAGCAAGCCAATCTTCTGAGTCTCAAGTCGAATCTGCTAGCGAAATTAACGCGCCAGTTTCTGTTGAAGAAAGCTCAAGTCCTGTTGCGGAATCTACAGCTCCTGTAGCTGAAACGCCAGCTCCAGTTGAAGAAGCGCCAGCGACTCCAGCTCCAGCTGCACCAGCAGTCGAGGAATCTTCTGAGCAAGCTGCTCCAGCTGCTGAAGAAAGCAAGACCGAAGAAACACCAAGCTCAAGCTCAGGCTACCAAGGCATCCAATCCGCAGCCAAAGAATGGATTGCGCAGAAGGAATCCGGTGGTGACTATAACGCAGTCAACCCATCAGGTCGTTACATCGGCCGTTACCAATTAACTGCTGAGTACTTGAACGGTGACTACTCCATCGAGAACCAAGAACGCGTGGCTGACGAATACGTTAAGAACCGTTACGGTTCTTGGGAAGCAGCCAAAGTCTTCTGGGAAGCCAACGGCTGGTACTAAGAAATACAAGAGAGACGGGAAGTTTAGCTTCCTGTCTTTTTTTGTGCCTATAAATAATGCCGCTTAGTACCGGTCCCAGGCCAAAGTCAGTTAACAAAAGTTAACAAGTTGTGCGATTTTACCAGAAATAATTAAAATCATCTTGAAAATTCGTGAAGATGGGAATATGATGTAGTTGTAAACCTTTTCTTAAAGGTAATATAAGTCAGAAAGGAGGGATTACAATGGCAGACTATCGTGCTAACAGCGATGAGGATTATGATGCTGGCTTCTTGATTCAACTGATTGAGGCAGATTACGGTAGCCAGAAGGAACGGGCCCAACGTTATGGGATTGACCGCTCCCTCTTGAACCGGATTATCTGCGGCCACTATAAGCCGCGGCGACGCGTGGCCTTGCGTTTGGCCCTGGGTCTCAATCTGGATAATGACGCCTTCGTTCGTATCTTCTACCACCAATTATGGTTGCGCGAGCATCCTGAAGCGGCAGAAGACAGAGCTCAAGGCTGATGCCATCATTTCAGAGAAGATATCGAGCCGTGACCCGGTGGCCACGTCCTCAACTAGCCAAGCGGCTAGCGCTCGATAGCAAGCACAGTTGTCACCTATAGGGGGAATACTTATGGCAACGAATGTTAACAAAAACACAAATAAAGCAAATTCTCTGTCACCACAAGATGTCCAAACGGTCCTAGCGGCCCTCATGAAATTGGCCAGCGACCGTCCCGCCCTAGAGAGTCGGCCAGAACCGGTGATTCTACCGGCCGTCGCCGAAGGCCTGACCTCTATTCGCCGTCAGTGCCTGAGGGACTGGTTGGGCGGACCTCAAGCCCCAGCCTATCTCAATGAAGGGCTGCGCTACCGCCTCTTCCACCAGGCCCAACGCGACTTCAAACTCCAGTTCGAGGTCAGTCGTTTCGACATGATCCGCCAAGGCGACAAGCAAGCCGCCCTGGATTTCTGGGCCAAATGGCAACCCGCCAGTGCCCTACGTCAGGCCATTCAAGCCTGCAATGAGAGAGAGGGGCAGGACCTATGAGCCTCAAACGCGTCGTCGACACCCGCTTCTGGAATCAAGTAGACGTTATGGAGCGCTATTCCTCCCAGGACAAGCTCTTTGCCTTATACCTCATGACCTGTCCGCGGTCCACGCAACTGGGCATCTATTCCCTGCCCAAGCGGGTCATTGCCTTTGATATGAGTCTGGACGATGCTCAGGTGGGGCAACTCCTGGCTCGCTTTCAAGACGATTATCAGGTCATCGCCTATTCCGACCAGACCCAGGAAGTGGCCATTCTGGACTTTCTCACCTATAGCCTAGTCAAAGGCGGCCAGCCGGTCGAGCGCCTGCTACGCAATCAGGCCGAAGATGTCCGCGATAGCCAACTTCTGGTCAAGGTCTTCCAGCACCTAGCCAGCTATTATGAGCATAGCCACCGCCTGATCGACCAGCTCTCCCAGGAGGTCCTAGCCACCGAACTTAAGCGCCGCCAGGAGTTAGGTCATGAGGGGGAAGGGGTGACTAGTTTGAGCCAGGGGACCCAGCTGCTTAGTGGCAGTCAAGGGACTCATGTGGCTTCTAGCCGCCTAAGCACCCGTGACCTCCATAATCAAGATCTTAATCAGAAAGACAATCAGATTCATAAAGAGAATCAGAGTCATAATCACAAACAGAATCAGAATCATAATTCAGCGTCCAAGCTGGACCCTGATTCGGACGGCAAATCACTAGCCTGTCAGCTCATGACTAATCCAGACCTGACAAAGGGACGCGACAGCGAAACAGCCTTAAGCCTGCCAATGATTAGCTTGGACAGCGACGCCAGCCAGCAGCCCTTTGGCCAGGCCATTAGCCTACCCAGCCAGAGTGCCAGTCAGCTGCTGACCCAGGCCCAGTCCCTGACCAACAAGGCTTCTAACAAGCAGGCGGGTGTCAGCCAGACTCTAGCCTGTGCTCAATCCCTGATTAGTCAGACAGGCCAGTCCCAGGCGGGCGTTAGCCAGCAGACCATGGATCAATTCGTCCGGGTGGAGCGCGACATGGCCAAGCTACGGCCCTTCTACGAGCGCTACTTTGGCCCCATGACTGGGGCGGAAAGCCTGCAATTTCGGAACTGGCTGGATAAGATTGGTTACTGGCCCGTCATTGAAGCCATCGAACAGGCCCATCGCCGCCAGGCCAAGAAGCCCTTTGCCTATATTAGCACCATCTGCCAGCAGGCCAGCAAGGCCTAGCGCACCCTCGGCATCCACTATGAGGAGGGGAAATTAGGTCCCGTCGCTCCAAGCCAACGGGGACCTTTCCAGACAAAATAAAACAAAACAACCGCCTGCGTCAACAAGCGGTTGTTCAGTCGAACTAGTGGGGTCAGTCTTAGTTTAACACAGGAGATGCCCCAATAGGTGACTGATTAAGCACAAATATCATAGCGCCCAGCCAGCCTTGCCCAGGCTTGGCCTCATCCCTTAGGGTGAAATCGGGATGGGGAGTGTGGGCAGACTGGCGGCGCCCCAAGAGGTGAAACCATGCTGACACAAGACCAGACGCTGGATCAAACAGCGCTTGTCGAACAGTATGGTGGGGTCATACACTATGTATTACATTCGCAAGGTTACTACCGCGGCCATCCCGACTATGAGGACTTCTATCAGGAACTCTACCTCAAACTCTGGGACCTGGCCCACAAGTTTCAGGGCAATCCCCTAGAGGAACAGAGTCGCAGCCGCTTCGTTGGCTATGTCAAGCCGGCCCTGCGCTACTATCTCTGGGATTTGGCCCAGGCCGCCAGCCGCCGGCGCAGTCGCGAACCTTTAGGTCTATTGGCAAATGGTGGCGGGGCTGAGACCGATTCGGAGCTAGTGGCTGATTTGCTGGCTCAGGATTTGAAGCGGTCCGAGACGGGCGCCTGGCAAGCCCAGCAGGTCGGGGCCCAGGAGTCTAGTCAGGGGGCGGACGTCTTCCTGGCTGCAGCCCGGTCGCGCTTGTCTAATAAAGAGGCAGACTTTCTGTGTTTGTTACTGGATCCGCGCCTGACCGACACCGCCAAAGCCCGCCAACTCGGCATCAGCCTCAGCTCCTACGACGACCGCCGCACCCGCCTAGCCACCAAGCTCTGGGATTTGAAGGGCTTGTTGAAAGGGGAGGGGTAGCTGCTTCTAAATGGCGTGAGTTAGTGGACCACTGGCTCGCTTCATTTCGGGACTTTTACCTGATTTCTGCCTTTTTCCGGGCGCGTCACCAGCCCCCATCCCGCCCCACACAAAAAGCACTGCGCCCCGCCAAGGGGGGCAGTGCTTTTGCTTTATTTGCCTAGAGAAGATGGGGCTTAATATTGCGCACCTTGAGGGCGCGGATGACGCGGCCGTACTGGCGTTGGGCGATACCTAGGGAGTAGCCGCCTTCCACGGTCAGGGTGTGCAGCATGGGATTGTAGCTGACCACCTTGTCCAGGTTAACAATTTCAGAGCGGCTAATGGCCATGAAGGGTTCAGCCAACTCATCGACTAGTTCTTTCATCGAATGGTAGAACTGATAGCGGGCATTGACGCCGACCACTTCAATGGTATGGGCCTGGGGCAGGGTGGCGAAGAAGCGAATCTTGTCGTAGCTGAGGCTAATCTGGCTCTTACCTTGTTTGAAGGTGAAGACTTGCTTGGCCTGGCCATTGAGACTGCGCCAGTTGTTGATAGTGTCTAGGCACTCCTTGACGCGTTGGGCCATGTCGTCCATGTCATCCTTAGGAATGAAATCCAAAGCCTGAACCTTATAACGCAGGGACAGGGGCAGGTAGTCTTCCTTGGTCGTAACGAAAATAATTTTAGCGCCATCGTCATACTGGCGGATCTGCCGGGCAATATCCATACCAGTAAGCTCATGTTGCAGGTCAATATCCAGGAAGAAGATGGCATTTCCTCGCCGATCGGACCAACTATTCAGGAGCTTGTCCGGGTCACCCGTCACACAGGCCAAGCCCATGGGATAATCTTCAATCATGACATAGCGTTCAATCAAATCCGCTAGCCACTGACGCTGCTTGGGGTTGTCCTCGCAAATATAGATTGGGAATTTGAAGTCTGTCATGGGGCCAGCAACTCCTTCCGAATGAGTAAATGTTGGGTGAAGCGTTCGTTAGCAAATTGAGTAGTCAGTTGGAACTGACTTTCTCGCGCTAATTCTAAGGCGTTGCTCAGGCCCAACCCCCGGCCGCTGCCCTTGCTAGAGTAGCCGGCTTCCAGGAGCTTGTTGAGGTCACCTGGGTCTTCTTGGCAGTCATTTTCAATAATCAGGTGAACATCGCCAAGGTCTTCGAAGACCGCCAAGGTCAGCTTGCCACCCTCTTGATTGCTTAGGGCTTCAATGGCATTGTCCAAGAGAATCCCGATAATGCGCACCAAGTAGATAGGGTTGCGCTCAACATTGAGATGGAGGTCATCCGGCACTTCAATGCTGAGGTCGATGCCATTAGTCCCGGCAAAGGCCAACTTGGTGAAGAGCAGATTGCGGACATCCGGACTTTGAATCTTGGACAGACGACTGAGTTCTAGGCCTAGCTGGTCGGTCATGACTTGGGTGGGTTGGATATGCTGATGGAAATAATCCGCCAGCCCCTGCCATTCCTGGTCGCGAATGTAGCCTTCCAGGGTCAAGAGGATGTTCTTATAGTCATGACGAAACTTGCGCATCTCCTGATATTGGTCGGCCATCATGCTAGAGAAGGCCTGACTCACTTTGAACTGCTCCTTCTCACGGGCGACTTCTTGGGATTTGTTGAGGGCATTGTTGAGGAAGAGGACGGACAGGATGTACATCAGTGGCAGAATAAGGAAGGGAAGTGAGACGATGTCGGCTTGGAGCTCGTTAATTTCAAAGAGCATGGCCATTGATGTAGTAATATCGCTAATGATATAGAAAAAGAAGAAAGAAAGGAAGAAAGTAATGCTGGCAGCATCGAAAATTTTAAGATGCTTTTTTAGGTAATCAAGCAGCTTTACCTCACATCGTGTCAGTATGACAAGAATAATAAAAGGCAATAGGTATGAAATGAAAAAGTCCATTTCTATTGGGTCTATAGGGAGAACAGAGAGTAAAAAATCTTCGATATAGCCTTCAAGCCGAAGGTTAATTAAGGGCAGTGTCGCATAGATGATAACGGAAGAAAGGCGATGCTCTTGTAATTTACCTAACTCAATCATATGCCCTAAAAGCAAGAGGAGAAATACCAGTGTATGCAGAATATAGGTAGGGAGCCCTCGGTCTTGAGATAGCTGCGATATAAAGTATATTAGAACAGCGTATATTAATAGCGATAGTCTAAGTTTCAATGGCTTACGCTGAAAAAATATACTAATCATCAAATGATATGTTTCACTAAAGTTCATAAGAAATAATTCCAAGGTTTATTCCTCCCCAGCATTCCCTCTAGCAAGGGATTTAATGCGAAAATGATGACTAAAACGTCGAAAATGATGACTTGTCATCGAAAATGATGTTTTGAACATCGCTTTTGATGTTTTGCAATCGAAAATGACGAAAAAACTATCACTTATGACGACTTCAAACAATTTTCTATAATTCTATTATATAGTTATCTCATCAAAACAACAAGGGAGTTGGAAAAAATATGAAGAGAAAAATTTTAAGTTTTGTGTTAGCTTGTCAGATTCTTGGATATACTCAGATACCTGTTCATGCGGCAGAAGCCAACGTCGAAGGTGAGCATATTGGCTATGTATGTTTCCATAAGGTTCCATATCGTGCAAGTTTTGCTCGTCAGATTATT
>ERZ773009.2711-NODE-2711-length-11168-cov-10.550976_pt1 | contig 11168 bp, 10 predicted proteins | sample MGYA00580663_ERZ773009 | MGnify/ENA primary metagenome ERZ773009 (study PRJEB29015, sample SAMEA2737969) | human oral metagenome | biome: human oral; feature: human-associated habitat; material: dental | place: China | collected 2026 ... | reverse complement strand
ACTGGATCCATCCCGCGCTGACCGAGGTGCTGGAGAACGCCCTCCTCGGCCTGCTGAAGGCACCCCGGCCGAAGGAACTCGACGCCTGAAGTCGGGTTCAAGGCAAGCAAAGCGCCTGGGGAGTCCCGGAATAGAGACCCCTCCGAGCACATAGGACCCGTCGACAGGATTGGAAAACAGACCTAGGAGGAAACCATGTCCGACAAACCCGCCGTCATCACCGACCCGCTCACCAATCGAGGCACGGCCTTCACTCTTGAGCAGCGTCGTGAGCTGGGGCTGATCGGCAGGCTGCCCTCGGCGGTGGAAACTCTCGACGAACAGGCCCGGCGCGCCTACACGCAGCTGCGTTCCCAGTCTACCGACATGGCCCGCTACATCTTCCTCGACCAGCTTCACAACCGCAACGAAGTGCTCTACTACCGGTTGCTGGTCGACCACCTGCAGGAACTGCTACCCGTCGTGTACGACCCGACGGTGGGGGATGCCATCAAGGAGTGGTCGCGCGACTATCGTCGCTCCAGGGCCGTTTACCTCAGCATTGACCGGCCCGAGGACATCCGGGTCTCCTTCGAATCACTGGGGTTGGGAGCGGCGGACGTGGATCTTCTGGTCTGCTCCGATGCCGAGGAGATCCTGGGTATCGGCGACTGGGGTGTCAACGGCACCGACATTTCCGTCGGAAAACTTGCCGTTTACACTGCCGCCGCCGGCATCCACCCAGCACGCGCCATCGCCATCAACCTCGACTGCGGCACCGACAATCAACAGCTCCTCGACGACCCCGCCTATCTCGGCAACCGGCACCCACGCGTCCGGGGGGAGCGCTATGACGCTTTCATTGCCGAATACCTGAGGGTCGCCTCAGAGCTGTTCCCGCAAGCGCTGCTGCACTTCGAGGACTTCGGGCCTTCGAATGCCCGCCGCATCCTGGAGCGATACCGTGGCACTTATCGAATCTTCAATGACGACATGCAGGGCACGGGGGCCATCGTCACCGCGGCCGTGATCTCGGGCATGAAGGTGACGGGCACGTCTTTCGCTGACCAGCGACTCGTGGTCTACGGCGCCGGGACCGCGGGTACCGGTATGGCCGACCAGATTCACGCAGGAATGGTTCGCGATGGACTGAGTGAGACCGAGGCGAGGTCGCGGATCTGGCTGATTGACCGCGGCGGCCTGGTCACCGACGACATGCCGGATCTGCCCGACTACCAGCAGGTTTACGCCCGCCCCGCCGCAGATGTGGCGGACTGGGAGCGTGGCGCCCGCGGAATCGGGCTGCTGGAAGTGGTGCGGAGAGTCAGGCCCACCATCCTGATCGGCACATCCACCGACCATGGTGCTTTCACCCAGGACGTTATCGAAGCACTGTGCGTGGGCGCGGATCGTCCCATCGTGTTGCCGTTGTCGAACCCGACCGAGCGCATTGAGGTCATGCCCGCCGACGTGATCGCCTGGTCCGGCGGCAGGGCCTTGGTGGCGGCCGGCATCCCAGTGGAGGACGTGGAGCACGACGGCGTCACCTACACCATCGGACAGGGCAACAATGCGCTGCTGTACCCGGGGCTCGGTCTCGGGGCGGTCGTCTCGGGAGCGAGGGAGATCACTGACGGCATGCTGCTGGCTGCCGCTGAAGCCGTCGCTTCTCAAGTGGATCCGCTGCCACGAGGAGCGGCGCTGCTGCCGCCGGTGCGCGATCTGCGGGCGTCGTCGGCGATTGTTGCGGAGGCGGTAGCGCGATGCGCGGAGACCGAAGGGGTCGTATCCCGAACCCACGATGACCTCGCCCGTGCCATCAAGGACGCAATGTGGGAACCGGTCTACGGTTCCTGGGAGTGAATTTTCCTGGTTGCACAGCCCTCAAACGGGAAGAAGGCCGCTTCGGCCTGGAGAACGAGTCGAATTCCGGCGACAACCGTGAGTCGCACTGGTATCACCCGAAGCGACCGGTGATGTAGTCCTCCGTGGCCTTCTTCTCCGGGTTGTGGAAGATGCGTTCCGTCGGGCCGATCTCCACCAGATGACCCGGTTCGCCCTGGGCTTTCAGGTTGAAGAAGGCCGTCTCGTCGGAAACCCGCGCCGCCTGCTGCATGTTGTGGGTGACGATGACGACGGTGTAGTGCTCCTTGAGTTCGTGGATGAGGTCCTCCACAGCCAGGGTGGAGATCGGGTCCAGGGCCGAGCAGGGCTCGTCCATCAGCAGCACATCGGGCTGCACCGCGATGGCCCGGGCGATGCACAACCGCTGCTGCTGCCCACCCGAGAGCCCCACACCGGCCTTGCCGAGCCGGTCCTTGACCTCCTTCCACAGGTTCGCTCCCCGCAGCGCCTTCTCGACGGCCTCGTCCAGCACCGCGCGGTTCTTCTCCCCGTTGAGCCGCAACCCGGAGGCGACGTTCTCGTAGATCGACATCGACGGGAACGGGTTGGGTCGCTGGAAGACCATCCCGACCACCCGTCGCACCGCCACCGGGTCGACACCGGGGCCGTACAGGTCGGTGCCGTCCAGCAGCACCTCACCGGTGCAGCGGGCGCCGGGAATGACCTCGTGCATCCGGTTGAGGGTGCGCAACACCGTCGACTTGCCGCACCCCGACGGCCCGATGAAAGCCGTCACGCTGCGCGGTTCCACCACCAGGTTCACGTCCGAGACGGCGTGGAACTTGCCGTAGTAGATGTTGAGGTCCTTCACCTCGATGCGCTTCGACATGGATCCAGTATCCCTTCGGGTCGCGTTGCGGTCACTTGAGCCTGTTGCGGCTGGCGATGCGCCGGGCGATCAGGTTCAGCACCATCACGATCAGCACCAGGGTCAGGGCGGCCGCCCACACCCGGTCGGCGCCCGGCTGGCCATCCGGCACGGAGATTCCCGAGTTGATCATGGTGGGCAGCGCCCCCATCGAGTTCCCGAACGGGTCGAGGAACAGGTTCTGGGTGTATCCGATCAGGATCAGCAACGGCGCCGTCTCACCCATCACCCGGGCGATGCCCAGCACCACGCCGGTCAGGATGCCGCTGTAGGAGGTCGGCACCACGATCCGCAGGATCGTCTTCCACTTCGGCACCCCCAGCGCGTAGGAGGCCTCCCGCAGCGAATCGGGGACCAGCTTCAGCATCTCCTCGGTGGATCTGAGCACCATCGGAAGCATCAGCAGCGCCAACGCCAGTACCGTCGCGAACGGCGAGGGACGCTGCCCGAGGGTGGTGATCAGCAGGGCGTAGATGAACAGGGCCGCGACGATCGAGGGCACACCCGTGAGCACGTCGACCATGAACGACACCACCCGGGCCGCTTTCGTTCCCCGCCCGTACTCGACGAGGAAGATCGCGCCCAGCATCCCGAGCGGCACCGTGATCACCGCGGTCAGCAGACCGAGCATCAGGGTGCCGTAGATGGCCTGGAGGGCCCCGCCCCTGGCGTCGGTGGCCTGCGCCGACCCGAGTGGTGTAGTCCACCACTGCAACGACGGCGTGCGGGCGTCCCCCGAACCGGTGTCGGTGATCATGACGATGTCGTAGGGTCGTCCGGGGTCGGGGGAGACGGGGGCGGTGGTCCGGGTGCGGTAGGTGTTCACCCTCTCGCCCACCGCGACGTAACGCCCACCCGGCACGTAACGCCACTCGACGGCCTCGTCGGAGGGTTTGGTGTTCACGTCGCCCCCGCACGCGTCGGCGGCGAGCCGCACCTTCTCGGAGCGGTCCATGCAGATCACGTGGTAGTCGGCGCCGACGCTGTACAGCAGCGGCGCGCCCTTGACCGCCACCGAGATCAGGATCCACAGCAGGGGGATCGTGGCGGCGGCCACGGAGAACCACACGAAACCCGTCGCCAGGTTGTTCTTCACGGCCCGCCATCCGGTGGGGCGTTGCAGGTTCAAGGAGCCGGGGCGCAGGGGAGCGGACATCAGGATTTTGCCTTTCCGCGTTCGGCGACGATGCGCGCCAGGGCGTTGACCGCGAACGTCAGTACGAACAGGACCAGCCCGGCGGAGATGTAGATCCCGGCCTTGTAGGTGGTGTCGAACTCGGCGGCGTTGCGGGCGATTACGGAGGCGAAGGTCTCGCCGCCGCTGAAAACCGAGACGTCGAAGGAACTGGCCGACAGGATCAGCATCACCGCGATCGTCTCACCCAGCGCCCGGCCCAGCCCCAGCATGGCGGCCGCGGTGGCGCCGGAACGCCCGTAGGGCAGCACCGCCATGCGGATCACCTCCCAGCGGGTGGCGCCGAGCGCCAGGGCCGCCTCGATCTGTTCCCGGGGGGTTTGTGCGAACACGTCTCGGGTGACGGCCGTGATGATCGGCAGGATCATCAGCGCCAGCACCAGCGACGCCGTGAACACCGTGCCGGGGGAGGTCACCTGGGTGCTGCCGAACAGCGGGAACCAGCCCAGGTGGGCCTGAATCCAGTGCGCGACGGGCTGCAGGGCCGGGCCGAGCACCTTGATTCCCCACAACCCGAAGATCACCGACGGGACCGCCGCCAGCAGGTCGATGACGAACCCGATCCACCGGGAGACGCGTCCCCCCACGTACTGGGTCAGCAGCAGAGCGATCCCGACCGCCACCGGCACCGCGATCAGCAGCGCGATCATCGACGACAGCACCGTGATCCACAACAGCGCCGCGACGCCGAAGTGCGGGGGCCGGGAGGAGGCGTCGAAGGTCGTGGAGGCGAAGAAGTTCGCGGTGTTGTCCAGCAATGGCTGCCAGGCGTTGCCGAGCAGGAACGCCCCGATGATGAGCACCACCACGACGATGATCAGGCTGGAGGCCTGTGCGGAGCCGCCGAACAGCAGATCGCCGAGATGAACGGTTCTGCGGCCCCGGCCGGCCAGGACATCGGGGGCGGTGGAGAGAACGGGTTTCCCGTTTCCGGGCGGGGTGTGTTTGTCGTTGCTCATCGGATCCCGGAGACGCTCCGGCTCACCTTCTTCCGCAACTCGCCGGGCAGGGGCGCGTAGCCGAGTTCCTCGAGGGAGGCCTGCGTGGTCTCGGAGGCGAACAGCCCCAGGAAGTCGCGCAGCAACTCCGGGTTGGAACCGCCCGTCGAGCAGACGACCTCGTAGGTGGCCATGACCAGCGGGTAGGCGCCGCCGCCCGGGGTGTAGTCGATGTCCAGGCGGATGTCGTCGCCGTCGGTTTCCGCCTCGGCCGCGGCGACGGCCCGGCCGGCCGTTTCTCCCGACAACTCCACCCCGTCGATGCGGGCGAGTTTCAGGTCGCGTTCCAGGGCGGCGCCCCACTCCAGGTAGGTGATGGAGTTGCGGGTGCCGGCGACGGCGTCCGCGACACCTGCGGTCTTCTCCTTGCCCTCGCCCCGGGTGGCGGGCCATTTCTTCGAAGCGTCGTGTCCCCAGGTGCCGCCGACGGTTTTGGCCAGGTATTTCGTGAAATTCTCGGTGGTGCCGGATTCGTCGGCCCGGTGGAACACCGCGATCCCGGCGTCGGGAAGGGAAACCCCGGGATTGGCCGCCGCTATCGCGGGATCGTTCCAGCGGGTGATGTCGCCGGTGAAGATCCGTGCGATCAGTTCGGCGGTCAGGTTCAGGTCCGGAACGCCCTCGACGTTGTGGGCGACGGCGATGGGGCCAAGAACCATCGGAAGGTTCAGGGCGGTGTTTCCCCGGCAGCGTTTCTCCGCCCTGTCGGTCTCGATCACCCCGTCGCGTTCCTTGCGGCTGAGCGGGGAGTCGGAACCGGCCAGGTCGACGGCGCCGCCGAAGAACGCCTTCACCCCGGCGCCGGAACCGGATGTGGTGTAGTCGATGACGGTTCCGGGGCAGGCCGCGGTGTAGTCCTGGATCAGTTTTTCCATCGCGGTTCGCTGCGAACTGGCCCCCTCCCCCCGGAGCGTCCCGCCCGGGCAGTCGGGTCGGTGGGAACCTGTTTCCCCCGTGGCGACGGGGTGAACGGCGACGCCTCCGCTCCAGCAGCCGGCCAGCAGCAGGGTGCTGCAACCCAGCGTCGCGGTCAAGCGCAACTTCAGGTCACGAAACCTCACGTTCGACGAAGCTAGACACGCAAGATGACGGCGCACCTACACCTGGGTTAACGCCTGGTGAACGCTGGATCGGCGCACCGTCCGATCCGGCCAGGCCCGATTCGCTGGCCTTCCGGACAACTGCCTGCGCTGTAGCGCTGGCGCTTGACGCTTGGACAGGCGGACGACGGAAGGGCCAGCGCGCGGAGATCTGGCCGGCGTCCGGGAGGAACCGGGGCATTGCTCTGCCGGCATCGCGTATCGGGGGTGATCGGTACCATGGTGGTACGCGGAAGAACGGAAGCGCCATGACCAAGGAAGAACTGGAAAAGCTCCAAGCCCTCAGCGAACCCCAACCCGTTCCCGGAAATGGTGAGGAACAGCCCCGGTGGGACGAGCAGGTACGAACCGCGATGGACGCCCGCCGCATGGGTGCGCAGCTTCGCAGGGGTAAACCCAAGAGTTTCCGACCTGTGGTGGGAAGGATCTGACGGCATTGCGCACCCCACTGTTTCAGGCTGAGCATTCGGGTCGGTACAAACGGCAGGCGCTCATAGGGGAGTACCAGCAGATCACCGGAGCCAATCTCATCGTCGTCATCGACCAGATCACGCCCACGAACATGACGGTTCTTGAGGAATTTCTCTTCGACTGCGATCCTCAAAAGGATCTGCACCTTCTCCTGTCCTAAACGGGAGGCGACGGGGAGACGGCGCTGCGCATGGTGCGTTCAATGCAGCTGCGGTGCAAGGAACTCACAGTGGTCGTACCTGACATGGCCAAGAGCGCGGCCACAATCCTCTGCCTCGGCGCCCATCACATCCTCATGGGTCCGGGAGGCGACCTGGGGCCGATAGACCCGCAGATGATTTTCCCCGGGGAGGACGGGAGGCGTACCGCGGTGAGCGCGAAGGAAATCGTCGCGGCAATCGGGGAGGCCGAAGAACGAATCCGGGCCAATCCTGGGTCGTTCCCGCTGTTCGCTTCGCTGCTTTCCGATGTCAACATGCTAATGGTGGAACAGGCCAAGGCCGCCCTGTCCCGTTCCGAAGCTCTGATGCGGGAGGCCTTGTCTGTGCAGGGGAGAACTCGGGAAGAGGTGGACGCTTTGGCGGCAAAGCTCAAGGAACCGCTCATAGATGCGCCCTCCAGCCATTCCGCTGTGATCTCCGTCGATCATGCGACGGGATACGGCCTTCCGGCAGAGAGTGCCGATGTGAACAGCGAAGAGTGGCGGCTCATCTGGGAGCTCTGGACGCGATATTTCTCCGAGGGGTGCTGGCCGGCTGGACAGAAGGCCATCTACGAGGGCATTCACGCTTCACACCCTGGTTGATCCGATTCGCTGGCTCTGCCGCTGGTTTGCTGGCCTTGTTCACGTTTGCCAGCGTTGTGAAGCCAGCGAACCTCAACAAGGCCAGCAAACCGAAGGGTGGGGTGGGTGGTGGGTGCCTCCGGCGCGGCTGGTTTTCAAGGGCTTTTCGTCCACCGGCGAATCCGGGCAGCGCGTGTGCGCTGGTCGCGGGACTACCATGTCAGCGGAGAGCCCGCGGTGTTGCGGGATGTGGTTCTCGGGAGGCCCGATGGGTGAAACGGACAGGCGGTACTGGCTCTACGCGCCCGGTGAGGGTGCCGCGAAATGGGAGGAGTTCCAGACCGCCGGGATCATGGCCATCAACTGGGCCAAGATCGGTGATCTCGCTGCTTTTTCGAGCGTCGAGGAGATCATTGACGCGCTGGAATCCCGATACGGGGATCAGGGAGGTCACCCGACACGGGCGGCGGGAATGAACTGGGACTTCATTCACACCGTACGCCCCGGTGACGTCGTCTACGCGCGACGCGGACTGACTGAGCTCGTCGGCCGCGGAATTGTCTGCTCCGAGTACCGCTACGACGACAGCCGCGCCTCCTACCGCTCCGTGCGGGACGTCGAGTGGACGCACGTCGGTTCTTGGCCGCTCAACCGGCGTGTCGGCCAGGTGACCCTGCAACGAGTATCGGAGCACACCACTTACAACTCGGAGCAACTCGAATCGATCTTCAAAAACCAGGATCAGCAGTCGGCGTCGGTTTCCCCAGCTCCGGAAACAAAACCCGGTGAGGACGCACCCGAGTCGTACACGAGGGACGACTTCCTGGGCGAGGTCTACGTTGAGCCTGCGGACCTGGAGAACATGCTCGGGCTGCTGCGGCGCAAGAAGAACCTCATCCTGCAGGGGGCGCCCGGCACTGGCAAGACCTTTGCGGCCAAACGCCTGGCCTATGCCCTCATGGGTGAGAAGGACGACTCCCGGGTCGAGGTCGTACAGTTCCACCAGTCGACCGCCTACGAGGACGTCGTCGTCGGCCTGCGACCCACGTCCGACGGCGGATTCGCGCCCGAGGAGGGCGTTTTTGCCCGGTTCTGCCGGAAAGCGGCGAAGGATCCCGGACGCGACCACGTCTTCATCATCGACGAGATCAACCGAGCCAACGTCTCGAAGGTTTTCGGTGAACTCCTCATGCTCATCGAATCCGATCACCGGGGAGAAACCCTTCGTCTGCCCGTTTCCGGAAAGTTGCTGGCCGTTCCCGGCCACCTTCACATCATCGGCATGATGAACACCGCCGACCGGGGACTGGCCCTCATCGACTACGCCCTGCGGCGCCGTTTCGCTTTCCTCGAGTTGAAGCCCGCCTTGGATCATCCCGGTTTCCTCGCCCACCTCGACAGGGTGGGCAACCGGCGGCTCCGCGACCTGGTCGACGTCGTGCGCCGCCTGAACACCCGGATCGAGGAGGACGCAGCCCTTGGTCCCGGGTTCCGGATTGGTCACAGTTACCTGTGCCTGCCTCCCGGGAGCACGGACGAAGACGTCGCCTCCGTGATCCGCCACGAACTGGAACCTCTGGTTCGCGAATACTGGTTCGACGACCGCGACGCCATGAACTCCGGTGTCGCCGAGCTCCGAAGCGTGCTGCTGTGACGAAGAGCGATGCGGGCCGGCCTCATCCGCGTGGCCCCGGCACCGTGCTGTTGAAGAACGTCTACCACATGCTCGCCTACGCCTTCACCGCTCTGGAAACCGGTGAGCACCGCCGATTGGCGGGTGAGGAGTTCAATCACATTCACGACCTCCTCGCGGCCATTCTCATCGAGGGCCTCGAATCCCAACGCCGACGTGGTTTCGAACGCGACTACGAGTCCTTCGAGGAGGACCTCGCTCTCGTGCGGGGACGGATCGATCCCGCAGCAACCATGCGGCTGGGTGCCCGCCGCAGCCGCCGGGTGCGCTGCCGCTACGACGAACGCACCGAGAACACCGTTGTGAACCGCATCCTCAAAACCGCTGCGCGGCGACTGCTCCTGCATGGAGATGTGACGCGACGGCGCAGGGCACGCCTCAAGTCGGTTCTCCTTGGCATTGGAAACGTGGAGATCCTGAGCGGGGAGGAACTCAGGCGCCTGCGCTGGGACACGCTGCCGATTCACCGCGGCAATCGTTCTTACCAGCTGCTGATGGGGGTGTCTCGCCTGGTCCTGGACGAGTTGCTGCTCAGTCACGTCGAAGGTGGATTGGAGCTCGCGGACTTCCTCGATCCGCAGGTTCTCAGTGCCCTTTACGAACGCTTCGTCCTGGCCTATTTCCGGCGCCATCACCCGGGGCTACGCCCCGCCGCCCCTTGGGTGAGCGGAGGCATCGAGAATGCGCCTGCCTTCCTGCCCGGGATGCACACCGATGTCGTGCTGACCGGTCCGTCCCGGACTCTCATCATCGACACGAAGTGCCATGGCCGGATCCTCGGGGCCCACCACGACCACAAGATCCTGTCAGCCGGCAACCGGAACCAGATCTACGGCTACGTCATGCACGAGGCGCATGATCCCCGTCAGCGCGGCCGCGAGGTCGAGGGGATGCTCCTCTACGCGCAGACCACCGTCGACCCGCCACTGCGGGAGACGTGGATCGAGACCGGACACCGTTTCCACGTGCGCACCCTGGACCTGGACCAGGACTTCACCGGGATCGCGAGTCGGCTCGACGAGATCGCGGGCCTGATCAAGGCGGCGTGAACCCCGAGAGGTCAGGGTTTCCGGGATGCCGCTGGTGATCGGGTCACGGCCGTTTCCGGGCGCGCAGTCTCCCTGCTCCCCAGAGCGCGTACGCGAGGACCAGGAATCCGACGCTCAGCATCGCCACCCACGGCCACCAGCTGGGGCGGGCAGGGTTCAAGAAGGTGTACATGGGTTTGTCGTTCACCGCGTCCCAGGCGTAGACGAGCAGGTAGGGCACCAGCGACAGCGTCCAGGTCAGCGGAACCCACCAGGACAGCAGGGACTGGTTCCTGCCGACGAGGATCCAGTCGGTCACTGCCATGACCGGCAGCACCAGATGCGGGATGAAACTCGTCGGTGCGCTCAGGTCGCCGGCGATGACGAACCCGAAGACGAGGCCCGTCAACAGTGACGCACACGCCGAGAGTCCACGCAGCCAGCCCAGGTTTCCCTCCAGCTTCCGGCGCGCCGGGAAGGTCAGGAAGAACAGCGGCCGGAGCAGGCCGGACAACGCCACCAGGAACACGAGAATGTTGGAGATCGTCGTGAAGTACAGCACCTGGTTCATCACCTGCGGGAGCGTTTTGAGCGGGGCGAACATCAGGATCAGGCCCGCGCCGGAGACCAAGGTGAGAACCAGCCGCCACGCCAGGGTCAGCGCCAGTTCGGTGTTGCTCGCGGGAGGCAGGAGGTCGGCGGGCCTGGCGGGTGGGAGGGATTTTTGGGTAGGCGGGACGGGGCTCTGCGTCATGTGCGAATGATCCCAGAAGAACAGGACCACATCGCAGCAGGGGCTTTGGGCATACACACCGGTAGGGCCCGGCGCCGACCTGCCCGGCGCTTCTGGCAGGTGGCGTCACCGCCCGCCCGCGGAGCAGGATCGTTGATCGGCGCGTGACTCAGGGGAGGGAGACGATTTCGGGCCCGCCCGGTCAGGCCGTCGGTTTGAAGGTTTCCATGGTCACCAAACCGTCGGGGCCGAAGTGCAGGGCACGCACCTCCGAGACCACCATCGGTTTGTCCTTGACCCCCAGGCCCGCGTACATCTCCGGCAGCACCGGGCGGTGCCCGCACACCGCCGTCGGGCGATCCAGGTTCTTCAGCAGCTCCGCCATGAGCTTGCGCACCGCCTTCGGGTTCTTCG
>ERZ773009.2707-NODE-2707-length-11169-cov-5.057495_pt1 | contig 11169 bp, 6 predicted proteins | sample MGYA00580663_ERZ773009 | MGnify/ENA primary metagenome ERZ773009 (study PRJEB29015, sample SAMEA2737969) | human oral metagenome | biome: human oral; feature: human-associated habitat; material: dental | place: China | collected 2026 ... | reverse complement strand
TTGGTAGACGGGTCGTACTTTACGGTGCCGCTTACGCCTGATATTACAGAGAGGTCGGAGCAGTTGGCAGATGTTACCTGCACGCCGGCAACCAATAGGTAGTAGTAAGTAGTGCCGCCGCCTGTGGGGGAGATCACTACCTTGCTCTTTACTTTTGCTCCGCTAAGTGCTACAGCTTTTAGCGACGCGTCGAATGCCGCTCCTGCGGGCTGGGTAATGGCGCAGCCATCGAGTGTGAGGATGTCAAAGGCGTCGATAGAGCCATCTGTTCCCTCTGCCGTAACGGTAGAGTTTTTGATAGTAAGCGTCTCGCTCGAGCCATCATTTCCTGTTATGCCATATTTACCCTTGGCATTTACGGTACAGCCATCGATGGTGAGGTTGGTTTCGTTTACATAGATAGCAGGGTGATTATGAATCTCGACATTGAGTGTACCTCCGCCGGTAATTGTGGCAGTATTATGAAAAGCCACGGTTGACGTCAGATTGTTGGTGCCGATGACTTTAACCGTCAAGTCAACGATTTTCGAATTGATGGCATTAGAGGTATTTATTTGTATTGTAGCGCCGTCGAGTGTAATTACTTTGTTGGTAGGGTCGTACTTTACCGTGCCTGTTACGCCTGATATTACAGAGAGGTCGGAGCAGTTGGCAGATGTTACCTGTACGCCGGCAATCAAAAGGTCGTAGGTGGTAGTACTACTGCCTGTGGGAGAAATCACTACCTTGCTTGTTACTATCGAGTCGCCGAGTGCTACTGCATGTAGCGACGGGTAGAATGCTGCTCTTACGGGCTGGGTAATGGCGCAGCTATCGAGTGTAAGACTTGCAAAGTCGGTGATAGATCCGGCTGTTCCCTCTGCCGTAACGGTAGAGTTTTTGATAGTGAGCGTATCGCTCGAGCCATAATTCCCTGTTATGCCATATTTACCCTTGGCATTTATGTTACAACCATCGATAGTGAGGTTGGTTTCGTTAACATAGATAGCAGAGTGATTCTGAATCTCGACATTGAGTGTACCTCCGCCGGTAATTGTGGCAGTATTATAAAAAGCCATGGTTGACGTCAGATTGTTGGTGCCGATGACCTTTATCGTCAAGCCGTCGATGTTTGAAACAATGGCAGCATAGGTATTTGTTTGTATTGTAGCATTCTGCAGTGTAAGGGTCTTGGTAGACGGGTCGTACTTTACTGTGCCGCTTACGTCGGGGATAACGGAGAGGTCGGAGCAGTTGGCAGATGTTACCTGTACGCCGGCAATACGGAGGTCGTAGACGGTAGTGCTGCCGCCGCTACATACGTAGCTACCGGTAGTAGCTATGTGTGTATTGTCCCCGTCTTCTTTGAATTTAAGTACCTGCCAGTTTTTGGCAGTGGCATTGGCGGCGTTGGTAGATGCCACCATATTTTGCTCGGCTACCGACGACGACTCGTGTAATGGGAATATCCGTGCACTATCTAATGATATCCTAGCAGGCAGAGTACAGTAGATAGCATCGAGAGCGGCGGTAGTAAAGTTGTTTCCCCAGCAATGTAACTCCGTCAACCACGTATTTTTCGATACGTCGAGGCTTGTGAGAGAATTGGAGTCACAAGCTAACCCATTCAACTGCGTATTCTTCGATACGTCGAGGGTGGTGAGAGAATTGGAGGAACAATTTAATATCGTCAACTGCGTATTCTTCGATACGTCGAGGGTGGTGAGCTGATTGGAGGAACAATATAACTTATTCAACCGCGTATTTTTCGATACATCGAGGGTAGTGAGCTGATTGGAGTAGCACCATAACTGCGTCAACTGTGTATTGTTCGATACGTCGAGGGTAGTTAGCTGATTGTAGGGACAAGATAACTCCTTCAACTTCGTATTTTTCGATACGTCGAGGGTGGTGAGCTGATTGGAGAAACAATATAACTCCGTCAACCGCGTATTTTTCGATACGTCGAGGGTGGTGAGAGAATTGGAGGAACAATTTAATATCTCCAACTGCGTATTCTTCGATACGTCGAGGGAGGTAAGCCGATTGTTGGAACAAATTAACTTCGTCAACTGCGTATTCTTCGACACATCGAGGCTGCTGAGAGGATTAGAGGAACAATCTAAATACGTCAACTGCGTATTGTGCGATACGTCGATGGCAGTAAGGTTTGCTCCGTTGCCTCGGCAATCGAAGTCCGTAAGGTCGCCGTAGACGGTCATAGTGGTACCGTCGGCGGTGTAGGAGGCAGTGCCTATCCAGTCGGTGCCGACGGTGATATTTTGCGTATTGCTGCCGCTTACTATACGCACAGGAGTGCCGGCAGCGGCTGCCTTGAAGTCGAGCTTTATCGCTGCTCCGTCGGTAACGGTAAGGGTGATATAGCGGTTCATGTTTACTGTCTGTGCCTGCAGAGTGGCACTTGCGAGAAGCCCTACAGTGAGGGCGAAGAGTAAAAATAATTTTCTCATCTTGCTTTAGTATTTATTGTTTGTTAATAAAAATATAATATATCGAATTAAAAGTTATGGCGAGCTGAGGAGAGAGTGCCATAGTGTCAGTACACAGATAGGTTCGGTACGTCTCCGAGGTGTCTCCGAGGTGTCCCCGAGCTCGCCGTAAGGTAAAATATTACAAAAAAGCTTCTTTTTCTGCCAAATTGTCGGAAAAATCGGTAAATCGAGCCACGATTTTATCGCCAGAAAGATTAGGATTATTAACATTAACGATGTATACTCAAAGAGAGTAGTCATATCTATTGAGTTTGATATTAGCGGGAACAAAGATAATATATTTTTTTGGCTATGCCAAAAGATATGAAGAACGAAGAATTGTTTAAGCGTGTAATTGAATGTTTTGTATTGGGCGTTGCATAGTAGTTAAACAAAAAGCGACTACCCCATGGCAAAGATAGTCGCCTCTTCAACAATATTACTAATTTTCAAATCTTACTGTTCCGTCTGATTGTTGTTGTCGTCGGCTTCGTCGGCCTTGACAAACTTCTCGAATACAACGGTAAACTCTACACGACGGTTCTGAGCACGTCCGGCAGCAGTCTTGTTGGTTGCCACAGGCTTAGTCTCACCGTATCCTTTCGACTGCAAGCGGTCTGACGATACGCCTTTGTCGATAAGATATTGACGAACGGCAGCAGCACGGTTGTCGGAGAGTGTCATATTGAAATCGTCGTTACCTTGGCTATCGGTATGACCTGCAATGATGAGGTTATATTCGGGATTGTTTCTCATAATATCTACCACCATATTGAGGATACCAAACGATACGGGCTTGATTGTAGCCTTACCAGAGTCGAACTGTATGCCGTGCAGTGCTTGCTTGAATACCTTGAGCACCTCTTTCTTCACAGCCGGGCAACCCCTGTTTTCCTTGACACCTTTGACCGTAGGACAGTCGTCTTGGTAGTCGGGTACACCGTCGCCGTCGGTATCTCTCGGACAACCGTTTTCGTCGACATATCCGATAGCTGCTTTCGGCGTACCGGGGCATTTGTCTTTATAGTCGGGCACTCCGTCGCCGTCGGTGTCTTTCGGACAACCGTCTTTATCGACAGGCATACCCTTAGGCGTACCCGGACATTTGTCTTTATCGTCCATTACACCATCACCGTCGCTATCGAGCGGACAACCTCTTTCGTCGACCTGTACACCCTTCGGTGTGTTCGGGCACTTATCGAGATAGTCGGGCACACCATCGCCGTCGGTATCTATCGGACAACCCTTTTCGTCGACAGCTACTCCCTGCGGAGTGTTCGGACACTTATCGAGATAGTCGGGTACTCCGTCGCCGTCGGTATCTATCGGACAACCGTCTTTATCGACCTTCACACCCTTAGGCGTGTCGGGGCATTTATCGAGATAGTCGGGTACACCGTCGCCGTCGGTATCTATCGGGCAACCGTTTTTATCGACGGTTACACCTTCGGGCGTATCGGGGCACTTGTCGTAGCAGTTGGCTACGCCGTCGTGGTCGTCGTCTAAGATACAGCCGTCGCGGTCTACGAACGAAGTACGTTTTTTACCCGGACAGCGAGCCATCAACATATCGATGTCGGTATCGGGACATTTGTCGCGTTTATTCGATACTCCGTCGCGGTCGTCGTCTTTGCTCGAACCAAACGTAAATGCAAGTCCTGTCTGTACATTGAATCTATTGCTTCTGTAAGGAATAATAGTATTGTCGATAGCTTTGTCGAAGTTCTGCACTTTTACATAGCTAAGCGGTACGAAGTCTGATATGATATAGAAATTTACGGGACCGGCTTGCAGATTTATACCGAGACCGAGTGTGCTCGCACAGCGAGTCGATAGCGTATGCGACAGATAGAACTTAGCCCAGTCGGCCGGACGGAAGTTTACTCCCAACGTAAGTTCGGGCATGATTCTATTGTAGTTGATACGAGCATTGGCCATAGCGGCAAAAGATATTTTATTGTCGAGTATGCCGTATTCGGCTCCGATATTGGCGTTGGCGGTAAGCCACTGGTTGATGGAACCATTTATGCCCTGCTTTGCCGTCCACTGTACGGAGTCTTTCATATTGTCGACGAGTCTGTCGTATGCCGATTTCAGAGAATCGATATTGTCGCGGTAGTGGTACTCTACCCCTTTGAACGAGAACTTACCTCTGGTATTGATGTTTACAATACTGCTCGAGTTTTGCCAGCTGATTAGTCCCAAATCGGTAACGGCAAACGAGAGAGTAAAGTTTTCGACCGGGCGATAAGTAGCTCCCAAATCGATAGCTCCGCCGATACCCTGCGGGAAGAACAGATTCTTCGCATTTATATCGGTACTGAGCGACTTATTGGCAGCCGAATATTTCACCGCAGGTGTCATTATATAAGCATCGGCAATAGACAAAAGCTGCCAACGGTCCATATACGTTTGTAGCCTCATATCTTCTATATTCGTGTGCATTCCGGCAAATCCGATAAGGGCTTTCAGTCTGAGTCCGAACGACCACATATCGTTTATTTGGCGGATAAATCCGAATCCGAGTTCGCCGTATAGCTTAGCTTCGAGAGCTGCGTTTGAGAAGTCGAAATTGCCTTCGCGTCCTGTACCATATAGAAGCAGGCGAGTGAAATCTTTCGGTATAAGCGAATATGCTTCGCCTCTAAGCGAGGCATCGAAAGTGAAAAAGTTTTTCTCCTTGATACGGAAACCGAAGTTGAGGACACTAAGCCCGAAACGAACATCGCCATTGATATTTCCACCAATACGTCTGTATAGCTCATCGATGCTCTCCGAGGGGCTGAAAGCCGTTGTCCATCGTCCGTTTCTTTTGAAAACAAAGTCGCGGAGCATCATAGCATTGTTACCTACCTCTCCGTAAACATCGAATAGAGATATATAACCCGAATATCTGGGCATAAAAGCAGGATTCCAAGATGTATTTTTAGGTACATCTTCCATAAAGTATAGCGTATTGGTCTGGGCGTTAGCCGCAAAAGCCATACATACGAATACTATCAAAAATATTATTCTCTTCATCTTGTCTTAATTTATTTTTTAAGTAAAGTATCTAAATTCTCTCTTATAGCTCCTTTGACATATACGCCGAGCGTAGCCTTAAGCCAGTCGGTAGCTTTTATGTGTATCGGGTCGGTAGCAGTATTGCCTTTGAGTGTATACGAAAGCAATATTCTATTCGATTGTCTTATTTTATAAATAGCGTTCGACGGCAATGCAAGATTTATACGAGTCTCTTTGGCAGACGTTGCGATACCGTTGGCGTCGATATTGGCAGACTGAACGGCGATATCGTCTATCGTATGAAGCTTAGTACCGTTTTTGTCTTCGAAAACCAACGACACTTTGCCTTGAACCGGTACGTGATTGTTTATAAGAAGCATTATTTCTACCTCATCGAGAGTAAGTTTATATTTGTTGAGCACCGAATCGATTTTTACGTTTTTGATAGTATCGTTTACCACTTTTATGTTGCTCGTCGGGTCGAAGTGGAAAGGTAGTTTCACGTCTACGTCCAAGTCGAGATACGTCGGACGCGACAGGAAGTGCTGTACTCCGTTTACCAAATCCGTGGCGGCAGCTGTGCGGTCGAATTTCAGGCTGAAAGAGTAGTCGACCTTAGTCGGTTTCGGCACTCTAAACAAACCATGAGTTGCACCGTTGTCTCTGTCGCACACGATAGTAGTCTTACCCTTGCCACCTATAGAGGTAGCACGATTGAGCGATACCGATTTCGACGGACTTCCGTTGAAGTTGGCACTTGCGGTCTGTCCATTGTCGTTGCTGCACGATATTCTATCTATATTCAAAACAAGAGGCACACCGGCATTGTGTTCTATATTGAACGTAATTATCGGGTTGTGGAAATAGAGGTCGTTGTTCTCTATCGTCTTCGACTTAAATAGATTTTTAGGTAAGTTGTTTACGATAGTATCGGAGGTAATAGTATACTTTTCGCCTATCCATCCTTTTAGAAGGGTTACATTGAGATCGACGAAATCTACTTTCACAGACACATCTGCTCCGCTCGAAAAAGTGATAGTGTTTGTACCTTCGCAGACCAAAGAGGTTTTCATTCTGAAAGGTATTTTCGATTCGGGAAGATCTGCCGAAAGGAAAGTTACATCCAAGTTGTTAATGGTGATTTCTTGGGTTTGTGTGGCAGCATCGAGTGTAAAAGTATACTTCTCGGTTGTAACACCGGGGAAAGTCAGCTCAACTTTTATTTTCGCTCCCGTAGGCGATAAGCCTGTAACATTGGTCAAAGTCGTACGAAGACGAAGTTTGCCGTCGTGAATCCTGATAAAATCGGCTCTACGCAATAGTTCGGTACCGTCGAACTTGGCAAGTCCGAAGTCGAACTTCCCATTTATCGAGTCTATCTGCGAATTGATAGCAGCCACGTTAGATGAATTCACTGTAATAGGGAAAACCGCCCCTCCAAAAAATGCTGCAAGCGGTTGATGTTGATTTGCTTTACTATTACCCAAATCGACACGTAAAAATTGATTTACCGGAAAGTGATATTGCTCGGTGATATGATAATATATCATATTTTTGTCCTTATCGACTAAAATAGTCGAATCACTCAAACCGTGTAAGACCTCCGACGCCTTCAGTGTCGAATACCCAACAGGTATCACCAGCGACGTTCCATACTTCACATCCTTATCCATATTGTTGTAGTCGAACTTCTCCACGCAGGAAAACAACGACAATACAATAATAGACAGTGCTAATAACTTAACTTTGTTCATAAGTCGTCTAAAATGTTGATTTATTAAAATATAATTTTATATATAACAATTATTTCTCTTTCACGACCGCAAGTCCGATACGGTCAATTCCTTCCAATACATCGAACCTCATCAAATGAGCTATCCGAAAGATATAATTACCTTTTTTGTAAAATCTGATATGTTGCTTCCAAATGAATTGGTTGTCGAAAAACGTTCCCGAGCCTGAGCCTATCCATTTGCCGCTCTCGTCGAGCAAAAAGAGATTTACCGTATCGCACTGTATCTCTTGTCCGCGATACTCTTTGGTAATCCGTAACCACAGATTCTGACGAGGAAAAATATCGGTATTGCGTACCAATAGGTCGATTTCGTACAGAGCAGACGTATCGGCCACCTCTACATTGAAAGCAAAAGAGCGGTCTTTAGCCCAGACGCCATTATCGACGGTCGTATACTCATCGAATATTGTATTGTCTGTACAAGAAATAAGAAACACCGATATTATTGCAAGCAAAAAGAATAAGTATTTTTTTCTATTCATTGTATACTAATGGTTGTCAATACACTAAATTTCTCCGTTTATGATGACAGTACAACTTTTCCTACCCGTACGAATTACCTAAAAATATATAATTCACACCTATGCTAATACTGTTGTTTACAATTCAAAATAAGAGTCTTAAATATTAGTTTTCTCACAGGATGATTAATCAAGTCTAAAAGATGCGGCAAAATTACATATTTTTTCACACACAGCGACTACATCTCAGAAAAAAATTGATTAATTTTGCATCAACCACGATTGATTACATCTATATTTTTTTCAGTCTCATATCAAAAAAACAGAAACAAATGCCGCATAAAATACTAAATATCATCCACAAAGCCCATAAAAGAGGCGAGAAATTATTTGCCGTACTTATCGACCCCGAAAAATGTAATGGCAGCCGACTCACCGCATTCGTCAGACTGACCGAGAAGGCAAAGCCCGACTTTATCTTTATAGGCGGGTCGCAAATAAAGGAGTCGATAGACCAGACCGTCCGGTATATAAAGTCGCATTCGTCGATACCGACAGTTTTATTCATAGGCGATGCCGTACAATTCAGCCCTAATGCCGACGCTATGCTGTTTCTCTCGCTTATTTCGGGCAGGAATCCCGACCTCCTAATAGGTCAACACGTGCTATCGGCTCGAGCCATACGACAATCGGGGATACAGACCATACCGACGGGTTACATTCTCGTCGACGGCGGCACACCGACAGCAGTAGAGACCGTATCGGGTACACAGCCGCTATCCGACCCTCAGACGATACTAAGTACAGCTATTGCAGGCGAGATGTTGGGGCAGCAGCTCATATATTTGGAAGCGGGTAGCGGAGCCAAGACTCCCGTAAAACACGATATTATCTCGGCTGTACGTGCCAACACAGAGATTCCTCTGATAGTAGGCGGCGGAATACGTTCTATCGCAATGCTCGACGACGCCATATCGGCAGGAGCCGACATAATAGTGGTGGGCAATCACCTCGAAAACCACCCGGAAGATATGATACCGTTTGCAAAATTCATCAAAGGTAGTGGCAAATAAATTACGAGAGGAGACAGTACTGAACAAATTATCGTAACACATCATTCGCCGTCGACACCGTCGATAAGTGCGAATAGCTCCTCTGTGGTCTCGGCTCTGAGCATCGCTATGCGGGTCTGCTTGAAGTTGGGAATCCCCTTGAATAGGGGTGTGGCCGCTATATGTCGGCGGCAGTGAACTATCCCCTTGCGTTCGTCTGCAAGCAGGTCGATAGAGCCAAGTATGTGACGTTTGAGTATCTCTTTTTTGCCGTCGAAGTCGGGTATAGGGAGGTTGGCTGCTGTCAGATGGTTTTTTATTTCGGCGAAAATCCACGGGTTGCCTATCGAGCCTCGTCCTATCATAACGGCATCGACACCATAGCGACGGAACTTCTCTTCGGCTCCCTCGGCAGTAACGACGTCGCCATTGCCAATGATAGGTATCGATATGCGTGGGTCGTTTTTGACCTCGCCGATAAGTGTCCAATCGGCTTCGCCCGTATACATCTGTGCACGAGTCCGCCCGTGTATGGTCAGAGCTGCTATGCCGCAGTCTTGCAGTTGGCGTGCGAGGGTGGTGATTATCTTCGAGTCGTTGTCCCAGCCGAGGCGTGTCTTTACCGTAACAGGCACGCTGACAGCCTTCACTACCGCTTCCGTGATTTCGAGCATTCGTGGAATGTCGCGCAAAAGCCCTGCCCCTGCCCCTTTGGAGGCTATCTTCTTTACAGGGCATCCGAAGTTTATATCTATGATATCGGGGTGACTGCGGGCAGCTATCTTTGCCGCCTCTACCATAGTCTGAGTATCTTTGCCATAGATTTGTATGGTGACCGGACGCTCCTCGGGCAATATGGTGAGTTTCTTCATCGTTCGTTCGACGTAACGCACCAAAGCATCGGCACTAACGAACTCCGTATATACGAGGTCTGCCCCGAACTCCTTGCAAATAAGCCTAAACGCAAGGTCGGTTACATCCTCCATCGGCGCCAGAAACACAGGATAGCGGTCGAACTCTATATTGCCAATCTTCATTTAATTAAAAATTACTAGTTACGAATTACGTCCATCAAATGCGGAGCAAACTTTGCTATTAAGTGAGAGCAGTAACGAGTTTATTCGAGCTATGCCGAGAGTGAGCATTTGAAGAGCCACAGAAAAAATATTACGCAGTAAAAATAATTACGAATTACGAATTGATATTTTCTTTTTCATCGTTACTTGTATCTTGCCGATAATTTTGCAAATCTCTTCTGCTTCGGGCAGGCACAATATCTTCGAACATCTCTGCAGTAATCATACCGGTAGCGTGTAGCAGTCTTAACCAATATATAGTTTCTCTACTCTCTTTATATGCTATGCCTAATTTCGCCAAGAAGTCTTTTTCCGACAGTCCTCCTATGGCTTCCTCCACATTCGCCCCGATAGATGTCCCGCTACGAACGACTTGTTTGGATAAAATATAATCCTTCTTCTCTTCTCGCAAATGATTATACAAGTCAACTATCTTAACGGCAAACTTAAAACTTTTGTCCGCAAGTATATTGTCTTTCTTCATAGCAATTAATTCGTAATTCGTAATTCTTTTACTTCGTAAAACATTTTGCTCACGTTCGGCAAAACTCAAACAAGTTTGCTTTTGCTCTCACTTAATCGCAAAATTCGTAATTGTTTTGTATCTTTGCAGTCTCCAAAAACTCATATAATTTTTAAAACAAAAAAGCAATGAACAAAAGACTCAAAATAGGCATAACTCACGGCGACATCAACGGCATAAGCTACGAGATAATACTGAAAGCACTCAGCAATCCGCAGTTGTTGGAACTGTGTACGCCGATAATATACGGCTCGCCCAAGGTGCTCGGAGCATACAAGAAGATGTTCGACCTCGGCAACGTCAATGTGTCTACCATCTCGTCGCCAGAGGAAGCTCATGGAGGCAAAGCATACATCATCAACTGCTGTGGCGAAGACGTAAAGTTGGAGACAGGCAAACAGAGCACCGACGCCGGAGCTCTGGCTCTGAATGCCCTAAATGCCGCCACGGAAGACCTTACGGGCAACAAGATAGACGCTCTGGTAACGGCTCCTATCAACAAAAGCACGATACAGTCCGACAAATTCAATTTCCCTGGACATACCGAGTATTTGGAAAAGGTAGCCAACCAACGGTCGATAATGATGCTCACCAGCGACAACGTGCGAGTGGCTCTGACCACCAATCATACACCCATAAGCAAGGTTAGCAGCACCATATCCAAAGAGCTGATATTATCGAAGCTTAAAATGCTGTACGAGTCGTTGATAAAAGACTTCTGTATCACCTGCCCGCGGATAGCCGTCTTGGGTCTCAACCCCCACTCGTCGGACAACGGGCTGCTTGGC
>ERZ773009.2704-NODE-2704-length-11181-cov-14.354305_pt1 | contig 11181 bp, 6 predicted proteins | sample MGYA00580663_ERZ773009 | MGnify/ENA primary metagenome ERZ773009 (study PRJEB29015, sample SAMEA2737969) | human oral metagenome | biome: human oral; feature: human-associated habitat; material: dental | place: China | collected 2026 ... | reverse complement strand
CGATCCCGCGCGATACGCGCATCGAGGTCGGCAGCTACGGCTATGACAAGATCAATCACGCCTATGCGTTCGGCGGGCACGAGATGACGCTCGCCTCGGTCAGTGCGCTCGTGGGCGTTCCCGTCACGCATTATATCATGATCGACACCTCGGCGTTCGAGCGGATCGTGGATGCAGTCGGCGGCGTGGACATCGACGTCGAGAAGCGAATGTACTATGAGGACCCGTGGGACGACAACGGCGGTCTCGTCATCGACCTCCAAGCTGGGGAGCAGCATATGAACGGCGCACAGGCGATTCAATACGTGCGCTATCGTGACGGCGAGGGGGATATCGGGCGCATTGGGCGACAGCAGCGCTTCATGCGCGCACTCCTGGCACAATTCCTCTCTCCGCAGGTACTCCCGCGCCTTGCGGCAGTCGTCGATGAGGTGAAGAATGCGGTTGATACGGATCTGACAACACGCCAGCTGCTGACGCTGGCAACGCGTCTGAGGGACATGGAGTCGGACGGCATCTCCATGCAGATGGTTGCGGGAACCCCTGCCTATCTCGGCGATGTGAGCTACTGGATTCCAGATCTTGTGGAGACACGCAGGGAGCTCTTTGCAGGCGTGGGCAAGGAAATGTCCGCGCGCATGCAGGAGGCGGCGGAGCACGATGCAGCCGTCTATCGGAAGGACACACCGGAGCGACTGCGCATCATGGCGGAAGAGGACGACAGGGAGCTGCTGCCCTCCTCTGAGGAACTGCTTGCAGAGGGCGACCGTGTGATCGGAGAGCAGCGTGCTGAGCGCAGCGCTGCCGAGAAGAAAGCTGCGGTGCAGAGAGAAGAGGCGAAGAAGAAGCAGGAACCTGCGCCGGCAAAGGAGCGCAGCAAGGACACGGCGGACGATATCTCCGTTATGATTATCAACGCGAGCGGCATCGACGGTGCGGGCGCGGAGATTGCAGATACGCTGCGGGCAAAGGGATTCCGTATTTCGAGTGTGGAAACGGGAAATGCGTCTGACCGTCCCAAGACGGCAATCATGACGGCAGAAACGCATGTGAATCTGTTTTACGGCATGCCGTTTCCTTGCGTCATCATGCCCGTCGATGGAGCGGGAGAGCAGCAGGCGATTGTCATCATCGGACGCGACTATCGCCCCGAGGCTGTGCACGAGGGTGGAGAAGAGTGATATGGGGAGCTTGAAGGTCATCGGCCTCGAAAAGGCGTACGGCATACGTACGCTCTTTTCGCATGTGAATTTCGAAGTACAGCGCGGGGACAAGGTCGGGCTCGTCGGCGCAAACGGCACGGGCAAGACGACGCTCATGCGCCTCCTGCTTGGGCGTGAGGAGAGCGACGGCGGACAGATCGTAATGGATCGTGCCGATACCGTCGGCTACGTCGAGCAGCAGGCGGCATTCTCCCATGACACACTCTACGATGAGTTGCGCAGCGCGTTCTCCGACCTCATTGCGCTGCGCGCAGAGAAGGAGCGCATGGAGCACGATATTGCGTCGGGGGCTGCGGGCGCGGAGGAGCTTGCCGCATATGGAAACCTCGTGACGCGCTTCGAGGCGATGGACGGCTACGACTTCGAGAGCCGCATCCGCCGCGTCGCATTCGGTCTCGGCTTCTCCGAGGCGGATCTTGCAAAGGATGTGCGCCATTTCTCGGGTGGGCAGACGACGCGCATCTGCCTTGCGAAGGCACTGCTGCGCGAGCCGGACTTCCTCTTCCTCGATGAGCCGACGAACCATCTCGACATCGGCATGATCGAGTGGCTCGAAAAATTCCTGCAGTCCTATCGCGGCGGCGTCCTCCTGATCTCGCATGACCGCTACTTCCTCGACCGCGTTGCGACGCGCATATTGGAGCTCGATCACGCCGAGGTGACGGCGTACACGGGCAACTACACGCACTATATGCGCGTGAAGAACGACCGCCGCGCGGCGCTGCAGAGCGCCTATGAGAAGCAGCAGGCGCAGATCAAGAAAACCGAGGAATACATCAGCCGCTATCGTGCGGGCATCAAGGCGAAGCAGGCGCGCGGGCGGCACAGCCAGCTGAACCGCCTCGAGCGCATCGTGCTCCCGCCCGAGGCGGCGCGCTTCAAATACTTTGCCTTTACGAAGCCGACGGAGTGCGCGCAGCGCGTGGCGGAGCTCGAGGACATCACATTCGCCTATCCCGGCGGGCAGCGCGTGCTCGACCGCATCTCGCTCCTCATCCGCAAGGGAGACGGCGTGGCGCTCATCGGGGAGAACGGCGTCGGCAAGACAACCCTCCTGCAGATTCTCGTCGGTGAACTCGAGGCAAGCGGACGCCTGAAGATTGGCAGCCGTGTCAAGATCGGCTATTTCTCGCAGCAGCACGAGGGGCTTGATCCGAGCAAGACCATCCTCGATGAGATCTGCTATACGTTTGGACTGGACGAGGAGACGGCGCGAAACTATCTGGGCGCGTTCCTCTTCCACGGCGACGACGTGCAGCGGCTCATCGGGGCACTCTCGGGCGGGGAGCAGGCGCGCGTGGCATTTTTGAAACTCATGCTGACGGGCGCGAACTTCCTCGTGCTGGACGAGCCGACGAACCATCTCGACATCCCCGCGCGCGAGGCGGTCGAAGAGGCGCTGATGGCGTTCCCCGGCACGTTCATCGCCGTCTCGCATGACCGCTACTTCCTCGACAAGACGGCAAACTGCACGCTCGAACTGCGTGACGGGAAGATCACGGAGTATCTCGGCAACTACAGCTACTATCTGATGAAGAAGGAAGCCGAGGCAGAGGAAGCGGCAGAGGCGCGCCCTGCAGAGAAGGCGGAGCGGAGTCCCTCTCCCGTACAGGAAGAAAAACCGCGTGAGGAGAAGAGGCCGCCAAAGACAGCCGTGCACAGCGCCATTCCTGCGGCACGGCGGCAGGAGATGCTCGAACGCACGGAGGCGGAGATCGCGATGGCGGAGGCGGAGCTCAAGGGGCTCGAGTACGAGATGAACCGTCCCGAGACCCAGCTCGATCCCGAGCGCAGCCGTGAGATCGCCGAGGCGTATGCGGAAAAGGAGCTCGAGATCATGCAGCGCTATGAGAAGTGGGAGCAGCTGACGGAGGCGTGACATGGAATTTCAGCAAAATCTTGGCTTTCACTCTGCCGAGGAAGAGCTGACAGGCGTTGTCGACCATATCATCTTTTCTGCGGGAGACGGTGCGTTCTCCGTCTTTCGACTGCGCCTAGCACAGCAGGGGAAGTGTACCGCGACTGTGCGCGGGGCAGCGCCCCTCGTCGGTCAGGAGGTGCATCTTGCGGGCAGCTGGGTCACGCATCCGCGCTTTGGGCGCCAGTTCCAGGCGCAGCGCATGCGCGTGAGTGCGCCCACAAGTGCGGCGGGCATCGAGCGCTTTCTCGCATCAGGTACGATCGACGGTGTTGGCCCCGCGATGGCGCGGCGCATTGTGGAGCGATTCGGCGCGGAGGCACTGCAGATCATCGAGCGTGCGCCGAGCCGCCTGAGAGAGGTCGCGGGCATCGGCCCGAAGACTGTGGAGAAGATCGTCACCTCCTATATGCGGCAGTCTGAGCTCAGGGACATCATGCTCTGGCTTGAGGAGCACGGTGTCACGGGTGCATATGCCGCGCGCATCTTCAAGGCGTACGGTTCGCTTGCAATCGAGGTGATGGAAAAATCCCCCTACCGCCTCGCGCAGGAAATCGACGGCATCGGCTTCATCACGGCGGACGCAATTGCCGTTGCTGCGGGATGGGAGAAGAACTCCACCGAGCGCATTGCGGCGGGGCTCTCCTATGAGCTCACGCAGATCTCCTCGGGCGGTCACTGCTGCATCCCGGAGGCCATGCTCGCCGATCGTGCGGCACAACGCCTCGGCGTCGCGCGGACTGAGGTCATGGAGATCATCAGCCGCGAGGTGAAGATGAGCCGCCTCTACGCCGTGGACGAGATGGGAGAGCGTCTCATCTACGCGCCGCAGCTCTACAAGGCGGAGGAAATGACGGCACGCCTTCTCCTCATACTGCAGAAGAAGGCGGATCATATTCATGTGCACGATGCGGAGTCTCTCGTTGCCGCATGGGAGGCAGATCATGCGGTCAGCCTTGCCTCCGCACAGCGCGAGGCCGTGATCGCCGCGCTCACGCACGGCGTCCTCGTCCTGACGGGTGGCCCCGGCACGGGCAAGACCACCGTTGTGCGCAGCATGATCGACATCCTCGGCGCGCAGGGGCTTGAGATCCTGCTCGCTGCGCCGACAGGGCGCGCGGCAAAGCGACTCGCGGAGGCGACGGGCTGCCCTGCCGCAACCGTGCACCGCATGCTCGAGGCGCAGGGCAGGGAGGACGGCGAGATGCGCTTTGGGCGCGACGCCGAGACACAGCTCGAGGCGGATGTCATCATCATCGACGAGGTGTCCATGATGGACATTGTGCTTATGCAGCATCTGCTCACGGCAGTCCCGCCCGGCACGCACGTCATCCTCGTCGGCGACGTGGATCAGCTGCCCGCCGTCGGCCCCGGCTCCGTGCTCAAGGACATCCTGCGCTCGCAGGTCATTCCAAGCGTCCGCCTCACGGAGATCTTCCGCCAGAACAATACGGGCACAATCGTGCTGAACGCACACGCGATCAATGCGGGGCGCGTTCCCTCGTTTACGGAGGCGGATTTCACCTTCGTCCCCGCCGTCTCGAGCGAGGACGCCGCCGCGCAGGTCGTCTCGCTCTGCACGCGTCTGCTGCGCGCGGGCACGGGACTCATGGATCTGCAGGTGCTCTCGCCCATGCGGCGCGAGGCGTGCGGCGTCGATCTGCTCAACCGCAGCCTCCAGAATGCGCTCAATCCTGCGGGCATGGGCAAGGAGGAGGCTGCCGGCTTCCGCCTCGGCGACAAGATCATGCAGACGCGGAACGACTATATGAAGAACGTATTCAACGGGGACATCGGGCGGATCACGCGGATTGACTCCGAGCACATGGTCGTGACCTTTGCAGAGGATATGGAAGTCTCCTACACGCGTGATGAGTTCGGCGCGCTCACACTCGCCTATGCGATGAGCGTCCACAAGAGTCAGGGCAGCGAGTACGACATCGTCATCCTGCCGCTTGTGCGCGCGCATCACATCATGCTGCAGCGGAACCTGCTCTATACCGCCGTCACGCGTGCGAAGAAGGGCGTCATCATCGTCGGCGACCGCACGGCGCTCTTTGCGGCGGTCAGCAACGACCGCACGCGCCGCCGCTACACCCTCCTCGCAGAGCGGCTGGCGGAGAGAATCTGATTCGAGATCACAAGCGCCCCTATTGGCTCACTGCGTTCGCCACTTCCCCCGTTGCGACGGGGGAAGCTACCTAAAAGCCTCCCCCGTGCGACACGGGGGAGGGGGACCGCGTAAGCGGTGGAAGGGGCGTTTTGAACGTCCAATACGAACAAAAGTATAATAAAGAGCTGTTGTACGAGTCAAAACGACTTTGTGCAACAGCTCTATTTTTGATCACTTCTTTTGCTCGGGCATCACGGCAAACTCCTCCGCGAGCGTGTGCAGATATGCCGCAAGGCGCTCTCGTCTGCCCTCGCGCGCGAGCTGTGCAATCAACGTCGCATGGTGACTGAGATCGTGTCGCATGCGCCGCGACCTGCGCCATAGCTCCAGCATCGTATGATAGCGAGCCTCCTCGGATTTGCGGATCATCCGCTCGTGCATTTGCCGCTGATGGAGGGCATTTCCCTCCTCCGTATAGCGGGTGAGGAGATCGGACACGCGAAGATACTGGATGAGGGCGAACGGGAGCAGCAGGCGCGCGGCAATGATGGTTGGACGGACGGAGCTGCTCGACGGATCGGCAGCAACTGCGAGCGCAATGAGGATCAGCTCATAGCCGCAGAGGTACATCCAGAGCCTCCAGTCATCCACACGGAGCATGGGCGTGAGCAGATGGCGGATCGTATGCAGCGCAGCAGGCAGGACAAGGAGGAAGAACATCGGGATCAGCAGACATTTCCACAGCCCATGCGGCAGCCCCTCGCCGAAGAAGATCTCCATTGTTGTCCCGAGCGTCGATGCGAGCAGGAGCAGGGGATAGACGAGCAGCGCAATCGAAAGGATCCGCAGCGGATGATCGCGGATCACCGCCGTCATATAGAGGAGGGCGAGTGGGCGGCACAGGAGCGCGGTCAGGGACATATCCAATGTGGATGACATCTGTATAGTCATCGTCAAGGAGAGCAGGAGAAGATAGCCGATGATGACGTATGACCGTCTAAAACTTAGACGTTTGCGAAAAAAATAGAAAATCAAGAGATCAAAGGGGGGCGCGCATACAAGTGTATGCAGCAGCCGAATCTCAAAATCACTCATGATATATCGTCTGCCTTCCCGTACTGATCGCTGCTTCCTACAGATGAGATCTCTCTGTGCGCGCCCATTGCCGCAGTCAGTGTTATATCGACTGCGAAGAGACCATCCTCCGCCGTGACCTCCATCGTGCCGTCATAGCGCGCAAGACTTGTGCGAATGCTTTCCAGCCCTATGCCACGCTCGCTGTGGGCGCGCTTGGACGAGAGCAGATTGCCGTCCACATCATAGCGCAGCGTGCCGTCAAAGCTGTTGTCCATCGTCAGAAAGAGCAGATCTGCCTGATGTACGAGTGCGAGACGAAGAATACGCTTTGTTCCCGGGGCAAGGATCTCCATCGCTTCTGCTGCATTGCGGAGGAGATTGCCGAGGATGGCTGTCAGATCGAGCGGGTCGATGGGATTCTCCGTACCGATCTCGATGCGGTACTCCGTACGTGCGCCCAGACGATCGAAGACAGGCTGCCAGTAACCGATGAGGATATTCACAATTTCATTTGCACAGACAGGAGCACAGCTCATGTTAATCTGTGCAGCAGCATCGTGCATCAGCTGCTCGATGCCCACATAGTCCTCGTGCGCGAGCTTTTCCTCTGCTTCTTCGATCAGCTCTGTGAACTGCGCACGAAAAATTCGTGTCGCACGTTCGTTTTCCTCCATTTGCGCCGCATTCTGGTGCGTGATCTCCGCCATCTCTGCCTCGTGTGCAAGCTGCTCGCGCAGCGCGCGCTGCCGCAGGCGTTCGTTCATGGCGTAGAGGGCAAGCCCAATGCAGCAGAATGCGCCGATTGCCGCACTCAGACGGACGAAAAGTGCCGTATTTGTTCGCAGCTCATTGAACGGAGACAGAAGAATGGTGAGCACCAGGATGAGCGTACCAAGCCATGCGAGCGGCTTCCAGACGGCGTCGAAGGAGTCATCTGCGAGCAGCGGATCGGCGACTGTACGCCCGTAGTACAGGCAGAACGGAGCGATGACGAGCAGGCTTGCGAGGATGAGCAGCCCTGAGAGCAGGAATGGGATCTCAAATACAGGATAGGCATCCTCGATGGCAAAGACTGCCGTCTGCATACCAAACCAGAGGAGACCGAGCGGGGCGATGATGCAGATCTGCTTGGCAATCGGCACGCGTGTAACTGCAACCAGATAGAAGAAGATAAAGAAGAGAAACGGAAAGGCGATGCGCCGCGAGAAGACCGTGACCGCCTCGATCTGGATGACTGCCTCGATGCCGATGAGCACGAGCAGCCCCGCGATAACCAACTGCGGGGAAAAGCGCAGATAGCGGCGGAAGAGATAGAGACGGATCAGATTCCCGGGCAGAACGTGGACAATCGTATAGAACAGCGTCACCATTGGAACGGCGAGCGGATGCTGCAACAACTCAAATGTAATCGGCAGATTCATGAATCCTCTCCTATATACAGACGGAGAAAGCGGAGTGCCTCGTCATGCAGAATATTTCAGGGCGTAAACCCTGCGCGCATCTTCCGCAGCATATAGGCGCGGTATTCCTGACCGACCTCGCTTGTGCGGCGCGTTGCAATGGGGAGGAGAGTCCCGTCCGAGAGCAGGACACCATCAGATGTCAGCTGGCGTATATAGTCCATATTGATCAGCAGACTGCGGTGGCAGGACAGGAAAACCGGCAGAGGCTCCAGGAGCTCGCGTGCGCGTGCCATCGTCATATAGGGGGCGAGCGTCGTACCGTCCGCCAGATGGAAGGAGCAGCGCCGTCCGTTGGCATCGACATAGCGGATCTGTTCGATTGGTATGCGCTGCTCCGTATAGTCAATGGTGAGCGCGATCGTCGGGCGATCCTTCTTAAAAAATGGCGTGCGTGCGAGCGCCTCGCGGACACCTTCCTCCGTCACGGGCTTGATGAGATAGTGCGACGCTGTCACATCGAACGCCTCGACCGCGTGCTCGCGGCTCGATGTCACGAAGATGATTGCGCAGCTTGTATTGAAGGAGCGCAGAATCTGAGCCGTACGGATGCCCGTGCGCTCCTTCAGATAGATGTCGAGAAAAACAATGTCGGCGCGTGCGGAGGACATATGCGCGAGGAACTTCCTCTCGTCCGTGAACGCGCGGATCATGGGGCGCGGCGTTTGCTCCGCGCAGACGGTATCAATCATCGTGCAGAGCGCATGCAGATCATCAGCATTATCGTCCAGTACAGCAATCTTCATATAAGAACCTCCTTCTTCGCCTTAAAATATTCTATGAAAAAGTATTGAGATGCGCAAGTCCAATTTAAAACCTTTTGCGTTCATGACATACTTTCGGCGTTTATGACAACTTTTATTGAATTTTTTCTTATATATGAGAAAATAATGATAGTATAAGCAAATGTATCCTACGGGTATATTGTCCTTTTATCTCAGAGAGTGGTGGAAATGATGCGTTGCGAGATTGCATTCGGTGTGGACGCGCGTTATGTGAAGTATGCGGGCATCGCCATGACATCCGTTGCCATGCAGAGCGAGGGGGCGAATGTTGGATTCCACCTCGTCTGCGACGGGATTGCGGACGCAGATCGCAAACGTCTGGACGCATTCCGCGCCGCCTTTCCATGGACGGACGTCCACATCTATGACGCGCGTGCGGCGTTGGACGAGATCTCCTTCCCGCGCGGCATCCCGCGCGAGCGGATCAACCGCAGCGTGTTCACGCGGATTCTCATGCCGGAGCTTGTGCCGCAGAGCCTTGAGCGCATCCTCTACCTCGACGCCGATACCCTCTGCGTTGGGCATATGGGGGCGCTCTGGTCACTCGATCTCGCGGGTGCGCCTCTCGCTGCCGCACCCGAGGGAGAGGCGCAGCGGAAGGCGGCGCGGATCGGCATGAAGGGACGGGCATATTTCAATGCGGGCGTCATGCTCATCGATCTCACACACTGGCGTGCACAGAACCTCACGGCACGCACGCTTGCGGCATGGGAGGAGCACGGCACATCATTTCCGCTGCTCGAGCAGGATGCACTCAACTATGTACTGGATGGAGACTTCCTGCCGATTGGGCGGAAATATGTGCAGATGATGGATGCCTTTGCGCCGTGGGCTGTGGATTTCTCCGCGCAGTATACGATCTGGCATTTTCTCAACGAGGGAAAGCCGTGGATTCGCTATGCAGACCCGCGCGTGTGTGAGCCGTATTGGCAGATCGTGCGTGGATCGCCGTGGAGCGATCTCACGCCCTCTGAGCCGTGGGAGACGCGCATTGCCTACCTCGCGGGCTGTCACGCCGAGGAGGCGGAGGACTACCGCACGGCGGCGCAGTACTTTCACGCGGCGGCGGAGCGGCTGATGGAGTTCTATCTCGAGCATACGCGCAGCATGCGTGGAACGGAAAAGGAGAATTGACATGAGATCGACTGCAGAACAGAAACGGATGCGCCTGAGCACGCAGATTGCGCTCGCACTCACGTTTGGCATGGGCACACTGCCCACAGTGGCGTTCGCTGCGATTACATCGCCGCCCCCGACCTATACCTCTGGCAATACGATAGTGACGGATGATGTGGATATTGAGAATGGAACGATCAAAGTGGATAGCGTCAATCAGGATACGCCCGCACAGCATGCAAACCCTACGGTAACCCTCGAGGGAAATGTCAAGATCCTCAATTCGTCGGGCAATATCCTCGAGGTGCTCAGCCACGGGGATGGAACAATGGACTGGGCGGGGGTTTTGACGATCAACCAGAGCGAAACGAAGAGGGTGCAGCTGCACGGCAATATTCTTGTGAATAGAACTGATAACCCCTCCCTGATAGGCGGCTATGTCAATCTCTATCTGAAAGGAGAGGACTCCTACTTTGCGGGCGGGATTACAGATGTATCGGGTACTCAGCTGCATGAGCGCGGTGGCGTGCGCCTCAAACTCTCGAAAGGAGCAACGTGGTATCCGAAGGGGGACAGCTATACGCTGTTTAATCCCGATCCCTATTCGCAGGATTTTGGTTATGTGAACGGCACATGGTCGGAGGATCAGAACAAACCGCGCGGACTCCATCTCTCGGCGAACGGCGGCGTGATCGACATGGCATTTGTCGCGCCGAACGAAAAGCGTCCGAACACTGCTCCCGCAGGAGAGCGCACGCTGGCCTTTAACAATACGCGGACGGCTCTTAATGGCGCGACCTTTCGCATCTCCACGAACCTCACGGACAATAAGGCGGATAAGGTCGTGCTGAATGGCGTTACAGGAGCGGGCAATCAGTACAAGCTGCAAGTCGCCTTCGATCCGAAGATGAACGATGCCGTAGATAAGACGAACTATGTGATCGCGCCCACGGTCGCGGACGGCGTCGAGGTGCTCAACTCATCCGAGGGGAGCGATACGGTCACAGCTCCCGCGTACAAGACGCGGAAAGCCGTTGCGGCGGGACTGCTGCTGAAAGACTTCAACGTCAAGCCGACGCTCAGTGAGTCGACGGATGGAGCCGGCAGGAAGATTGTGCGCGTGACAAATATCGAGGTGTCAGATACGAATCCGGCACCACAGCCACCGCCAACACCACCGCCGACGCCGCCGACACCACCACCGACGCCGCAGCCATCGACGCCATCAACCCCGTCGAACCCGTCGACACCGTCGACGCCACCCGCCGGCCCCGCGCTGCGCACGGCTGACCTCCTCATGGACATGGCGCTCGCCCAGCTCAGTGCATGGCGCGGCGAGAACAACGACCTGCATCGGCGCATGGGCGCGCTGCGTGCGGGCGGAGCATCCGGCGCGTGGGTGCGCGGCTACGGCGGCAGGACGGAGTTCGGCAGCTATCCTACGGAGGGGCGTTACAGCGGCGTGCAGGTCGGTATTGACCGTGCTGCT
>ERZ773009.2698-NODE-2698-length-11194-cov-3.563246_pt1 | contig 11194 bp, 10 predicted proteins | sample MGYA00580663_ERZ773009 | MGnify/ENA primary metagenome ERZ773009 (study PRJEB29015, sample SAMEA2737969) | human oral metagenome | biome: human oral; feature: human-associated habitat; material: dental | place: China | collected 2026 ... | reverse complement strand
AAGGCTTCAAGTTTAGTTTTATCATAGGAAACGAAGGCGCCCGACCCGACAAAATATTTGAGCCGTTGTAGGCGTCGCCCCAGACGATATTATCTTTTACAAGTCCGATACTTGCCCAACTGTTGTATATGTTTATCCCGCCTCGCGACTCGGCGAAGTCGCCTCCGTAGCGGTTGTTGAGGTCGTATTGGTAGCCTAAGTGGTTGTAAATGAAATCTATTTCGTGCCCGAAAGGTCTTTTGGGATTTGTTCCAAGCAATACCCTCGATGGGTATAGCAACGCTCCCAGCTGTTTATTGGCGAAGCTACTGCTTTTGAGTCTGTTGCCATCGTACCGAAGCTCTCGCATACTTCCCCAGACGCTTATATGGCGTGCTATATCGAGCTGAATTTCAGCACCCCAGCGTTGCTCGGTGATAATTCCTTTCGAGTTTGCTATTATATCCATGCCGAGTATTGGAGTTATTCTGGCTTTCAGTATCTCATCTTGGTATAATACAGCGGGTTGCAGGAGAGCTATCGATGTATTGCGTTTATTTACAAGTCGTAACATTGCCTCGGGCATTGTGTCGAGCTCGAGGGCGTAGTCTTGCAAGAAGAAATGGATTTCTGCGGCTTGTCGGCTATTTAGTAGATTGCTATCTGTTTGAGCCTCTTTGAGTTTCTGAGCGATGAAATCACGTGAATAGGGTTTTATTGCCGAATTTACGTCTATTATACCATCGGTAGCTAATTCGTCTAAGAAATCGTAAATTCTTGTATATGATGTATTTTGAGGAATATTTTGGCTAAAAATATTTGTTGCAATAAACGAAACGACAAGTATGCAGAGTATGTTTTTATTCATCGAATACGAAAAAGCTTGTTAAAACCGCAAAGGTAATATTTTTTCAGTAATTATCACATATATGAACGTCGGGCAGACAAGTGTGCAGAGGCGTATCAGGAGATAGCTAATGCCTTTTTATATATGTTACTTACAACAATGTAAACGGCAATGATGCCCGTCGTCTAAATCTCTTTACCGTCGAATACTCCTTCGCCGAAGAGGGCAAAGTCGTATTTTACAGGGTCTTGCGAGTCGAGCCGACGTAGGTATGCCGTTACTTCCTCTACGGCACGTCGGTCGTTTTTGGGGTGGAGCAGTATGCCGAGGCGGCGGCTGATGTTGGCAGCGTGTACGTCGAGCGGGAGCATCAGTGCCGAAGTCGGTATGCAGTGCCACAAGCCGAAGTCTACGCCGAGGTCGTCGCTGCGTACCATCCAACGCAGGAACATATTTATGCGTTTGGCGGCAGAGCCTTTGTCGACGTTCGGCAGGTGTTTCCCTACTCTTGTGGGGTGGGGTAGAGCCAAGAACTCTTCTCTGAAATATCTTATTGCCGAAAATACGCTATTGTCGCGTGCGAAACCTTTGGCGAAGACCTCTTCGAGCCCCCCGCATTCGAGGTAAATCCTTTTTAGCGCCAGCAGGAAGTACATACAATCTTCGGCATTGAACGTACGGTGGCAGAAGCCTTTGAAGTGTTGCCAACGGTCGTCGGCCGAAAGCGAAAACAACGACTCTGCCGGTAGGCTTCGATAGTCGGGGACGACGTCGGTGATAAAATCGTAAGGAGCATTGTCCATCAGGCACATCAGACGCAAGGCGTTGTTGATGATAGACTTGCGTTGCCCCCAAGCGATAGTCGCCGTAAGGAGAGCCGAAATCTCGATGTCTTCTTTTCGTGTGAAACGGTGCGGTATCTGCACGGGGTCTGTACGGATAAACTCCTGACGATTGTATCGCTGTAGATTGTCGTTGAGTACCTTCTCTATGTGGTGCATTTATTTTGTTTTACGCGTTTTGGGGATTTAAGTGAGTCTATTTGAATTTTTTGGTGATGTAATTGACCAACTTTCTATTATTGCCTATGTAGATTGTTACCGTAAGCGTGTGCTCTTTTTCGGCGGTAGGCTCTTTGTCGAAAAAGAGTATTCCGTGAGTATTTGCGGGTAACATCTGCATTTCGTCCCTGCCCATATCTTTCAGGAGCCTGTTTATCGGGAAATAATTTTCTGCCTCTCTCTGAAACAGAGAAAGAACCATAGAATCTTTTTTAAAGATTTCGGGTCTGTTTCTTCTCCAGTTGAATGTCTCTTTATATCCGCTGTCGATAAACTTCTTAGGCGAAACGGATACAAAGCGTACGATATCTTTTAGCGAAGTACCTGCCAGGTGCTCCGAGTCGAAATCCTTATTGCTTACTATGTCTATCTCTATGAAATCGACAGCCGAGCATACTCCCCATTCGGGACTATGCCGATATTCTCTTTTTTTATTATAAGTCAAATCGTTATGTTTCCTACACAATGCTTCGTATGTTGTCTTTTCTCCTCCTTCATCTCTCCAGCTATAGTGTTTAACTCTACCCTTACCACGAATTATTATATTTCCTGCCTTTGTAGTATCTATGCCTATGTCTTCAAATTTACAATATCTTGTTACATAAGATTTGAAAACGTGATATCTGGCTCTATCACAACTTTGATACAATAATGCCGTTACAATTGATAGTAATATTAATCGTTTCATAAGATATTGTGTGCTTTACTGTTGTTGAAAAATATGATAGCAAAGATAAGAAAAAGCAATAGAATTATTAAAAAATGGTTCTTTCTAAGAAGATGTACAAAAACGAAAATGTTGCAAGCGGGTTACACATTTATCGGTAAATAATATTGTGATACGGTCAAGCGTTGTCGTGTTTCGGGGCGAAGATGAACTGCCCTGTCACGGAGTCGGCGTTTTGTGCCACCTCTTCGGGTGTACCTGTGGCTATGAGGTACCCGCCGAGGTCGCCGCCCTCCTTGCCGAGGTCGATTATATGGTCTGCCTGCCGTATGATATGGAGATTGTGTTCGATGATGACGACCGTGTGTCCCTTGGCTATGATGGCATCGATGGCGTGCATCAGGGTTTTTATATCGTGTGTATGCAGTCCGGTCGAAGGCTCGTCGAAGATGAAGAATTGCGGGCGGAGGTCGTCTTGTACGAGGAACGAGGCAAGTTTGACGCGTTGGTTCTCGCCTCCCGACAGTGTAGAGGATGCCTGCCCGAGCTTGACATAGCCGATACCTACGTCTTGTAGCGGTTGCAGACGGCGAACTATGCGTCTTTCGGTTGCTCCGTTGCCTTGTCCGAAGAATGCTATCGCCTCATCGACGGTCATCTCGAGTACGTCATAGATATTTTTGCCTTTATACGATACGTCGAGCACGTCGCTTTTGAAGCGTCGTCCCTTGCACTCTTCGCATACGAGCGTTACGTCGGCCATAAACTGCATAGGCACGGTTATGACGCCTTCGCCTTTGCAGGCGTCGCAGCGCCCGCCGTCCTGATTGAACGAGAAGTGCGATGCCGTCAGGTGCAGGTGTTTGGCTGCCTTGCTGTCGGCGAAGAGCTTGCGTATCTCGTCGTATGCCTTAATGTAGGTGGCGGGGTTTGAACGGCTCGATTTGCCTATCGGCGTCTGATTGACAAACTCCACTCCGTCGATGAGATGCAGGCTGCCTGCCAATCGGTTGGAGACGGTTCGCCTGTCGGAGGCGAAGTAACGGTGCAGCTCGGCGTACAACTCATCGCGTACGAGCGACGATTTGCCGCTGCCGCTTACGCCTGTTACTACGGTAAGGACACCGAGCGGAAACCGTACGTCGATATTTTTCAGGTTGTTGGCAGTGGCGTTTTTTATTTCGATAAAATTGTGCCAACGTCTGCGTCGGTCGGGCACCTCTATTTTATCTTTACCGTACATATATTGCAATGTATACGAAGCCATTATGTCGTCGTCGGAAGCTTTGGCTGCATCGCCTGCAAATACTACCTCGCCGCCGCCTGTGCCCGCCTTTGGTCCCATGTCGATAAGATAGTCGGCAGAGCCTATTATCTCGGGGTCGTGCTCGACGACCACTACCGTATTGCCTACGTCTCTGAGCTGTTTGAGCACTGTAAGCAGACGCTCCGTGTCGCGACTGTGGAGTCCTATCGAGGGCTCATCGAGCACGTATAGCGACCCCACAAGCGAACTCCCGAGCGATGTGGCGAGGTTGATACGTTGGCTTTCGCCTCCCGAGAGTGTCTTCGACTGACGATTGAGCGTAAGGTATCCCACGCCGACGTCGGTCAGGAACTTCAACCTCGAGCGTATCTCGGTGAGCAACCGCCCTGCTATCTGCTCCTCTTCTTTGGTGAGCACTATATTGTCCATCAGAGTGGCGAGCTCCGATACGGGCATATCCACCAAGTCGGTGATGGAGAGAGCCGTCTGCTTTTTGCTATTTTTTTGAGCCATTTTTGTCTGTTGTAGAGCCTCGATTAACTTGATGTGCAAAGGTACTATTTTTTGAAAGATATAATGTTGTATCTTTGTAAGATATTTGTTTCACATATAATTATAGCTAAAACAATGGATGCCAAACCTCTTATAGGTATATCGGCAAATTATGCCGAAAACAATTCGAAACTTGCCGAAAACTACTATAAATCAGTTATTGCTGCCGGTGGAATACCTGTAATTGTACCCGTTGCAACAGATTCTGAAGTTTTGGAGAAGACGGTTTCTCTGCTCGACGGCATTATTTGCAGTGGCGGAGGCGATATGAGTCCAAGCTATTACGGCGAGGAGGCTATACCCGAAATGGGAGAGGTCGATGAGTATCGCGATAGATACGACTACGATTTGTGTATGACGGCTATACGATGGCAGATACCGATTTTGGGCATCTGCCGAGGAATGCAGACTATCAACATAGCTTTCGGCGGCTCACTGTATCAGGATATTAAGGCTCAGGCCGATGGCAAGCCTTTTTGCCACTCGCAAGACGCCGACCGCTCGGTAGCCACACAGACGGCGACGATAGACAAAGAGTCTCTTCTGTATAAGATTGTTGGAACCAATAGATTAGATATAAATAGCATACATCATCAAGCGGTACGTCGTATTGCCGACGGTTTGCGTGCCGTTGCCCATACCGACGACGGTATATGCGAGGCGATAGAGAGCGTTCACTATCCCATATTGGGAGTGCAGTGGCATCCCGAGCATCTGTCGGGGGTGGATGGCGATGCTTCAGTTGCGGTCGACAACCCGCATTTGAATATATTTCGTTGGCTTATCGATGAGGCAAAGGTATTCAATAGAGCCAAATCGATACACGGCAGAGCGTTTGTAGTTGATTCGCACTGCGATACGCCGATGTTTTTCCATTACCCCGAAGTAAATATTGTAGATAATGTGCCTCAGTGGGTCGATCCTGCCGATTTCGATGCAGACGACGAAGAGCCGCTATTGTACGAAATAAAGGTAGATGCACATAAGATGAGGCAAGGCAGAGTCGACGCCGTATTTATGGTGGCATATATCCCGCAAAATACGCCTGATGATGAGGCTCATACGAAAGCCGAAGGGCTATTGACTAAAATAGTGTCGCAGGCTCGGGCGGCAGACGACAAAGTGGAAGTAGTATCTGCAATCAATGATTTAAAGCGTTGTAAACGAGAGGGTAAACCTGCTGTTGTTTTGGGTATCGAAAATGGTTATGCTTTGGGCGAAACGATTGATAATATCGATAAGTTCTATCGTATGGGAGTGAGGTATATTACTCTTTGTCACAACGGCGACAATCAGTTGTGCGACTCGGCTATGAAGACCGTCCATACACACAACGGGCTTAGCGACTTGGGACGTAAGGCTATCGAGCGTATGAACTTGCTGGGGGTAATGGTAGATGTCTCTCACGCAGGCGAAAAGACCTTTTGGGATGCGATAGAGCTATCGACTAAACCGATAATAGCCTCACACTCTTGCTGTAAGTCATTGTGTCGGCATCCGCGAAATCTTACCGACGACCAGATACGTGCTCTCGCCGCTAAGGGCGGAGTTTTGCAGATATGCCTTTACAAACATTTTCTTAGCGACAAAGGCACTGCCGATATTACAGATGCGGTACGGCATATTATGCATGTTTTAGACCTCGTAGGTGCTGATTATGTGGGTATTGGCAGCGATTTCGACGGAGGTGGCGGTATCGGCGGTTGCGAAGCCGAAAACGAGATTATCAACATTACGAAGGCTCTCGTACGGGAGGGACTTTCAGACGAACAAATTATCAATATATTAGGAGGAAATTTCCTTAGAGTATTCAATAGCCAATCGTAGAGTTACAAAAAAACACATCGCAACATTTTTATAGCCGAAAAAAATGTAATTTTGCCACCGATTTTAAAAAGATATTACAGTGTTTGAGTTTTTCAGTCGCCCCGAAATAGAGGGTATTACGATAGGGTTTCTTACGTTTGTCATCATCGGTACTTTTCATCCGATAGTAATAAAAGCAGAGTACTATTTTGGTCATAAAATATGGTGGGTATTTTTGTTGGCAGGTATCGTGTCGCTCGTATTCGCATATTTGGCTAAGACAACGCTGCTATCGGCAATATTGGCAATCGTAGGGTTTAGTTGCTTCTGGAGCATTATCGAGATACGGCAGCAAGCCGAGAGAGTGCGTAAGGGCTGGTTTCCCCGCAATCCGAAGCGGAAATACGATTTCGACGAAGATAAGTAAATAAATATAATAGTAAACGTAAATGACTACACAAGAGCAGATTAAGGCGCTGTCCGATAGGAGAGAGGCGTTGAGGAGGTATCTTTGAGATAGACTCGAAGATGATAGAACTCGAAGAGGAAGAACTTCATACACAGGCACCCGACTTCTGGGAAAATCAGAAACAGGCAGAGGAGCAGATGCGTAAAGTACGCTCTATAAAACAATGGATAGACCTATACGAAGAGGCGGCGACTGCCGTCGAAGAGTTGACGATAAGCTACGACTTCTACAAAGAAGAGATGATATCGGAGCAGGAGCTCGACGAGCAGTATGCACGCACGCTCGATATTATCGAAAGAGTGGAGCTCAAGAATATGCTTCGCAACGAGGGCGACAAGCTCGGAGCGGTGCTCAAGATTGTGGCTGGAGCAGGCGGCACCGAGGCACAAGACTGGGCGTCGATGTTGATGCGTATGTATCTTCGTTATTGCGAAGCAAACGGCTACAAAGCCGAGATAGTGAACCTACTCGAAGGCGACGAGGCAGGCATCAAGAACGTTACCATACAGATAGAGGGCGATTATGCCTACGGGTATCTGAAGAGCGAAAACGGGGTACATCGTCTTGTGCGGGTATCGCCCTACAATGCTCAGGGTAAGCGTATGACATCGTTCTCGTCGGTATTCGTGGCTCCTCTTGTCGACGACAGTATCGAGATAGATATAAATCCCGCCAACCTGTCGTGGGACACGTTCCGCTCAAGCGGTGCCGGTGGGCAGAATGTAAACAAGGTAGAGACGGGTGTCCGCCTGCATTATAAGTTCGTAAACCCCGTTACCGAACAACCCGACGAGATAGTGATAGAGAACACCGAAAGTCGTTCGCAATTCGGCAATAAAGACAATGCTATGCGTCTGCTGCGTTCGCAACTATACGAACTCGAGCTCGAGAAGCGCAATGCCGAGACAGCCAAAATAGAGGCAGGCAAAAAGAAAATAGAGTGGGGTAGCCAGATACGTTCATACGTCTTCGATGACCGTCGCGTCAAAGACCACCGTACCAATTACCAGACATCGAACGTGAATGCCGTAATGGACGGCGACTTGGAGGCGTTCATCAAAGCCTATCTGATGGAGTTTGGCGGGCGGTAGAGGCTGGTATGTTACTTACGTTTATCGCCGATATATAGCGAGCATATACCACACGATAGTTTTTTGTAACTTACATCGACAAAGCCGTTTTTTTTCATAATATCTGCCATTTCTTTGTTTTGGGGGAAGGCCGATATCGATCGGGGTAGATATTCGTATGCCAATTTGCTTTTGGCGAATATTTTTCCAAGTATCGGCAGCAGATGGGAGTAGATTTTGTACCCTTCTCTTATGGGAAAATGTTCGGGAGTCGATAGCTCGAGTATTACGAGTCGTCCGCCCGGACGCAGTACGCGCAGCATCTCGGAGAGTCCTTCGTCAAGGTTCTCGAAGTTGCGTACCCCGAAAGCTACCGTAATGGCATCGAACGAATTGCTGTCGAGGCTTAGGCGGCAACAGTTTTGCCTCTCGAACTCGATTGCCTTGCCGAGCCCGAGTCGGTCGACCTTTGTCTTTGCCTCTCTCATCATATTGTCGGATATATCGATGCCCAGTATCTTATGTGGCTGTAGCGACCTGTATGCCTCGATAGCAAAATCGCCTGTGCCTGTGGCTACGTCGAGTATGTTTTGCGGGCGGAGGTCGGTGAGGTACATAAGCCCACGGCGACGCCACCGTTTATCGAGATTCCACGACATGGTGTGATTCATTCGGTCGTAACTATGGGCTATGGTGTCGAACATACGCTCTACCTGCGTGCTTTTCGACTGATTGTTTTCGTTGTACGGCAATACTTTTTCTACTTTATACATAAAATATTGGTTGTTAGTTTAATCGACTATTTCTACCTTGAAGCTACCTACGCGGAAATTAACCTTTATAAGTACCGGACGTCGCTTGTAATCGTCTGTAAAATAGATAGCTACACCCTCTTTGCTAAACATTTTTATGCCTGAGAATATAGGGGTGAATTTGTGGCATTTATACACCTTGCCTCTCTGTTTTATCTGTTCTTTGCCTCGGTATATTACTCGTGTATTGTTGATTTTTTCGTCGAAATATATAGGAAATATTAGTACGTCGTTAGGTTTGAGTTTGTCCCAGTTGTACGAACGCAGGGCAAATATTCCTGATACGATATCGTAGAATCGTTCCGACGTCTCGAAGCGTCCTTTGATGGAACTCTCTACATAGTCGTCGTGATATGTTACCTCTTCGTATTGCCTGTAGCCGCCCTCGTTGGCATTTCTTACGAATTTGTACGGTTTCATCGTCTCTGTGGAGAAGAAAGAGCGGAATACATCGTGGAAATGAAATATATCGTCGACGATACCTATGGCGTACATATCTATTTTCACGTCGTAACAATCTTTTTCGTCCCACTTTACTTTTTTCGAAGATATTATGACCTCTCCACCCTTGATGAAACCATATTTTGCGTTGTATTTGAGGGTCTCTCCTTCGAAGTTAAACGACTGATTTTGAGTGTAAGCCTGCTTTATGGATATTATTGCAAGTGTGGCAAGCAATATATATTTCATATTTTGTAAAATGTGATTTATTATTGTGTAAATAAACGATTTATCTCATATCGTTCACCGATATTCCTTTGTATTGTCGAGCGTCGAAGGTGAATGTGCTATTGCTTGGTATCGGTCGGTAGCTGCCTACTTCGATATCTATCCTCTGCCCGTTTCTGAAAGCCGATTCGATCTTCGTTATATTGCTTGTCGATTTATCGATAAATACTCGTATGCGGAATAGGTCGTTGCTCTTGTCGTGTGGTAGAAGTGCTATGGCATACTCTTTGTCGGACACTACGGTAGGGTCGAAATCGACACGATATATGCCTTTGTAGCTCTTTATGAAGCCTATCGGCGAGGTCTCTTGCAGCTCTTTTGTAGTTGGTGTGGTGATGGTTACTTCGTTTAGGTTTGGGTAGTATACCCACTGTGTTTTACCGTCGAAAAAGACCTCCATCTCTTTGTTTTTCAGATAAAACTTATTGCCCGATAGTCTTGCCTCTAACGTTTCGACTGTAGGTTTGTTGCTGTCGGGCTCTTTGATACTCATTTTTAATGTAGTACTACAAGCCGATCGATTGATTTTATCTGCAGCCTTGTCGAGTATGGCTATTGCCTTAGGGTCTGATTTAATGCTTCTTGCAGTGGGCTTCTGTGCTGCTATTGGAGCTAATGCGAGTATCGATATTATCGATATGACGATTCGTTTCATAATAAACGGTGCTGTTATATTATTGTAAGGATTGTGTGTCTTTGACTTAGCTTTTGTATAAAAGTAAAAAAGAGTTTTTCACAGAAAAACTCTTTTTTGTCATCATTCATTTGCTTCTGCAACAACTCCGATTCTCTTTTGCCTGAGGCGACTTACATTCTTTCTTGTCGCCCGATTGGCATTCCTTTTTTTCTACCGCTTTCACTTCGTAGCCCATTTTTTCGAGCGATTTTCGTAGCGATTCGGGAGTCGTCTTCTGTGACTGATATACTATCGTCAGCTTCTGTCCTTCGAGGTCGAATATCAAGTCTTTAACGCCTTTTTCGAAAGGTATTACCTTCTCTATACGGTTCTTACAATGGTCGCCATGCATATTGGGTATGAAAAACATGACAGTCGATTCTTTCTCTTTGGCGTTGATAGTCGTGATACCGACCAATAGTGCTATTACAATAACTAATTTATTTACCATACTATCCAATAATTTTTTATGAACTGTACTATTCGATACGAATATCTACAAAAAGTTTAATCGAGATAGATTAAATAAATTTTTTGCCGTTGGGCATAGCCTCTACATCGGCTACAAACTGACGTATTTTGTACTCTTCGTCTTTGCGACAGATAAGCAATACATTATTGTATTGTGCTATCAGATAGCCTTGTAGACCATCTATTACTGCAAGATTTCCTTCGGGCATCACGATGATATTATCGGAGGCATCGTAAACTTTTTTCAGGCATTTATACGATACATTGCCTTTCTCGTCTTTATAGCCTAAGTCGTAGAGACTCTGCCAAGTACCGAGGTCGGACCACCCGAAATCGGCCATAAGCACATACACGTCGTCCGATTTTTCCATTATACCGTAGTCGATGGAAATATTTTTGCAAGTAGGATATATTGTATCGATATATTCCTGCTCTTTGTCGGTATTATAGAAGTTTTTACCTTCGGCGAAACGTACCGATATCTCGGGCAGATACTTTTCCAAAGCCTCTGTAATAGCCTGCATATTCCATAGAAACATTCCCGAATTCCAATAAAACTCGCCCGATTTCAAGAAAATTTCGGCTATTTCGCGATTAGGTTTCTCGATGAAAGTTTTCACCTTGCGTAGTACGCTGTTGCCATCGGTGATCTGTATGTAGCCGTAGCCGGTTTCGGGGCGTGTTGGTTTCATACCGAGTGTGAGCAGCGACCGACGGTTTTTGTCCACAAAATCGAGCCCCTGCCTCAATACTCTGATATATTCCGTTTCGTCGGTTATAAGGTGGTC
>ERZ773009.2697-NODE-2697-length-11200-cov-9.364917_pt1 | contig 11200 bp, 8 predicted proteins | sample MGYA00580663_ERZ773009 | MGnify/ENA primary metagenome ERZ773009 (study PRJEB29015, sample SAMEA2737969) | human oral metagenome | biome: human oral; feature: human-associated habitat; material: dental | place: China | collected 2026 ... | reverse complement strand
TCGTCATAGGGAACGTCACTTTTTTCCGTACTACGCTTTCAGCCGTATAATCAGTGCAAGGATCTCCTCTCATATCGATTGATGACGATATTATTTCATCAGGAGCTTGGGAATCCTGCGGAGTGGAAGATTTCACTCCGCATGCACCACAAACAAATACGAGTGAAACTATTAGTCTTTTCCACACGTTAAGCATACGACAGCTCACTTTCTACAGTCAAGGAAAGCACACAGAAAACGGAGCATGCGACAGACCCCACCCCACCACGAAAAACCCGACGCGAAAAGCCCCGACAACGACAACAGGGCTGACGAACCCCACATCCCACGAAACTACGGGGCGAAGATGATCAGCGGATTGTGGGCATGTGGGCTTCAGAATCGAGTCGACTTTGTCGACAATCTTGCGGCTCCGTTGGATGTAACCACTCGCCTGCCAAGCCATGTTGTCGCGCAGGCAGTTGAAGTCGAACTCGTTTAACAGTTTTGTTCGTAAAATATTATCTCTGGGATGTTTTTTCAATCATGTCGAGGTATGTATTGAGCCCCCAAAGAATCGAAAGCGGATAAGAGTAACTGATAAGACCGTAATCTTTGTTGTTTTGATCAAACTGGACGATTCTTCCGTTTTTAATTGCTGGAATTTGCCCAGCGTTTTGGTCAGCTTGCAGGGTTGCGATTGTTTTCGCATCCAGGTTCGAAGGGTTGTAGGGGACAAAGACATCGATGTCAGAAAGATAAGTAGGCAATTCTGCCCCGGAAACAGTAGCACTGCCACTCTGATATTTAAAGATCTTAGGAATTGGTAAGCCAATATCATATAGAAATCCAGTGCGTGGATTATCAAGATTTAAGCTTCCGATACTTATCGATCCTTTTGAATTTAAATATACATCAGTGACAATAACATGTTTTCTTTTCAGGCTAGGATGAGTATTGAGTGCATTTTTAATAGTCGAACGAATTTTTCGAATTAAAAGTTCACCTCTTTTAGAAACACCCAATACCCGTGCGTATAATCTCACTTTACATTCCATTATTCTCTGATTCCCTTTTATCTCACTCCCTTGTACCACATAATCGGTAAATGGTATGACGGGAGCAATTTTTGATAGCTTTTTATAATTATCATAACTTTCCAACTCAGAACTATCTACGAATATAACGTCGGGTTTATGTGATTGAATGGCTTCAGGGTACCATTTCATTTTCATATTGACTATTGCGGGTATGGGAGCATTTAGTTCGTGTAATTTTTCTATTTGCCATTTTGGTATCTCTTCTTGTCGACGAACGTCAGATATCGCAATAGGAGCGATATTTAGTGCAAGTATTGTATCTTCTTCATGGTTGTAAAAACCGTATGTGGCAATTCTCTGGGGTTTTTTCCGAATAACTGTTGTACCGTATTCATGTTTTATTTTTAAAGGAAATTTAATACCATCTTTTGGTTTTTTGCATATTTCAGCTTTTAAAGCATCAGTGGATTGTGATAAATCAGGATTGGTATTCATACAACTCACACAATTGCAGACACTGACACAAAAAGTAATTATGATAAATAATTTTATAATTTTTGAATTCAACATGATATTCTCCTCTATAATTGAATGGCAGTCTAATTTTAATTGATAATATTACCCTCCTTGACCATTCCATTTACTATGAATAAAACGATTTTTTGCCTGCAATTGTGACTTACTCAATGATCCATCAGGTATTTCGTTTCCATTTTTATCGAAAAATTGCTCGTTGTCTGGAAGCATGTTTATATATTCTTTAATTCCTGGAACATCTTGTAATGAAGGACTTCCTTTAGGATTTTCATATTTTCTCACTATTGGACTTTCAATTCTTTCTTGATGTTTGATCTGAGTGCTAGTAACAATGTCTGTCGCATTATTTACTTCTATATCTACATCTGCGCCATCTAAGGAGTGATCAGCAGCGATTTTGTTAATTCTATCGTCATCGCACAATTGAATTACACCATTTCCGACTTTTTGAAGACTACTTCCAACTACAGGAATGCTACTCACACCATAATCATTGACTCCTTTAAAAAATTTCATGACTTTACCGACTGTAGACTCAGATTCATCTATACCTGCCATTAATTCTGCTCTTTTGAGAACCTTTAAACTTTCTGAATAATTTTCTACAACATAATTTTTTAAAATATCTTTATGGCGATCATCGCCATAAGCTGTATAAGCTTTATAATAATCGGTTGTTAAATTATTAATCATATGCTTTGAAAATTCTTTTATTAATTTTTTATCATGTGCAATATCTTTAAAAAATTTACTAACATCATTTACTTCAATTTTACCGTTTTTAATGCTAATTTCGTCATGCATCATCTTAGATAATTCAGGATCAAAAACAAGATGATATCGACCATCTCGAATATCCCAACTTCCGCCGTAACCGCCAGCGACACCGGTAAAGCGCTTTTTTTCTTCTACAATATCAGATACATATTCTTTCAGGATTCCTCCGATATGTGAGCGCAGATTAGAATTCATATACCCGAAAACGTCCTGTCCTTTTTCCTTATCCTGATTGCCTATCTGCCAACCGTCATAATTCCTATCCAAACCATCATTATACCCTTTAATGAATTCACGGGCGATATTCACCGACTTCGCCTTAGAAGTGTCGCCTGAAAGATCTTCAATAAGAGTGCCCAGCGCCGCACCCTTATCCTCTGCCCAGTAAAGCGCGCTAGAACCGACCTTCCCGACTTGGGTTCGATTTCCGACCAGATAGCGTGTCATATTCATTTCCCTATGACGAGGCTCGCCTGGTTCATTATCAGGCCACTTATCCACCCATTCAAGCTTGGAATTCATGAACGTCCGTGCAGGAGCCTTGTCCGGCGCGTTATCCATGGCCTCATACATATTCTGGAGATAATCCCACGATAAACCATCCTTAAACATCCCGGAATCCTCAGACTTCCCCCCTCCATAGCCTGATCCAGTTGTCACATTATTCAATCTGAAATTGACAGGATTTTCAGCATCCCATTTGACCATAGCTTTCGCCACAGAATTCTTCCCATCGACGCCGTTAAGGAAATGATCCCCAACAGAAAGCTCAGGATGCGCCCTCGCTCCCTGGCCAAGGTACTGACCGAATACTTCATAACCAAAAAGACTCATCTTCACTCCATTACGAGCGGAAATCACATTCCCCTCATAATCGTAACTTGTCTGTCCGTATTTGTTGAGTGCTGCTTGGAAGTCTGAGCGCCATTGGCGGACGGTTTTCGTACCGTCCACCGTCAGGGCCTTGTCCAGGGCTTTGAACCCGGTGGTGGTGTCGGTGTCCGTTGTCGAGCTGCCGCCGGTGGCCAGAATCAGACCCGCCCCCATACTCGCCGTGAAAGCCTTCAACTGCGCCTTATGAGAATCCGACAGGTCCGCCCTACCGGCAATACGCGAACCAATAGAGCAGAGTTTTTCTGCTCCGATTTCCCTCATGAGCATGGTCGCGAAATACGGGTCGCTGGCCAGGCGAGCCCCATAGGTCGCGTTGAACTGGCGCAGCGCCGCCTGGCTAGGCAGCTTCGTCTTACCATCGATCCGGTTGATCAGGGCCGCCGCAGCCGGAGCATCCGCCTCAGCGGCCGCCCACCGGCTCTGCGCCGCCAAAATCCCCTTCGTCCCCCCGAACAGAGCCAGACCCACAGCCGCCCGCGACGGAACACCACGCGCCCCATCAGGCCCCGTGACCCCCGGAACCACCGCATCGAGCGCCGCCCTGAGCTTACCGGCCGTGGAGGCCGCCGCCGCATCCACCGCCTCCACCGTCTTATTATACGCCCGCGCCTCATCCGCCTGACGCTCATCCAACCGCGCCCTCAACGCCGCCTTAGCCACCTCAACCCCGTCCACTGCATCCAGCAACGGAAACTGCCCACCACTGGCCGCCCCAACCCGCGACTGAACCTCAGACACCTCCTTCTTATACCAGGCGATATTGCTATCCCAATTCTGCTGGTGGCTCCTGATCTGCTGTGTCAGACCGTTGCACACCGACTGATACTCATTCAACGCCGCGATCACATTCGCGATCGCCCCCTGCACCTTCCGCACAGCAGCCTGAATATGACGAGCCTCATGAGCAAACGCCCCCGCACTCTCACCAACCCACCCCACAATACGCTCACCCACCGTCATCACCTGAGTATCACTCATCGCCCCAGCAATACGATGCAACGCCTCAGCAACACTCCCCACAGACGTCACCCTCTCCGGCTGCGGCAACGCCCGCACCCCCGACACCAAACTATCCACGATTCCCACTCCTCACTTTTAAGGCTTTCATTACTTTTGAAGCTCTCACCGCTAAGCGGCGAGCACCACACTTGACAGATGCATGCTGCCCGGCCGCCTGACCGGGTCGCGGGCCGGTCAACGCCGGGGCTTGGAAGACATCATGAACTCGAAATCGGCCGTCACCTTGCTCTCCGCCGCGTCCATATCCTCCACCGCGCCTCGAGCCCCCGACCCCAGAACCGCACAGGCATCCGACATCTCCATAGCAACCCGAGCCACGGTCTGCACATCCGCCCGCAACTCGGTCCTCAAACCGGACGTGCCGTCGTTGTCCGTCTTGCCGCCCCCGCCCACGCCGTCTACCGGCAAGACCGCCACGGCCCTGTCCGAATCACCGGTCAGCTTCCCGACCCCGTTGCCGATGTTGACGAACATCTGATTATCCGCCCACATCTGGTTCCCCTTGATCCCCACGGCATCACGGTTGAATAAGAGCACCCCGCCGGCCATCGCCGTCCCCTTTCGTGAGAAATCCATCGCTGTCGTTATGCGAATACACCCCAGCCTACACACCCATCAGGCCGACCGGAAGACACACACCAGATCCGAACGCACCCGACCAGCCGGCCACCCACCCACACCCCCGCCACCACGCCGCTCCCCCGAAACGGGGACCATCACCCATTGACACGTCCGGAAAAAGGACACTCAAGGAAAGCACACAGAGAACGGAGCACGCGACAGACCCCCACCCCACCACGAAAAACCCCGACGCGAAAAGCCCCGACGACGACAACAGGGCTAACGAACCCCACACCCCACCACCCCCGAGACCACGGGCGGCCCCCGTGCCGGTGACTCGCCGCCTCTGTGCTTTCAGGCTTCGTCGCGAACTAGGCGGTCCCAGCCCTGTGGGGTGATGGAGTAGGCGCCGGTGCCCTTGTCCGCCATCCTGCCGCCCAGGCTGGGCCGGAGCGAGGCCAGGGCGAGGGCGACGACGACCGGGACGGCCGCCCGGACGTCCCGCCTGATGGGCGTCAGCTCCTCGGCGCTGCCCCTGTAGAGGCCGCTGTGCCGCGACGCGCGCACGACCTCCCGCCACACGGCCCGCCGGGACCCCGTGCGCTCGGCGACGCCTAGGATCGACAGCAGCAGCTGATGCGTGCGCACGCCGCCTCTGCCTGACGGACGGTCCGCGGGAGGGCGCCCGCGGGCTGCATCCACGAGCGCGCCGACTAGGTCGGTGCCGCTCCGCCACGCGTTCACGGGTTCGACCAGTCGCGGATTGACGTCGATGACGACGTGCCGTCCTCGGGCGTCGGCGATGACGTCCGCCGACAGGGCGCCGTGCCAGCCCAGGCCGCGCCCCAGCTGTGCGATGCGGTCGCGCACGCCGGGCAGCAGGACGCTCTCCTTGTGGCAGGCGCCCCCGCCGGCCCCCTCGGCTGCGCGCTTGTTCGCGTGGAAGGCGACGAGACGACCGCGGTCGAACACGGCCTGGACCATCGCGAGCGGGCCGTCGATTTCCTGCTCGAGCAGAAGCCCGCCGCCGCGCAAGGCCTCGGCGTACGGGCCGGCCCGCAAAGCGGCCGCGAGCTCGCCGCGGCAGCGCACCCGGCGAACCCCCGCCGACGCCGTCCCGATCGGCGTCTTGACGAAAGCAGGATAGGCATCCCACTCGACCGCCTCACCCGGATCGCGGATCGCGGCCCAGCGCGGGCGGGGGACGCCGAAGGCCTCCAGGGTGCGTGCGGCGCTGAGCTTGTCCTGAACGCACGCCAGGGAGGCGAAGGCCGGGACCGCGGTCGCCAGCCCCGCAGGCCACGCGCCGCGGTCGACCGCCCACGACATGACGGCCGCCTGCTCCTGGGTGGGCAGGAGCATCTCGTAACCGTGCCGCGCCGCGACGGCCAGCGCCGCGTCCAGCCAGGCCAGGGGATCGGGGCCGAACGGGGGCACCCGATGCCAGGCCGAGACCGCCCGGGTCCACCTGGTCAGCGCCGTGCGGTCCGAGGACAGGACTCCTACGCGGTGCCCCGAGGCGGCCAGCAGCCCCGCGGTCTGCCTGGAGGTCAAGCCCGAGCCCTCGCTGAGAAGGATGCGCATGCCCCCAGTCTAAATCAGCACCGCGGGGCCGCCCCCGGGGCTTTGCGCGCGGAGCGCCGCGATGCCGGAAAAATGAAATTCACAACCGCGAGGCGCCTCACGCACGCCGGGAGCGCCGAGGAAGCTCACATCTCTTCTCGTGTCGGTCGACAGGTGCCTTACACACGCCGGACCCTGCCGGGGATCAGCCGCGCCGAGTTCAAAATGAACGCCGTCTCGCTGCCCACGTGCACAAGGGCGGCCAGGATCGGTGTGAGCAGGCCGATCCCAGCCAGCATCATGCCGAGCAGGTCCACGGCGACCGTGCCGGCGAAGTTGAAGGCGACGATGCGGCGTGCGCGCCGGGCCACGGCCACGGTGGCCACGAGATCGTCGAGGTTCGAGCTGATGAGGACGACGTCGGCGCTGTCGCGTGCCACGTCGGTTCCGCTGCCCATGGCGATCCCGACGTCCGCGCGGGCCAGGGCCGGGGCGTCGTTGACGCCGTCGCCTATCATGGCGACCCGCCGCCCCTGCGATCGCAGCGCGTCGACGACCGTCATCTTCTCGTCGGGCAGAAGCCCGGCGTGGACCCGGTCGATCCCCAGCTGCCCGGCGACGGCCCGCGCCGTCGGCTCGCGGTCGCCGGTGACCATCGAGACCTCCAGCCCCATCGCCCGCAGAGCGGCGACCGCCTGGCGGGCCGAGCCGCGCACGGCGTCGGCCAGCAGCACGGTTCCCGCATACGCTCCGTCGACGTCCACGTGGATGGGGGTGACGACGCCCTCCCTGCTTTCTTCGGCGGCCTCGGGGGCGTCCGGCACGAGGGCCGAACCGCCCGCGGCGACGGCCCGCCCGCCGACGCGCGCCCTGATGCCCAGGCCGGGCTCGTATTCGAAGGCCTCGGGCGCGGCCACGGGAAGGCCGAGGCTCCGGGCGTGCTCGACGATCGCCTCGCCCAGGGGATGCTCCGAGTAGCTTTCGGCGGCGGCGAGCACGGCCAGCAGATCCTCCGGGGAGGTCCCCGGCGCCGGAAGGACTTTCGATACGACGGGCGCGCCGGCGGTCAGCGTCCCCGTCTTGTCGAAGACGATCGCACCGGCCTGGGAGAGCGCCTCCAGGTGTGCGCCGTCCTTGACGAAGGCCCCCGAACGTGCCACGCGCGCGATCGCGGCGAGCACGGCCAGCGGCGTGCCCGCCGCGATTCCACAGGCCCCGGCCACGACGACCACCGAGATGGTGGACGTCCAGTCGCGCGTCACGGCGAACGTGACGGCCGCGCCGGCCAGCGCCAGGTAGACGAGGTAGGCGGCGAACCTGTCGGCGAGCCGCTGCACCGGGGCCTGCGAGGACTGGGCCCGCCGTATGGCCTCGACGATGCGCCCGTAGGAGGAGTCGGATCCGACCCGCTCGGCCCGGATCTCCAGGGCGCCGACCCGGTTGATAGAGCCGGCGTAGACCGTCTCACCGGCGGAGACGTCGACCGGCAGAGGCTCGCCGGTGATGCGGGACTGGTCGACGGAGGAGCGCCCCGCCGCCACGGTTCCGTCCACCGGAACCCTGCCGCCCGGCGCGACCACGACCACATCGCCCGGCCTCACCTCGGCCAGGGGGAGGCTCTGCGTCCCATCGCCCCGCCTGACCCGCACTGTCTCGGGCAGGAAGGCCATGAGGTCGGTCAGGGCGTCCCTGCCGCGGTCTTTGGAGAGATCCTCGAGGATCTCGGCGGCCAGCACGAAGGCGGCGATCACCAGGGACGTCACCCATTCGCCGATGGCGCTGGCCGCGACGACGGCGATGAGCATCGACAGCTCCATGCTCATCTTCCGGTGGCGCAGATCCTCCCACGCCTCGGCGGCGATCGGCCAGCAGCCGACCGCCAGCCCCACGACGGCCACCGCCGGCCATCGCCGGTCCGGGCCAGGCCGGGGCGAACGCCGCCACGGCCGCGCACAGCCCCGTGAAGAGGGTTCGGGCCGCGTCCGCGCGGTCGATCCGCCGCCAGACGGGGCGCGGATCCTCGCGGACGTTTTGCCCGCCGTCGCGGGGTTCGCGCGCCTCGGCGCTGTCCGCGACCGCCTCGGGGTCGGTTGCCGTCATGGGAAATCCTCCGTCTGCCTCTCCACGTGAATTCTACGTTCCGAACCTCCGGGCCGGTAGACTGCGCTGCGTGGCGATGGAAGGCGCGGGCGGCGATGAGCGGTGACGCGGTGCTCGAGGCCGTCCGCCTCGTCCGGCTGTTGGGCAGGGAGGGCTTCCCGGCCGTCCGGGACGTCTCGCTTCGCGTGCTCCCCGGGCGGATCCACGCCCTGCTAGGCCCCAACGGCGCCGGCAAGAGCACGACCGTGCGCATGTGCGCCACCCTCCTGCGCCCCACCTCCGGGTCCGTCGCCGTCGACGGCGTGGACGCCGTCGCACACCCGGAGCGGGCCCGCGCGCGAGTGGGGCTCGTCCTGGGCGGAGACCTCGGCTTCTACCCGCGCGCCAGCGCCCGCGACAACCTGCTCTTCTTCGCCGACCTGCAGGGTCTGTCCCACCGCGAGAGGCGCCGCGCCGTCGACCGGGCCCTCGAACGCGTCGACCTGGCCGACTACGGCGCGATGAAGGTCGGCGGCTACTCCCGCGGCATGCGCCAGCGCCTCCACCTGGCCCGCGCCATCCTGGCCGACCCGGCGCTCCTCCTCCTCGACGAGCCCACCGCCGGCCTCGACCCCGACGTCTCCCTCCACGTGCGCGACCTCGTGCGGGAATTGGCCGCCCAGGGCGTCGGCGTCCTGCTCACCTCCCACTCCATGCCGGAGGTCGAGGAGCTCGCCGACGTCATCTCCGTCATCGGCGACGGCCGGATCGTCACGCGCGGCGGCGTTCAGGACGTCGCCGAGGCCGCCGGGGTGCGCGCCACAACGACCTTCACCCTGCCCGCCTCCGCCTCCGACGCGGCCGAGCGGCTGCGGGAGGCCCTCGGCCCGGCCGCCGAGGTGGCCCAGCGCGCCTCGTCCGCCCGCTGGGCCGTGACCGTCTACTGGCTGGAAGCCCCGGATCGCGACGGCGGCCTCGCACGCCTGAAGGCCCTTCTGGAGGCGGGCCCGGGTCTGCCCGCGGACCTGATCACGCGCCCGGCCCGCCTGGAGGAGGCATACCTGGCATTGGCAGACAGGCTCGCCCGATGAGGCGCCAGCTGCGGATGACAGCCTTCCACATCCGCCAATTCGTCTCCGTGCCCTACTTCGTCCAGGTGATGGCCGTCACCGCGGCGATCACGGCGCTCGTCCAATACCTGGCCGTGCGCGCCTGGGGCGCCGTCACGCCCGCCCAGGGCTGGACCCGCGCCGGCGTCATCGGCCTGTGGTCCACCGCCACCTGCGCCGCCGGCATCATCGGCTTCGAACGGCACAAGGGCACGCTCGTCCACCTCGTCATGGCCCCGGTGGGGGCCCTGCGCTCGCTCGCGGCGGTGGTCTCGGCCGCCGCCTCCTTCGGGCTGGCCTCCTTCCCCGTGGCCTGGCTGACCTGGGCGGCGCTGGACGCCTCGATCGACTTCGACCCGATGGGCTGGGCCCGCCTGGGCCGGATCGCCGTCGGCGCGCTCACGCTGTGGTGCGGCGCGCTGGCCACGAGCCTCGTGGTCGCCGCCCTGTTCGTGCTGACCCCCAACGCGATCAGCTACGAGGGGCTCCTGCTCGTCCCCGTCTTCCTGCTCTCCGGCGTCGTGTTCGCCGCCTCCGCGATCCCCTCCTGGCTCGCCGTCCCCAGCCGCCTCCTGCCGCTGACCGTCCCCGTCGACCTGCTGATGGGGCGCAGCCCCGGCCCGGCCGGCTGGACGGGCTGGCTCGCCTGCACGGCCGCCTGGACCTGCCTGGCCGGGCTCATGGGACGCCGGGCCCTGCGCCTGGCCACCCGCGCCGGAACCCTGGAGGCCGTCTGATGCGCGACGTCCTCGCCCGCCTCCGCATCGGCGTGCGGGTCTCCTGGGCCTCCTCCACCGCCTTCGCGACGTTGGGCACGGCAGTCGTCACCCTGCTCGTCCTGCCCCTGTTCGACGTCCTCTTCGACGTGACCATGGGGTCCGACCTGTCCGCCCCGAACCTGGAGCGCACCGGCTACGCGGCGGCGCTCGTGGCCCTGGCGGTCAGCGTGGCCGGGGGAGTCGTCGCGGCCGTGGCCGGCGACCGCAACCTCGGCGTCTTCCAGGAGGTGCACCTGCGCCGGGCCGTCGACCCCGTCTACTGGGCGAGCGTGTGCGCGGTCCCGGCCCTCCTCGCCTCGGCGACGACGGCGGTCGTCGTCGGAGCGGTCTTCGCCCTCTCCGACAGGCGCGACGCCGCCCTGCTGGGACGGGTGGCCGGCCTGGCCGCGTGCGCCGTCGTCTGCGGCGTGCTCATGGGCGTGGGGGCCGCGGGCGTCGGCGTCAACCTGCCCGACCCCTATCTCGGCTCCACCCTCGTGGGCGCCGTTCTGCCCGTCCTGGCCGGCGTCATCGTCCCTCTGGACGCCTGCCCGGCCTGGCTGCGGGCCCTGAGCGCGGCCGCGCCCGTCAGCGGCACCGTCGGCGCGCTCGACGGCTCGGGGGCCGGGAGCGTCCCCGCCCGGACGGGGACCCTCGGAGGCCTGCGCAGAGACGACCGCGGCGATGTCGGCGTCGGCGAAGCGCCCCGGCAGGACCTCGTCAATGGTCATCGTCCCGCCCGGCATGGCCAGCACCATGCCCGGCGCCGCGTGCTCGGCCAGCAGCTGGCGGCACCGTCCGCAGGGGGCGCAGGGCTCGCCGCGGCCGTCCACACACACGAAGGCGACCAGCCGCCCTCCCCCGGTGCGCACCAGCTCGCTCA
>ERZ773009.2696-NODE-2696-length-11201-cov-14.118608_pt1 | contig 11201 bp, 10 predicted proteins | sample MGYA00580663_ERZ773009 | MGnify/ENA primary metagenome ERZ773009 (study PRJEB29015, sample SAMEA2737969) | human oral metagenome | biome: human oral; feature: human-associated habitat; material: dental | place: China | collected 2026 ... | reverse complement strand
CGCCGCGATTTCCGACTTTTTGATGCCCGCCTCGCGAATCGCCTGCTCCGCCGTCTGAATTTGCACCGCCCAGATCTCGTCCGCATCCTGCTCGACCCAGCCGGGCTGCGGGCGATAGACGCTCAATTCCTTCTTCACGAGAGCGACGAGATTCGCCCGCTCATCAAAAATCGCCGTGCGGTTCTTCACCGTGCCCGAATCGAGTGCAAGGATGTATCTCCTGCGCATAGGAAAAGCCCCCTTCCGTATGATGCCGTCACAGACATTATATCATAGGAAGGGGGCTTTGTGGCTTATGCTTTTTTATGTGACGTTGCTGCTTGCGCCTGCAAACTTTTTCTGCCGGTTCTTACGATGGCATCTTCAGAGAGGCACGTTGTACATATCCTTACAGAAATCTAGCCAATCGGTCTGCGCCTGCGGCTTGACGCTTGCAGCAGGCTGGCGAATCATGTATAATACCGAGAGAGAACCACTAGGCTGAGCGGCTGCTTCTTCCACTCCCCATTCCAAAAAAAGGGGGTGGCGCAGATGACTTCTTCCGAGTTGATTTTAGTTTTGATACTCGCGATAGGGTTTGTCGTTGTGTTAAAAAAGAATTAACCGCCCCTCGGACAAGGAATGCGGTTAACTTCTTTGGCTAAAAACCTTGGAAGAGACAGCCGTTTCAAGTGGTTCTCTTCTTTTCTATATCATACCAGATTGACGAAGGGCTTGCAAGCCCTTCGTCAATTTTATCTTATTATGAAGGTTTACAGCATGCCGATGCCGTGCGCTACGAAGTAGGCGGCGGCGGCGCCGGCGAGGGGGGCGACGACGGGAATCCAGCCGTAGGCAAAATCGCTGCCGCCCTTGCCCGCGATGGGCAGGAGGAAGTGGGCGAGGCGAGGGCCGAGGTCGCGCGCGGGATTCATCGCGTAGCCCGTGGGGCCGCCGAGGCTCAAGCCGAGGCCGACGATGAGGATGCCGACGATGTACGGGCCGTAGCCGGGCACGAACGGGCCGTTGACCTTGGCGAAGATCGCCCAGATCATGAAGAGCAGGAAGAAGGTTGCGATGAACTCGCAGAGGAAGTTCTTCCAAGCGCAGCGAATGGCGGGCGCCGTGCAGAAGAGGCCGAGCTTCGTCGCCTTGTCCTGCGTCTTTTCAAAATGGGGCAGATAGGCGAGCCAGACGATGGCGGCGCCTGCGATACCGCCGAGGATCTGGATGACGGAAGTCGCGAGGAACTGCTGGAAGTTGTAGACGCCGGCAAGCATCTTGCCGATGGTGACGGCAGGATTGAGGTCAGCCTGCGGCGCACCGAGCGAGATGGCGGTGAATACGCCGAAGGTCACGGCAAAGCCCCAGCCGAAGACGATGCAGATCCAGCCGCCGCCCTTGCCCTTGGAGCCTTCGAGGGAGCATGTGGCGCAGACGCCGCAGCCGAAGACGATAAGGACCAACGTGCCGAAAAATTCGCCGAGAAGATTATCGTACATCGTACATCCTCCTATTCTTCATCCACGAGCCAGTTCGCCGCGTGCTTGACAGCTTTCCTCCAGCCCTTGTAGAGCTTGTCCGCATCTTTCTTGTCAAGGGCGGGCGTAAACCGCGTGTCGAGCTGCCAGCTCTTCTTCAGCTCTTCCTTCGACGCCCAGACTCCCGTGGCAAGACCTGCGAGGTAGGCGGCGCCCAAGGCGGTCGTCTCCGTGATCTGCGGGCGGTCGACGGGAACGCCGAGGAGGTCGGCCTGGAACTGCATGAGGAGGTTGTTGGCTACGGCGCCGCCGTCGACCTTGAGCGCGGCGAGGCGATTGCCCGAGTCGGCTTCCATCGCGCCGAGCACGTCGCGCGTCTGATAGGCGAGGGAGTCGAGCGTGGCGCGAACGATGTGCGCCTTCGTAGTGCCGCGCGTGAGGCCGATGATCATGCCGCGCGCATTCATGTCCCAATACGGTGCGCCGAGTCCGACGAAAGCGGGCACCATGTAGACGCCGCCGGCATCGGGAACTTTTTTCGCGACCCATTCGGAGTCGGGGGCGGAGTCAACGAGACGCAGACCGTCGCGCAGCCATTGGATGGCAGAACCGCCGACGAAGATCGAGCCTTCGAGCGCATATTCGACCTTGCCGTCAAGTCCCCAGGCAATGGTCGTCACGAGTCCGTTCTTCGACATGCATATATCCGTGCCCGTGTTCATGAGCAGGAAGCAGCCCGTGCCGTAGGTGTTCTTCGCCTCGCCGGGGGAGAAGCAGTTCTGACCGAAGAGTGCCGACTGCTGGTCGCCTGCCATGCCTGCGACGGGAACGGAAGCGCCGATGACGGACGGCACGGTGTGGCCATAGACCTCGCTCGAGGGGCGAACCTCAGGCAAGAGGCTCTTCGGCACGGTCAGATGCTTCAAGAGTGCCTCGTCCCATTCGAGCGTCTTGATGTTGAACATCAAGGTGCGCGATGCGTTCGAGTAGTCTGTCTTGTGCTCCTTGCCGCCCGTGAGCTTCCAAAGAAGCCATGTGTCGATCGTGCCGAAGGCAAGCTCGCCCTTTTCCGCGCGTGCGCGTGCGCCTTCCACATGGTCGAGGATCCACTTGACCTTCGTGCCCGAGAAGTAGGCGTCGATGACGAGTCCCGTCTTCTCCTTGAATTCATCGACGAGACCCTGACGCTTCAAGTCCTCGCATATATCCGCCGTCTGACGCGACTGCCAGACGATGGCGTTGTAGATCGGCCGTCCCGTCGCCCTGTCCCAGACGACCGCCGTCTCGCGCTGATTCGTGATGCCGATGGCGGCGATGTCACTCGCGACGAGTCCCGACTGCTCGAGAGCTTCTCGCATGACCTCGTGCATGGAGCTCCAGATCTCTTCCGCGTCGTGCTCGACCCAGCCGGGCTGCGGGAAGTGCTGCGTGAACTCCTTCTGCGCGACGCCGACGATCTTGGAATCCACATCGAAGATGATGGCGCGGTTGCTCGTCGTGCCGGCGTCAAGCGCCATGACGTATTTCTGTCCCATATTGCCACTCCTTTTCGTTCGTTTCTCGACTCTGTTCCCCTTGCCCAGCGCCGTATTGCTGCATCGCCGGGCAGACCTCGTTGGATGAAACTGTGTGGTAATGCCTTCTTCGCGTTTCTTGATGACCGCCTCCCTTCCGGGTGAGATTTCTTCCCTGACGGCTCGTCATGTCGGGCTGCGGGGGATTTGCGGGAGCGAGGATTGCTTCCTTATTTATATCCATACGCTTGCGCGAGGATTTCGATGGGGTGGCACGTCGCCTTGCCCGAGCCGTGGCGGATCTGCAGGCGGCAGGTGCCGCAGTCGGAGACGACGGTGTCAGCGCCGACCTCGGCGATGCGCTCGAAGACCTTCTCGCCGACCTTCATGGAGATCTCGTACTTGTCGCCCTTGAAGCCGAAGCTTCCCGACATGCCGCAGCAGCCGGCAGCGAGGTTTTCGATGGAAAGGCCGGGGATGCGCTGCAGGAAGTTGAAGGACGGCAGCCCGATGCCCTGGGCGCGCAGATGGCACGGCGCATGATAGGAGAAACGCCGCTCGATGGGAGCAAAGTCCTCGCTGAGTTCGCCGCGCTCCTCCATGATGTCGAGGAACTCGAAGGCGTCGTAAATGCCCGAGGAAATCTCGCGCATTTCGGGGTCTTCGAAAAGCTCGTGGTACTCGCTCTTGAGCATCAAAGAGCAGCTCGTGCAGCAGGCGACGACGGGAATGCCCTTCGCCTTCCAAGCGAGGATGCGCTCGGCGTTCTTCTTTGCGTTCTCGTGCGCCTCGTCGAGGTAGCCCGAGGCGACCATGGGAGCGCCGCAGCAGATGAAGGATTTGTCCGTGATGACCTCATAGCCGTTCTTCTGCATGACGTTGATGAAGGCGCGGCCGATCTCCGGCTCGTAGTCGTTGATGTAGCAGCCCGGATAGAAGACGACCTTCTTTTCCGACGGCTTCTGCTCCATCTTGGCGAAGATGCTGTAGAAAGAATCGGGCGCGAAGGCGGGCATATCGCGCTCGCCTGCGATGCCGACGGCGGCGAAGATGCCGAGCGCCTTGCCGATCTTCATGCCGATGTTGGCGCATGTTGCGCCAAAGGGCAGGGAGCGCACGAGCTTTGCCATGCGCTCGCCGTGCGCGAGCATGTCGTCCCTCTGCGAGTGCTTGTGCGTGCGGTAGTATTCGCCGCGCTGCAGCATGTTGAGCGTCGCGACGCGCACGCCTGAGGGACAGGTGATCTCGCAGTTTTTGCAGTTCGAGCAGTACTCGAGACTGCGCTCAATATCGTCCTCGGCGAACTTCATGCGGCTGTGTGCGGGGCCCGTGAGCTTCGGGCCGGCAAAGGCGCGCGTGGCCTCCGTCACGGGGCAGTTCGCGATGCAGCAGGTGCAGGCGATGCAGTGGTCGGCGGTGTCCGGCGTGTTTTCATGCAGTTCAAAAGTTTTTTCCATCAAATTCCGCTCCTTTCACGCCTGTGCCGCTTTGTAGGCCGACGCCAGCGCCACGCCGTTGCCCGAATGCTCGCGACAGAAGTCGCAGCCCGCAAGCTCGCGCCCGATGACGTGGACATTTTCGAAGACGAGTGCGCCTTTTTCATCGACGGGGCGAAGCATCTCGTCTGTGCGGACGCCCGCCTTCATGAAAGGCTGCGCATCAAAGATGTCGACAGCCGTCCACTTCTCGGGGTCTTTTTCGCACGCGACGGGCAGGTTGAAGATCGGCTCATAGGCTTCCCCGGGATTCTCGGAGATGAGTCCGGCGCTGTAGAAGCCGCCCGTCGCGAGGATGAACTTCTCGGCGCGGTAGTCCTTCTCGTGGACGCCTGTGACGCGGATGGAAAGGCAGCGCTTGTCGTCCGCCGAAAAGCCCGTGACGCGGGCGTTTTCGAAGAATTCAACGCCCATGCGGCGCGCCGCTTTCATGAGCACATCGCGCAGGCGCATGCCGTTCGCCGAGGGCGGCATGGCGGTCGTCTCAAGGATCTTTCCTTTCATCGCCGCCTGCAGCTTCTTGCAGACCCTTTGTCCACGCACGCCGAGGATCTGCGGGAAGATGAAGACGCGGTTTGCGCCGTCCTCGGCGGCGAGTTGGCGGCTGACCGTCGTTGCACCGTCACCTTCAAGCCAGCGTGCGGCGTCGAGGATCGAGAGGTCGCGCTCGGCGACGGCTTCAGGCATGACCTCGAACGTGCGGATGCTCGAAGCCTCCTTGAGCGTGTCGGCGAGGTTCGCCGCGATCATCTCGGGGTAGCAGTCCTTGAGCCCCTTGACGCCGACGACGATGACGTCCTTGCCGGTGAAGTCCGGCGCCTGCATGGATGAAGGCACAAGACACGAGGGCTTCAAGGTGCCGACGGGCGTCACAGCGGATTGTTGCTCATGCAGGCTGCCGCAGTAGGGGAAGCCCTCCTCTTCCATGAGCTTGAGGAAGAAGTCGGCAGCTTCCTCGATGGAAGCTTTGCCGATTCTATGGTAAGGATGCTCGGCGGGCAGCTGCTCGATCGCCGTCAGGGGATCCTTCACCCATGTGTGCGCTTCGTCGTAGCCGAGGAGGTCGATGAGTCCGCTGTTCAAGGGGAAAGAACCCGAGCCGTAGAGGAATACGCTCGCTTTTTTGCCGTTTTTGGCGCAGACGATGGCAGCCATGAGACCGGCAAAGCCACCGCCGATGATTGCTACGTCCCGTTGTTTCATGCTTTCTTGCCTCCATTGACATTAAAGGAAAGCTCGTAGAGAGCTCGCGTCATCTCCGTCTCGCGGATGTTGCGTCCCATGAGGACGGGGCGCACGCCCTTCCAGCGGCCCTGCAAAAAGCCCTTGAGCTGGCCGAGCGAATCCTTCGCGCCCTCTGTGCTGCCGACGCGTCCGAAGATGCCGGCGGCGCGCAGGCTGCAGAAATTGCCCTGGCACGTGCCCATGCCGAGGCGCGTGCGGCGCCGGATGTCGTTGATGATGTGGCTGTCCGCGCTCTTGGCGATCTCCTCGATCTCTGCGAGCGTGATGTTCTCGCACTCGCATACGAGCGCGCGCGACTCCGGCTCCTCTTCGAGGCGCTTGGCGACGCGCTCGAAGGCGTCCGGGCCGAGGCGCGTTGCCGCGAGGTTCGTGCCGAAGGACGGGAAGTACTTCGCCGCCTTCTTCTTCGCCTCCTCGCTGACTTCGGGCACGAGCGGCTCGTCGGCCGTGCGGCACGGCGTCTTGACGTTGAGCTTCTCGGCGATCTGGTCGCTGATGCGCTCCGCCATCAGACGGTACGTCGTGAACTTGCCGCCGACGATCGTCATCATGCCCTTGAGCCCGTCCTTTTCGTGGTCGAGGATCACGAAGCCGCGCGACGCGCCGCGCCCCGATGCGCCCGGCTGCTTGTAGAGCGGACGCGAGCCGGCGAAGGCGCGCAGAATGCGGTAGTGGCGCAGATCTTCGAAGGTCTCCTCGCCGATCTTCATCAATGCCTCGATCTCCTCGTAGGACGAGCTCGTGTCCTCGGGATCGTCGATGCTCATCGACGTCGTGCCGAGGATCGTGATCGAGCCGTGCGGCACGAAGATGTCGCCGTCCGACGGCTTGTGCAGGCGATTGACGACGTGGTTCGCGAGGCGCTGGTTGAAGGCGATGAGCGTGCCCTTGTCGGGCTGCACGGGGACGTTGAGTCCCGCAAGCTCTGCGACCTTCTCGCACCAGCCGCCCGCCGCATTGACGAGGATGTCGCAGGCGATGTCATATTCCTCGCCCGAGAAGCGATTGCGCACGCGCACGCCTTCGAGCTCGCCGTTCTTCTGCAAGATGCCGACGACTTCGGCGTACGTCTTGTAGCGCCCGCCGTAGCGTACGGCGGAAGCGACGTTCTGGCACGACATGCGGAAACCGTCGATCGCCGCGTCGGGCACGGCGTAGGCGGAGACGATATGACGCGACAGGCGCGGCTCCATGCGGAACGCTTCGTCGAGCGTCAAGGGGCGCGCCTCGATGCCGCTCGCCCGACAGCCCTCGACCCAGCTCGCCTCGAAGTCCGCATCGTCCGAGTCGAGACGCACGAACATGCCGCCGATCGGCTCGACGCACGACTTGCCGATCTTTCGGAGAATCGTGTTCTCCTCGATGCACTCCTTTGCAGCCTCCTGATCCTTGACGGCGTAGCGTCCGCCGCTGTGCAGAAGACCGTGGTAGCGCGAACTAGCGCCGTTGACGAGATCTTCCTTTTCGAGCAGCAGCACGTCGATGCCGCGCATGGCGAGATCGCGCAGAATGCCGACGCCCGTAGCTCCTCCTCCGATGACGACGACCGTTGCCTTCTCCATATCGTTCTCCTTTCTTCAAAAGCACGGATAAGATGAAGCCTCTCCGTGTCTGCCGATCTGCCCGAGCGCTGCCGCACATCGCTGCGCCGTGAATTTTGCGCCGTGCAGGAAATATTCTTGGACATGAAACGAAATTTCACCACGGCTTGACAAGCAATACGATTTTTCGTTTCCAAGAGACGCAAAAGTCTCTTTTTCTTGACAAGTTCATGGTATCATAAATTTTCAGATTTATCAATATAAAATCGAGGGATTTCCAATGAAAAAAAGAAAATTATTGCGGCGACATTTTCTTTTTTCTTTTTTGCCTGTATAATGGCTATGGAATCAAAAGACGCAAAAAGGAGGCGAAAGCGTGACGCGTGAGGACTATGTCAAGTCGCTGATCAAGTCGAACGGCTGCAATCTCAAGGAATTCGCGGCGAAGATCCACATGCCGTACACGACGCTTCTTTCCATATTGAATGGCTCCATCGGCGGCGCGGCGATGGACAACGTGCTGAAGATCTGCCGTGCGCTCGATCTGACCGTCGAAGAGCTCAACAATATCGTCGCGAAGTCCGCACCTGTGCGCGGGCAGGAAGCGGACGGCATCGACCCGCATTTATTGGAGTTGATTCGCAAGCTGCCGATGGAAAAGCAGCTGGCGTTGAAGCTGCTTTTGGCAGATATGTGAAGGCGCAGCAGGAAGGGAAATCCTTCGTGAAGAATCTGCGTTCTTGAAAGCTGCTGTGCTCCCTAAAAGAGCGGGCAGCTTCTTTTTGCGTCGTTTTCGGACACAAAAAAACGCCGCAGATGCGGCGTGATTTGCATGGCTGGGGTAGCTGGACTCGAACCAACGCATGCGGGATTCAGAATCCCGTGCCTTACCAACTTGGCGATACCCCATTGACGAGCGTTGCTGTCAACGTTGACTATTATAGGAGAAAATACGTGCACTGTCAATCCCTTTTTTATAAAAATTTACGATTCGATGATTCTTTGGCTGACAGGAATATAAAAACAAGCTATAATATAACTGGAGGGAATGGCATAGAAAAGGGGGATTCTTCATGCAGACAATCGAGGATTTCTACCGTGAAGCGCTGAAAAAGGCCACAGGGCGAGAGGAGTTCGAGTACGATCCCGAGCAGCTCAACTGTCTTTTCCATCCGACAGTGCATGAGCCGGTCTGGGGCGAGGAAAAGCTTTCGGACGAAGGGCAGAAGAAAGCGCTCACGAAGGATGCGCGTGCCGTCTTGGAAGACGTCCTCGCGGGCAAGCGGGCGGGGCGCAAGGCGTACATCCTGCTCGCACCGGCGTTCCTCGGACAGTATCACGATGTCAAGACGGGGCAGATCCGCAACGCTTTCCGCAAGATGGGGTTCGACGGTCTCGTCGAAGTCGCGCTCTTCGCCGACATCCTGACGCTCAAGGAAGCTTTGGAGTTCGACCGCAACATCCAGTCGGAGTCGGATTACATGCTCACGAGCTGCTGCTGTCCCATGTGGGTGGCGATGATCAAGAAAAGCTTCCGGCATCTCATGCCGCATGTGCCGCCGTCCGTCTCGCCGATGATCGCCGCAGGACGCACGGTGAAGAAGCTCTATCCTGACGCCTTGACCGTGTTTTTAGGGCCGTGCATGGCGAAGAAGACGGAGGCAAAGGATCCTGACCTCGTCGGCGCCATCGACCATGTGCTGACGTTCCAGGAGTGCAAGGACATCTTTGACCGCCTCGGCATTCATCCGCAGGATCAGTCGGACAAGAAGCGCGTCTACTCGTCGGAAGCGGGACGCATCTACGCCTACGCGGGCGGCGTATCCCAGGCGGTGCAGATGACGCTCGACCGGCTGAGTCCCGAGCGTGCGATCAAGGTGCGCTCGCGCCACGCGAACGGCGTCGCCGAGTGCAAGCAGATGCTCAACGACCTCATGGAAGGAGAGGTCAAGGCGAACTTCTTCGAGGGCATGGGCTGCGCGGGCGGCTGTGTCGGTGGTCCGAAGAAGCTCATTCCGCAGGAAGAGGCGAAGGAGCACGTCAAGGCGTACGGCAAGCGCTCGCCGTACCGCACGCCGCTCGACAATCCCTACGTCTTGGAGCTTCTGACGCGCCTCGGCTTCTACACGCTCGAAGGGCTGTTGTACGACGAGACGTTCTTTTCGAGGAAGCGCTTTGCCTGACGAAGAAAGCAGTTTGAAACTGAAAATGGGACGGTGCGTATGCCGAATGTGGCATACGCACCGTCTTTTTTGCTCCGTGACATCCTGCAAATCCCTGCCGCAACTGTCGCATGACGGGCGACCACGATGAGGCATTTTCCGGCTATACTGATGATGTAGACCGATGGCATCGCCGGCATGACAGGCGAGCCTGTTTTCATCGCAGTGTGGCAGTAAAAGGAGAGGGAAGCCATGACGTATCGCAGGATTCTGGCAGTAGGGGACATTCACGGTCATTTTGAGAAGTTTCGTTCCGCTTACGAGAAGGCGAAGGTCGACGCAGCAGACGACCTCCTCGTGTTCCTTGGCGACTACATCGACCGCGGCCCTTCGGTGCGCCGCACGCTGGAATTCGTCATGAAGCTTGCCGAGGAAAAGAATGTCGTCCTTTTGCGCGGCAACCATGAGCAGATGATGCTCGACTATTTCTTCGGCGGCGCGACGGGCGAAGGTTGGCTGATGAACGGCGGCAGGGAGACGATGGCGGAACTTCTGGCATGGGAGAAGGAAGCGCCGGGTACGATTGCGCGCGTACTCGCCTTCCTGCGGGAACTGCCGCTTTCGCATACGGTTGAGCAGGAAGGGGAGCGCTATTTCTTCGCACATGCGGGTGTGCGCCCGGGCGTCGCTTTCGAAGAGCAGCGATCGAACGATCTCCTGTGGATTCGCGAGGAGTTCTATGAGCATTACGCGGGTGACGACATTGTCGTCGCCGGACATACGCCGACCTTGTTCCTTGACGGGAGAGGAAAGCCGCTCTTCCTCAACAAGCGCATCATTCTTGCTGATACGGGATCTTACTTCCCCGAAGGGCATGTTTCCATCGTTGATGTTCTCTCGCGGCGCTTTTGGCAGAACGCCGCATGAGAACACTTGCCAAACGTATGTTCTGTATGTTATACTGATTTAGCGAATATATGTTTGGATAAGATGGGAGGAAGAAGGAATGAAGCATTGGGATTTGCCTGAGGATTGGGAGATCGAGGCGGCGCTGCCCGAATATGTCGATGGGGAGGGCGACGCCACGCGCCTTTTCTTGGCGGACGGTACGGATCGTCTCGTGCGGGCGCGTCTGCGCACTGTGCTGGAGCGTTTGGCAAGGCGTCATTGCCGTTCTCTGCCGCTGCTGCGTGCGTGGGCGAAGGAGCGCACGGCGCTTGCGCAGACGGCGCCCTTGGCGATTGCATCGGAACTCGTGCTCGTGCCCTTTCGCGCACGGCGCCCGCGCATTCGAGGCGATGCGGCGATGGGCGTCGTGAATGCCATGCACGCGCAGCTCGTTCGCGCTGAAGAGTCGGCTGAGATCGAGCTTTCCTGTGGCAGGCGCATCCGTGCACTTTGGGGCGCGGCAACCCTCGCCGCCCATCTTCGCGCGGCGGAAATCCTGCGTCAAGACCTCGATGCAAAGACCGAAGCTGCCGTACTGCGCCGCCTCTTCTGGCAGAAGGCATGGAATCGCGCCGCTTTAGGAAGGAAATAGAAGAAAATGAAAGAACGTGCGTAGAGCGCCGCAGCGAAATGGGCTGCGGCGCTCTTTGCTGTGTGGCGTGAAGGTCTGCAAACGGTATGTCGTCGATGGCGCGATGTGTTGAAGTATGCTATACTTTATTCGTTGCCGCCCCAGACCTGGCACGGGAAGGGGGTACCGATGTGATCACAACGTTTATTCTCTCCGTCTTGGCTGGTGTAGTTGCCAACTATATCAGCAAATGGTTCGATGAGA
>ERZ773009.2693-NODE-2693-length-11212-cov-2.606884_pt1 | contig 11212 bp, 5 predicted proteins | sample MGYA00580663_ERZ773009 | MGnify/ENA primary metagenome ERZ773009 (study PRJEB29015, sample SAMEA2737969) | human oral metagenome | biome: human oral; feature: human-associated habitat; material: dental | place: China | collected 2026 ... | reverse complement strand
GGCTGCGTTTTTACAAGGCATGGGCGTGAAAAAGGGCGACCGCGTCGCGATGATCGTAAACAACTCGCCGGAGTTTATCGCTAGCTACTTTGCCATCACGCTACTTGGCGCCGTGGCGGTGCCGATAAATACCTTTTTAAAATACGAAGAATTTGAATACATCATAAACGACTGCGGGGCGAAATTTCTCTTCGCCTCGGCCGAGCTAGCCAAAGAGATAAAAGGGCTAGATAGCAAAACGGCGATCAAAAAGATCGTCTGGATCGGAGATAGGGCTGAATATGACGGAAACAATATCGCCTACGCTCACGCGCTAAACTGCCGTATAGAGCTAAATTTGACCGACCGACCAAAGCTTAATGACCTAGCCCACATCATCTACACATCAGGCACCACGGGCAAGCCAAAGGGCGCGATGATCAGCTACCGCAACCTCATCTCAAACGTCCAGGGCGCGCAAGAGGTCTTTCACGTACGCACGAAGGATAGATTTGCCGTGTTTTTGCCGATGTTTCACAGCTTTACCCTCACGGCGATGGTGCTGCTACCGATATTTTCGGCGTGTTCGCTTATTTTAGTAAAGTCCATTTTCCCGTTTTCAAACGTCCTAAAACAAGTCCTGCTCAAGCGCGCGACCGTATTTTTAGGAGTGCCGGCGATCTATACGGCTATCGGCAAGGCCAAAATCCCGTGGTATTTTCGCTGGTTTAACTGCATTAGGATTTTCATCAGCGGCGGAGCGCCTTTGGCCGAGCAGACTATCACGGATTTTCGCGTTAAATTTCCGCGCGCGGTGCTGATAGAGGGCTACGGCCTTAGCGAATGCTCGCCTATCGTCTCGGCAAACACGCTACAAAAACAAAAAATCTCAAGCGTCGGCTTGCCGCTGCCGGGCTACGAAGTAAAATGCATAAACGACGAGATGATCGAGCTGCCAGCAGGCGAGGTCGGCGAGCTAATCGTAAAAGGCGACTGCGTGATGCAAGGCTACCTAAACATGCCAGACGCCACCGACGAAACGATCGTAAACGGCTGGCTACGCACGGGCGACCTCGTTAAGATCGACGAAGAGGGCTATATCTTTATCGTCGACCGCAAAAAAGACCTCATCATCTCAAAGGGCATCAACATCTACCCGCGCGAGATCGAGGAGGTGCTATTTAAACTGCCCGAAGTCGAAGCCGCCGCGGTTATCGGAGTCAGAGACGAGCACGCGGACGAGGAGGTCACGGCGTTTATCCAGTTTAAAGAAAATATGAGCCTGGATGAAAAAGATATCCGCGCTCATCTGAAAAAACACTTGGCAAATTTTAAAATTCCAAAGACGATTTATTTTAAAGACGAGCTGCCTAAAAACGCGACGGGCAAGGTGCTCAAACGCGTTTTAAAAGAGCAGATAAAGGATGAAATTTAGTGCGGTTTTTGATAGAGTTTATCGGTGGCGAGCAAAATTCTAAAATTTCCTCGCTCATAAAATGCAGCGAAAATGAGGCGAAAATTTTACGCCACCTGAGCAAAAGCTACGTCGAGGGCACTCCGCAAAATAGCGCTTACGACGTACTTTGCGCGGTTTTTGGTAGCGAGGAGTATAAATTTTTAGCAGGACTTGCGGACGTAAAAAGCCTGCTAGAAAGCGGCTGGATCGTGCAGGGCTTTTCTATATTTAAAAACCCTAACGCAGAGAGCGCGGGCTCAAATTTACTCGGCCTACTTCACAGCGAGATCTCGCTCTCGCCGCTTTTTCTTAAAATTTTAGAAGAGGGCGAGTTTGGGCTCACGCTGCCCGCAGTCGCGCCCTACGCCGATCACCTTGATTATCTAAAAGACCAGTTTTTGCGCGTGGAACTTTACGGCAAGCTCTCGTTTTTTAGCAAAAACGTATCAAGCGACGCCAAAAACCGCCTCGAAAAAGACGTGAAAGAGCTAGAAGCCATCATCGAAAAACGGCTAAATTTAAGCAAAATTTCGATCTCCGTCGAGCAAATTTTCAAAGATAACGCGCTAAACGACAAAGAGCAACTGATTTTTCTCGCGCTTTTAAAGGAAGAGTACGTCGGCGAAACGGACGCCAACCGCGATCTAAACGCGCTTGTAGGGATTTTAAGCGCGGATGAATTTGAACGCATCAAAAACCGCGCCCTACTAGACGAGGGCTCAAAACTGATCGAAAACGGTCTCATCGACTACGACGAGTCGCTAAACGCTTACGGCGGCTTTAGCAGGACGTTTTACATAACCGACGAAATTTTACAAAGCGTAATGCACCCAAAAACCGAGAGCAAAAGCAAAAAACTAGCGCTAGAAACTCTCGTAAAAGAGCAGGAGATCTTTGAGCTCATCGAGCCATCGACCGACATAAACGACGTCGTGCTGGACGTCAAAGTAAAGGAGCTACTAGACGCGATCCTAAAGCAAGTAGATCGCCGCGTGCTGGCGCGCCTATCTAGCTGGGGCATCAAGTCGCGCAAAAACGTGGACGCCAAAATCATCTTTTACGGGCCGCCGGGTACGGGCAAAACCATGAGCGCGCTAAGCCTCGCAAAGAGCCTAAAAAAGCAGGTTCTTAGCTTTGACTGCTCTAAAATTTTGAGTAAATACGTCGGCGAGAGCGAGCAAAACGTGCGTAAAATTTTCGATACATATAAAGAAATCTGCGCCAAAAGCAAGAGCGAGCCCGTGCTGCTGCTAAACGAAGCCGATCAGTTTCTAAGCACGCGCGTCGAGGGCGGCAGTGGGGCGGACAAGATGCACAACCAAATGCAAAATATATTTTTGGAGCAAATCGAGCGGTTTGAGGGCGTACTCATCGCTACGACGAACTTCTTGCAAAGCCTAGATATCGCGTTTTCTCGCAGGTTTGATTATAAGATCGAGTTTAAAAAGCCCGACCTCGCCGCTCGTCTTGCGATCTGGCGCAAAGTGCTGCCCGAAAATGCGAGTTTTGAAGAAAATTTCGACGTCAAGCAGCTGGCTAAATTTGAGCTAAGCGGCGCACAAATCATGCTCGCGCTCAAAAATACCGCGCTAAAAGTCGCCGTGCGAGAGGACGGGATATTTACGATGAGCGACTTTGAAAGCGAGATCAAACGCGAGATGAGCTCAAATTTCGGCGAGGATAAAAAGGTCGGGTTTGACGGGTAAATTCGGCTAAATTTGGAGTGCAGCGGATTAAATTTAGCTAAATTTCGCCTAACGTTTTTGTTAAATTTGACTGGATTTTATAGCGCTTGCTCTAAAATTGCGTTACCTACTCGGCTTTATAGCGCGTTCTTGCAAATTTAAGCGTTAAATTTGCAGCTCGGCGGGTGCAAATTTGGCAAGAAATTCAAATTTGTCGCAGTCGTCGCGACTCAAATTTGTTGATTTTAAGTGCACTTTTGGCGCAAATTTAAAAAACTTAAAAAAGCGCGAGCGAATTTCTATTTCACCAAGTCAAGCTATTCTTGGGCACCACAACCGTTTGCGCTCCGCTATGCACGATCATCTGCTTTATATCAAAAGAGTATTTTGATGAAATTTTAGTCGGCATTTTCATCACGTATATTTTCCTGCTCGTTGTTTTCGTTTTTAAATTCATCAAGCTACTTTTAGGCTTCAAGGACGAGAACAAAAAGCCCGTTCGGGAGCAAATTTTAACTTGGCTTTCCAATATAGTTTAGATAAGCGCGATTAAACAGGATCTTGCCCGCCAAACCCCTCGCCCGCTTTTAAAATTTCATCCCTTAGTTTCTCGTGTCCGGCCGATAGAGCAGCGATCTTGGCTAGTTTTTCGCTCTTTATCTGCACAAATTCGCTCTTTAGAGCCGATAAAATTTTATTTAAAAATGACGCGTTTCCCAGCATCTCGTTTTCAAATTCGTATAAATTTAGCGACAGCAAAACGCGGTCTTGCACCTCGTCAAAGCTCGGGATAAAGAGCGCAAAGCCGTTTTGCTCGTGCGCGCGCATCGAGCCCGCGATCTTTTCTTTTAGAAAATACACGGCGATTTTAACGGCGTTTTCGTAGTTTGCGGCGACTTTGAGGTTTAGCTTTTCAAAAAACAGCGCCGTCTTTTGCAGCCCTTTAAATTTCGCCGTCTCATAGTCTCGCAAAAACGTCCTATACACCTGCCCCGCATACGTTCTAACATCGGCAAACAGGGTATCGGAGTGCGTTTCGTCCTCTTTTTGCGCGTTTTCAAATTCTGATTTATAAATCATAAATTCGCGCTCCAACCGCTCGTAAATTTCATCCAGCGCCGCGCCGATTTCTTCTTGCAACGCGCTTAGGCCGCGCTTATACGTCCTAAAAAATTTGGCGAATTTCACGTCGTTGTAGATGAGTTTTGAAAACACCTCGTCGCTGTCAAAATCCACCGCCTCATACGAGCTAGCTTCAAAATACTCGCCCTTTAGCAGCGTTTTTCGCGGCGCGTATTTATACTTTTTTACGCTTTTTAAGCTGGCTAGGATCTCGTCTGCAACGAGCTTTGCGACGTGTTTTAGCTCGTTAAAGGCTAGCTCGATTTTCGGTTTAAAATTTTCTTGCACGGCTCTTAAATTTGACTCTAGCTCGGCGTCAAATTTAGCGATTATCTCGCCCGCTTTTTCGTAAATTTTAGCGATTTTTTCGTGTTGTTCGGCATTTACGGCAACCAGCCTAGCGCACTTTTCGCGCACGAATTTTTCTTTTATCTCTTCGCCGCCAAAAAGCTCTCGGATAGCGCTTATCGCCGCACCAAAATTCGACTCTGCTAAAAGCGCCGCGTCACCGTTTGTCTGAGCCGTTACGGCCTGCTTTGCAGAAACCGCGATAATGCGCTCGAAAAATCGCCCATAAGTCGTTTGCGCGTGGTTTTTGAGGCGCTCAAGCTCGCCCTTGCTTAGCTTATCTTTTTGATTTAGCAAGCAGATCGCCGTTTTGCCCCCGCCAGCCAAAAACTCCTCGATCTGCGCGGCTTCGCTAGCGCGCGCGGCGTTGTCGGCGAGGCTTAGCCAGATGACGCCCGCGACGTCTTTTAGCACTTCGTGCGTGACGGCGGTGTCGGCCTTTGAGAGCGAGTTTAGCCCCGGCGTATCGACGAAATTTACCAGCTTTAAAATCTCAGAGGGCGCGTAAACGCAAAGCCTGCTCACCTCATCGCCAAACACGCGCTGATCGACGAAGCGCCCTATCTCCTCGACGCCCAGATACAGCTCTCTGCCGTTTTCGTAAAGCACGCTAAGTCCCGGCGCGGAGCCGTATCTGATAAAGGTCGGCTTTGATGTCACGGGGGTTAGGCCCGAGGGCAAGATTTCGCTACCCAAAAGCGCGTTTAAAAACGTCGATTTACCGCTAGAAAACTGCCCGACTATAGCGACCGTAAGCGGGCTAGATAAAAATAGATCGAGCTTATTTAGCTCGCGCTCTAGCTCCACGCTTGGGTGAAATTTGGGCTCGGTTAGCTCGTTTTGCAGCCGCCTAAATCGTCCGTGAAAATCGTCCGAAAATATCTTAAAATACCGCGTTTTATACGCGTTTATAAACTCCTCAAACACTTTGCAGCTCCAAATTTATAGCATTTATCGCCTCGCTTTGCGAGTTTAGTCGCTCTAGCTCCCGCGAGCTCGCTCCGCTAGTTTGCGCTAGCTCGGCAAGCTCGATTTTTAGCGCCTCTTCGTTGATTGCGAGCGTCTTTTCTTGCTCTTTTAGCGCGGCTTCGATACGCTTTTTAAACTCGCTTTTTTCAAATTCGCTAAGCTCGAAAACGAAATTTTTGATCCGCTGGGCGCCCAAAAACTCCTCCGCGGCTAGCTTGGCAGCCTCGGATACGCCTTGCGCGCCCGAGTTTGCCGCGACTGCCACCGCATCCGCGACCTCTATGCACTCTAAATTTATCCCTTTTGAGTGCAGATAGTCGTTTATGCTAAAGACCTTGGTCGCCACCGTTTTGTCATCAAATTCGCCAAATTTTAGCGCGATATTTTGCGCGCACGCAGCGATCTGCCGCACGATCTCGTTGCGGTTTTGACGCATCAGGACGATGACGCCGTCTTTGATCATCGTTTGCGCGATACGAGCCAGACGCTGCGGATCGATCTTTTGTTTTTTGGCGGCTGCGTAGTTTACGTCGTCCGCCACGCGCTGCTTTAGCGTTTGCGCCAAAGACCGCAGCCCAAGCTCGTAGCTAGCGGCTGTTTTAGCCGTATCTAGGCGCTCTAGCTCTTCTTTTACTGCGTCTCTTACGTTCTCTAGGCGGCTATCTAGCGCTGCTTTTTGCTCGTTTAGTTCAGCAAGCTTTTGCGACAAGCTCAAATTTGAGCCTGTTAGCTTTAAAATCTCGTTTTGCGTATCTGCCGTAAACTGCGCGCAGACGCGACACAGCTCCTTTTTATATGCCTCGATGCCAAGGCGAGATTTTTGGCTACTAGGGCCAAAAAGCGTCTCGTAAAGATACTGCTTAAACTCCTCGACGCCGCTGTTTTGCCCGCCCTCAAAGTAGTTTTTGGCGCTCACGGCGAAAAACTCCGCCCCGACGCCGAGCCCCCGCGTGCGCTCCTCGACGCTCTTTTTGGCGTAGGCGGCGACCTCGTTTAGCTCGCCCTCCTTTAGCACGTCCGCGTGAGTTAGCAGCACGGCGAGCTTTACGGCATGCGAGTTTTGCAGGCTTGAGACGATGAAGTCCAGATCCTTTTGCGTAGCGCTTTGCGAGACGTTCATCAGGTGCACCATGAGGTCGCACTCCCGCATAAACCTCCGCACCAGCTCTTCGCGCGCAGCCACCGCGTCGTCGATGCCGGGCGTGTCGATGATGCGCACGTTATCCTTTAAAAGCTCCAAATTTTCGTAGAGCTCGACGCTTTTTACGAATTTGGCGTATTTTGAGTCTGCCGAGGTGTAGCGCTTGATCTCGTCCGTTTTGACGATCTTGCTAGCCGGCGGTTCGGAGTAAATCTCGCTCGTGCTAGGGCTCTCAAATTTAGCTTCCGATTCGCCCTCCGCATTAAATTTGACGTTTAAATTTTTCGCCGTTTCGCTCTCAAATTTGACGCCCGCACCGCCGTAAATTTCGGCTATTTCGTCATCTTTATCTTGCGCTATTCCAAGCTCTTTTAGCTCAGCTTCGCTCCAAAAATTTACCTTCGCAAAAGGCTCGGGCGAGTATTTTAGCACGGTCAAATTTACGGTTTCGGGCACGTTTGAAGCGCCCAGGATTTTCTTGCCCAGCAGCGCGTTTAGCAGAGTTGATTTGCCCGCATTTATGACGCCAGTGACCGCGACGTTAAACTCTAGCTCGCGCGCTTTTTGGCGCGCTTTTGTCGCCGCATTTGCGACGGTCTCGCCCGGGTTTAGCGACAAAATTCGCTTGCAGATATCGTTTAGCGCGTCTATTTTTTGGTGAAAGACGTCTGATTTTTTAAAATTTGCGCCCTCTTTCTCGTTCCCTGCGGGCAAATTTGCACTAAGAGAGTGCAAAAACGCCGCAAGCCTACTAAAATGCGCGGCGGAGATTATGTTTTCGGTTTGTAGGATTTCTAGGGCGGCCAGGAGCTTTGATTTTGAGATTTTAGCGGATTTTAGAGCGTTTATCGCGCCTAGCTGAGCGCACTGGAGGCTGTATATGTCGGCCTTTAACCCAAGCGCGTGAAGGATATCCCTAAACTCCTTTAGCGCCATAAATCTATCAAAATTTTCAGCATCCGCCGCGAGTAAAACGGCGAGGCTTTGCTCGTCTGCGAGAATTTGCGTTTTGGGGTCTAAAAATAGCTTAAGAGCGCCCCAAATTTCGCTTAAAAATTTATCCGTATCCACCGCTTCGCCTTTGGTAAAATTTGCGTCCGCAAGGTCGCTTTCGTGGCGAAATTTAGCATAAATTAAATTTAAACAAGCTTGGGCGGGTTATTTTCGTGATAAATTTAAAGAAGTCTGCGTAAAAAGCAAATTTGACGGCAAAATCGCGTCAAATTTACATAGCGGCTCGCGGCTGAATGATGTTTTGATCAAATTTTTGCTCGGTGTCTTCGCTCATTATGCGCAAAATTTTGCTGCGTTTGATCTTCGCGTCGTTTTTAAATATCGCGCGCACCTTGTCCATGCCCGCGTAAAAGTCGCGCATGAGCACGACGCAGATGTATTTGCCAAAAAACGTCGGCTTTATGACGCCGTTTTCTTCGTAGATCGCGTTTACCAGCTTTAGCAAGCTAAGCTCGACAAACAGGTCTTTGTTGATGTTCGCATCGTTTTGTTCGTTGTAGGCTTTGATATCGACTGCGCCGTCAAAAAGCCTTGTTAAAAACGTATATTTTAGTCTCTCTTTTTTGCTAAATGCGCATTTTGCGATGACCGGGCTTTGCCTATCTTTGACCTTTCTGCCGTAGTCAAGTAGGTTAAATGCGTTTATCACGAGCTCGCCGTCTAAAAAGCTAAATGCACCGCTACCCACACCCACGTACTCTAAATTTGAGCCCACGTATTCGTCGCGAAGGTCTGCGCTTTTTTCATTTGAAAACGCCCAAGCGTTGCTTTGTCTGTAGCCGCTTTTAGCAAATTCGCTCACGATGATCTCGTAAAATTCGCGCTCGTTATCGACGTTTGAGACGCCCAGCGAGCGAGCGATGTTCTCTCTCGTTAGCTCTGATTTCATGAGCGGATAGAAGGTGATCTGCTGCGGAGAGATCGATTTTGCGGTATTTATGTCGTTTATGAGCTGCTCTTTTGTTTGATTTGGTAGGTTAAAGATGAGATCAAGGCTGATAACCGGGATCTTGCCCAGAGCCTTCTCGAGCTTTCTTTTCGTCTCTTCGGCTGAGCCAAATTTCTCATATCTGCCGACTCTTTTTAACGTCTCGTTATCAAAGCTTTGCACGCCTACGCTTAAGCGGTCGATAAGCCCGTCAAAACGGCTGAGGCTTTCTGGCGAGATGTGGTTTGGATCGCTCTCGGCCGAGATATCTTCGATGCTAAAGAGATCTTTTGCGAGTTTTAGCGTCTTTTCAAGCTCGGGTTCGTTAATCAGCGTCGTGCCGCCGCCCACGTAAAGCGAGCTAAAATCAAAGCCGGCCTCCTTAACCTGCCTCATCTCCTCGCGTAAATTTTCAAAGTAAATTTTCGCAAGCTCCTGCTCGTAGTGGTACTTGTGAAACGAGCAATACGGGCAAAACGTGTGGCAAAACGGCACGTGAGCGTAAAGCATATACTCGGTATTTTCGCGCGGCGTTTTTACGTATTTTTTATCTAAGATGTCGATATTTAGGCCGTTATAAAGAGATTTTTGCATGGTATTATGGGCATAATTAATCGAAAATCTTTCTATAATATTCTTAAAACCCATAATTAATTTTCTCCCGTAAATCCAAATTTATGTTCGTAAGGATATCTAAAATTTTATTAATCTCGCCTTGAAAAGGGCTGAATTTGCCGAAGTTTTATCAAAATCGGGCGTAAAATTTAAAATTTGGGCTCGTATTTTGAAGCAAAAATCTACCTGCATATCCCTGATGTTGTTTGCTTTGCGCAAAATTCGCCGCCAAGTTACAAGCATAGCGGTTACGGGTAGTCGCGGCTAGATATCTGATTTATATTTATTTATCGTCCGCCTTTTGCTTTGAGATTATCAGGCTTGAGTCCAGTTCAAATTTCTCGCCGCTTTTAGTCTGCAGATAGTAAAATTTACCCAGAGCCGATAGGACTTTGACGTTGTAGAGCTTTACGGAGTCGTCTTGCCTCAAAGCGTACGTTTTGCAGACGGGAGAGAGATTTATCGCGCTTGCCTTGAGCGGGTCGCTACGCGTGCCGTTTTTATCGTACGTTAAAACCGAGTTTTCAAAAACGACCTCATCGCTAGACGCAACGCCTATATCTGCGCCGTTAGCGTCTATAAATTTTATCTCATCGTTTACTCCGCTAAAAATATACGTCTCGTTGCCGTCTTTTACGGCTAGCTCGGCTTTTTGTTTATTGTACGAGACGATTTGCGCCTTTTGTTTTGCGTAGCAGCCGTCCTTTGCGCCCGCGCCGATGCAGCCGTTTTGATTATTTTGGCAAACGTTTTTTGGCAAAGCGTTTAAGGCGTCTTTTTTAAGCGATAGCATTTTGTAGTTTATATTTCCCAGATCGGCTACTTGGACGATTTTACCGCTCATAACCGCGACGATGACTAAATTTATGATTATCAAAGACCAAAAAAATATCTTAAAATAATCTATATCCTTAGACGTTATAAGCGCTCTAAATAAAACGGCGAAAAATGCCATAAAAAGCATCAAAAAAGCGGTAGTAAACCCATCCTCGCTTACGCGGACGTAGACAAGCAGAGCCACCATAAACGGAGTCGCAAAGGATAAAAATCCGTGCGATATCATAAAAAATAAAAGAGGAATGTCAAATTTACTGTTTTTAAAGCTGCAAAGTAGGCAAAATATGACTATCGCCGCTATAATCAACAGGAAATAAGAATTTAAAAAATCTACCGCGCTCGGGGAAAAATATCCTGCACCGACAAATGCTATACCCGCAAGCGTAGCTATCAGATAAATCGCGTAAAAAGGCGTTTCGTTTTTTTCGCCGCCGTCGTAAGAAACGATCAAAACCAAATGCAAAGCAGGAAATATATATAAAATAACAAATAGACCAAAACCCGATATCGCTAGCGCGCTAAGTAACGAAAAGATACTGTTGCTGCCGGCTACCGAGAAAAATCCGACATTTTGCGAGAAGATAAAATATATTATAAATGGAATCAGTCACAAAAGCGCGATTAGAATCTGATAGTATTTTTTCACGCGGCAAATTTGCTCCGAGACGAAAAGCTTGATACGCTTTTGATTATATACTTCGTTATATTTTTTGTAAACGTCCGAATCGCGGCTTAATTTATCCAAATTCGCAAGCAAATTTACCTGGCGATAAATTCTGTCGTTTAGCTCGTCTATATCCGCAGCCGTTTGCGAATAATTATCGCAGCTAAGGTTTTCAAATTTAGCCAGTCTATCTTTTAACAGACCGATTAGTCCCAAGACGTCCTTGTCGCACTCTTTATTTTTAAGCGTTTTGATAAAATCGCCGTACTCCTTTATGGCGCTATTTTTTTCTTGGATTAACTTTTTAAAATTATCCATTAAATTTACTTCAAATTTTTAAAACTAATCGGTAGCTCCAAATTTAACCCCTTCACGAGCCTTATACACTCCTGCAGATCGTCGATACTTTTGCCGCTTACGCGCACCTCTTCGCCGCGGATCGCCGCAGTTACTT